>Ga0101944_10005878_pt1 | contig 13490 bp, 1 predicted proteins | sample DewCreD2012metaG_FD_75245 | JGI IMG/M metagenome (GOLD analysis project Ga0101944, IMG submission 75245) | Hot spring sediment bacterial and archeal communities from British Columbia, Canada, to study Microbial Dark Matter (Phase II) - Dewar... ... | reverse complement strand
TACGGCACGCATCCTTTCCTGGCCAAGGCGCTGAAGGGCACCCCGCGCGACCAGTACGTGATTTGCTCCAAGATCTGGACTCGCCCCGGCGGCATCCCCGAGAAGGAACGCCCCGCGGCCGACGTGGTGATCGACCGCTTCCGCAAGGAACTTGACACCGACTACATCGACCTGGTCCTGATCCACTGCATGACCGACAAGGCCTGGACCGACCAGGAAAAGAAGAACATGGACATCATGGCCAACCTCAAGGCCAAGGGGGTGATCAGGGCGCACGGCGTCTCGATTCACTCGCTGGAGGCGCTGGAACTGGCGGCCGTGGACCCCTGGGTCGAATCGGTTCACACGCGGATCAACCCCTACGGCAAGTACATGGACGACAAGGACCCTGCCAAGGTGGCCGCCGTCCTCAAGAAGATGCACGACAACGGCAAGGGCGTGGTCGGCATGAAGATCGTTTCGCAGGGCGACGCCAAGGAAGGCGCCCAGCGCGACGAGTCGATCCGTTATGTGCTGGGTCTGGGTTGCGTCGATGCGATGATCGTGGGCTTTGAGAAGCCCGAGCAGATCGACGATTTCTCCAAGCGCGTTGCGGCGGTGCTGGCTGGCGGCGCGGCCGTGGCATAGGCCCCGGCGTGCAACCGGCGATCACTTGCCCAGGCACATCAGCTTCGTGAAGGTGCGAAGGTACATGCGGCCGTTGGCGACGGCTGGCGTGGCGTAGCATAGTTCGCCCAGATCGGACTTGCCCATTAGTCGGTAGGTGTCGGCGGCGGCGTGTACGCTGACTTCGCCTTTCTTGGAACTGCAGTAGATACGGTCGTCGATGCAGATTGGCGAGGCGTAGTACTGCCCACCGATGCGCTGCTGCCAGATGGTCTGGCCCGTATCGCGGTCAAGGCAGGCCAGCGTTCCATTGTCGGTAAGAGTGAAGATGCGATTGCCCTTGGCCAGCGGCGTGGGCACATACGGCGCCCCGGCACCGATTCTCCATGCGACCTTGGGTCTCTGATCGGGCGAACTGGGAATTGTTACCGCGACCAGCGACCGACCAGCGCCGCCTTCTCCGCAGTTGGCCAGGACGATGTTGCCGGCCAACACCGGCGAGGCGATGACGCGGCGGTCCAGCACATCGTCCAACTGCCAAAGGACTTTGCCGCTGGCCGGGTCGAGGGCGGCTATCCCTTCGTTGCGGCTGGTGACGATAATCTGGGAAGAATTCTCCGTCTGGTAAACACAGGGGGTTGAAGCGGCCATGCTGCTGCTGCGCCGCGGGGTCTTCCAACGGATCTGGCCGGTCTTGCGGTCGGCCGCGAGGATGAAGCTGGTGGGGCCTTCCTGATCGTTGGTGAGGATGACCAGATCGCCCACCACGATGGGGGAGGCACCGTGGCCGTGCTGGCTTACGAACGGTCCAAGATCAATCGACCAGGCATCCTTGCCGTCATGGGTGAGGGCGACAAGCCAGTAGCTTTCCGGGGTTGTCCAGCAGACAAAGACGTGGGTGTCATCCGCGGCGGGCGTGGCGGCGGCGTAGGCGTTGTCGGCGTGTTTGCGATGGGTCTTGCCGGGGAATTGCCGGGTCCACAGGACTGAGCCGCGGTCGGCGTCGATGCAAAGCAACGCGCGAATGGCGGACGCCTCGTCCCCACAGGTGACAAACAGGCGCTTGCTCCAGAGCACCGGGGAGGAATGCCCGACGCCGGGGAGGTTGATCTTCCATGCGTAGTCGGTGTCGGTCCATTGTGAGGGAATGGCCGGGCCGCTGCTCAACCCCGATCCGTTGTCGCCGCGGAAACGTGACCATGGCTGGGCTTGAGAAGTCGGCGAGGCGACGAGACAGGCGAGCAGGGTGGCGGAAAGCAAGAAGGGGCGATTCATGGTCACAATGTCGCGTCGCGGGGCGAATGTGTCAAAGGCTGAACGGGCGCGAAAACTGCGGGAAGCGTTCTCGATGAGCATCAAAAGGATGGGTAATATGAGCACTTCGATTAACATGGGGTAGATGGGAAAAGATGGAGGGCGTTTTTTGGGATGGCCAAGGTTGACATGCCTGGGTGAAGTCCCTCGATTCGTGGATGGATCAATGGGGCGGGCGTGTGCAAACCATTGCACGAAACCAATCGCTCTTGGTCGAGAGAGCAATTTCCAGACACCACTGGCTCCTCGCAATCTTCGTATAAATTGTTTAATAATAAAACTTTATGTTATAGCGACGGCCGCATTAGCTCGCCCGTGGCGCTTTTTCACCTGACGCTGGTTCTGTAATTTGGCACGCCGGTGCCGGGCGATAAAAAAAAACTTGCATTCCTTTAGGGTAGGAGTAGATTCATAGAGCCGGATTCGGCTGTCTGAGGGCGTCTAAGGTGTTTGGCAGGCGAGGGTAGTGTTAAAGCACACGTCTGCCTCGGGTTTGCGAAGGGCATGTCCCAATTTTAAGTCGTTTTCGGCAAGAGGTTTGTGGTAATCGACAATCTGAATTGTCCGCAAGGCAGTTCGAGGAGGATGCGGTTCTCCAGACGTGGAGAGGCCGTGCCTCGGTGTGCCTTGCTTGTACTGGTGTGAACTGGTTAACGGATTATCTCGAGAGTCCGAAGTCCGCCGGTGGTTTCGTGGAGAGGGCCCATGTTTAGCGAAAAGGAGATCGGAATGGCACGCATCATTTCTCAAACGGGATCGAGTCAGAAGGTTACGAAGCTGCACTCGAAGAAGCGCCGAGCAGGTCTCCTTGCGGCCGCGGTGGCCGGGGTGGTTGGCGGCATCTTTGGCCGTCAGGCAATGGCCGACACGTTCACCTGGGATGCCAGCAGGAGCGGCGAGTGGACCAACACCGCGAACTGGACGGTTCCCGGCGGGCAGGGGCGGTTTGCACCCGATGGCGTGAACGCCAGCGACATCGTGATCTTTGGCGGCACGGGCACGCAGAACTACGCCGCGTCGGTGGGCGACTATTCCTCGCTGCTGAACGTGAAGATCGGGGAGATGATTCTCCAAAGCTCCAGCACAGCCACCCCAACCATCACCGGCTATGCCCTGTCCACGCCGCTGACCTTCACCACCGGCATCACCCAGAACGGCTCGGGTGCGTTTGCGATCAACAATGGCATTCTTCTTTCCAACCCGATTACGCTCAAGGGCACGGGGACGGGCCTTGTGACGCTGGGCGGCGCGATCAGCGGCAGCGGCCTGATCACGGTTGACGGGGGCAACTGGCGGCTGACCAACACGGGCAATACCTTTGCCGGCGGGATCACGATCAACCAGGGTGCGTTCGTTGAGATTCGGGCGGCCGGCGGGACCAACGTCGATTTCGCGGGCAGTTCGGGCACCAGCGTCTTCGGCAACCAGGCGGCCGGCGTGACTCGGATTGACGGCGGCACGCTGAAGCTGTCGATCGGCGCCACAGCGCCGGCGGCGATCGGCACGAACATGCTGAACATCGGCGAAAGCGTCGTGTTCGGTCCGCGGGGCGGCGTGCTGAACATGGTCAACTATATCGCCGGATCGGGCGTGACGGGCGGCGGCGGCACGATCAACCCCAGCAACAACATGGGGACGATCACGACCACGGCCGGCGCCACGGCCCCGGCGATCATCAAGTTCAACGGCGGGCAGTGGGGCCTGTCCAACACCGGCACGGTGAGCAACGCCGCCGGGACGTGGATCAATCCCGACTGGGCGTTCGGCGGTAACGTGCTCCGTCTGCGGGCGCTGGAAGGGACCGGCCCGCTCCGCATCGAGCTTGAGAACGGGGCGGCGGTGCGAATCGACGATGGAGCCAGCGCCACGCGTGTGGTTCCGATGCCGATGACCATCAGCGGCCCGGCTGTGGCGGCTGGCGGCACGGTGGGCGGCGGATGGGACGGTACGGTCAACCCCGGCAACAACAAGCGGATGGGCCGCATTTTCATCGGCAGCAGCAATGTTGTCAGTTTCCCCAATGGCCTGTTCCTGGAAGGCGCTCTGGCGTTTGGCGAGGACTCCACGCGCGCTTTGGACGGGAATATTACGGTCCGCGGCACGGCCAGCGGCAACCCCGGCGAAGTGGCATTCTCGGGGCGTCACACCGGGACGGCGTTCGGCACCGGCACCATCAACGCGCCGGGCAACGGTGCGGCGGGCGTGAACGTGCTGTGGGTCGGTCAGGGTGGCAATGACACGCTGACCATCGAGGACGGCGGCGTGGCGGTGTTCGACCCGCGCATGCGATCCGATCTTGCGAATCATCACGGCACGCTGCTGGATGCTCGGGCGGTCCTTGAGGCCGGCGGTCGGATGGTCATTCGTCAGACGGTCAGCAACAACTCGACGCACCTGAACAGCAGCGGCCCGACGCTGGCGGCGGCCAACACGGGCGGAATCTGGCTGGATGGAAACATCGAGGGCCGCGGTTCGACGGCCAAGGAAGCCGTGCTGGACATCTGGCTGCCGCCGGATGACAACGCGACGGTGGGCGACGACACCTACGGCAAGCTGTATGTGCGTACGTCAAACCTGGTGGTGAACGGCACGGGCATCGGCGGTCTGCGCGTGCAGGCCACGGATCGTCCGGCCAACATGCTGGGCGGGGCGACCGAGGCAAGCCTGCTGGGACCGAACTACAACAACCTGAAGGTCAACAATCTGCTGACGCCGGAGCGTCTGGCCGCCATGACGGGCAACAGCGGTTACCTGACGGTGGTGACTCCCGGCGAGGTTTGGGCGATGCCCGCGGGCGGCGAGTGGGCGCCGACGGCGCGCGTCGGTCTGCGCGCGACCAATCACAATGCGGGCGGCACGGACATTCAACTGACCAGCAATTTCAGCCACAGTATTCAGGTTGACGCCGGTGCGACGGTGGATGCCAGCGGTCTGACGCTGGGTCCGGCTTCGGCGGCGGTGGGCCTGGGCCGCATCAGCGGCGACGGCACGATCCTGGCCAACGGGCTGACGGTTGCCGGCGGCGGCATCGTGGCTCCGGGCGGGGAGGCCGGCGCGATCGGCACGCTGTCGGCCACCGGCAATGTCACGCTGGCCGGCACACTCGAAGCCGACGTGAACGACGCGGCGAGCGTGAAGAACGACCTGTTCGCGATCAGCGGCTCGCTGACAATTTCTCCGGGCTCGGTCCTGTACCTGCCCACGACCAACACGTATTCTTCCACCCTGGGCACGACCTACACGCTGGCGACCTTCGCCGGCAGCCCCGCGGGCAAGTTCTCGCTGGTCCAGAATCTGCCGCTGGGCTACAAGGTCCTGTACAACACGGGCAAGATCGACCTGGCAACGGTGGCCATCGCCACGTGGAATGGCAATGTCAGCGATGTGTGGGATACGGCGGCCGCCAACTGGACGGTTCCCGGTACGGCCCGCAACAACTATCTGAACGGCGACGCGGTTCTGTTCACGGACACGGCCTCGCGGTTTGACGTGACCCTGCCGTCGGATGTGACACCCACCAGCGTGCAGTTCAACAACGAGACGCAGACTTACACCCTGAGCGGCGCGGGCGGAATCGCCGGCGCTGATACCACGCTGACCAAGAAGGGGGCCGGGACCCTGGTCATCTCGAACATCAACAAGTTCCAGGGCGGCGCCTCGCTCGATGGCGGCGTGGTGTCGATCTCCCAAGGCACGTCGGGCGGCAACGGTCCGCTCGGCTCGGCCAGCGGCATCGTTTCGCTGGGCGGAGCGACGCTGAAGGCCACCGGCGGCTCAACCGTCGCCCTGTCCAACCCGATCCTGGTGGCTTCCGCCAGCGGGCTGACGGCCGACACGGGCACGACCCTGAGCCTGACCGGCAACGTTTCGGGCGTGGGCGGATTGACGGTTAACGGACCGGGTCGGCTTGAACTGCTGGGCGTGAACGCTTACGCCGGCGGTACCACGATCAACTCGGGCACGACGGCCATCTATTCGGCCGACAGTCTCGGCAGCGGCGCGGTCGTGATCGGCAACGCCACGGTCGAAGCCAACGGCACGTTTACCGAAGACCAGGGCGTGACGCTGAATGACGCCGGCTCGAAGGTCAGCGTGACCGGCGGCAGCAACCTGACGCTGTCGGGCGTGTTGAGCGGGACGGGCGCCCTGAACAAGCTGGGCGGCGGCACGCTGAGCCTGACCGGCGCCAATTCCTACTCGGGCGGCACGAGCGTCGATGCGGGCACGCTGCTGGTGAGCAACACCAGCGGGTCGGCCACCGGCACTGGTGCGGTCACGGTCGGCTCGGGCGCAACCCTGGGCGGCGCCGGCTCCATCGCCGGCGCGGTGACCGTCAACAGCGGCGCGACCCTGGTGCCCGGCTTGAGCGCGGGCACGCTGAATCTTGGCGGCCTGACCCTTAACGGCGGGGCGTTGCTGGCCTATGAACTGGCCCACCCGACGACCGGCGTCAGCGACCTGATCAACATCACCGGCAGCACGTTCACGCTGGCCGGCGGAGCCGGCGATCCGGCGCTGATCAACATCAGCGACATCGGCATGGCCCCGGGCACGTATGTGCTGATCGACTACAGCGGCTCGCCGCTGGCCAGCCTGGCCGGGCTGGGCGTGGGCACGGCCCCCACGGGCTTCAGCTATGCCTTGCAGAACAACGCCGAACTGACGCAGGTCCGGCTGGTGGTTAACTCGACGGCCACCTCGCGGGTGTGGGACGGCCTGGTGAGCGGCGATTGGGACACCTCGACGCAGAACTGGAAGGGCAACACGGTATTCACCGACGGCGAGAACGCGGTGTTTGACACTACCGCCGGCGGCACGCGGACCGTCAGCGTGGTGGGCACGGTGACGCCGGCCAGCACGACGGTCACGACCAGCGAATCTGCCGCGTACAGCATCGGCGGGTCCGGTTCCATCGCGGGAAGCGGCCCGCTGACCAAGAAGGGCGCGGGCACCTTGACCCTCGACGGCAGCCATACCTTCACCGGTGCCCTGAGCATCGAGCAGGGCACGGTCTCGATCAGCAGCATCGCCAACAAGTCGGTGGCCAGCCCCATCGGCGCCGGGGTCAAGATCGACATCGGCACCACCAGCACGCAGGGCACTTTGCAGTACACCGGCTTTGCCAACGGCGAAACCGACCGCGCTGTGGAAGTGGGCCTGGGCGGCGGCGTGATCGACGTGCAGAGCAGCGGCGTTGATCTGGTTCTTTCCGGCCCCATGACCGGATTTGCCCCCAGCAAGGCGGGCCTTGGCCGGGCCCTGGTGTCCGGCGTCTCGACGCTCAGCGGCGGGACGGGCGTGGTGGACCAGGGCGTGCTGGAGTTCAGCAACGCGGCCAACAGCATGTCCGGCGCCAAGTTCAACGTGAGCTTTGGCGCAACGCTGGCGCAGTCCGAAAAGGCGATGGCGGGCGCGGCGATCCGCCTGGACGGCGGCACGCTGAAGCTCAACGGCTCGTCGGCGAACGTGCCCGGCCTGGCGATGGAGTTGATGAACTACTCGCCCCAGCCGCAGACCGGCGGCTCGAAGTGGCCGGGCATCCAGACGTTGTCGGCGATGAACGCGCTGTTCACGGATCCCGCGAACCAGGCGCTGATCACGCGGTCGAACACGACGGTCAACAACCCCGACCCGACCAATTTCTCGCAGTTCAACGGTTCGGTGCTCGACTACAGCTGGGGCACGGATCCGACGGCTCCGGGCACCTGGACCCAGTGGGCGGCGAATCCCAGCGGCGCGATCTTCTACGGCCAGGGCTTCAACAACATCGATAACATGGTGGCTCGCTTCATCGGCGAGATCAACATCACCCAGGCCGGGTACTACACGTTCGCGACGGAGAGCGACGATGGCTCGACGGTATTCATCGACGGGCGTTTGGTCGTTGACAACAACTTCTTCCAGGGTCATGTCAAGCGAAGTGGACAGACGTATCTGACGCCTGGGCCGCACTCGATCGCGATCGGGTACTACGAAGGCGGCGGCAACGACGGCGTGCAGGTTTTCTGGACGCCCGCGGGGAGCACGACGGAAGCCCTGCTGCCGAACTACGAGAATCCGTTTGACCCGTTCAGCCGCCCGGTGCTGACCTCCGGCGGATCGGCCTTCTACGGCAATGACGTTCGCGTCACGGCCACGTCCACGATCGACTCGGCCGCTTCCAGCATCGCCCAGATGGGCGGGCTGACCATGGACGCCAACACCGCCCTGAACGCCCCGCAGGGCGCTCTGTTCTTCACCAGCACGGCCCTGAACGGCGGCGCGTCGTTCACCAACGGCGGCACGCTGGCCCTGGGCAACCTGTCGTCCTCGGCGGTCGCCACCGTGAACAAGAGCGGCGCGGGCGCGCTGATGCTCAACGGCACGGCCAGCTCGACGCTGCCGGCCAATTCGCAGTTCAACATCAACGAAGGCAGTCTCTACGTCCAGGCCGGGGACGCTTCGGCGGTTCCGGCGGCGACCAGCCCGCTGGGCGGCGCCAAGGTCGTCCTGAACAACAACAGCGATCTGATCATCGACAACCTCACGGGCGGACCCTCTCCGGTGCTCGACAGCGCCATCCAGATGAACGGGTCCAGCACCGTCCGCTACTTCCCGAACGTGGCCACCACGCTGGGTTCGGCCAGCAAGCCGGTGAGCGTTTCGAGCGGCCAGACGGCGACGTTTGACGTGACGGCCGGCACGCTCACGCTCGATGGCGCGGTCAACGCCAGCGGTTCGGCGGTTGTCAAGACCGGGGCCGGCACCCTGGTGCTCAACCGCGCGGTGACCAGCAACAGCCTGACGCTCCGCGGCGGCACGACGCAGACTTCGGCCAGCAACGTGCTGACCGGTCAGCCGGTGAGCATGGAAGTGGGCGTGACGGCCAGCAGCCTGGTGATCGGCGCCACCAGCCAGAACATCGGCACGCTGGCGATGGAAGGCGGCAGCTTTATCGGCATCGCCGACGGCGGCTCGCTGAGCCTCGGCGGCAACGTGACGGTGGCCCAGGCGACGCCGGGTTCGGCCGGCGTGCTGATCAGCGGCGGCGGCAGCAATGCCACGCTGGCCATGGGTGCGGCTCGCACGTTCGACGTGTCGGACATCACGACGGGCGGCGCGTTCGGCGAGGACCTGTCGATCAGCACCAAGCTGACGGGCACCGGCGGCCTGGTCAAGACCGGAACGGGCACGATGGCGCTGGATACGATCGGCTCGTTCACCGGCACCGTCAGCGTCCGCGGCGGCACGCTGGCCCTGCAGCGGGTCGGCGCGGTCGGCAACAACAACATCGAGCTGGACGGCTCGATGGGTTCCGTGACGCTGATGCTCGCTCCGTGGACCAGCGGCCTGCTGGAAAGCAAGCTGATGAACCCGGGCACGACGAGCATTAACGAGACGGATGTGGCCAATGGCTCGGGTGGGATCAAGCCCGGTCCGGTGCAGGCGGACGTGGCCCTGACGACCGGCGCGGGCACCCCCGGCGGGGCGAACTGGGAGAACTACAGCACGTTCCTTTACACCGGGCAGATCTACTTCCCGGACAACAACGGCGACGGCACCGGCACGCTGGCGTTCGCCGAGTCGTTCGACGACGTGGTGATCCTGAAGATTGACGGGACCGAGGCTCTGCGGAATGCGACGTGGAATGCGAACTCGGGCGTGACCGTGACCCGCTCGGCGGGCTGGCACAACTTCGAGTTGCGGCTGGGTCAGGGCACGGGCGGCGTGGGTGCGGCGGGCCCGGGCACCGGCCAGGTCAACGGCTGGGACGGCACCCTGGGCTTCGGCATCGACCGAGAGGTTCCGATCGCCACCGACGGCGCGGCCCCGGTCCGGGCCAACTACGTCGCTCCGCGCGACAACGGCTCGATGGACCTGTTCCGCACGCTGGGCGGGACTTATGCCGGCAGCAACAACATCAACGTGATCCAGGGGGCGACGATCGACCTGCGCAGCTCGTTTGGCACCACCAGCACGCTGGGCACCGCGACCCTGCAGCCGTATGCGACTCTGACCGTCAACGGCCCGGGCCGCGGGCTCCAGTTCACCAGCACCAGCCTGACCGGCGACGCGACGATCGACGGGACGGCCGATGTGCGCCTGGGTACGCTGACCATGCCGGCCTTCAGCACCCTCACCCGAGGCGGGACCGGCTCGCTGACAATCGAAGGCAGCGGCTCGCTGCCGGCGTCGGCGACGATCAAGATCAACAGCGGCGTGGTGTCCGGCATCGGCAGTTCGGCCCCGGGCAACCCGTTCGGTTCGGCCACGGTTCTGTTCCCCTTCGGCGCAACCGGCTCGACGCTGCGCCTGAGCAGCAGCAGCGGGAACGAGGACTTCGGCACCAGCATCACCGTCCAGGGCGGCGCGGTCGGCACGATCGAACACGTCGGCGCCTCCAGTGACACCGTCAGCGGCGTGATGACCGTTGAGAGCTTCGGCACACTGGTCTTCAAGCCCGTGGGCGGCACGCTCACGGTGACCGGCAAGGTCACCGGCGCCGGCGACCTGGCGACCAGCAGCGGCGGCGGCACCGTCATCCTGGCCGGCTCCACGGCCAACGACTACACGGGCACCACCGTCGTCAACGGCGGCACGCTGGCCATGCAGAAGTCGCTGTCCAACGCGACCCTGCCGGGCAACGTGACCATCAACGCCGGCACCCTCCAGAATCGCGCCAACGAGCAGTTGGGCAATACCTCGACCATGAGCCTGCGGCCCGGCGGCACGTACGACCTGATGAGCTTCAACGAGCAGATCGGCGCGCTGGACATCACCGGCGGCCGCATCATCGGCACCGGCAAGCTCACGGTGGGCACGATCAGCAAGACCGGCGACGGCGTTGCCAGCATTGCCAGCCCGGTGAAGGTGACCGGCTCGCTGAGCATCACCAGCGGCCAGCTGAATTTCACCAACACCGCCGGCGGCAACGAACTGAACGTTCCGGGCGGCCTGGTGGTCAACGGCGGTACGCTGGGCATCCAGACGGCCACCGGCGGCGTGAACCCCATCGGCGCCAGCAAGGTCGTGCTGAACAACGGCTCGCTGAACCTGCTGGGCTCCAACGGCGAAGGCAGCGGCGGTCTGATGATCGACTACTTCGTCAAGACCCCGGTCAACGCCGATATCGAAGGCTACGCCAATCTCAAGAACCTGCACAACACGGCCTCGGTCGTGCTGACAGTCCCGTCCAACGGCTACTTCGGCGGGCTGAACTTCACCAACCCGGCGCAGTTCTACAACTCGCCGCTGAACGTGATCGGCAGCCGCGCGGCCGGCGATGTGCAGGCCAGCTGGTTTGGCTCGCAAACGCCGAACTTCGCCCTGGGCGGCGGCGCGTATGACAACTACCTGACCCGCTTCAGCGGCAAGGTGAACATCCCCAACACGGGCAACATCCTGTTCTCGTTCGTCAACGACGACGGCGCCGTCCTCTACGTGAACGGCAACCAGATTGTCACCCGCAACGGCGGCGTCAGCCCCGGTTATGCCAGCGGCACGGCCAACGGCCTGACGGCCGGCCTCCATGCCCTGGACATCGGTTACTTCGAGATGACCGGCGGCAGCATGTTCTACGTGATGTACACGCCGGTGAACGCCACCGGCGGCGCGCTGGCTCGCCAGGTCATCCCGAACTCGGCCCTGTACGCGGCCAACGCCAACATCACCAACGACATCGACATCACCGGCGATGCGACCATCGGCTTCACCGACTCGGTCGGCGGAACGGTGGGCAACGTGAACATGGCCGCAGGCGCCACCCTGCGTGTGACCGGCGGTTCGCTCAAGCCCGCCAGCCTGGTCCTGGGCGGAAACGCCACGCTGACCGGCAGCTACGAACTGAGCTCCATCACCGGTGCCGGCACGCTCACCAAGGCCGGCGGCGGCACGATCTTCCTCAAGGGTCCGCACGCCGGCGCTGTGAACATCAACAGCGGCGCGGTGTGGCTCGAGAATGCGGGCACGCTGACCGGGACCGTCAACATCAATGCGGGCGGCAACCTGCAGGTGGCCCGCGACAACATGGACCTGTCCACGATCAAGGTCAATGCCGGCGGCAAGCTGACCCTGATCAATGCCCAGAACACGGCCAGCGGCGCCAAGGTGCCGGTGCAGCCGATCGAGGGCATTCTCGAACTGACCGGCGGCGCCAGCATCGCCTCGGGCTACAACCTGACGATGGCCGGCGGCAGCTATATCCAGCACACGCTGGAGACCGGCGATGTGACGTTCGGCGGCAACCTGGCTCTGACCGGCGACCGGGTCTACCTCAACGCCCAGAGCAACATCACGACGATTTCCGGCGTCATCAGCGGTGCCAACACTGCACTGGTCCGCGTCGGCGCCGGCGGCTCGTTCTACCTCACCAACGCCGGCAACAACTTCACCGGGCCGGTGATCATCGACCCGTGGGTGCAGACCGGCGGCGGCACCAACAACCCCGCCCTGCGCCTGCGCGACGCGGGCAGGATGACCTCGACCGCGGTCAACATGTTCGGCGGCGAATTCTGGATCGACAACAGCGGCAACGCCCGCCACGCCGACCGCGTGCCGGACTCCACCGTGTTCACGATGCGCGGCGGCACGCTCCGCATGCATCAGCTCCTGGCCAACACCACCTCCGAAACCGTCGGCACGGTGTTCAATCAGGGCTCGATCACCCTCCAGGCGAGCCTCAGCGCGACCACCGGCACGACGCAGAGCGAACTGGTCATCGGCACGTTGAAGCGCGAACTGGGTTCGGGCCGAATCAACTTCATCGGCGAGAACCTGGGCAACGCCACCACGACCAACCAGGGCCGCGTCAGGATCAACAGCATCGACAACCGCGGCGTGATCAGCACGCCGACGGCCGGTCAACTGCTGGGCGGCTGGGCGACGGTGAACGACGAATGGGCGGTGTACGGCGCCAACGGCGTGACCAACAACACCACCTACACGTCAACGACCGTTCCCTACAACACGGCGGCCGACACGACCACCAGCGCATCGAATGTGTTCTTCACGATGAGCGCCAACTCGACGGTGGTCGCCAGCGCCCCGCAGAGCATTGCGGTCAACCTGCTGAACATGCAGACCTCGGGCGCTGATCGGACATGGGACCTGAGCGGCCGCACGCTGCTGATCACCAACAACGGCGGCATCCTCAAGCGGTCGGCCAACAACCTGATCCTGACCAACGGCAGCATCACGACCGCCGGTGACGGCAACTTCAATACGGTCGATGAACTGTTCATCACCAACAACGGCAACGAACTGCGCCTGTACACCACGATCACCAACACGCCCGACGGCGGGCCGGTGGCGCTGGTCAAGAGCGGCACCGCGTTGGTGCAGCTCTACAATGTCGGGAACTCGTTCACCGGCGGCGTCTACATCACCCAGGGCGCCCTGGAAGTGCGTTCCTCGACCAACAGCACGGGCAACACCATCCCGGTGACCAGCAAGATCGTGCTCAGCGGCACGGGCGCCCAGTTCAACGTCCGCGACAACGGCAGCGGCAATGACAGCAGCATCTACTTCGGCAACGACATCGAGGTCCTGGCCAGCGGCATCCTCAGTGCTGATCGCCAGGGCGCCAATGCTCG
>Ga0101944_10005877_pt1 | contig 13490 bp, 8 predicted proteins | sample DewCreD2012metaG_FD_75245 | JGI IMG/M metagenome (GOLD analysis project Ga0101944, IMG submission 75245) | Hot spring sediment bacterial and archeal communities from British Columbia, Canada, to study Microbial Dark Matter (Phase II) - Dewar... ... | reverse complement strand
ACGTCGGAAGGGAGCAGGGGGAGCGTGGTATAGCGACATCGCCACGACTCGCAAAGAGGGATCTCCCTGCCGGGCCACGACTTCGGCGTCATTTGCAACGGCCGGTCCCTCGGTCACGTCGGAGAAACGATGGTGACAGGGCCGTTTTGGCCGGAAAAATCGGGGTTCAGTAATCCTCGTCGCCGCAGAGCCGCGCAATCTCCCGAATGGTGGTCAGAGCCTCTTCCAGCTCGGGAACGCGGGCGCCGGGGAGGCGACCGGCACGATCGCACCGAGCCAACAGCAGGAGGGCGTCGAAATCGTCATGCGCGCGCAGCCGTCGCAGGGCCCGCCGGCCGAGTTCGCCGTCGTGCAGCCGCTGAGCGTCTACTTGAAGTTCATCGCTCCGGACAGCGTCAAAGGCCGCGAAGTGGTCTGGGTCGAGGGGCGCAACAACAACAAACTGCGTGCGCACGAGGGAGGCTCGACGGGCCGCTTCTTGCCGTCGGTCTGGCTGGACCCGGACGGCGCCATGGCGATGCGCGGGCAGTTGCACCCGATCTACGACATCGGCATTGAGAACCTGGTGCTCAAACTGATCGAGCGCGGGGAACGCGAACGCAAATATCCCGAATGCGAGGTGAAGTTCATTCCCGGAGCGAAGATCAACGGTCGGCTGTGCACCGTGCTCCAAGTGCTGCACCCGGTGCAGCGTCCGCATTTCGAGTTCCACAAGGCCGAAATCTTCATCGACGATGAGCTGAAGATTCCGGTGCGCTACGCGGCGTACCACTGGCCCGCACGTCCCGGCGAGCCGGAGCCGATCATCGAGGCGTACACTTATTTGAACGTGAAGTTGAATGTCGGTCTCACCGATGCCGACTTCGACTGGCAAAATCCGAGCTACAACTTCTAAGCGGTGCGGGAGCCGCAGCGCGATCGGCTCTCGCGGCGATCCCCTTCGCCTGGCCCTATGGCGTCGACCCGTCGGGCGCCGCCGGCCGCACTTCTGGCGCGGTTTCGTCCGCTGGGGCGAAATTGGGCGGACGGGCAGCCTCTGCGGAAGGAGCAGTTCCGATGCGAAGAGCAATCGGGCGGTCAGGCGGTTTGGCGGTGCTTTTGGCACTGACGATCTGGCTGGGAATGGGGCGTGGCGGCGCCCAGGCCGGGCGACTGGATGAAGCCCGGACGACGCAAGCATCGCCGCAGGCTGCGGAGGCACAGCCAGGGGCGGAGGAAGCCAGCTACTGGATGAAGCGGAAGCTGGAGCTTTCACAGCGCGTGCTGGAAGGGCTGGCTCTGGGAGATTTCGAGCGGATTGGTACGGCCGCTCGAACCCTCGACAAGCTCAATGCAATCGAGAACTTCGTTCGTGGCCGCAACGAAGCCTATCGCACGCAGCTTGAAATCTTCCGGGCCGCGAACCTGGCTCTGATCCGCCATGCAGACCGGCAAAACCTCGAGGGCGCCACGCTGGCGTTCCATCAGATGACGCTCAGTTGCGTCAATTGCCACAAACAATTGCGCGAGAGCAAGTCGGCGGCGGTCCGATAATCTCGGCGATTCCCGCCCACCGTACCATCTTTTTCGGGGCGCCATTTGCAAGCTGCAGTCGCCCGTCGGCTCTCTCTGCGGGTTGCTTTGTCGGACCGGCTGGTCACAATAGACTGAAGAAGCGAAAGCGGATTTAACGGCGATTCCGAGCCGCCGCCTTTCCAGGCCCTGACTGGTTTGCGGCAGGCCGCAGATCGGCCGACTGTCCCTACCATATGCCGGCCGGCATGCCTGTGGCGGGCCAGTGCCCTGTCCAAGCCGCCCCGCGAATCCCTTGGGGGATCGCTGCACGTGAGCGTTTCAATTAATGATTTTTGGAAGCTTTTGGCAGAAAGCCGGCTGTTGACGCTGGACAAAGTGCGCGAACTTGCCCGGCAGTTCGAGCGGTTGCCCCCGGACAAACGCAAAGACGGAGCCGCTGCAGCGGCCAATTGGCTGGTGCAGCAGCGCGCCTTGACGCGTTACCAAGCTCGGGTGCTGCTGGCTGGCCGCAGCGGCCCCTTCATTTATGGGGAGTATAAAGTCTACGAGCGGGTGGAAATCGGGGGACTGGGAGGCTGGTTCCGTGCGCACCACGTCCCCACGGGGCACCCCGTGATGCTGCGCTTCGCGAGTGGGGCACTGCTGACCGACCCGGGGCAGTGGGCACTGGCCCAACACGCGGTGGCGGGCGTCAGCCATATCGCGTCGCCTTATCTGCTGCGATATTTCGAGGCAGTCGATCTGCGGACGCACCGTTTCGTGGTCAGCGAAGACGTGCAAGGGCAGACGCTCGCGGAGCGTTTGCAGCGCGGCCCGCTGCCGGCGAGTGAGGCCTGCCGGATCGCGCGGCTGGTGGCCCTCGGCCTGGCGCAGCTCCACGCCGCCGGGCGCGCCCATGGCGACGTTCGGCCGCAGCAGGTGCTGTTGGAACCGCTGGCCGGCCATCCCGACCACGTGCGGCTGCTCTTCGACGTGCTGAGCTTTCCCGGGCCTGTCGACTGGAGGGGAGACCCGAAAGAGCTCGCGCCGCGGGCCGATTATCTGGCACCAGAACTGCTGACCACGGGCCGTCCGCCGGACGCAGCGTCTGATTTGTACGCGCTGGGGTGCCTGCTGTATGCCATGCTGTCGGGCGAGCCGCCGTTTGCGGGAGGCAGTGTGCAAGAAAAAATGGCGCGCCATTCCGCCGAGGGAATCCGGCCGCTGGATGCGGCGAAGGTGCCGCCGCCGCTGATGCAGGTGCTCACCTACTTTTTAGCCAAGAATCCGACCATCCGGTTGCCTTCCGCCTTGGTTGCGGCGGAACAGCTTGCCCTATTTGTCGAGCCGTCGGCGCTAGTCGCGCCGGTACCGGGGCTTCCGCCGACGTTGCCGGCTTTCGAGTTGGCTGTACGGTCCCGTTCGTCGGCACTAGCGGCAGGCGGGCCAGCCGTCGCGGCCGTCGCAGGCGTCGCAGCGGCAAGTGCGATGCCCGTGGCGGTCGCGCCGCAGGTGGGCGTGCCCTTCGCGGCGTCCGGCGGGGTACCGCTGGCCGAGGCGGCCGCCGTGCCGCTTGGCGGTCCCGCGAGCGTGCCCGGAGGATTTCCTGCGGCGGTGGCCGCGCCGGTCGTGCCGGTGGCGTCGCCGGCGCCTGCGGTGGGGCTGGCCATTCAGACGTCGGAAAAGCCGCGCCCCACGCGCTCCGCGCAAGAAATCCTGCGTCGGCGCCAACAGCAAAAGCGGCGGCAGATGCTCGTTGGTCTGGCGGTGGCGGCGCTCGTAGTGGTCGGAGGTGCCGCAGGCTACTACTACCTTTCCCAGCGACAGCCGGGCGGGCCGGTGGCGAGTGGCGCAGCCAGCACGTCCGGAGCGAATGCCAACGCGGACGGCGCGACGAAGGATTCGACCGGCAGCACGAAAGGCAGCGGCTCCTCGCCGGTCGGCCAAACGGAAACGACCAGCGGCTCCGGCACAGGTGGTTCTGCGACCAGCGGCGCTGCGGTGCCGGACGACGGCCAGGCGCTGTGGGCCAGCCCGACCAGCGGCGAGCCGCTGGTGCTGGCCGGCGTGCCTCCCGAAGCGCAGGTCTTTTTGTATGTTCGCCCGGCAGAACTGCTGGCGCAGGAAGAGGGACGGAGGGTCTTCGAGGCGTTGGGACCAAAGCTCGCTGAAGCCCGCCAAGCCTGGGAAGCTGGCAGTGGGTTTTCGCTGGCCGAAGTCGAAACGTTATTGATCACGCTGCACAATAATGCCGGCCGGTTCCCGCGGGTGCACTTTGTCGTCACGCCGAAGGAGCGGCTGCCGCGCGAGGCGCTTCTGGCCCGGTGGGGACAGCCGACGCTGGACTCGGACGGGGGTTACTACCGGCGGGCCGGGTGGGCCTACTTCCCGCTGACGGGCGAAGGAGCGCAGGGCGTCTTCGCGATGGGGCAGCCGGAGGATGTGAAGGAAGTCGCCTCCGCAGGCGGGTCTCCACCGCCCGTGTTCCGGGAGATCGAACGGCTGCGCAGGTTCACGGACGCGCAGCGGCACTTCACCCTGCTGTTTTACCCGCAATTCTTCTTCAACGACGATGGCCAGCCGCTGTTTGCCGGCCCGCGGGCCAAGGCGCGGGCTCCGCTGGCCTGGCTGCTGGGCGAGCATCTGCAGGCGGGGTGCTTCAGCGGGCATGTTGGCCAGCGGCTGTATCTGGAGCTGCGCATGCTTCCATCCTTGGACCAGGACGCCTACCAGCTCGCTCAGGCGCTGCGCGACCGGTTGGATCAGGTGCCCTCGGCCCTGGAAGATTATCTGGTGCGGCTGGACCCTCCAGCGTACTGGAAGAAACTGGCATTCCGCTTTCCCGCCATGGTCCGGGAGCTGCACAGTTATCTGCGGATCGGCGTGGAGAACGAGCAGGCCGTGGTGAATAGCGTGCTGCCGCCATTTGCCATGCACAATCTCGTCTTGGGCGGAGAATTGCTGCTGCACAGCGGTCCGGCGGCTGCGGTCGCCGTGGTGGCGGCGCCGACAGCCGGCCCGACGGGCCCTCAGACGATCGAGGAAGCGTTGCAGCTTAAGACGACCTTCAGTTTCGATGCCCAGTCGTTGGAATTTGCCATGCGAGATCTGGCAGAAGATGTGAAGGGGAACTTGAAGGGGTCGCCGGTCCAGTTCACCATCAAGATTCTGGGCAGCGATTTGGAAAAAGAGGGGATCACGCGGAATCAAACCATTCGTGATTTCAAGCAGGAAAATCAGACGGTAGCCGACATCCTGACCGCCCTGGTGCGGAAGGCCAATCCGATCACCACTGTCCAGGATCCCTCCGAGTTGGACCAGAAGCTGATCTGGGTGATCGGGCCGGACCCGGATCAACCGGCCACGAAGATTGTGCTGATTACAACGCGGGCGGCTGCGGCCGAGAGGAACTACGTGCTTCCGCCTCCCTTCGTGCCCAAGGTTGCGGGCAAGAAAAAAACCAAGTAAACCTTAGACAGGGGCTTGTCACCGGAACGAGAGCGCGCTGGGGAGCTGCCGGCTCGGGCCGGCACGGCTGGAACGCAAGCGGCTGCAAGGTTGGGGGGGCTTGCCGGCATACGACCCGGGCGCGGGGAGGCTGTATGGACCTGTTTTCCATCGTCTGCACAACCTGCAAGTCGCGCTTGCGGGTACGCGACCCTGCGGCCATCGGGCAGATTCTGGCCTGCCCGCGGTGTGGGGGGATGGTGATGGTCAAGCCTCCGCCGCACTGGAGTGGCGAGACGGTCCGCAGCGACCTGTCGACCGCGACGGGACTGGTCAGCACGCCGCCTCCGCCCGACCAGACCGTAAGCAGCTCGGCGTTCGACGCCATCGAAGAACTGCTTGCCGAAGCTCCGCCGCGCAGTGGGGCTCCTGCGGCCGGCCCATCTGCCGGCAGATCCTCTTCGCCATCGCAGCCACTTGCGGGTCCCGCGGCGAATGGTACGCGGGCAGCAGGGCGGCCTCCTGCGGATGGATCGCCCGCCGAGCCGTCGATGGGCCGCAGCACGGCTGACGCCTCGGCTTCCGCACCACCTGCCCGGCCACGGTTCGTCGGAGCTCCTCCGCGCGCGGAAACGGGTAGCGGCAAGAAGGGGCCCAGCGGCAATCCTCCGCAGGCGACCGCAGCGTCGCCGGCATTGCAGGCGGCTCCAAACGGTGTGATCGCAAGTGCGATAGCCCCCCAGCAGAAGCCCGTCGCCAGCGCGAGCGATCCCGCTCTGCCTCCGCCGCCGCAAGAAGCGGCGAGTAGCGTCGCGGCCGCCGCGAACGAGGCCGTGCGGTCGGTGTTGCCGGCCACGCCGCGATTCTGGCTGGCGCTGGGCGGTTCGGTCGGCGTGGGGGTGCTCCTGGCTGTTGTCGCGGTGGCCGGAGCGATCCGTCTCTTCTACGGTTCCCCGGGCGTAGCGGCCAGGAAAAGCACACCCTCCAGCCAGGCAACAAGCCGTGCAGCCCTGCCTTCGGCAGGCACGTTCGCAGGACCAATGCCGGACACGGCATCACCGACCGCTGATAGCGCAAGTCCGGGTGCGCGGCCGCCCGAGGAGCAGCTAGATTCTGCCCTGAACGTCCTGGCGGGCGGGTCTGTGGGCGCGGGTGTAGCGTCTGATGCTCAGGCGCCCGCAATGCCCCCTGCCGCCGCCTCGTCGTCGGAGGCTGTTGGCACTGTCGGGGACCGCGCCGCACGCCCCGCGGAATCCGCCCCCGCACTGGCTCCCAGTTCGCTGCTGCCCCGGCCGGCCGAGGGCGGTGGCATCGAGACGCTGGCTAAATTCGATCGTTTCCTCGGCGGTGATGAGACGGTGGGTGCGGCCTCCGCGCCCACCTCAGCGGACAGCGCGTCGGCGACCTTGGCATCCTCGGCATCGCCGGCATCGCCCCCCGAAGGCTCCGCGCCGGTGCGACCTCCCGAGACAGCGGAACCGGCGGCCGAGCCGCGTCCCATCGCCCCGCGTCCGCCGCCGCTGGCGGTGGACGTGCCTAAGCGGCTGGCCGACCCGCTGATGCTGGTCCAGACCTCCGGCACGCCGCTCGTCGAGTTTTTACAGCTCTTCTCCGACCTGTCCACCATTCCCATCACGCTCGAGCCGGATGCGCTGGCGCTGGTGCGTCTGACGCCGCTGTCGCCGGTGAGCATCGATGCGAGCGCGACGACCGTGGGCGGCGCTTTGACGTCCGCCCTCAGGTCGCTGGGGCTGGAGGCGGTAACGGTGGAGGATCAGTTGGTGGTGCGGGTGATCGAACCGGAAACGCTACGGACCATCGAGTACCCGACCAAAGATCTTGCCGATGATGAAGCGGGGCGGGAGGCGCTGGCGCAGCTTCTGCAAGCGGTCGTCGAACCGTCTTCATGGGGCGAGGAGCAGGGGCAAGGGTCGATCACCGTCCCCGCGAACAAAGCGGTGCTCACCATTCGTCAGCGTCAGGCGGTGCATGCCGCGCTGTTCATCGCTTGTGAGAAGCTGCGCGTCGCACGGGGCAAGCCGCCCGCCAGCACACGCTATGACGCGGCCTTATTCTCTCTGACGAGCCGCAGCACCCGCGCTGCGGAAAAACTCCAGCAGAGAGTGACGGCCAATTTTCGCCAGCCGACGCGCCTGGTCACGATCCTCCGGCGCTTGGGAGAATTCAGCGGGCTGACGATCCTGGTGGACTGGCAAGACATCGCCAGCCTGGGCTGGAATCCGCAGGCAGAAGCCAGCATCGTGTTCGACAACCAGCCGCTGGAGGACGCGCTGGATGCCCTCTTGGGGCCGATGGATCTGGCCTGGCGGGTGGTCGATGCGCAGACGCTGCAAGTGGTCTCGCCGCAGCGACTGGCAACGCAAGGAGAACTGGAGGTGTATCCGGTCGGTCCGCTGGTGGGGGATGACCCGCAGGGCCAGCAGCTTCTGGCCCGCGTTCAGGCCACGCTCGGCGAAGAGACGTTTGTGGAAGCCGGAGGGGTCGGCGTCGTTCGTTACGATCCGGTCGGGCGTTGCCTGTTGGCCTGGCTGCCGCAGCCCAAGCAGCGGCAACTCGAAGAGGGATTGCAGCGGTGGCGTGCGGCGCAGGACGCGGCGCCTGCGACAGACCGGCGGCCCTGAGCCGCCGACCGCCTCGCCGGGATCAAGGAACCGCGCCATAGGATTCGCGTTATGTTCCGCGTAGCGACCACGTGGCTGCAGCCAGTCCGATTCCAGGCCGCCTTTCTGTTGCTGCTGCTGTCGCCCGTGCTGGCCCAGGACCGTGTCCCGCCCCCGCCCGTCCCAGCCCCCTCGCCGTCCGCGCGCTTGAACGCCCCCGTGTTGAATGGATGGTCGGCTGGAGTGGAAGCCTGGGAGCGTGCGGAGGCGGCGCGGCAGGCAAGCTGGCAGCAGCAGCTCGTCCTCGACGACCAGCTCCGGTACCGCTTAGGCGTACCCCTCGGACGGACGCCTCAATTCGACGAGGTTCTGGCGATGGCCCCATGGGGCATCGCGTGGCCACTCGTGCCACCTGATGACCGCGAGTCTCGCTATGCCTATGGGCCGCCGGCGAAAAGTGGGCAGACGGCGTGGCTGCCCCGACGATCGGTATTCGAGCCCTGGCCGTTCATTCCGGGGGACATCTACGGTTTGCCCGTCGTGCCCGTGCCGGTGGCGCACCCAATCTTCCAGCACGAGGTGCCAACAGGGCCCCGTCGCTGGGAATCGCGCCCTTATTACACGGTACCTGCCGCACCAGCCCAAACACACAGTGTTCCTATGGAATATCCGGCAGAAGACAAAAACAGGATGCTCCCTTCTAAAAAGGCCTCTGCGGCGGAGGGTCCGCACGGGCCAGGCCATAGCCGCGAGGCGGAACCCTCGACACCAGACGTTGCGCCACGTTCCCGTGGGCCCAAGGAGTACTGAGGGCGGCCGGTCGTGCTCCCCGTGCTGCCGCCTCCCCTGCTCAAACGCTAACGAAAATTTATTTGCCGTTAATTTTTCTATCCATGCCTGGTTGCGCAATTGCTTTGGATGCCCTCCGCGCGTAGCCTTAAATATTGCCAGTGTTTCCCATTTTGACATGGGCAGGCTCCGGAGCTGGTGGGACGCTCGCCGAAGCTCGGGTGCCTGATGCGTGCAGGATGCAGGGCAGCCCCACGAGAAGCAGACCCGCGCGGACGAGCGCGGGTGACGGCCGCGGGCTCCGTTGCTTCTCTCCGCCGAGTGCGATTTTGGGGTAGCACCCATTGGCGGTTGAAGCGAGAATCCGGCCCCAGTTCGCCCGGCACCGCCCGCCGGGACGCCTGTGGTCGGGCCGTAACCCGATCCGGGGTTTGCCGGTGTCGCGCTGCGTGGCGGCTGTGAGGGAGGAAACGTGACTCGCATCCGAGCGATGGTCCGATGAGCAGCCAGGGCTTCTTGCCGTTTGGTTTGTCGGCTGTGTCGGTCTACCGGCCGCCTTGGGGTCTGGACAACCGCTGGTTCGGGCCGGCGATGCCACGCAAGTTCGTGCACCATACCGGGATCGAGCGGCGTTGCGTGGCCTGGGAAGACGAAGTCACGCTGGCCGTGCGGGCGGTCAGGCAATTGCAACAGCAGGTGGGCTGCGACTTGAAGGAGTGCGCAGCGTTGGTCTTCGTGTCGCCGTCGTTTGTGCCGCTGCCGCTGGCCCGGCGCTACCTGGGGCCGCAGGCGGCCGAGCAGGAGCGGCTGCAAAGTGCCGCCCGGCAGCTCGCGCGTCGGCTGGGCATGGCGCCGGCCGCCGTCGTGGGACTGAACTGGTTCTGCAGCGGTTACAGCCGGGCCATGGAGGTGGTGGGACGTCGAATCCTCCCGCGGATCGACCTGGCCGAGCGGCAATTCATCCTGGTCGCGACGGCAAGCCGGATCAGCCGGATCACCGATTACGGCTGCCCGCAGACAGCCGGCCTGTTCGGCGACCTGGCGACAGCCACGCTGCTGACGCGGCCCGATGAAGCGCGCTACCCGCCCCATTTCGAGGTGCTATACGCGGCCGCGCAAACGTCCCCGGCCGAGGGGGTATATTTCGATTTTAAGCTCCGAGAGGATGTCCCGCGGCCGGAAATCGAAGGAGGCGTGGCAACCGATCCGCAGCGGCTGGTGTACTGGCTGGACGGGATGGCCATTGCCGATGCCGCTCCGCGAGCCATGGCGCAGGCCGTGGCAGAAGCGCTTGCAGCAACAGGACTTGCGGCGTCCGACATCCGTACCGTGATCCCTCACCAGGCCGGCACGGGGATCGTGAAGTTGACCGAAATGAAACTGCAAGCGTTGGGTCTGGAGACAGAAGTGCTCAACGGCCTGACGCGGGAGGTCGGAAACGTCAGCTCCTGCTCCATCCCTTTCGCCCTCGAACAGCGATGGAATCAGCTTCGAGGCACGATCGTCTGCCCGACGGCCGCAGTCGGACGCCCGGGCCGGTCGGAATTGCTGCGCGGTTGCCTGGTGCTGAAGGCGACCCCGCTGCACGAGCGGCAATCGCAGGCGGCTGCGTGAATGCGTGACGTTTCTTTCGGCGGAGGGGGCGGTCGTTGCCCTGGGCCACGGATGGTGAACGATCCGCGGGGCGGCGGCCTGGCGGAGCCCTCGGGGGGGGCGGCTGGCGGTCAGGCTTTGACGATCTTCTCGCGGCCTTGCGGCACGTCGCGGGTGGCGTTGCGGGTATCGACCACGAGCTGGGCGCAGCGGACGATGCGGGCATAGTCGTATGCGCGGTGGTCGGTGACGATCAGCACGCAGTCCTGCTCGGCCAGGTACTCGTCGGTTAGTTCGCGGCGCTTCATCCGCAGATGCGGGTAGCGCCGCGTGGGAGGCAGCTCGGGGATGTAGGGGTCGTGGTAGCTGACCACGGCGCCTTTGTGCAGGAGCTGGTCCATCAGCTCTAGCCCCGGCGACTCGCGGCAGTCGTCCACGTCGCGCTTGTACGCCATGCCCAGGATCGCGATCTTGCTGCCCTTGACCGGCTTGCCCCGATCGTTGAGGGCGTCGGCCACGCGGCTGACGACGTAGGCGGGCATGCTGGTGTTCACTTCGCCCGCCAGCTCGATGAACCGCGTCGTCATGCCGTAATGCCGCGCCAGCCAAGCCAGGTAGAACGGGTCGATCGGGATGCAGTGCCCGCCCAGTCCCGGACCGGGGTAGAACGCCTGGAAGCCGAACGGCTTGGTCTTGGCCGCTTCGATCACTTCCCACACGTCGATCCCCATCCGGTCGTACAGCACCTTTAGCTCGTTGACCAGGGCGATGTTGACCGCCCGATAGGTGTTTTCCAGGATTTTGCAGGCTTCGGCCACTTCCAGCGACGAGACGCGGACCACTTGGGCCACGACCGTCCCATACAGCGCGCAGGCCAGGTCGGTGCTCCGTGCGTCCAGGCCGCCCACCACCTTGGGGATCGTCCGCACACTGTGGGCTGTGTTGCCGGGGTCTTCGCGTTCGGGGCTGAAGGCCAGGAAGAACTCCCGTCCGGGAGCCAGACCGCTGGATTCGAGTTCCGGCAGCACGAGCGTCCGCGTTGTGGTCGGATAGGTCGTGCTTTCCAGGACGACGAGCTGACCCGTGCGCAAGGTGCGGGCGATCGCCCGGGCCGACTGCACCACATACGTCAGGTCCGGATCGCGGGCAGGCGACAGCGGCGTCGGCACGCAGATCAGGATCGCGTCAGGCTCGCGGAGGCGGGAGAAGTCGGCCGTGGCCTCGAAACGAGCCGCCCGCATCTCGCGAATCACGCTGGAAGGGATATGCCCGATGTAGCTCTCGCCCCGGTTGAGCCGCTCGACCTTGGCAGGGTCGATGTCGAACCCCAGCACGCGGAAGCCGGCGCCGCTGAAGGCGCGTGCCAGCGGCAGGCCCACATAGCCCAGTCCGATGATGCCCACCGTCGCATCGCGCGATACCAGCCGGGCCAGAAGTTGCGAGAAGACCTGGTTTTCGTGTTCCATCGCCTCTCCCTTGCGCCGTGCGGCGGCCGGGCTGCTATACCCCGCGTTCGATAAGCTGGATCAACCGCCCGTAGGCATCATCCCACGGCTGCGGCAGACGCGGCAGGTACTCTTGAACGGCGAAGCTGGTGCCGATCACCTCGCGAGCCTGGGCAATGCTGCCCAGCGCTCCCTTGGCCACCGCCTGCATCATCAGGTTGCCCACCGCCGTGGCCTCGACCGGTCCCGCCACCACCCGGCGGTTACAGGCATCCGCGGTCATCTGGCACAGCAGTCGGTTCTGGGTTCCCCCTCCGACGATGTGGATCGTCTCCAGACGTCCGCCTGCCAGCTCTTCCAGATAACCTAGCACCATCCGGTAGCGGAGGGCGATGCTTTCCAGGGCGGTGCGGATGATGGCTCCCTCGGAAGTGGGCACGACCTGGCCGGTGCGCTGGCAATAGTCGGCGATCGCCTGCGGCATGTCGGCAGGAGCCACGAACGATGGGTCGTCCGGGTTGATCAGCGAGAGCAGTGGCGGCGTCTCGCTGGCCCGGCGAACCAACTCCTCCCAGCCGAATTCGTGCCCGGCCTGCTTCCAGATCCGCCGGCACTCCTGCACCAGCCACAGGCCAGGGATGTTCTTGAGCAGCCGCGTGGTGCCGCCGACGCCGCCCTCGTTCGTGAAGTTCAGCTCGTAGCAGCGGCGGGTGATCACCGGCTGGGGCATCTCCACGCCCATCAGCGACCACGTCCCACTGGAAATATAGCACCAATCGGGCCGTGCGCCGGGTCGACTCGCGGCGGGAACGGCGGCTACGGCGCTGGCAGTGTCGTGCGTGCCGGGAAGGATCACCTCGACCCCGTCCAGCCGGGTCTCGGTCGCCACGTCGCGCTTCAGCCCGCCCAGGCGGGTCCCGGGCGGCGCCACCGGTCCGAAAATGTGCGCCGGCAGGCCCATCCGCTGGATCAGATCGGTCGCCCAGCCCTGGCGACGCGGATCGAAACACTGCGTGGTGGTCGCGTTGGTGTACTCGTTGGATTTCACGCCGGTCAAGAGCCAGTGGAACAGGTCGGGCATCATCAGCAGCGACTGGGCGACATCCAGCAGCGGCGAGTCGGCCAGTTTCATCGCCAGAAGCTGGTACAGCGTGTTGAACTCCATGAACTGCAGGCCCGTGGCCTCGAAGATCGCTTCGCGCGGCACCAGGGCAAAGGCCTTCTCGAAGATGCCGGCCGTCCGCCGGTCGCGGTAATGCACCGGGTAGCCGAGCAGCTCGTCATGCCGGCCCAGCAGGGCGAAATCGACGCCCCAGGTATCCACGCCCACACTGACCACTCGTCCGCCGTACTTGGCCCCGGCCGCTCGCAGGCCTGCCAAGACCTCGTGCCATTGGCTCAGGAGCGGCCAGTACAGCCGGCCAGCCGCGGCGATCCCGCCGTTGTCGAAGCGGTACACTTCCTCCAAGGCCAGTCGACGACCGTCGAACAGCCCTGCCACCACCCGCCCGCTGGATGCTCCCAGGTCCACAGCCAGAAAGACTTGTTCCGTTGGCATGCTGATGCTGGATCGTGCCGTTCCGTAATGGGGAAAAGTCGTTGCTTGAAGGGATCGACGTCTGGCGAGGCGTGGAGCGTCAGGGAACGTCCCTGCGCGGGATGCTCCCCCGCGACGCACACCTGGCGATCGCCCGAACGTTGCGGACGACTCGCTTAGGGTGCCCGCTGCTCGAAATAAAACACCCCGCGTTTGTTGGCGATGAGGATATCCAATCGTCCGTCGCCGTTCATATCATGCACCTCGAACTGGGTGCCCACGCCGCTGTCGTCGTCGATGAGATGCTTGGTCCAGCGGGGCTTGCCTCCCTCTCTGGACAGGGCGAACCAGGCCAGCTCCGGCGGCTCGTCCTCGCCCGGGTCGCGTCCATTGTGCGCGTAGAACCGCTTGCCGGTGACCAGGTCGGGCAGCCCGTCGCCGTCGATGTCGGCCAGGACCAGGGCGTGCGTCTGGGCGATGGAGTCGTCGATCAGGTGCCGCGTCCACTGGGAGCCATCCTGCTCATACCACCAGATGCCCCGCCGATGGGCCGAGCAGCCGACT
>Ga0101944_10005876_pt1 | contig 13490 bp, 10 predicted proteins | sample DewCreD2012metaG_FD_75245 | JGI IMG/M metagenome (GOLD analysis project Ga0101944, IMG submission 75245) | Hot spring sediment bacterial and archeal communities from British Columbia, Canada, to study Microbial Dark Matter (Phase II) - Dewar... ... | reverse complement strand
TGCACCCCCCCCTTCTAGCAGGCCGCAGGCGAGGCGGCAGCGGGCGCGTGGCGTCGAAAACGTCGTCCCGATGAACGTCTTCGATGACGCTCGAAGCAGGAAGGCGGTTTTGCGCCAAGCCGATGCGCCCGCTGCGAAGGTCCGCGCGAATCTGCTCGTGCTGAACCCGGTCAAAACCCAGTTCCGCCAACAATTCTTCGAGGGTGCGCCCGCGAGCGCTTTCGTCCGTGTCGCTGCGCGGAAAGAGCTGATCGAACAACGCCTCCACCATGCCCGCAAACTCAGGCGACTTGCGGCAGGCGGCGCCGAAGCGGTCGAGTTCTGCGCGTTGCGTCTGAGTGAGGAAACGGGCATCGGTCCTCAGCATGGCGGGCACCGCGAGCTTGTAGTAGGGCGCCGGCAACAAGGCATCGTCCTCCCGCAGCAACTCTCCTACCGTGCCGCGCTCGTTGACGGCAAAATCGTACACCACAGGGTCCATCGCGAAAGGGACGGCGGCTTCCAGCCGCTGCTTGGTAGCGGTCATGATTTCCCCCAGCCGCCGCTGCGCGCGCGGGCGCACTCCCGGATCGAAGAGAAACCCCATGCCCCCGCCCGCCATTCCGCCCAGCATCCAGAAGCCCCAAAAATCGGAGCCGAACTCCTCCCGCACCTGCCGGATCAGAGCATCGGTGTAGAAATTGCCAGCCCAAGGGATGATGGTTTGAATTGGTCCGTGAAAATTCTTGTGAGTGGCGGCGCCGATGCCGCGTATGTCCCCGGCCTTCAGCAAGCCCACCACTTCATCCAAAATGGCGATAGCTTGCTTGCGCCCTTGCCATTCGGCTTCGGAACGGAGCAAGTATTTTTCCGTCACCATCTCGAGGATCGGACCCACATCCTGCGCCATGCCGCCGTGAACGAGCACCAGGCTTTCCTGGAGACGCCGCCGGGTGTCCCGGCTCACGTCGTCGAAGGAAAACACATGGTGCGTGGGAAGCAAGCGCCCGCGGCTGATGCCGAACTCGGGATCGCCCTCGCTTGCCAGCGCGCCTTGGATGAGCTTCATACCCGGCCAAACGCCGCCGGAATCCTGCCATCCGCCGCCCGAGCCGCCGAGCCACTCGCCGAGAATCGCCCGCGCGGCGGTCAGCCTGCGGTCGGACTCCTCCATGGGACCGGTGAGCGCCTGCGTCTGCCCGGTGGCGCGCATCAGAACGGCGATGAGGCTGGCAAGCAACGTGGTTGATACGGCCAGGCGCGAACCTTTCGGAATGTCGTTGACTTTGCTGATGACCTCCAAGCCGTGACCCGGCTTGCCGATCAACCGCGCCAGCAGGTCCGGCAAAGGCTGCGCCGCGCCTTCCATACCCGGAGGCGTCACTCCGCTGGCGATGACCGCGGCTTTCAGCAATCCCAAATAATCGCGGGCGAAGTCGAAAACTTCATCCAGTTCCGTAATCTCGGCCACCGCGCCGAGGTCCACGCTCACCAAGCGCAGCACCGGGCGGTCAATCACCCGGCAGTAAGCCTCGACCGGCGGCTTGGGCCTGGCCGTACCGGCAGCGTTCTGGACGCAAAGATCGATCGACACGTTCAGCACGCGGGCTCCCTCGGGGAAATCCATGCCGAGGAAGAAAATGTCGCTCCAGCCGCTGTGCGTGAAGTCCATGCGGACGGGCGTCGTTTCGCGCAGGATGGGGAATACGCCGTTGCGGCAGCGCTCGGCGAGTTCCGGCCGGATGCGCAGCGGGTAGTCCGCCGGATGCCCCGTGCGAAACATCCACTGGTTGCCGCGCACGCTGCGCACGCTGCGGCGCACCTGGTCGGCCAGAGTCTGAAACGCCAAGCTGCGGTAGGCGGCGGCCAAAGCGCTGGAAATGGCGGCGCCCGGACCCTCGGCCTGTTGAACGCCGGAGAAGATGCGGATGGCTTCCTCGAAGCGGCGTTTCAGCAGCGCGTCAAATCCGGAGAACGGGATGAGCGGCCGGGAGGAATGGTCAAGTTTCGCGGGCAGGTGAAAGCGGTGGATGGCGTAAAGAAACAACAGCGCCCTTACCCGTTCGTAGAGGTTATCGCTCGACCGGCGGAAGGATTCGAGCGCCTCGCATTCGGCCAGCAACTCGTCGCGGGACCTTGCGCGGCACACTGCGTCGAGCGAGCGGTTCCGCACCTCGGGATCAGCGGCGGTGATGATGTGTACCAATTCGCTCATTCCCAGGCTCCTTAATGGACGTTGGGCGGTGACTGCCGGGCGGCCAAGACCTCCAGAAGCTGAGCGAGAACCTCCGCACGGTCTTTTCCGCTGAGCGCCAGGGCGAGTTGCGCGGTGAACAGTCCGTAACGCGCTCCCACATCATAGCGGCGGTCGCTTATTTCATAAGCCAGGTACTTTTCGCGCCGCGCCAATTCCGATAGCGCGCTCGATAGCGTCACGTGGGGGCCGTTTTCTCCCGCGAGCAAACCGTCGAGGATCTCCATCACCGCCGGCGTCAGAACGTGCATGCCGAAGAAACACAAATAATGGCCGGCGCGCAGTCCGGGCACCACCAGACGCTGCTCAGCTTCCGTGGGAGTGGGCTTTTCAATCACGGTGTCGATCCGGTAAACGTCCCTCCGTCCGGGGAGCACCTGACCTCCCACAGCGCCATAGTGGGGCAGAAGGTGTTCCCGCGTGGCTTGCACCGCCGAGACGGCGCACTCTTCGGCTTCTGCGACTTCGACCAGCGCTTGAGCGCAGCCTTTTTCGCCGCCTGAAATATAGAGGTGGTCGCCCACCAGGTGGAGAAACGGCTCGCTCCCGGCAAACATGCGGGCGCACCATACGGCATGGCCATAGCCGCGGGGATTCTCCTGGTGAACGAAGCTGACGCGTCCTGCGTGATCGCCGGCAGCCTTGGCGTAAGCATCCTCATCCCCCGGGACCACCACCACGCAGATCTGCTCCACCCGGGCGCGCAGCGCCTCCTCGATCAGGATGCGCAGCAGCGGCTTGTCGGCTCCGTCGCGGTCAATCAGGGTTTGCAAAGGCAGGGACCGCTGCTTGGGACCGGCCGCCGTAATCACGGCCTTGCGAATTCTCACGAGTGACAACCCTCCTGCTAAAGCGAAGTCGTTTCTATCAGAGTACAGAGTAGCAAGAGCGCCCCGCGCCCGCGTGGGCTTGGCGAGATGCGCCATGTTACGCTGAAATTTCGCCCTATGAGCAGCATTCTGATAACGTTGCCGGACGGCAGCAAGGCGGAGTTCCCCGCCGGCGTCCGGCCCATCGATGTCGCGCGTACCATCAGCAAGCGTTTGGCCGACGAGGCGGTTGTCGCCAGAGTGAACGGCGAGCTGTATGACCTCACCCGCCCGCTGGAAGGCGACGCCACGCTCGAAATCCTCACGCCGAAGAACCCGGAAGCCCTCGAAGTCTACCGTCATTCCACGGCGCATCTTCTCGCGGCGGCGGTGCTGGAGCTGTTTCCCGGCACCCGCCTCGGCGTCGGTCCGGCAGTCGACAACGGCTTTTATTACGACTTTCAACGCGACGAGCCCTTTACGCCGGAGGATCTCGAAAAGATCGAAGCCAAGATGGCGGAACTTCAGGCGCGCAACCTTCCTTATGAGCGCAAGGTTGTCCCCAAGAGTGAAGGGCTGAAAAAGTACGCCGAGATGGGCGAAAGCATGAAGTGCGAGCTGATCGAAGAGAAGGCGGACGACCTGTTCACCGAATACACGCTTGGCCCGCAGTTTGTCGATTTCTGCCGCGGTCCGCACGTGCCGTCGTCTTCTTACATCAAAGCTTTCAAGCTGCTGTCCATCGCCGGCGCCTACTGGAAAGGCGACGAGAAGAACCCTCAGATGCAGCGCATCTACGGGACGTCGTTTTTCACCAGAAAAGAGCTGGAAGAATACCTCACGCGCCTGGAGGAAGCCAAGAAGCGCGACCACCGCAAGCTCGGTCAAGATCTGGACCTGTTCAGCATCCAGGAACTCGCCGGTCCGGGGCTGATCTTTTTCCACCCTAAAGGCGGCACAGTCCGCAAGATCCTGGAAGACTGGATGCGCGATCAGTACATTGCGCGCGGCTACTCGCTGGTGTACACGCCGCACGTCGCCCGGGCGGACCTGTGGAAGACCTCGGGGCATTACAGCTTTTACGGGGAGAACATGTTCAAGCGGATGGAGCTGGACGACGCCGAATACCAGCTCAAGCCGATGAACTGCCCGTTCCACATCCTCATTTACAAGGACCGGCTGCGAAGCTACCGGGACCTGCCCATCCGTTTGGGCGAACTCGGCACCGTCTACCGTTACGAACGCTCCGGCGTGATGCACGGGTTGCTGCGTGTGCGCGGCTTCACGCAGGATGACGCCCACATTTTCTGTACGCCGGAGCAGATCGGCGGAGAGATCGTGAAGTGTCTGGAGTTCGCCGTGGACGTCCTGCGCACTTTTGGCTTCCAGGATTACCACGCTGAAATCTCAACTTGGGACGGCGGCGCAAGCGGCAAGTACGATGGCGAGAGCGAACAGTGGGAGCTTGCCGAAGGCGCCCTGAAAGACGCGGTAGACAAGCTGGGCATTCAAGCCAAGGTTATGCCCGATGAGGCGGCGTTTTACGGACCCAAGATCGACGTTAAGCTCGTGGACGCCATCGGGCGCCCGTGGCAGCTATCGACGGTGCAGTTCGATTTCACGCTTCCCCGGCGGTTCGGGCTGGAGTATATCGCCGAAGACGGCAAGGCTCATCAGCCGCTGATGGTCCACCGGGCGCTGTACGGCTCCGTGGAGCGCTTTTTCGGAATCTTGCTGGAGCACTACGCCGGGGCGTTTCCGGTGTGGCTGGCTCCCGTGCAGGCGTTGGTGTTGCCCATCACGGACAAGCAACTCGATTACGCCCGCTCGGTCGAACAGAAGCTGAAGGCGGACGGCTTCCGGGTGCAGGTTGACGACCGTAAGGAGAAAGTCCAACTGAAGATTCGCGAAGCCCAGTTGCAGAAGGTCCCCTTCATGCTGGTGGTGGGCGAACGCGAGGCGCAGTCGGGCGCAGTCGCGGTCCGCAACCGGCGGCATGGCGATCAGGGAGCGAAACCGCTCGAGGAGTTCGCCTCCATGCTCAGGCGGCTGGTCGACGATAAGACGCCTGTCGAGTAACCAGAGATGATTGCGGCGCTAGCCGGCGTTCTCGCCTGCCTGCTGGCGGGGTCGCTGGTCTATTGCGTGCTAAGCATCCTGGCGGCGAGAAGTTATTTGCGCGCCAAGCCGCCGCAGCCGGGAACGGATTTCGAGCCGGTCAGCGTCCTGAAGCCCCTTTCGGGCGCCGAGGAAGGACTGGAAGAGAACCTGCGCAGCTTTTTTGAGCAGGATTACGCGGAATTCGAAATCTTGTTCGCCGTGCGGACGGTTGACGATGCCGCCGTCCCCGTCGTCAGGCGGCTTCAAGCCGAATACCCTGGGGTAGCCTCGCGGCTGATTGTCACCGGGGAGCCGCCTTACCCCAACGCCAAGGTGTACAGTCTGGAGCGAATGACAGCCGAAGCTCGTCATGATCTGCTGGTGATGAGCGATTCCGACATTCGCGTGGAGAGGAGTTTCCTGCGGAGAGCGGCGGCGGAGTTCCAAGATCCGAAAACGGGCGTGGCGTCGTGCCCTTACCGCGCCGTTCCAGGGCGCTCATGGTGGAGCCGGCTGGAGGCTCTTGGCATGAACACCGAGTTCTTGTCAGGAGTGCTCACGGCGCGGCTGCTGGAAGGCATGAAGTTCGCTCTTGGTCCGACGATCGTGGCGCGCCGGCGGGCGCTGCAAGACATAGGCGGGTTCCCACGGCTGAAGGACTATCTCGCCGAGGATTTCGTTTTGGGCAACCTTGCCGCCGAAGCGGGATGGAGGGTCATCCTGTCTTCGTGCGTGATTGAGCATCGTATCGGTTCGCAGGACTTTCGCCATAACGCCGCGCACCGCCTGCGATGGTTTCGTTCCACGCGGCGTTCCCGCCCGGCAGGCTATGTAGGACAGGTGTTCACGTATCCTCTTCCGCTGGCGCTGCTGCTGGTAGTGTGTTGGCCGGCGGTTTGGACGGCCGCGGCGTTGGCGCTGGCGACAGCCATGCGCGCCGCTTCGGCGTGGTCGGCGGCAGGATGGGTGTTAGCGGATCCGCTCACCGCGCGCTACTGGCATCTGGTGCCAGCGCAGGACGCGCTCAGCTTCACCTTCTGGCTGGCGGGCTTCTTTGGTGACACGATCGCGTGGCGGGGGCGAAAATATTATCTTCGGCGGGACGGGACATTCGAACGGATCGCCTGAGCGGCGCGAAATGCCATGAAAGACCTGAAACAATTCCCGGTTATTTTTACGATCCCCGTTCAGTGGGGAGAGATGGATTCCTTCGGCCACGTGAATAATGTGGCGTATTTCCGCTGGTGCGAGACGGCACGGGTGGAGTACCTCGAGCGGATCGGCTTGTCGGCCAGCAATGGCCCGAAAGGTCTTGGGCCGATTGTGGCCCGCATCGAGTGCAACTACCGGAAACCGATCACATATCCGGACACGGTGCACGTGGGAGCCAAGGTGACACGTATAGGGAACAGCAGCTTCGAGATGGAGCACGCCATTTACACGGATGCCCTGGGTTTGGTAGCAGACGCTTCCTCCACGCTGGTGGTGGTGGATTACGGCGCCGGACGGAGCATGCCTGTACCCGAAGCGGTGCGAAGCGCGATCCGCGATTTGGAAAAACGGGATCTTTGAGGCGCCGGTCAGCGCTCCGGAAGGAAGCCGGGCGGGAGCGCGGCCCCTTCGCCGAAGAAGTATTCCTCCATCTGTTTCAGCAGAAACTCCTGCGCCTCGCGCGTTCCCAGATTGAGGCGGTACTCGTTCATGATCATCTTCATGTGCTCAACCCACATCCGCCACGCTTCCTTCGAAACGTTTTCGTAGATGCGCCGGCCGAGGGGATGAGTGTCAAAAGGAACTTCATCGAGTCCCGGCATTTCCCGCTGAAACTTGACGCAGAACACCGTCCGGCCACCGGGCTTCTGAGTCCCCTGAGGCGGCGTCGAACCGCTTGCAGATCCCATGTACGATTCTCCTGACTTCAGGATACCCTACTCGCCCGAACCGGACTTCATCGCCTTCAACCGCTCGCGCTTGGCGCGCTGCGCTTCCAGATATTCCGACAGCTTTAGCGGCTTGGTTGCGCCTCTTTCCATCTGCTTTTGGACCGCCCGCTGGTAGCGCTTCAAGATCTCCTTGCGCCGCGACTCTTTGAGGTCGCAGCTTTCCATATCGAGCAAAAGTTCGACCTCCCACGGGCGAAAGGTGTTTCGATTCGCGCCTCCCCGCAATAATTCCTGGATCAACCGGTTGAATTGAGCCAGCATTATTTCGCTGTCGGATTCCGGATCGGTCATGAGCTTATCGTCCTGGCTGGCCAGGCGGCCTACTTCAAGATTGTAGTACTCTTCGCGGTCGCCGGCGGCGGATTGGCGGAGGACCCTCCTTGCATTCGGCGACAAACGGTTCTAGCATTTGGGTGGAAGGACGATTCACGATGAAATTGTCTTTTGCTTTCGCGCCGTTCGCCGCCGCTGTCCTATTTCCTATTTTCGTGCTGGCGCAGTCCGCGTTGCCGCGCATGACCTCCGTTGATCCCACCGAGGGCAAGGCGGGTACAGTCGTCACTGTAGCGGGGGAGAATCTCGAGAAATCCAATGTGGCTGAGATTTACTTCACCGACGGGAAGAACGACCTGAAGGTTCAGGTCTTGGAGCAAACCGCCACTTCGGTAAAGGTGAGGGTGCCCGCCGGCTGCAAACCGGGGCGTTGGGCGCTGATGATCCTCACTGCCGGTAAGGATCCGAAACTGATTGAACAGCCGGTGAAGTTCACTGTCCAATAGCCGCCCGGAGACGGGCGAGCGCGACCAACACTGCTGCATCCCGAAGGGGGAGGGCTTCATCAGAAGGAGAAGCGCAGCCGGGGTGCAGATCCGGAAGTCCAAAAGCTGGTAGATTGATCGGTAAAGGGGAGGCGTCAATGAAACTGTACTTGTTAGCCGGCTTGCCGCTGGTTCTGGGCGCCGCACTGGCGCAGGACGTGAGTACACAGGCTCGGGACCTGAAACGGCAGGGGGACTTCGCCGCCGCCCGGGCGTTGCTGGAGCGGGAGGCTCAACAAGGCGGAGTTACCGCATTACAGGCTTTGGCGGAATTCCTCGACCTCCACAAGGATCCCGAAGCGCGCGGCGCATACGGCAAGCTAGCCGCCGCCGTCCCTCCGAATAGCGAAATCCGGCGGGAGGCGCTGCGGCGGCTCATCATTCTGGACCTGATAGCAGGCGACTCCCAGGCGGCTAGCCGCCACATCGAGGAATACCGCGCCGCCGGAGGCGCGCCGCTCGCTCTCCCGCCCCCTCAGCCCGCTGAGGCGCCGAAAGAGACCATCTCCATCCCCGGTCCTTTGCGGTCTTTCTCCCGGATGGCGGCGTTGTCCCCGGATTTGAAGCCGGAAGACGTGCTGCCTGCTTTGGCGCGCAATATTGTCACGAATGGCTATCAGGCGTCGGGCGGGGCGGAATCCCTGGAGCAGACCGAATATCTAAAGTTGGTTTTCCGTTACCTTTCCCAGGCTCGCGAGATCGAGAAACTGGCCGGTCCGTCGAAGATTCTTCGGGTGCCGGCGTGCGAGTCCGCCGAGACGGCGGAATTGCTCCGCATCCTCGGGTACAGGATGCGCGGAGGTTGCGGCAGCGAGGTGGTCCTGGAAACCGTCAACGCCACCCGGGCGTTTCTGACCATCGATTCCGGCTTCCCCCTGGCCGAACTCGAGCAGGCGCTGCGCGCCAACCGGCCTTTTGAATATGACTTCCGCCCGGCGCAAATTCCGGTGCTGTTCTCAGCCGATTATTGGCGCCCGGCGCGAGAGAGGCAAGGGCAGGAATTCATTGACACGTTCCTGTCGGATCCGTCGGTCTGCCGGCTGTATCTGGGCATGTCGAAACTCGACCCGGAGACGGCGGCGGCTCTGCGGAACGCCATGCCGGTGTCCCGCATCCGTTCGTTCGCGCACGTTCTGGATTTCTTCGGAGGAATGTTCGAGATCCGCAACGGGAAGGCGGCGGTTCCGGGCGGGGAGCGCAGCGCGAAAGCCTGGGCCGAACTGGTGGGAGTAAGCCCGGATCAAGGGGCGCAGTTTTATGAGCGCCTGATCATGCGCGACGACGGATGGATGGCGTCTTTCTATGATGCGCTCATGCGGCTTCACGGCCCTGTTCGGGACTACCTGACTGAGCCCAACCGGATGAAGCGCTTCTATGCCGCCATCCGCGGGCGGGTGACCAGCCCCGGACCTGCACGCCCGGTGTTCCGTTCGAACACCGACATGCTGCTGCTCACCACGCGGTTGCGGGTGGGACCGGACGGCAAGCCGGTCATCCCCGGCAGCCTGGACGTATGGAAGAACCTGTTCGTCAATCACCCGCAGGGCAAATACGATGGCAAGCTCACGCGCGCGGCAAGCGCGTGGAAAGACCCGGATGACCTGATTGAGGCGCTGTTCGGACTGTGCCGGAAGGCGGTGGAAAACGAACCGCTGAAGATTTTCATGGCATTGAGCGAGTTGGACCGGCGGCGCAAGACCCCAATGGCTCCGGAGACTGTGGACCGGCTGGCCCGGAGTTACCGGACTTATGGCGCCCAGTACCCAATCCTCGCCGAGTCGCCTTCGCTCACCGACGCGTCCATCAAGCTCTTCATGGATACGGCGCAGGCGGTGACTCAGATTCGCGATCAGGGGCTGCGCTCCGATACGGCGGGCACACTGCAAGCCTTGGTTGGCATTTGGCAGATCCTGGTGCGTCAGGGCAGCATCCCGGACGCGGAGGCGGATGCCACTTTCAGCGCCCTATTAAGCTCATTCGGCAAAGTGCGGAATTCCCGGGACGTGTTCGACGCCGGCGTCGCGAGCGTCCGGCTTTTGCTCAAAGCGGCGCGGGTTCCGCCGAACGTCTCGCCTCAAGATGCGATGATCGACCTCCTGGCGGGCGCGGTGAACCCGCGCGACACCGATACGCACACGCAGGTGGTACAGGACATGATGCGCATCTTCGAGGCGCAGCGTCTGGTTTCGCTGAAGACGATCTTCGATCTCGAAGAGCATCTGAGCAGCGTGGTACGGGGCGAAAAGCTGAACGTCGCGCTGGTCAACCGCCTGGCGGCGCGCATCGCCGACATTCAACTGCCCCGCAGCGCCCTGACGGGCAGCGAGCGTAATTCCTTCGCCTTCGGGTACTGGGTCGAACGGCACATCGACGCGCAACGCAAGCTGAATCTCCGCTCGGCGGTCGAGAAGGCGGGCAACGACCCTGAAAAGCTCAAGGACCTCCGGGGTCTGCTCGCCCCCATTTTGCGGGACACCCTCGTGGGGTTCAATTATGTGCACTATGCGCCTCCGGGGGCGCAGGTTCTGATGACCAACCCGCTTTTCGTAAGAGGGCATGATTTCATCGGCATCCAAGGCTCGCAGCAAACCTGGAAACACACCGAGGTGTTCGGCAGCGGCTGGCCCTCAAACGCCGGCGGAAGGCTGGTGGGGTCGCTCTCTTCGCTGCCATACGCTTTGGCGGAAGCCGAGCAGAACTTCCTGATCCCCAGGCGAGAGCAGGCTCTGATTTGGGGCGACCTGGTGCCCCAAATGATCCTGACGGCGAAGATCCCGCGGTGGTGGAACGTTACGCCGGGACAACTTCACTGGGTGGGTTTGCACCTCCGGTTCGCCGAATCAGCGATAGCTGAAGCGGTGTTTTCGCCGGACCTGCGGAGCAAGGCTCTGGGTACGCTTGCCCGCTACGCGCCCCCGGCGCGCGTGCATCACGTTGCCTCGCTGCTCGCGGCTGGAAACGTGAAGAGCGCCATCGAGCACATCACGCCGGCGGAGGCCTACGCCCTGGCGCGCGAACTCGTCACCAGCGGGTGGAACGGCGCCGGACCGCTGGGCGGCGAAATCCGCCGTCTGGCTCAGGCTGCGCCGGACGAGGTGAGCGATCAAGCCATCTCCCGCGCCTTCGGAACGCCCAAGCCGACCCTGACCAATTCTTACCGTCCGGAACTGCTGAGCTTGCGGACGTTTCCGACCCTGATGGGCTACTCCAGCCGCATCATGGCCGAAAGCTGGGAGTCGAATCTGTTGTATTACGCCGCTCTAGCCGACGAGATTGGCGCCCAGCCGTCGCAGCTCAATGTGCTGGTGCCGGAATGGACGCAGAAGACGGTGGAACAGATTTTCGCCACTCACCTGGAAGACTGGCCGGCATTATTGCGGAGTCTGCGGGTGATCGGCGACGAGGTCCGCTCCAAGTCGCGCGCCCTGGTGGCGGCTGCGCAAGCCGCGCAATAGCGGTATTTTGTATTCAAGAGGAGGCTCGATGACACTGACTGGAAAACTCGCCATTGTGTCCGGCATGGCCGCCCTGGCCGGGGGAGGAGCTTGGCTGGCTGCGCAAGAGGGGCAGCGGCCGGTGTTTCGAGTCAAGGTCGACATGGTGGTCCTCAGCTTCACGGTCACCGACTCCAAGGGACGCTATGTCAATGGGCTGAAGCCTAACCAGTTCCGGGTCACCGAAGACGGCATCGTGCAAAAAATCGCCACATTCACAGAGGGCAACAAGCCCACGCTCCAGGTGCTCGATGACGGCACAACCCGCCCCTTGCTGGGCTCCGGGGCTGAGGCGGAGAGAGCCGGCGACATCCGCCCGGATTCTCTGGTCGGCACGAACGTTTTCGTGCTCTTTGACACCAGCAACTACATGTATCGCGGCTTCGTTTACGCCTCCGACGCCATAGCGGATTTCGTGCGCGGTCTAGACCGGGCCGATTCGGTGGCGGTGTACACGTTCAGCCGCAACTTGAGCCGGGCGGCGGAACTGAGCCGTGACCGCAACAACGTCATCAGCGGGCTGCGAAAAGCAGTGGCGGGCGACGACGCGGCATTGTACAACTCCCTGTTGCTCACGCTGCGCGACGCAGCCAAAGTGCCCGGGCGCAAGGTGGTCATCGTCTTCTCAAACGGGCCGGACAACGCCAGCATGGTGGCTCCGGACGACGTCCGCGCCGTGGCGGAGGACGAGGGCATACCGATCTACGTGATTTCCACGAGCGAAGCTACGAAAGACCCGGTGTCGAGCAACGTGTTCCGGCGCATTTCTAGCCGCACGGGCGGGAAGGCTTATTTCGCCAAGACCTGGCAAAAGCAAGTGGAAGCGTTCGAGTCCATCCGCGAGGACCTCGGGAACTCTTACACGATCACTTACTATCCGCAACCGAACCCCAATGAAGGGTTCCGCAAGATCAACGTGGAGTTGGTCACCGACGTGGCCAAGAAGTACCGCATCCGCGCCCGCCCCGGCTATCGGCCGCGCGCGGGATTCTAGCCGAATACGGTCAAAAGATGTAGGCCACTCCGGCAAGCGCTGTGAAGTCGTGAAACATCCCTTTCGTCCGCGCTCCGGGCACGGGCGCGAGCACGTCTTCAGGCGGAGCGGAGATGTAGTCGTGGACGTCGAAGCGCACTTGCCATCTGTTGGACACGTTCACCTTCACCCCGGCTCCCACATCCCCCAAGGCCATAGTTTCTCGCGTGGCGGCGAACACGGCGATGTTGCTTCCGGGCTGGAGCGCCCGCTCAACTCCCGTGCCGCGCAACACCCGCACGCCGCCTCCGAACAGGACGAAGGGCCGCACTTTCTTGTCCCACGGCGCGAAGTGGTACAAGATAGAGCCGGTCAAGATATGATGTTGGGCGCTGAATTTCGGCGCGCCTGAAACATTGACCTTCGCCGCGCCGAGGCGGTACAGATACATCGCCTCCCCGCTCCACCGTTTGTAAGAGTTGTGCCCGCCGCGCACGCCGAACGCCGCGTTGTTCTCAAAGCCGGCTTTCACAACATTGGCGCCCCTCTCGATTTCGTACTTCTTGTTCACGGCGAATCCGGCCACGCCGCCGAATTCCCATTGCTGGCTCCAGGCTGGAATGGCAGTCGCCCCAATCCACGCGGCCGCGGCTAACACAGCAAGTCCAAATCTCATTTCTATGACCTCCCCTTCAGTTGTTCGTCACCACGCGTACCGCGACAGTAGTCTGATACCCGCCTTGAATGATGGTCAGCGGCACTTGCCATCCGGTGGGCACGTTCCAGGGGGCCTTGACATTGATCTGGTACACGCCCACTTCCCTCGGCGCCAAGCCCGCAAAAATGACGGAGGCGGACCGTTCTCCGATCAGGACTGACGGGGTCAGCACGGCGCTAGCCGGCGGAATGGTTCCGGGATAGCCGGCGGGAATCTCCGGCGATGTGCGGCCCAAGCCTGTGAGGTAGATGGTCAGATCATCCCCCGGGTGGACTGGGTTGGACCAGGTGACGACTTCGTTGTTCACCGCCCTCACGATGGTGGCGAAGCCCTCCAGTCCGCTGCCGGGGCGCCCTCGGAAGATAGCGGGCGCGGCTTGCTGAAGATGGATGGCAAAGGGTG
>Ga0101944_10005875_pt1 | contig 13498 bp, 11 predicted proteins | sample DewCreD2012metaG_FD_75245 | JGI IMG/M metagenome (GOLD analysis project Ga0101944, IMG submission 75245) | Hot spring sediment bacterial and archeal communities from British Columbia, Canada, to study Microbial Dark Matter (Phase II) - Dewar... ... | reverse complement strand
AAGGGTCCCCGGGCACGGACCCGGGCTTTGAAGGCCTGAAATTCTTTTCGGGAAACGGCGATGGATTTCCGTTCTTTGGGCTCCATGGGGCTGTCCTCCGCCGGGGAATGGCGCCGCTTGGGCAGGGCGCAGGAAGCCGTATAGCATAAAGAAAGGATTGCGTCCAGAGGGTCGTGCTAAGTTGGGGTGATTTTTTTCCAAAAGGGGGCACACCCGGCGCCTCGCATGTCGCCGTTCCACAGAAGAATCTGCAGTTCATGGGCGGCAAGGCGTAAAACCCTTTGGTCCCCTTCAAGAGGGCGGAAACGGCCTTGGGACAGTCTCTTGTGGCACAGCCAAAAGCCCTGGCCGTCGTAGAGCAAGAGGCGCAGGGCTTTTCGGCTCCGGTTGAAAAAGACAAAGACGGTGCCCGAAAAGGGGTTTTCCCCCAGATGGGTTCGACAGAGGCGACACAGGCCGTCGATGCCCTTTCGGAAATCCACGGGCTGGGTGGCCAAAAGAAGACGCATGGAGGGCGCGATTGTGATCATGGCCCGAGGCCTCCCAGGCACTGGATCCAGTGGGCCACATGGGAGAGGTCGGCTCGGCAGCGAAGGCGAAACTTTCGGCCCGAAGCGTCTTCATAGTCCAGCTCGGCCACGGGCGCGTTCTGTCCCCACGGAGCCATTTCGACGAAAGAAAACGCTTCAAAGCCGGAGGGCTCTTGATTTTGGCAACGTCTTTTCAGCCCGTAGTAATCCAGCGCAAGAGCTCGGGCCACACGACCCACGGGATGGGTTCGACAGAGGGCCACGGCTTCGGCCCAAAACTCTTCCGGGATCGGTCGGTGTCCCGGGCGTGTGCGGCGCCAGGCATCCAGGCGTCTTCGAACGTCGGCAAGATCCGGGTATGGGCTCGTCAGGGCTTGGCGTTCCATGGGCTCATCCTCCTCCAGTGTCTCAAGGTGAGCCCACTCTATCCGCCGGCACCCCAGCCGTCACGCACGCTTGCCGAAAGGACACGAACAAAGCCGTCTTAGCTGGCATGCATCCTGCATAGAGTTAAGCCAGTCCCCGAAAAAGACTTAGGAGCCATAGCTCGGGAAGATATCCACGGATGGCGGGAGGCGGTTATGCAGTTCAGGTACAGATTGGTGTTCGGAGGACTGCCCGAGGAATTGTCCGTTCTTCAGGCCGAGGAAGTGGTGGACCATCTGCGCAATTACTTGGGTAATTTCCTCCTGGATCCGACGGTATGCTCTGTCTATTTAAACCGTTTACTTAAGGAGGCTCCGAAGAAAGCCTCTCCCCGTGTCAGCTCTTGGACATTTTACCTGATCACACGAATGCTCGAGATGAGCCCTCTCAATGTTTCAGTTGCCCGCATTGCGGGACAGTTTGGACTATCTGTCTCCTATCTCAATGATCTTCTTCGGTGCACGCTTCCATCAAGCGTGACCCCGAAGCTCGCCTCCGCTCTTTCAGCCCCAACCTTGAGGGACGCTCGCAATGGGTTGCTTACTCTCCTACGAGTGTATCCATACTCAGTTGAACTCATAGAACCTCTGCTTCGAATTGAACTGAACATGGGTATCCCAGTGGGGTCTGAATGGGTGGACATGGTCAAGTTGCCCGAAAGAATGAAGCCCCTTTTATATCAATCACTGTTTATGTATTGCTTGATGCAGCGGGACATAAACCGTGCTGCCGTATTCTTCTACAAGTGGAATCTGACGCAAGCGGGGCCCTATGTTCTTAATCATGTGGCGGAGTTTTTCGCAGCCAGTGGGCTCACGGGAAATGCACTAAAAACCTATGAACGCTCCTATTGGTTGGATCCCATACAAGTCCCCGTCAAGTATCGGATAGAAGCCCTGGCGAACGGCACGCACAGGACGAAAGGAGACCTCAGCGGGCCCATTGCCGTCTGCCTCTACAGTTACAACAAAGAAGATTTTCTTGATAAGACTCTCCACACATTGGCCGAAAGTAACCTGGGAAATGCACGCATCTTCGTGCTGCTCAACGGTTGCACTGACAGCTCTGAGGAGCGAGTGAAAGCTAGAAAGGTGCGGTTTTTCGGCACCAGGATGACCGTCATTTCTCTTCCTGTGAACATCGGCGCGCCCGCCGCAAGGAACTGGCTACTGGCCCTGCCTGAAGTGAAGACCAGCAGATACGTGGCCTTCCTTGACGATGATGTGGAGATCCCCTCCACATGGCTCGAATCTCTCGTGGGAGTCTTGGAAAGTCACCCGCTTGCGGGTGTGGCAGGCGTCAAGGTGTTGTGCCCTGGGGAGCCGCCACGTCTTCAGTACCTCTACCGCAACGTGGCAGTGGCCCGTTCCGATCTCATCAGGATAAGCCTGGATGTTCCTAACTGGAACTACGACGTGGGGTTTTACGATTTCACACGCCCTACGGTCAACGTCATGGGCTGTTGCCACGTCTTTAAACGGGAAGCCCTGGATGCTGTCCAGTATTTTGACATCCGCTTTTCTCCTTCCCAGATGGACGACATTGCCCACGATCTGGAATTGGCTCTTGCGGGCTACCAAGTCATCTACCATGGGCTGGTAGCATGCATCCACCACCAGATGTCTGGCATCGGTCTCGCTTCGAAGCATGTGGATTTCTCCAAGTTGGGAAACGGAATCGGTAACGACGTGAAATTTTCGTACCTGTTTGCCGATCGACTCGATCAACTTCGCGAACTCAATAACCTTCGACTAGTACCTGGTCAGCCCGGAAGGGTTGTCCGAACCGAGTGCGAACAAACAATCGAATAATGCTAAGATTGCCATTCACATCCACGCAGGATTTTTTATTAGGGTTGTTGAGGGACTCTGGTCCATATGTTGGCTTTTGGCAGACTTTGTGAGAGTGATTCTTAAGTTGCTATTTTGGCACGGAGCCTATCGTATTCTTTGATTTTCAAACATTGGTATTAAATATAAACATTTAAACACTACACCTTACATTAAAAGGAGTCCAAATGAGGAATTTTTCTCAACTCGCAAATGTATTATTTCAAGAGGCGTCCTATGCTCAACCCGCTTTTTGGGGAAGTTTAATTAGAGAGGTTGCAAAGAAGCAAGAACGAGAAAACATTGTAGTCGTTATGACCGAGGGAGGATTCCGTGGCAATACGAAATATGCCTACTTGGGCCTCGTGCAGCACACCCGAGCGATTCAATCTGATTTGAGTGTCTATTTTTTGGGAATAGATAATGTAGTCAACCCGCTTCGAGAAAAAGGCCTTCCAGTTCTCTCTACTCAAACGAATTGGCAGCAATCTGCGCTGGTGGCCTTAAGGGCCAAAATACTTATCCGAGGAACCCATGATTTGATGAGGGCTGATCATTGGTTTTGGCAATCGTGTTTCGAAGGTGCCCTAAAGTTGCAGCTCTGGCATGGCATTCCGGTAAAGAAGGGATGCGCCACAATGCTTGAGAATCGCCCAGACTATTATCACTTTGCCAAATTGCTTTACGATACCTATTCAGCCGACATTGTTATTGCTGAAAGTGCTATTTGCAAAGAAGCGTACTCGCAGGATTGGCCAAAAGCTCACGTGTTAGCCTTTGGCTCACCCAGAAACGACATTCTGGTTTCCAACGACACTTTTGGAGAATTGTGGCAATTAGGTGTGGATTTACACTTAATTTCAATCTTGGAAAAAGAAAGAACTCTAGGGAAACGAGTGATCTTGTGTTGTCCGACTTATCGAGAAGCCTACGACAAATCAGGACTCTTTCTAAGGAACTGGTTCTCCGCCCTCTCCAACCTTACGGCGCTTCCGGACATTAAGGTATGCTTTAAGGCTCACCATTGTCAGTTCACTGAACACCCAGGGGATGAACAAAAGATCATGAGATTTTGTATGGACTGGGGAGTGCTATACATACCTCCCATGGACGATATTCACCCTTATTATTTAATGTCCGATGCCTTGCTTACAGATTATTCTTCAACCTACATGGATTATATGATTCTTAAAAGGCCTATAATTTTCTATCGCCCCGATATGGCGGAATATCAACACACAAGGGGGCTGAGAACATATACGAATTTTAAAGTTGAAGCAATCGGGCCCGTAGCCACCGATGCCCATCGGCTGAGGGAGGCGGTGGCCCGTGAATTAAAGCGACCATCTTACACTGAGGAGCAGGAAAAGTTTGCTTTGCTCTTTCATCGTAATGCAAAGGATGGCAGAGCAACGAAACGACTTTGCAACCTAATAGAATCGATTACAACCCAGGAATTTTATCCTAATGGAATAATTACTCTGGAAAAGGAGGAATTTTATGAAAGGGATTAATCCTTTTTGCTGTTCATCGTATTTGGCTTTTCGTTACGTCGCCGACCCGACACAATCGTGGATTAAAGGGGTTCGCCCGGTTTTTCCACACCTCGACGTATCCATGCAGACGGAAGTCGGGACGGCTGATGAAATCCTCATTGCTTTGCGCAACATTGTCAGCCAGATAATAGGAAACGGAAAAATCGCGATTTTTCTCAGTAGCGGTATTGACTCAGCCATATTGGCGGCTCTTCTTCCAAAGACTACCCTTGCTTACACCATTGATTTTGAAGCTCCAGGGTTTCGAAAAGAGTCTGAGCGAGCTGCCCTCTATGCAAAAGCAAACAATCTTGAACATAGAGCTGTTCGGGTGACGTGGAGAGACTATCTGGAAAATGAAGAACGGCTTATGATCCACAAAGAATCACCGCTTCACCCTGTGGAACCGGCTCTTTACAAGGCCTCGCTGATAGCAAAGGAAGACGGCGTTGAAAAGGTTGTTATCGGCAATGGCGCCGATTCGACCTTTGGAGGCCTTGACAAACTATTGTCGAAGGATTGGACCTTTGATGAATTCGTGGAACGTTACACATTTGTTAAACCTCAACACGTTCTGAAGGAGTCAGTCGATGTCCGCAATATCTACGAACCTTATCGGAAAGCAACACGATACATTGATGTTCAAGGCTTTTTAAAAGTAGTTCATGGTTTGGGTATCGTCCAGGCTTTTAATAATGCCATTGGATTAGCCGGGTTAGAAATTCTTCAGCCATATGAGAATCTAAAATTGAGAGGCAGCCTCGATATAGAGAAGATTAGGAAGGGAATGCCCAAATATCTCCTTAGAGAGGTATTCTCTATACTATATCCACATTTAACACCTCCTCCCAAGGTCGCCTTTGCCCGACCTATGGAAGCTTGGCTGGAAACGTACTCGGGGCCTCTAAGCGACCTATTTAGAAAAGACATCCATATAGAATCATATACAGGAGAGCAAAAATTCATCATTCGGTCTCTCGACGAATTCATTCGATGTCTTAGGGAAGGCAAAGTATGACAGTAATTTCTGTACGGGCATCGAGTTATAATGACAACGAAATCCGAAAGGCATTATCTAAAGGCTTTGAGCTTATGGGCCTACCTAGCGAAAATCCTTTCCAGAAGCTGATCAAGCCAGGGGACATGGTTTTCATAAAACCCAATTGGGTAGCCCACCAATACCGCGCGTCTTGCCCATATCAATATGACCTCTACACAACAATAACCCACCCCAGCATCGTGCGAGAGGTAGCCCGTTTTGTCGATAGGGCCCTGGAAGGACAAGGGCAGATTATTGTTGGGGACAATCCGTCTATCGATGCCGATTTTGATGTTTTGATCCGAAGGCTGCGACTTGAATCGTTACAAGGCGAGCTTAAGAGTGAGCTTGTCATTAGGGATTTACGACCTCTTGTTTGTACCGATCTAAAGCATTATGGGAACAAAAATCGCATGAGTCCACGGCCAGGAGATCCTTTAGGAGAGACAGTCGTAAACTTAGGAAAGAATTCTCTCTTTCAAGGAGTTAATCCGAGACTATTCAGAGGTGTTTTTACAGATCGACGAGAAACCATTTTAGCGCACTCAGGAGATACACACTTGTACAGCTTTTCCAATTCAATTTACAAGGCCGATGTTCTGATTTCCGTACCTAAATTGAAGACACACCATAAAGCAGGAGTCACCCTAAATCTCAAAGGGCTTGTGGGAGCGGTGAGCAATAAAAACTGGCTGGTGCACTGGCGCAATGGATTTCCAGCAGTTGGAGGAGATGCCTATCCCAGCTTTTGGCTTTGGCTCATGGACAAATTTAAAAAGACTAAGAAAAGGGGAGCTTGGCCCGGCAATGATACCATATGGAGAATGGTGGTTGATCTCTACAGTGCAATCAGGCAACGCCCAAGAAAATACTTTTCCATCGTGGATGGAGTGTTGGCAGGACAAGGTAACGGCCCTTTTTGTCCGGAGCCCAAAGAATCGCATGTACTGATCCTGGGAGATGACCTTCTGGAAACAGACATTGTGGCAACACGATTAATGGGTTTTGATCCAAGAAAAATTAAATACCTTCAGCACTTGATCGAGCAAGAAGATATCGACCTCGATGCTATTACTTTTCAAAGTGATGTTGATGAATGGAAAGACATATTTCATTCTAACAAAGACTTTTTAGACTTTAAGGCGCCCTTGAGGTGGGAATTCTTAAAATACGATTAAGGAGGACCCAACATGGTGGTTGGTTATACCACTGGCGTATTTGATCTTTTCCATATAGGACATGTCAATATTCTTCGCAATTCCAAGAGAATGTGCGACAAACTGATAGTTGGTGTAACTGTTGACGAACTCGTCGCCTATAAACATAAGCGTGCCGTCATCCCTTTTGAAGAACGCATTGAAATTGTACGAGCTTGTAGGTACGTGGATGTTGCTGTTCCCCAAGAGACAATGGACAAGATGGATGCCTATAAGAGATATAAATTTGACATAATGTTTGTTGGTGACGATTGGTATCAAACTGAAAAATGGCAACAGTTGGACGCCCAGTTTGCAGCATTGGGAGTAAAAATTGTTTATTTCCCATATACAAAAACAACATCATCTACGATTATTAATGAGACTCTCATAAAACTGAGAGGCGAACTTAGTGGCCACCAACTCTGATGGACATGCAGCAAAGCCTACTGATTGGCAGCTGATGCTAGCCCTTTGGATAAACTCATGAATATTAGCAAAATAAATTTATTGAACGACCTACCTGCCACCGTGCGCCATCTCCTGCTTGTCGGGTCCGTCGGCCGGCGTCATTTGGCTCGGATTGCAGCGGAGGTGGCCAAATCGCTCGCAGTAGAGCGAGGGTCACAACGGGCACCTCTTCTCGTCCCTCTGCTGTCTCAGATCCTCTTGGCCGCTTGGGAAGAAGACCCGCTTCATCCCGGAACGGCAGAGCAGCTTTGGCAATGGCATTCAAGATGCCCATTCCTTGACGAGGCAACCGCCTCTGTGGTTCGTGCCGTGTGCGAGGAATCGTGGCTACCGAGCGACTCCCCAACAAACAAGACCTCACTCACCGGACAGAATCCTCTGCCCAACACCGTCCAGAAAATACACCATCAGGTAGGCTCAACGTATCGAACCCTCTATTGGCAGGCCATCGATTCTGGAAACTACGAGGAGGCAAGAAACCTCATGGAGGACGCCCGTTGGCCACAGCCCTTGGATCGGCTTCGCCATCGTTACTTGGCTTCTCTCTATTGGTTTCTAGGCATGTATGCGCGTTGGGAAGAAGCTCTCATTCACGGCGGGGCATTGCTGAGTGATGCTGATCGGTGCTTTCAGCTCGGCAACCTGGCCCTTATTAAAGGTGAACGACGCAAGGCCCTGGCCTTGTGGAGCCACTGCCTGAGACAACGACCCTGGTTTACTCAACTCATTCTGAAGATGTACGATATAGCCCAAGACCTGGATCGTCTTCGACAGCCCCTGAAGGGGCGAGTCTCCATTTGCCTCTACACATACAACAAGGCGGAAGAACTCCAGCACAGCCTGAAGAGTCTTGCAGAAAGCCAATTGGGCTCAGCGAAAATCTTCGTTCTTGTTAACGGCTCCACCGATGACACGCGCCAAGTGGTCAGTACCTGGCGGGATGGCTTGGGATCGGATCGGCTCTGCGCCATCGACTTGCCCATAAACATCGGGGCTCCCGCGGCCCGCAATTGGCTCATGCATGACCCGCACGTCAACGAGTCCGACTGGATCGCCTACTTGGACGATGACGCTTTGGTTCCCCCCGATTGGCTCGAAGCCCTGGGAAGCGCCGTGGCCCGCTATCCCAACGCCGGAGTGTGGGGCTGTCGGGTCATTGACGCATGGGTGCCGAGCACCATTCAGGCCGTAGACTACCATATGCTGCCTCCTTCCTATGCCGGTGATATCAAAGACGCGGGACCCTTTCTGATCACTATGCTCCACTACGAGACACCTGATCAAGGTCAGTTTGACTACATGCGCCCCTGCCTTCACGTCACGGGATGTTGCCATCTGTTCTCTGCGAAAACCCTTTTAGAATCTGGAGATTTTGACCTAAGATTCTCTCCATCCCAATTCGATGATCTAGAGCATGATATTCGACTTGCCTTTAACGCCAAGCCAGCCATTTACCAAGGCCACTTGGCCGTTCGTCACATGAACAAAACGGGCAAGCGCACTCGCGCTCACCCTGGAGAAAGGGGTAGCGCCGGCGCCAATCTCTACAAATTGCACCAGAAATACTCGAAGAACGACTATCGAAAGCTCATTGCCTGGAACATGGGACTCATCGAACAAGATATTTTTCAAAAGTTAGAGGAGATGGACCGCAATGGAATCGTCTAGAGCGGCCAGAGAACACTACAAGTATGTCATCGTGGGAGCAGGTCCCACCGGCCTTGGAGCAGCTTACCGCTTGGCCGAACTGGGGGAACATGACTTCTTGGTTCTCGAACAAAACCCATACCCCGGAGGACTCTCTGCAAGCTTCAAAGATCAGAACGGATTTACATGGGATTTAGGAGGCCATGTCGTTTTCTCCCACTATCCCTATTTCGACCAGCTTCTCGGCGATCTTCTGCAAGGTGAGTATCTGAACCATCAGCGCAAGGCCTTCATCAGAATCGCCGGAACATGGGTACCTTATCCCTTCCAGAATAACATCCGATACCTACCCCCGTCCCTGCGATGGGAATGCATTCACGGTCTCCTCCATCTTAACCGCAAAAACGGGGAGCCCGACAATTTCCGAGAATGGATTCTTGCCACCTTCGGCGAGGGTATCGCCCGCCATTTCATGCTCCCATACAACTTCAAAGTTTGGGCCTTCCCGCCAAAACTCCTGGACTGGCGCTGGATTGGCGAACGGGTGAGCGTGATCGATCTGGAGAGGGTGCTGAGAAACGTCATTCTTGAACAGGATGACGTTTCCTGGGGTCCCAACAACACCTTCCTGTTTCCCCTTCACGGGGGTACGGGCGAAATTTTTCGCCGCCTTGCAACCCGGGTCGAAGATCATATTGCTTACTCAAACCGTCTCGTGTCCGTTCAGCCCCATGAGCACCTCCTCCAAACCGATACAGGGCGATTGGTTACTTATGAGCACCTGCTCAACACAAGCCCTCTGGACCGTCTTATTTTGGAAACAATCAAGACCGCACCTGAGGCCGTGCGTTTGGCCGCCGAAAAGCTAGATCATAATGGCGTGCATGTCGTGGGCATAGGCATAGATCAGACTGGTGACGACGACAAGTGCTGGATGTACTTTCCCGAATCCAACTGCCCATTCTATCGTGTCACCAACTTCCATAACTACTCGCCTAAAAACACGCCTAAAGAAGGGAAACAAAAGGCGTTTATGGCAGAAATCTCCTTTTCGTTTCATAAGCCGCAGAGTGAGGATAGTGTTGTTGACGAAACCACGGAAGGGCTTATGAACACCCAACTTCTGGCGGAAAGTCATACGGAATCCATCGTTTCCCGGTGGCACGCGAGACTTGATTACGCTTACCCCATCCCCAATAAAGAGCGAGACAATGCCCTTCGAATCATTCATCCTTGGCTGGAAAGCCACGGCATCTATTCGCGAGGGCGTTTCGGCGGCTGGAAATATGAAGTCGGGAACATGGATCACAGTGTCATGCAGGGCGTGGAATGGGCAGATCGCATGGTGCTGCATAGAGAGGAAATTGTCTATGTTCATTCTTGATGCCAGCCGGTCTCAACCTGGCAATCAGGTCTACTCCTTGTGGGTTCGCTGGCACAGGTTGGCCGGCTATGTGCTGTCGCCGCACGTTTTCACAGCCGCCGAATCCCTTTTCTCCACACCGAAAGCAAGCGCCGAAGTGGAGCGGCCTTCCGTCGAGAATGTCCATCTGGCAACATCTCTTCTTCGTCAGGCGCTTGTGTTTCAGCCGTTTAACCAAAGGCTGCTGGCCCATGTCCAACGCCTTCACGCTGTGGTCCCGGCCAGCCCGAGTTTTGACCTTTGGCTGAAAGCTCTCCAGCGGCTTCGCCGGGTTCGACCTGACTGTTTCACAGAATGGACAGCCCTTACCTTTCCGATGCATGCTAAAGAATCGGCAGCGATCCTTAAAGAACAGCGTGAAGGCCAGAATCCCGCAGTTTTTTACATTGCCATCGACGAGCTGTGGTCCAGAGGGCAGTGGGAAGCGGTTCGGGAAATGTTTGTGCGGATGATGGCCCTTCCTATGGCTCCGTTTCTGGCGGCTCTTGCAGCTTGGAGCGCTTGGAACGCAGGTGAAAAGGATCTGGCCTCACGTTGGGTGAAAGCCTCGATACCTCCATCTTTCCTTACCCACAACCTACGCGCAGAAATGGCCTTGGAAGCCGAAGAAAAGGAAGAGGCGTACCGACATTGGTATCGATCCCTTCAATTCGAACCTCAACAACCTCACTTGATCTATCGCTACTGGGAATCCCGAAAGCTTCGATCCCTACTCAGGACCTGGACTCCAAACCAAGTGCATATCGTCCTTTACACTTACAACAAGCTGGAAAAGAGCTTGGCAACCCTCCGGAGTCTCCTGGCTTCAGGAATCGGAACGTGCTCCGTCACGCTCCTCAATAACGGTTCGACCAGCTTCTCGAAAGAGGACTTGGCATTGGGGGTTCGGGCGGTAGCCCAAGGCAGACCGGTGAACATCGTCCACTTGCCGGTTAATATCGGGGCCCCGGCAGCCAGGAACTGGCTCTGGCACCTTCCCCAGGTTAAAAGCTGCGATTACGTGGCGTTCCTGGACGACGACGTTTTACTCCCCAAAGGGTGGTTGGATCTTTACATGGAAAGCCTGGAACTTTTTCCCAATGCCGTCGCGGTGGGCCCAAGAGGGTTGAACCCCGGCACATTGCCCACGATTCAGTATGTCCACCGTTTTTTCCATCAGGTCGGCGACCACAAGATCCTTTTCACACCGGCGGCCCCAATGTTTCAGGATCTCGGCCAGTTCACTTATCGACATCCTTGCCTTTCGGTGATGGGGTGTTGCCATCTTTTCCATCGGCGCCGTTGGGAAGCATTGGGGATTCCCGATTTTGACATCTGTTTCTCTCCGTCTCAGGTGGATGATCTTGAGCACGACCTGCAGATTTGGAAAAAAGGAGGCCATGTGGTTTATGATGGGCGCGTTGCGGTGACCCACTTACAGGATGCGGGCCGAGCTGCACCTCAATCACGGGCTGCATGGGGACACGTCTGGGGAAATCACATGAAGATGGAAAGCAAGTTTGGCGGTGAAGATCTCGAGGAGATCAAGCGACGGGTCGAGGATGCTGACGACACCTTTTATGATCGGGTGCGCAACGAGGTGCAGAAGGAACTGTTTGGACTAGCAAGCACGGAACAACGCTAGGCCATAAAACCTCACGGAAGGAACATGGCGCGCCGCCTTATTCCCTTCATCAAATTTTCCGCGCCGCAAGAGCCAATTGAAAAAGGGTTTCCAGGGCAGGCTGAACCCCAGGGTTCTGCGCCAGTACCTCTTCCAGCCGCTCTAGGATTCTACCGGGAATGCCCTCTGGGCGGGTCGCTTCGACCGTAATCCATTCTTCTTGGATCGCCTCGGGAGCTGTCCTGCCGAATCGAGATGATGAAAAATCCGCTACCCCTTTAAGAAAGGCGCGAATACTGGCCTTATCCTTCATCATGGGGCCCCATATGGTGGCCACGAGATTTCCGAAGGTCTGCGTGTCCTTTCGGCAAGCGTGCGTGACGGCTGGGGTGCCGGCGGATAGAGTGGGCTCACCGTGACACACTGGAGGAGGATGAGCCCATGGAACACCAAGCCCTGCCGAGCCCATACCCGGATCTTCCCGACGTTCGAAAACGGCTGGATGCCTGGCGCCGCACACGCCCAGGCCCCCGACCCATCCCGGAAGAGTTTTGGGCCGAAGCCGTCGCCCTCTGTCGGGCCCATCCCGTGGGTCGCGTGGCCCGAGCTCTTTCCTTGGACTACTAGGGCTGAAAAGACGCTGCCAAAATCAAGAGCCCTCCGGCTTTGAAGCTTTTTCCTTGGTTGTGATAACCCAAAATTGACCAGGAAAAGGGGGTAGTGATAACCGAAAATTGACCATCTTGGGCAATCACCTGCTGATAAGTTGACGGCAATCAGGGTCAACGAGACAGGAGGAGAAGGAGTGTGGTTGTGATAACCCAAAATTGACCAGGAAAAGGGGGCAGTGATAACCGAAAATTGACCATCTTGGGCAACCACCTCCTGATAAGTTGACGGGAATCAGGGCCAACAAGACAGGAGGAGAAGGAGTGCTCAAGACGGACCGTAACTGTTCAGGGGGGTCCCCCTAAATCCATGAGACGTTGGGAGGTTTGCCTTGGAACGAGCACGTGACGGCCTCGACGAGAATCGGGTAGGTTGCCAAGCCTCGCAGCCGACACGTTTCGCGCAGCGACAGAATCCGCTCGACCCAACGGTCTCCCTTTTCGTTGAAGCTTCCCTGCATCATTCGGCGCCACAATACGGCAAAACGCAGGGCTCTCTCGGCGCGGTTGTTCGTGGGATCGACCCCTTCTTCAAGCAGGAACACCCAAAGATGGCCCATCTCGGCATCCAGATGACGGGCAAGCTTCCCCGCCTCATCTTTGCGGTCCCGATGGCCGTCGATCAGATGACACATCCGCGCATACCAGGTGGCGACGTCTCCCCGGGTGGGCGGGGCATGGGCCCACTGGATCAGGCGGGCGAGCTCTGTGGCCACACGCTTCCCGAAATGGGCCAGAGCGCCATCCTTTCTTTCAGCCATTCCCTCGGCCCTGCGGATCAGATGGGCCAGGCAGGTTTGCCGGGCCTGCGTCCATTTGCGGTAAGCTCCGTAACCGTCAGAGACCAGAATCCCGGCCCAGTGGCCGATCAACTCTTCAAAGGCGGCCTTGGAGCGACTTGCCTTGACGCTGAAAAAAGCCACGGTGTGGTTGACCATCACCCACAACCAGGCCAGCACGCCGTGCTGATACCACGGGGTTTCGTCCACGTGGTTGACTTTCGCGCTTCTCGCCCGATCGGCGATCTTCTCGTAATAGGGCACAATCGCGTGCGACACACGATCCACACACTTCTGAATGGCCCCAACGCTCATCGAGAGGCCGAGCACGGATTGGCAAAAGTCCTTCACC
>Ga0101944_10005873_pt1 | contig 13499 bp, 14 predicted proteins | sample DewCreD2012metaG_FD_75245 | JGI IMG/M metagenome (GOLD analysis project Ga0101944, IMG submission 75245) | Hot spring sediment bacterial and archeal communities from British Columbia, Canada, to study Microbial Dark Matter (Phase II) - Dewar... ... | reverse complement strand
CCAATGGTGGAACTGGCCGGCGGCAAGGCGGTCGTCATCGGGACTTACGCGCGTGACAACTTTGCGCTGGACTTTGAAGCGCTGGAGCGGGCGGTCACGCCGCGGACGAAATTGCTGATGCTCAACTACCCGTCCAATCCCACGGGGGTGACCTACCGGCGCGACGAACTCGAGCGCGTGGCCGAGTTCTGCGGCCGCCACAATCTGGTGGCCATCTCCGATGAGGTCTATGGCGAGCTGACCTACGAGGGCGACCACGTCTGCCTGGCGTCGCTGCCGGGCATGTGGGAGCGGACGATCCTGCTGTCGGGCTTCTCCAAGGCCTTTGCGATGACGGGATGGCGAATGGGCTATGCCTGCGGGCCGAAGGAATACATCGACGCCATCGTCAAGATTCACCAGTATTCGATGCTCAGCGCGCCGACGCTGTCGCAGGAAGCGGCTATCGAAGCGCTCAAAGGCGGGCAGGACGAGGTCCGGCGCATGGTGGATTCGTATCGCGACCGCCGCAACCTGTTCGTCAAGGGGCTGAATGAAGCGGGGCTGAAGTGCCATCTGCCGCCGGGGGCGTTCTATGCCTACCCTTCCATCGAGGGGACGGGGCTGGACGATCCAACGTTCTGCCGGCGGCTGCTGGAGCAGGAGCGCGTGGCCGTGGTGCCGGGCCGCGCGTTCGGCGAGTGCGGCGTGGGGCACGTGCGCTGCTCGTATGCCACGTCGATGGAGAAATTGAAGATAGCGCTGGAACGCATCGGCAGGTTTGTGAACGGGATTCGATAGCAATGGCCTACAATCCGGACGATCTGACCGAAAGCCGCCGGACCGAACTGGAGGCCTTCATGCTTCGCCTGGGTGTCGGCGTCAAACGGCTGGACATCATTAATCAGGCGCTGACGCATCGGTCCTATTCCTTCGAGCATCCGCCGGTCGAGGACAACGAGCGGCTCGAGTTCCTGGGCGATTCGGTTCTGGGTTTTGTCATCTCCGATTACTTTTTCCAGCGCTATCCCGAAGCCTCGGAGGGCGACCTGTCGAAGAAAAAGGCGCGCGTCGTCAGCCGGGCTTTGTTGGGCCGGGTGGCCAAGTCGCTGGACCTGGGCGATTTGATCCGCCTCGGTCATGGCGAGGAACGCACGGGTGGCCGCCGTCGCGCCTCATTGCTGGGCTCGGCGCTTGAAGCCTTGATCGGCGCCGTCTATCTGTCCGAGGGCTTCGAGGTGGCGGCCCGATTCGTCCGCGAGCAACTGATCGTGCGCCTGGCCGATATGATGACGCAGGACGAGGAATGGGATTACAAGTCGCGCCTTCAGGAGCTGGCGCAGAAGCGGTTTCAGACGACGCCGCGCTATGAAGTCGTGTCCACGTCCGGACCCGACCACGACAAGACGTTTTCGGTGCGCGTGCTGCTGATGGGCCAAACCTATCCTGCGCAATCGGCGCCGCGCAAGAAGTCCGCCGAGAACCAGGCCGCCCGGGTGGCGCTCGAGGTCTTGGAGTCTGAGGCGTCGTCCAAAGCGCCTGCGGCGCCGCCGGACGACGGGCCTGCCGGTTGCGCGACCGGCGAGACGACGCGCGGGGCGGCGCAATCTGCAACGACGGGCGCCGAGCCCCGGCCTTCCGTGGACGCTCCGGCCGGCTGAGCTGCGGCCGGGCCAGCGCCTTCGCGCCGCGCCGATGGCGCGCGCGCGTCAGCGACATTCGGCGCGCAGGACGGCCCTCATGGCCACGTTAACGCCTCAATCGCCGTGGAACCCTCGTCTGGGCCGCTCCGCCATGCTGGCGACGATGATCCCCTTCTCGATGGCCCTGGCCCCGCTGGCTGGCTTTCTGGCGGGGCGCTGGGTGGGGCGCTGGGTGGGGTTCGAAAAGGCGGGGTCGGTCATCGGACTGCTGGTGGGGCTGGTTGCGGGCGCGCGCGAGGCCATCCTGATTATCCGCCGCCTCCAGCAGGAACAGAAAAGCGAACAGGACAAGTCGGGACCTGGCGTGGACCCGGACTGATAATCATGAATCGCGTCCGGACGCGAAGGGGCGCGAAGCCGCTTGAAGAGGTCGGAATGGATACAGGAAACGCCGCCAACGCCACTGAAACAACGCGACAGGTGACGCCGGCGGTGATCTTTCGCGCGCTGCGCTGGTCGGTCGCCATAACGGTGTTGTTCGCGGCGGCGCTATGGATGCGGCTGGGATGGCGCTGGGCGGGCGAGTTCGCGTTTTTCTCGTTGTGGAGCGTCTGCAACCTTTATCTGCTGGCGCGAACGGTTCTCCTGGTGTCGCAGCGGGGATCGAAACTGCGGATCGTCGCGGGCGCGCTGGGTTTGGCGGGGCTGATGGCCGTCCTGCTGGCCTTCTTCGCGCTGGCGCGTCCTTCGGGCCTCGCGTTTGCGCTGGGATTCCATCTGCCCTACGTCGTAATCATCCTGGCCTTGCCGGGCAGGCGGGGGGGCGGGCCGCGCGACCTGCAGGCCCGCGCTCCTTTTGAATCGACATTGTGAAGAGGGCGCCCGTTTTGTCGTTCGCGTCGTCGTTCTCGTGCTCGAATGACGCGCCGGAATGGCTTGCCAAACCTCCGAGCAGGATGACAAGGGGAGCCATTTGGGGAATCTCCGGTATTGATCGACGACACCCACGTTTTGTGGTTGTCCCGGAAGGGCTCACTGCGATAGGGTTCCACCGTCTATACGCGCGATAGCGCGGGGACGAGGCTTCGCCCGGGAGGGCGCGCCATGGCGGAACAACCTCAGAGCGGGATCGTTGACCTGTCTGCGGAGGCGCAGCCAGCCGTTGCGCTGGAGCATTTCCATGACGTGCCCAGCCTGCCGGGGTTGTGGCGCAACTGGATGCTGCGCGACAATCCCGTGTTGTTTGAAACGGTCAAGGCGGTCGAGCCGGTTTTCTTTTCGCTCCTGGTCGTTGTGGTCGTGGGGCTGGTCTGTCGCAAGGCCACGCGCCGGATGACGATGGCGCCCGGGCGGCTTCAGAACGCCGTCGAGATGTTCATCGAGGGTTTCTATAACTTTATCGCGGGCGTCATGGGCAGCCGCGAACACGCCCGCCGTCATCTGCCCTTCATCGGCTCGCTGTTCGTCTTCATCTGGTGCAACAACATGCTGGGGCTTGTCCCCGGGGCCAAGTCGCCGACGTCCATGTTTCAGACGACCTTCGCTCTGGGCTTCTGCACGTTCTGCTACGTCCAGTATCACGCCATCCGGATGAACGGGGTGTGGGGCTGGTTGTATCACCTCATGGGCTCGCCCAAGGGGGCGGTGATGTGGGCGATGTCGCCGTTGATGCTCGTGCTGGAGATCATGGGCGAGTTTATCAAGCCGGTGTCGCTGTCGCTGCGTCTGTTCGGCAACATCATGGGCGAGGACATACTGTTGTATGTGTTCTCGTTCCTGGGCGTGTCGTTGATCCTGTGGGGATTCCCGCTGCAGTTGCCGTTCTTTTTCCTGTCGTTGCTGCTGGGGACGATCCAGGCGCTGGTGTTCACGCTGCTGGCGACGATCTACGTGGCGCTTTTCATTCCGCACGAACATGCCCACGGAGGGCATGAGGGGCATTAGGGTTCGGGATTTCGGGTTCAGGGTTTTAGCGGTTGGAGTTCAGTGTTTGATCTTGCGCGAGTTTGGCGCGACCATATTCCAACGGAGGTTCGCAGCAATGGATGCGACGACGATGATTGCGGTGGCGTATCCCATCGGGTTGGGCATCGCGGCCTTTGGGTCCGCGGTGGGGTTGGGCAAGGCGGTCGGGTCGGCCATGGAGGCGATGGGGCGTCAGCCCAGCGCGTCGGGTTCGATCCAGACGGCGATGATCATCGGCTGCGCCTTTATCGAGGCGTTGACGATTTACGCGTTGATCTCGCCGTTCCTGGCCAATCTGACGTTCATGGCCAAGGCCGCCACCGGGCAGCACTAAGCGGGCGCGGCGCCATACACCTGTTGCCGCCCGGCAGTCACGCCCGGCAGAAAAGGGCGGGGCGTTTCGGTTTGGGTTTGTCTGACGGGCGCCGGCGGACGATTGGAGACACACCATGAACATTTCCGTGGGGCAGTTTGTCGCCCAGGCAATTGCTTTTATCCTGTTCGTGTGGATTCTGCGCCGCTTCGCGTGGGAGCCGGTGCTGAGTTTCCTCGATGCGCGGCGCGAAAAGGTCAAAGCCGAACTCGACAAGGTCGAGCAGGCCGCGCGGGAGGCCGCTCGCCGGCAGGACGAGCTGTCCACGCGCCTCGAACATATCGAGGATGAAGCCCGTCAGCGCATCCAGGCGGCCGTCACCGAGGGGCGCAAGGCCGCCGAGGAGATCGCCGCCCAGGCCCGGCGCGACGCCCAGGAAATCCGCTCCCACGCCAAGACCATGGCCGAGATCGAGTTCGCCAAGGCCATGCAGCAGGTCAAGGACGACGTAGTGAAGATGACTCTCATGGCCACCGAAAAGCTGATGCGCGAGAAGATGGACGATCCCCGCCACCGCGAGATGGTGGGGCGGTTTCTTGAGGATTTGGGAAAGAATTGACCGATGGCGTTTGATCTGGACGTTCAGAACAGCTATGCCGAAGCCCTCCTGCGGGTGGCCGAAGTTTCGGGCCGCGAGCACGCGATTTTCAATGACGCGCGCGAACTGGTCGAGATGAGCGAGCGTCTGGGCCAAAACCTGCGCCTGCGCGCCTTCATCGAGAGTCCCCAGATTTCCGACCAGAAAAAGCACGACCTGCTGCGTCGCGTTTTCGGCGGACGGCTCGACACGCTGCTGGTGGACTTTCTGTGTCTGATGGTGGACAAGCGCCGGACGAGCTACTTCGTTCCGGCCCTGCGCCGGTTCTGTGAACTCGTGGATGAAAAACAGCGCATCTTCCCCGGCTCGGTGACCACCGCTGCGCCGCTGTCGGAAGACGAACAGCGCCGCATCCGCGAGCGCCTCGAACAATACACGCAGGCGCGCCTGCGGCTGCGCTACCGCGTCAATCCGGACCTGATCGGCGGCGTCGTGTTCAAGTTCCGCGATCTGCTGGTGGACAGCACGCTGCGCGCCGGCCTGAACGAACTGCGCGCGCGGCTCGACGGCTTGCGCCTGCGCCTGCCGCCGCCGGCGGGGGTAGCCGGTCAGTCGTGAATCGCGGAAGTTTGCAAGCGAATCAACGAGGATTGAATGCTGATGTGCTAATGAAGCAGGCAGACAAAGGAGGCGTGCCATGGAAGAGGAAAACGATCGCCATGTATGGATCAAGGTTGAAACCAGCAAGGGAATGTTCAGCTCCGAGCGGGCGGTGACTTTTCAGCTGATCGACGGACGGACCGTGAGCCTGTTTGCTGACGACTGTTTACTGAAGAAGGAAAATGGGGATTGGTTCTTAAGAGTCTTCCCCGTCCAGCAATTTCCCTCTAGGCATTGCCAGCGGGTCCTATTGCCCGCGGAAACGTTTGAGACCGCCACCCGATGGGTTGACGTGGCGCTGGCGTGATGGGTGAGACATGATCCTCAGCAATACGGAAATCATTTCGTGTCTGGAACGCGGTTCGTTCCGCATTGATCCGCATCCTGGCAAAGACGCTGCCCTGAAACCATTCAACACCAGCGCCGTTGACTTGCGCCTGGGCGATGAGATTCTGGTTCCCAATGAGAACCAGCCATTTCAACTGGACTTGCGGCAAGGCGCCATCGCCAGTTTTCTGGCCCAACACTCCGGGATACACTCACTATCCTCCGAACGGCCGTACTCTTTGAGGCGCGGGAAGCTGGTCTTGGGAAAAACTCTGGAGCGTGTTCACTTCCCGATTATCGAAAACGGCCCCTGCTACGGGGCTCGGATTGAGGGAAGAAGCTCGATTGCCCGATGCGGGATTCTCGTTCATTTCACCGCGCCGACGATCCACGCGGGATTTCACGGGACGATCACTCTGGAGATCATCAACTTCGGCGCGGCGGATTTCCTGTTGTTTCCCGGCATGGCGATTTGCCAGCTGATTATTGAAGAAATACGCGGTTGTCCCGTTTCAGCGCCGAATCAATTCAGCGGACAGCAATCCGCTGCGGGCGTTTTGTAAGTGGATTTGTTCCATGAGACCATTTCGGACGAAACTGAGTCACATCCCAGAACCTGGATCAAACGACTATGGCTCTGCGCGCCGATGAAATCACCAGCATTCTCGAGAAAGAACTCGTCAACTACGAGCGTTCGCTCGAGATGGAAAAGGTCGGGACGGTGCTGAAGGTCGGCGATTCGATCGCGACCATCTACGGCCTGACCGAGGCGATGGCCGGCGAGTTGCTCGAGTTTCCCGGCGACGTCATGGGCATGGTGCTCAACCTCGAAGAGTCGTCGGTGGGCGCCGCGCTGTTCGGCTCGGACCGTGAAATCAAAGAGGGCGACACGGTCAAACGCACCGGACGCATCGCCTCGGTGCCGGTCGGACCGGGCCTGCTGGGGCGTGTGGTCAATTCGCTGGGCCAGCCACTGGATGGCAAGGGGCCCATCGTCGCCGCCGAATACTATCCCATCGAGGCGAAGATTCCCAACGTCGTTTCGCGCCAGCCGGTCAAGGAGCCGCTGATGACCGGCATCAAGGCGATTGATTCCATGATCCCCATCGGCCGCGGCCAGCGCGAACTGATCATCGGCGACCGTCAGACCGGCAAGACCGCGATCATTCTGGACACGATCATCAACCAGCGCGGCGGCGACATGAAATGCATTTACGTCGCCATCGGGCAGAAGATGTCCAGCGTCGTCCACTTCGTCGAAACTCTCGAAAAACATAACGCGATGGACCACACCATCGTCATTGCCGCCACGGCCGAACAGGCCGCCTCGCTGCTTTACATCGCGCCCTACGCGGGATGCGCGATGGGCGAATACTTCCGCGACAACAAGCAGCACGCCGTCTGCTTCTACGATGATCTCAGCAAACAGGCCGCCGCCTACCGCCAGTTGTCGCTGCTGTTGCGCCGCCCGCCCGGGCGCGAAGCTTATCCGGGCGACATCTTTTACAACCACTCGCGCCTGCTTGAACGCGCCGCCAAACTGGACGAGGCCCACGGCGGCGGCTCGCTGACGGCGCTGCCCGTCATCGAGACGCAGGCCGGCGACGTGTCGGCCTACATCCCCACCAACGTCATCTCGATCACGGACGGACAGATTTATCTGGAGCCCGACCTGTTCTATTCAGGCGTGCGGCCGGCCATCAACGTCGGCCTGTCGGTCTCGCGCGTGGGGTCCAGCGCGCAGACCAAGGCGATGAAGACCGTCGGCGGGCGCCTGCGCCTTGATCTGGCGCAATACCGGGAACTGGAAGCCTTCGCCCAGTTCGGCTCGGACCTCGACGCCGCGACGCGCCAGCAGCTGACGCGCGGCGAACGCCTCGTCGAAATCCTCAAGCAGGGCCAGTTCGCTCCGATGCCCCTGTGGAAACAAGTGACGATCATCTTCGCCGCCACGCAGGGCTTCCTCGACAAGCTGCCCGTCGAGGCGGCGGCCAAATACGAAACCGAACTGCACCAATACCTGGACAACAATCATCCCGACGTCGTCGAGGCGATCAACCGGACCAAGACGCTGGATGAGAAGACGCAAGGCGAATTACGGCGGGCATGTGAGATGTTCACCCGGCAGTTTTCTAAATAGTTAAGATGCGCTAAACAGGAAACACTCATTGGCACATGGGTTCTCGAAAAACAACAATCTTTGACCGAATTCCTTTGACCGAGGAAGGGCTTAAGACTGTGCCAAAACGGCAATTGGACGATGCCATGGTCCTTTATGACACCAGACAGAATAAGCACGCCAATGGGGCGATCTACCTGGCCGGATTTGTTATTGAATGTCTTTTGAAGTCACTGCTGCTCTGCGAAAGTATTCCTGGCTTCAACAAGCGCCGCCGGCAAATCTGACTCGGAATCCTTCAGACAACAATGGCTGAAAACCTGAAAAAACTGCGGCGGCGCATCCGGTCGGTCTCCTCCACGCGCAAGATCACGCGCACGATGGAGATGATCTCGGTGGCCAAACTGCGCCGCATCCAGAACGCGATGGAGGCCGCCCGCCCCTACGCGGTCAAGATTCAGCAGCTGATCGCCCACCTGTCGCACAGCGCGGCGGCGGCCGAATTGCCGCTGTTCTGCTGCCGCGACACAGGACGCGTCACTGTGGTTGTCGTGGCCAGCGACCGTGGCCTGTGCGGCGGATACAACGCGGCCGTCCTGCGGACCGCCGAGGAGTTCATCGCCCACAACGGCGGCCGGGGCGCCGTGGACGTTTTCGCCGTCGGCAAGCGCGCCCGCGACTTCATGAACAAGATGGGCCATCCGGTCATCGGCGCCGAAATCGCCTGGAGCGGCCGCGTCAGCGCCGAACGCTCCAACGCCATCGCCAACCAGATGGTCGAACGGTTTCTTAAGAGAGAAACAAACCGGGTCATCCTCGTCTATAACAGCTATGTGTCGTCATCAACCTATCGTCCGGTGGCCACCCAGTTCCTGCCGCTGACCACCGGAGAACTCGGGACCGGCGCCGAGGGGGCGCCCGATGGCGGCGCCCGGCGCCGGGACACGGTTTACAACGAGGAACTGGACTACATCTTCGAGCCCAGCGCGCCCAGGGTATTCGACGAACTGCTGCCGCGTTACGTCCGGACCAAAGTCTATGCGGCGCTGCTGGAGGCGATGACGACCGAGCATATCGCGCGGCGCATTGCGATGAACAACGCCACCGAAAACGCCGGCGAAATGATCAAGAGCCTCAGTTTGCGCGCCAACAAGGCCCGCCAGGCCGCCATCACCAAGGAAATCCTGGAAATCGTCGGCGGCGCCGAGGCGTTGAAGGGGTGAATGCGACGTGGCCTTGAGCAAGGAGCAAATAGCGCGACAATGGCTTGAGATGGCCGAGCGAGATTGGAAGACCGTTGAGCGACTGTTTGCGTCTGGAGAATACAACTGGAGCCTTTTCATTGGACACCTTGTCGTCGAGAAGATACTGAAAGCGTTGTTCATCGTGCGTCAGAATAAAGCGGCGCCACGAATCCATCTGCTGGCGCATTTGGCGGATAGGGCTGGTTTGGCTCCCTCTGAAAGGCAAATGGATCTTCTGGACGCGATTACTCGATACAATATCAATGTGCGCTATCCGGAGTCGCAGCAAGAGTTTTACCGATTGTGCACAAAGTCTTTCGCACAGGAAGGACTGGAAGGCATCAAGGAGATACGAGCATGGCTGCTGGAAGAAATCGCCCGGTTGTTGAAATCGCCCGGCGATATGCCCAGGTCTTGAGAGAGGCTCACGCGCCTTTCGAGTCCGTCTGGCTATTCGGTTCCGCCGCGGCCGGACAGGACACCGAAGACAGCGACATTGATATCGCTGTCGTCATGCGGGAAGTTGCCGAACGCTTCTCAGCGGAGATGGGGCTGATGAAGGCGCGCCGTTCCATCGATCTACGAATTGAGCCTCACGTCCTGACTTCAGAAGAATGGGAATCTCAATTTTACGGGAAATCGATCAAGGAAACAGGCGTTCGGGTTGATAATTGACGGAACGACAATGTGTTCGGGATTTGGCGCCTTGGGCGGGAACAAACGGAACGCTTTGTTGTGACTTGTAGCAATTTTTCAAATGTGAGGTCGGCGACGCCGGCTCAAGCGATGGTGAAGTCTGGAAGGTCGCATGGGACAGGGCAGGCTAACAATGGAATCCATTAGGTGGAAGTGAATCATGGCTGAAAACATTGGCTACGTCCGGCAGGTCATTGGGCCGACGATGGACATCGAGTTCGACTCGGACCATCTGCCCAACATCCTCAACGCCATCACCATCGACGATCCCGAACGCGGGCTGCACATCGTCGGCGAGGTGGCGCAACACATCGGCGACAACATCGTCCGGTGCGTCTCCATGCATTCGACCGACGGCCTGGTGCGCGGGATGAAAGCCATCGACACCGGCAACACGATCACCGTCCCGGTGGGCGAGCAGACCCTGGGCCACATCTTCAACCTCGTCGGCGAATGTCTTGATGGCCGTGGCCAATTGTCCAACCCCGACCTGCGCTGGTCAATTCATCGCCCCGCGCCCATCTTCGAGGAGCAGATTCCCCCGACGCACATCCTCGAAACCGGCATCAAGGTCGTTGATCTGCTCGCGCCCTACGCCAAGGGCGGCAAGATCGGCCTGTTCGGGGGCGCCGGCGTCGGCAAGACCGTCATCATCATGGAACTGATCTACAACATTGCCCGCGAACACGGCGGATACTCGGTCTTCGCCGGCGTCGGAGAGCGCACCCGCGAGGGCAATGACCTGTGGCTCGAAATGAACGAGTCGGGCGTCGTCAACGCCAAGGACCCTTCAAAGTCGCGCGCCGCGTTGTGCTTTGGACAAATGAATGAACCGCCCGGCGCCCGCATGCGCGTCGCCCTGTCCGCCCTCACCATGGCCGAATACTTCCGCGACGAAATGGGACAGGACGTTCTCCTCTTTATCGACAACATCTTCCGCTTCACCCAGGCCGGCTCCGAGGTCTCCGCCCTGCTGGGACGCATGCCCAGCGCCGTCGGATACCAGCCCACCCTGGCCACCGACATGGGCGCGCTGCAAGAGCGCATCACCTCCACCAAGAAGGGATCGATCACCTCGGTTCAGGCCATCTATGTTCCGGCCGACGACCTGACCGATCCCGCCCCGGCGACCACCTTTTCGCACCTCGACGCCACGACCGTTTTGTCGCGCCAGATCGTCGAACGCGGCATCTATCCGGCGGTCGATCCGCTGGACTCGACCTCGCGCCTGCTCGATCCCAACCTCGTCGGCCAGGAGCACTACCAAACGGCGCGGCGCGTCCAGGACATTCTCCAACGCAACAAGGACCTGCAAGACATCATCGCGATTCTGGGTATGGACGAACTGTCGGACGAGGACAAGGTCGTCGTTGCCCGCGCCCGCCGCATCGAGCGCTTTCTGTCGCAGCCGTTCCACGTCGCCGAGGTCTTTACGGGGCGCGAGGGCAAATACGTCAAGGTCGCCGACACGGTCAAGGGCTTCAAAGCCATCTGTGACGGCGAATGCGACGACCTGCCCGAGCAGGCCTTCTACATGGCCGGCACGCTTGATGAAGTCCGCGAAAACGCCGAAAAACTCAAAAAGGGCGAGACGGCCTAGTCCGCGCCGTCCTCCGCTGCGCAGGGATTCGCCATGGCCCAGACCTACCATCTCCAAGTCGTCGCCCAGGACCGCACCGTCTTCGACGGCGCCGTCACCTCGATCATCGCTCCCGGCGAACAGGGCTATCTTGGAATCTTGAGGGATCACGCCCCCTTGCTGACCACCCTGGGCGAAGGGTTTCTGACCGTCGAGACCGCGCCAAACGAAATGCGCGTCTGGAAAGTCCGGGGCGGATTCCTCGAAGCGCTCGACAACGAAGTCACGCTCCTCGTGGACGAGGCCGAAGAGGCCCCGGTCGCCGCGCCCGCCGCATAGCGGCGAATCTCCCCAGATTCCGACGCCCCCTTTTCTCCCACAGATTTGGAGTGCGGCGGCAGAGCGCAGCGGCGATGCCGCTTTGGCCTGCGCCCGGCGAGCGCACGCCGAAACGAGTTGGCGACGCTACGCAGACCTGCGCATCCGCCGCACGCCCGGAGTCTATGTCCATCGGGTCCGGCGGCATCCACCGGTTCACGCGCATCCGCCGCACGCCCGGAGTCTATGGCGTGGGCGTGGGGTGGGGCGTCGCCGTGGCGTCGGGCGTGGGACTGGGCTCGGGCGTCTGGGTCGGCAGCGGATCCATCCACGAATTGGGCGAAAACTCGATGAAGAACGTCTGCCCGTCGGCGTCCGGATCGCCCTGGATCACCGGCGCGCCGCCGTTGTCCACGTAAGCGATGCCGTCGATCGGCGGCCAGTCCTCGGGCTCGAAGTAATCGATGGGCAGCTGCTTGTTTCCGGCCGGGCGCGTGATGATCTTCAGGATGCGCCGTTCGCACGTTGGAATGGGCGAGGGATCCGGATTGTCCTCGGTTGGCTCGGGCAGGGCCGCGCCGGCGAAGAAGACGCCGCGGACGCCGCAATCGCCGTAGATTTTCTTGATGTCGCCGCTGGGCGCGTCGGGGTCCAATCCTGACGCGGCGATCATGTAGCCGTCGAAATCCTCCGAGGCCGAGTCGATGTCGAGGACATTCGGCGACAGGCTGTCGTCCCCCAGCCATCCGCCGATGTATTCAAAGTAGGGCTGCTCTCCCGGTTCGACAACCTTGTAGCGCTTGAACCGCGCCATCAGCTGGGCGATGTCGCCGGCGCACAGAATGCGCCCCGCGTTCAGTCCGCCGCCTTTGGCTGCCACGATCAACTTTGATCCTTGCGTCTGGATTTGGCCCGGATAGATGTCGCCGGGATAACTCTCCCAGTATTTCTCGCCCTCGTCCATGAACGTGTAGAACATCCCCTTGGCCTTGATGATCGTGGCATAGTCCGCCCGATCCTGCGAGAGGAGGGCGTAGGGGCAGATTTCGCCGCCCTTGACGATGACCTTCATCAACCGGCCCGCCAGGATGCCCGTCGAGGGTTCATTATCGCTCTCGTCCTCTGCGGCGATGGCTCCGTAGCTGACGTAAGGATAGTCGTCCGGCGGCACAACCTTTTTCGAGGCGACGCGAATGTCGGCGGCCTTGCCCGGCGCCTGGAAGTGCGCCAGAATGACGCCCGCCAGGCGAATCTGGACCTTCGACAGCGATGGCGCGCCCTGCGCCGAGGGCGCGCCATCCGCCGCCATTGCGACCGGCGCCTGCGAACCTTCCAGGCGGGCCGCGCCCGCCGCGCCGGCCACGGCCGAGGCGGCCGCCGTGTCCGCGCCGATGCGGATGCTCGTGCGGGCGAAGTCATAGTCGCGCGAGGAGTTGCGCGCGTCGGTGATCTCGATCCGGTCGGCGTCTTCGGCCACGATGCGCTCGACGTGCGCGTCCTTCGCCGTGAAGCTGCGCAGCCGCCCGTTGACCTGCAGCGTCCCGATGTCGCCCTCCGAATAGATGCGGATCGAATCGCTGTTGGCGATCATCGTCGGGATATACATCGCCTCCGAGCCGGCCGCCCCGCCGCCGCCCGATGGCCGGCGCCGGATTTTCAGCGTGTCGTTGGCGCCGCCATCGAGAATGACCGTCCCCGACGTGGCCGCGACCGTGTAGGGCTGGCCATCGCGCATATACGTGAACTCATACGTCTCTTCGATCGGCAGCTCGGTCAGGCCCTGATAGTCCTGGCCCGTCCGGTTGGACTTGATCGGGCCATACGCGCGCGATGCCGGCAGCAGGAAGTAGCCGTCCAGCGCCGGCGTGATGCGGCCGCTCCAGCCGTAGGGCAGCTCGATCGCGTATTCGCCGTTCTCGTCGGTCCACTCTATCTCCTCCTCGCCCGCTGTGATCTCGACCATCTCCAGCGGCGCGCCCGAACCATCCACGATGCGCCCCGAGACGATCACCGTCACCGGATACAGGAGGAAGTTCTGGCCTCCCAGGTCCGATGTGA
>Ga0101944_10005870_pt1 | contig 13504 bp, 8 predicted proteins | sample DewCreD2012metaG_FD_75245 | JGI IMG/M metagenome (GOLD analysis project Ga0101944, IMG submission 75245) | Hot spring sediment bacterial and archeal communities from British Columbia, Canada, to study Microbial Dark Matter (Phase II) - Dewar... ... | reverse complement strand
CGCCGATCAACAGCTTGTCGACCTTGGGCAGGAGATTCCTGATGACGCCGATCTTGTCGGAGACTTTCGCCCCGCCCAGGATGGCCACGAAGGGCCGCTCGGGGCTCTGCAGGGCTTTGCTGAGAAAATCGATCTCCTTCGCCATGAGGAAACCGGCCACTGCCGGCAAGTGGTGGGCCACACCTTCGGTCGAGGCATGGGCCCGGTGCGCCGTGCCAAAGGCATCGTTGACATAGAGATCGGCCAGGCTCGCCAGCTGCTTGGCGAACTGAGGGTCGTTTTCCTCCTCCTGCTTGTAGAAACGCAAGTTCTCCAGCAGGACGACCTCGCCCGGCTTCATCGCCTTCACAGCGGCCTCGACCTCGGGCCCGACGACGTCGTTGAGCTTGCGCACCGGCTGCCCCAAGAGCGCTGCCAGCCGCTCAGCCACCGGGTCCAGACGCATGCTGTCAACGAACTTGCCCTTCGGCCGGCCGAGGTGCGAGGCCAGGATCACACGGGCGCCGTGCTGCTTGAGGTACTCGATGGTGGGCAGAGCCGCCCGGATGCGCGTGTCATCGGTCACCTGTCTGGCATCGTTCAGAGGGACGTTCAGATCCACGCGCACCAGGACCCGCTTGCCACGAACGTCTACATCGCTGATTGTCTTCTTGTCCACCACTGTCCTCCCCATCCTCCTGCGGAGTGTCATCCCATTGGCATGTTGGTCAGCGCAGAAGGCCGGCGCCCATTCTAGCACGTTCAGCCATGACTGTAAACCGCGAGGACGAGGCCAGACGTGACAGGTTTTCCGGAACCTGTCAGATCTGGGTTTGTCCCAGTCTGATCCGCTCGGCGATCGGCGGGTGCGAGTAGAGGAGCCAGACGACCCAGCGGGGCGGATGGAGCTCGGCCAGGTTCTGATTGGCCAGACGGATCATCGCCCGCGCAAACGCCCCGGGCTTGCCCGTCACGTCGATGGCGTAGCGATCGGCCATGCGCTCGCGCCAGCGCGAGTAGCCGTTGCTGAGGGGCAGTGTTACCAACGAGAACAGGCCAACAGCCAGCGCCAGCAGGGGCAGGGCTGCCACATCGCCGGGTGGCAGCAGCCAGCCGTTTTGCTCCGTAACCAGCTCGGACTGGGTGCCGTCCGCTTCACCCACCACCACCGGCAGGGCATAGGCCATGGCTTGCTGCACCGCCAGTCCGCCGCTGCCGGGCAGGACAAACAGGTCGGCCTGCTGAAAGAGCGGTTCCAACTCGCTGCCGAAAAGTGCTCCCCAAAAGCGGGTGTTGGGATAAATGCTTTCAGCCAGCGCCTCCAATTCAGCGCGCACCGGCCCGTCACCCACAATCCACACCTCCGGCTGAACCTGCTGCGGCAGGTCTGCACAGGCGCGCAGCAACAAATCCACCCGTTTACGGGCCTGCAGCCGTCCCACATACAGCACGCGCGGCCGGCCGGCCTCGAACTGCGCCGGGCGCTGGGGCGGCGGCTGAAGCGGACGAGGCGCAACCGCATTGGGCGCCACCACAATCCGCTGAGGGTCGAATCCCAGCCGGGCGTACTGCGCGGCGCCGCGCTGGGAATAAGCGATCAACGCATCGAAGCGGATTATGAACCGCTGCCAGATTACCTTTTCCAAACCGGCCCGATCGCTTTCCGCCAGCGGCGCGCCCAATCCCCAGCCAATCAGCGGACGGCGGCGGCGGCGCATCCAGCGCATCATCGAGGGTGTGCTGAGGTAACGCGGGTTGGCTTCCAGAATCAAGACTTCCGGCTGCCATGTTTCCAGCCAGCTGCTCCAGCCGGCCTGCCAGCACAGGTAAAACCACCCTCCAAACAGGTGCAGGTTGCGCGCCCGGCTCAGCTCGGCGGATTGAAGCGTCCGCTGGGATTCAACCGCTTCGCCGGGACGCGGCAAACCGGCAAATACCCCCAGCCCGCGCGGGCAGGCCACCCCCAATGCCTCAAAGAAAGGCGCGCGGTAATTGGGTAAAATGCGTTGTTGAATTCCCACCCGGATCGGAATCAGGCTCATAAGGTCAGCACCCGCACGGTCGAGCCGTGATTGTTCTTCTCAACCTCAATCCGCGCCGGGAAGGCATCCTTCAATTCATCCAGATGGGTGATGACCAGAATGCAGGCAAAATCCTCTTTGACCGCATTGATCGCCTCAATCAGCCGCTGGCGGCCTTCGGCATCCTGACTGCCAAAGCCCTCATCTATGAAAAGCGTTTGCAGGCGGGCACCGGCCCGGTTTGCCAGGACATGCGAAAGCGCCAGTCGAATGGCAAAATTGACGCGGAAGGCTTCGCCGCCGGAGTACATCTCATAAGGACGGATGCCGGCCGAATCGCTGATGATGATATCCAGGGTTTCTTTTTTGTCCTGCCGTTTTTTGTCCTTGTACTCGGCCTGGGTTTCAAAGCGGATGTTCATGCCACCGTTGGAAAGCTGGCTGAGAATTTGATTGGCACGCGCTTCAATTTCCGGTAAGGCTTGCTCAATGAGCAGGGCCGGCACGCCGTCCTTGCCGAAGGCGCGGTCGAGGATCTTCAAGCGGGCAATCAGGCGGGCACATTCCTCCCGCCGGTTGTGGTTTTCTTTCAAGCGCGCGCGGACGCTGACCAGCACATTCACCTTTTGTTCGGCGGCGCCAATTTTGTAGCGCAGCTGATTCTCTTCATCTTTCCGGGCAAAGAGTTCCTGTTCCAGCGCCTGCAAGTCAGGCAGGTCTGCCGACTCGCGGCGGTACTTTTCTTCAATCTGCTCGTATTCGGCGCGCAGCTGTTGAATCTGGATTTCATCCTGCCGGGTTTCCTGCTCCAGCTCGGCAATTTGATTCAGCAAGGGTTTCAACTGGGCGCGGGCGGCTTCCAGCTGGCGCAGGGCCTGTTCCGCGGTGCGGGCTTGCTGCTCAGCCCGCCGGGCGGCTTCGTGCTCTTGCGGGTCATATCCCAGCCGGTCGAGTGCCTTTTTGATTTCGGCAATTTTTCGGCGGGCTTCCGGCGCAAACTGACCATCGGTCAAAATCCGTTCCACCTCTTTCAGGCGCGCTGCCGGGCCGCGCTGCCACTCCTGGGTTCGCTCTTCGATCTGCTGAATACGCGCTTCCAGCGCGCTCACCTGCCGCTGATTGGCTTGCAGGTCCAGATCGGCGGTGTGGGTTTCTTTCAGGCGTTTTTCCAGCTGCTGCAGGCTGCGCTGGTACTGCGCCACCTGCTGTTGAAGGTTTTGAGCCGCCTGCTGGGCTGCTTTGCGTTCCTGCTCCAGCTGCTTGAGCAGCGCTTTGCGCTCGGCTGCCCCCAGCGGCTGGCCGCACAACGGGCAGACACCGCTTTGTTCATCGGCATGCAGCCGTTCCAGACGCTCTGTCAGCGCGTCCATCTTCTCCTGCCAGTAGCCAATTTCAACCCGCCGGCTGGCGAATTGCTCTTTCAGTTCCAGCACTTGCTGTTGGATTTGCTCCCGCTCCTCAAGGCGGGCTTTCAGTTCCTGCTGCAGGTCCATCAACCCCTGCCGTTTGTTGCGCAGTTCAGCCAGCTGGTCTAGCTGCTGCCTGACCTGATCTTCCTGCTGCTGCAGGCTGCGCAGTTCTTCCTGCAGACGGGCGCGTTCGCTTTCCAGCAGGGTTTGCGGTTCAACAAGCTGCTGTTGTAACTGTTGAAACTGCTGCGCCAGTTGATTCCAGCGCTCCAGTTCGGCGCGGCTTGCCTGCCAGGCGGCATAGGCTGCCTCAATCACCTCAGCCTGTTCCAGTGTTTCTTGCAATTGGTCTGCCTCGCGGCGGCGTTCTTCCAGCCGCTGCAGTTTGGCGTTGTGCTTCTGCTCGGCACTGTTCAGGCGGTCAGCCAGCATGTTGACCATGCGGTGCTGCTCCTCCAGCGCCGCCGCCAGCCGGCGCAGGTCATCCAGCCGTTTTTCCTGCGCTTCCCGCAGGGCGGAAACCTGTTTCAACTCTTTTTTCAATTCCGCCAGTTTCTTCCGCCGTTCCTCTTCTTCGGACAATTCGGCTTCGGCTTCTTTGATTTGCTCATCAATACTGCCCAACTGCCATTCGGCATCCCGCAGCCGGTTTCGGGCAGCCTCGCGGTAAGCCTCCCACACTTCCAGTCCCAGAATATTGGAAAGGATGCGTTTGCGGTTGGCGGCATTCTGCTGGGCAAACTGATCGGCTTTGCCCTGCAGGAAAAAGGATGCGTTGATGAAGGTCTGGTAATCCATGCGCAGCACCGAACGGATGCGTTTTTCGGTTTCGGTCAGGGAATGCTCGGTCAACGGCTTCCAGACACCCTGCTCGTTGAGCGTGTAAAACTCCAGCAGCGCAGTTTTGTGGCGGACTTTGCTGCGCTGCACACGGTAATGATTGTTCTCATATAAAAATTCGTAAATGACTTCTGCGGCATCTTCCTGATTATTGATGATCGCATCATCGCGGCGGCGGGCTTCTCCAAACAATGCCCAGGTAATCGCATCCAGCAGGGTGGATTTCCCCGCGCCATTGTGGCCGGTAATCGAAGCCAGCTGCAGTTCGCTGAAATCAATCTCTACCGCCTGGCGGTAGGAAAGAAAACCCTTTATCTGCAAGCGAAGCGGAATCATGGATCAGTTTCCTCCGGCAGTGTGGGCAGGCGGCTGATCAGCACCTTATCAATTCTGCGCCCGTCCATGTCCATAATCTCAAAAGAAAAATCCCCCCAGGTAAAGCGCTGACCGGCAGCGGGGATGCTGCCCAGTTGACTGAGAATGAAGCCCGCCAGCGTTTGATAACCGATCCGTTCTTCTTCCGGCAGCTGCTCGGTTTCCAGCAATTCTTTCAAGGTGTCCACCGGCAGCAGGCCATCCACCAGCCACGAACCATCCTCGCGCTGCAGGATCTGCGGCCCGCCATCCAGGCCGGGGCCGGGCATTTCGCCCACAATGGCGCGCAGCACATCATACAGGGTGACCATTCCCAGCAGACCGCCGTATTCATCCAGCACCAGCGCCTCATGCACCCCGGCGGTTTTAATCAATTGCAGCACCTTGAGGGCCGACATGCTGTCCGGCACAAACAACGGCGGCTGCAAGAGCGATTTGACCTCAAAAGGCTCTCCGCTGACCATTTTACTGAGAAAGTCCTTGGCAGAAAGGATGCCGCTGACATTATCCAGATTGCCCTGTGCCGCCGGAAAACGGCTGTGGCTGCTTTCCAGAATATCCTGCAGGATTTCCTGCGGACTTTCGTCCAAATCAATCCATTCAATTTCGGTGCGGGGAGTCATGATCGAATCAATGTAGCGGTCGCCCAAGCGGAAAACACTCTCCACCATGTCCTGCTCGGCTTCCTCGAACACCCCCACCTGGGTACCCTGCTCCATCAGCACTCTGATTTCTTCCTCGGTTACCGGCGGTTCATTCGATGGACGAATGCCCAAAATCCGCAGACCCAGGTCGGTGGAGGCACTCAACAGACGAACCAGCGGAAAGGTGATATTGGATAGAAAACGCATCGGACGGGCAACCGCACTGGCAGCGGCTTCGGGGTTGTTCATCGCCAGCCGTTTTGGAATCAACTCGCCAATGATCAGTGAAAAATAGGTCAGCAGAATGACCACCAGCGCCAGAGCCAGTCCGCCGCTGTAAGGCGCCAGAAAATCCACCTGCGCAATCCAGGCCGCCAGCCGGTTGGCCAGTGTTGCACCGCTCAACGCGCCGGCCAGAATGCCGATCAGGGTAATGCCGATCTGCACCGTCGAGAGAAAACGGTTGGGTGATTCGGCCAGTTCCAGCGCAGCCCGCGCAGCCGCGTCGCCGTCCTCGGCCTTTTGCTGCAAACGCACCTTGCGCGCCGAAACCATGGCAATTTCCGAGAAAGCAAACAATCCGTTTGCCAGCAGCAGCAGAAAAATTAAACCGATTTCAAGAAAGGGATTGTTCATTCGGATTCAACGGGAAATTCGATGGTTGAAGATTCCGCCTGATGAATGATTTGTTCGGCCAGTTGTTTGAGTTCCTCGATGTGTTCGGGTGGTTCGCCTTTGGTTTCCCAGTATAATTCGAGCAATTCCAGCGGGGACTTGGCCGCAATGTTTTCAACCTCACCAATGCGCCCGCGGGCCGAAACGTGCGGGCGGCGTACCAGTTGAAAATCAAACGCCAGTTCGGCATGGCGGCGCAGGCTGACCTCGTCAATCAGCGCGTCCCAGTCGCGCGGGTAGTCAATTGCCAGCCGCACAATCGCATCGCGGAGTTCTTCGCGCGGCGGCAGCGCGCCTGAAATACGCTCCATCACCGAAAGGCTGCCGTCGCTGGCTGCGGCGGCCGCATCCATCAGGTTGACCGTTCGGTCAACAAAACGCCGGCCGTGCAGTTCGCGCCAGTCCAGTTCCGTTTTGCCCTTTTCCACGCTGGCAATCACAAAGTACTTGCGGTCATTCGCCTCCCCAAAATCCACCCGCTCGATCGAACCGGGATACACCACCGGCGGATGGCCGCCCTCGTTCAAATTCTGGCGCAGGTGAATATGACCCAGCGCCACATAATCCAACCGGTTGTCGCGCACCAGCGAACCCGGCAACACCAGATCATTGCCCAGCATGATGCTGCGTTCTCTGCCGTAGCGCGCGCCCTGCACGGTCGCATGTGCCGCCAGTACGGTGGGCAGGTTGCGGTCGGTCTGCTTGAACCAGTCCTGCACAATTTCCTGCAAACGCTGTTCGATTTCCTCATGGATTTTGTGCGGCTCGGTTGCGCTGATCTGCAAATGCGCCATCAGCGAAGAACGCGAAATCCACGGGATCGCCATGATTTGCAGCGGTAAACCGAACAGGTCATCCGGCCGCAGCAGGCGCGGCTTGTCAATCACCAATACATTTTCCACTTCCAGCGTCTGATATTCCTGCAAAGCGTGCGCCCGCCCCAGCGCCGGAGAAAGATCGTGGTTGCCAATCAGCAGCACGCAGGGAATGCCGGCACGGCTGAGACGGATGATGCGCCTGCCCCACTCACGCTGGAAGGTCGGTGCCGGGGTGCGGTCTTTGTAGGCATCCCCGGCAAACAGCACCAGATCAACTTTCTCCGCAATGGCGGTATCCACAATCGTATCCAGCGCTTTCAAAAAGTCCAGCACGCGCATGGGTAGGCCGCTTTGCGGGTCATGCCGGCCGTAATTGGCAATATCTATGTGAGCATCGGCAAAGTGCAAAATGCGCAGCATGGTTTAACTCCCCTCATGGCTGGATTCCGAGCAAATTTGCCAGTTCAACTGCCGGTGTAAAACCGGGGTGATATTCCAGCGCTTTGCGCACGTCCTCCGCCGCGCCGGCTCGATTTCCCAGCGCCAGCCGGGCGCGCGCCCGCCAGACGTAACTTTCTTCCAGAAACGGCTCAGCCGCGGCGTCCAGCGTGGTGGTTGCCAGCCGTTCCACATCCTGATAGCGGCCGGTGTAGTAATAGGCAAAGTAGGGGCCGGTCTGATACCACATCATCCGCCAGGGTCGGTCTTTCTCCGCCAGGCCGGCCATCAGCGCAAAGGCCTGGTCGTAGGTGCTGGCTGCACCGGCGTAATCCTGCAAATTGACCAGACTGGTGCCGCGGTTGAAATAGGCAAAGAACTTTTCCACACCGTCCAGCCGGACGGCTTCTTCGGCGGCTGTTTGAGCAGCGATTTGAAAGGCAGTTTGCGGGTCGGCGTAGGGACCCAGCAAGTCCAGCAGCTCAGCCTCGCGCTCCGGCGGGTAAATGACCAGAAAGATGTAATTGAACGAGCGCCACTGCCAGAGCAAATCATCATAACTCACTTTGAAATTCGGTTCAAAATACGAATCCTGGGTGATAAAGACCTTTTTGGCGTCATCGTAGCCGGTGATGGTCGAATAATGCCCCATCCAGCCCAATTTACCGTTGATATCGCGGATGACAATCCCTTTTTCGATCAACGGCACAAAACCGGCCGCAATCAGTTTTTTGAGCGTTTCCAGCGTCCCGCCATGACGGACCAGGGCGTTCAGGTTGGTGTAGGTTTGCACATAGTCCGCCATCTCGTAGGGCATCACATTTTTATCTTTTTCAAACGGTTTGAGCCGCGGGCCGACATCGGTGCGCTCACCCTGCCAGCCCCAGTAAGAAAGCCCCATGGCAAGATTAGCCGGGGCACAGTAATTCCACAAACCGTGCTGATCCTGATAACGCACCCCACTGAGGGCAACACTTTCCGGCAGAGGCGTGGGTGTCTGAGTGGGGGTGGGGGTAAATTGCGGGGTGGGCGTTGCCGTGTAGGAGGCAGGGGTCGGGCTGGCGGTCGGTGTGGAGGTGCGGCTGAAGGCCTGCATGGTGGCATCCACAATCGTGGCAACCGCTTCTTCCGGCACAAAAACCGCCTGTTGAGGCGGGTTAAGGGCGTAACGCGCCTGAACGCGCAGCTCGTTAAAGTTCGATACCAGACGGCCGCGCAAAGAGGGCATTGCCAACAAAAGTCCAAACACAAACAGGGCGGCAATCAAGAAGAAGGGGATGACCTTGCGTTTTGAAATCACGATTTGATTATAACATTTTCACACCAACCGAAGGCGGGGGCAGCGGATTACATGGTATAATTTTGGGCTGTTGATTTGTATGGACTTGCATATTTCGGATAAACATTACCAATTCACTGTCCGGTGAGGTTTACTTCTTTCCGGACATCTGGATGGATTGAGAGAGAACAACCATGAACGAAACCATTAAACGGGAAATCCCCAATCATTTCAGTCTTCCACGGCGCATCAGCCGCTTGAGCCAGCTGGCTTATAACCTGTGGTGGGTTTGGAATCCGGAAGGCCAGCAGTTATTCCGGCAGATCAAGCCGCGCCTGTGGGATGAAGTCGAGCATAACCCGGTGGCATTCCTTAAAAAAGTGGAACGCAGCCAGTTGAACGCTGCCGCCAACGACACCTACTACCTGGATATGTACGACCGGGTCATGAAAAAGTTCGACGACTACATGAACGGAGAGGAAACCTGGTTCAAACAGCAGTATCCCCACCTCATCCATCAGCAGATTGCCTATTTTTCCTTCGAATTTGGGCTGCACGAATCACTGCCGGTATATGCCGGCGGGCTGGGTATTCTGGCCGGTGACCATCTCAAGGAAGCCAGCGATCTGGGTTTGCCGCTGGTGGGGGTAGGCTTCATCTATAACCAGGGCTACTTCACCCAGGTCATCACCGAGGACGGCTGGCAGGAAACCCACACCAAACATCTGGTGCTGGAAGACGCGCCCATTTCTCTGCTGAAAGATGCCGATGACAACCCCATTACGATTTCCGTTGAATTGCCCGGCAGAAGCGTGTTTGCCCGCATCTGGGAGGTGCGGGTGGGGCGTGTTTCGCTCTTTTTGCTGGATAGCAACCTGCCCGTCAACAGCGACAGCGACCGCCAGTTGACTGCCCGTCTGTACAGCAACGATCTGGAAGTGCGCATCTCGCAGGAAATTCTGCTGGGGATGGGCGGTGTGCGCGCCCTGCGCCGGCTGGGATACCAGCCGCAGGTCTGGCACATGAACGAAGGACACTCCGCCTTTCTGGCAGTGGAACGCGCCCTTGAGCTGGTACGCACGGGCAAATCCTTTGCCGAAGCCGCCAGCGAAGTGCGCAAGACCAACGTTTTCACCACCCACACCCCCGTGCCGGCCGGCAATGACCAGTTCCCGCTCTGGCTGGTGGATAAGTACTTCTCCCAAATCTGGCCGGAATTGGGGCTGACCCGCGACCAGTTTGTGGATTTGGGCCGTCAGGCAACCCCGTGGGGAGAAAGCTTCTGTATGCCGGTGCTGGCTCTGAAACTCTCCCAACACGCCAATGCCGTTTCCGAATTGCACGGCCAGGTGTCGCGGCGCATGTGGCACTTCCTGTGGCCTGAACGGGCCGCCGAAGATGTCCCCATCCGCCACATTACCAACGGCGTGCATACCGGCACCTGGCTGGCGCGCCGTCTGCGTCTGCTGTTCGACCGCTACCTGGGCGCCGACTGGATGAAGCGGATTGACGACCCGCAGATGTGGTCGCAGATGGAAAATATCCCCGACGGCGAATTGTGGGCGGTGCGGCAGCATCTCAAACGCAAGTTGATTTTGTACATCAACGACCGCGCCCGTCAGCGCTGGCAGAGCGGGCAGTATCATCCCGCTCAGGCGCTGGCCAGCGGCGTGTTTTTGGAGCCGTACTCCCTGACGATTGGCTTTGCCCGCCGTTTTGCCACCTACAAGCGCGGCGGTCTGATTCTGCGCGATTACGACCGCCTGATGCGGCTGGTGACCAACCCGGATATGCCGGTGCAGATCATCTTCGCCGGTAAAGCCCACCCTGCTGATGAACCCGGCAAACTGCTCATCCAGCAGGTTTACCGCGCCGTCAAGGATTCGCGCATGGGCGGGCGGCTGGTCTTTCTGGAAGACTACGACATGAACATGGCCCGCTATCTGGTGCAGGGTGTGGATGTCTGGCTGAACAACCCGCGCCGCCCCAACGAAGCCTCCGGTACTTCCGGCATGAAAGCCGCCCTCAACGGCGTGTTGAACCTCTCGGTCATGGATGGCTGGTGGCGGGAAGGTTACAACGGGCTGAACGGCTGGTCAATTGGTGAAGATGCCGACCCGGTTGACCCCAATCAGCAGGACGAAATGGACGCCCGCAGCATTTACGAGCGGCTGGAGAAAGAGATCATCCCGCTGTATTACACCAACCGTTCGGTGGATAACATCCCCACCGGCTGGATTGCGCGCATCAAAGAGGCCATTCGCACGCTCGCACCGCAGTTCAGCACCCGCCGGATGGTGAAAGAGTACCTCAGCGAAATGTATCTGGCCTGCATGGAAGTAGCCGAAGAAGAAACTGCCTAGAAAAAAAGGGGGGACGCCATGCAATTTGATTTCAGTGGTCAGGCTTTTTTAATCATGCTGGGCATTTTTGCCCTGCGGGTTTGTGATATGACCCTGGATACCATCCGCGTTTTGTTTGTGGTGCGCGGACGCAAAAAACTGGCCTGGATGCTGGGCTTCATGCAATCCCTGATTTTTGTGATTGCCATCAGCACCGTGCTTTCCAACCTGAAGAACCCGCTGAGCGTGATTGGCTACGCCGCCGGTTTTGCCACCGGCAACGTGGTGGGCATGCTTATTGAGGAACGGCTGGCAATCGGGCACATTCACCTGACGATTGTCAGCCCTTCCCGCGGCGCAGCCGTTGCGGAAATTTTACGCAAGAACGGCTATGCTGTTACCGAGGTTTCCGGGCGCGGCATGACCGGCACGGTAACGCTGCTGCATGTGGATGTGGTTCGGCGCAAGGTGGACGAGGTGGAAACGCTGATCCTGGAAGCCGACCGCGAGGCATTCGTCACCGCCGAGGATGTACGCCCCATCCGGCGCGGCTTCTGGCGGGCGTGAGGATTATTTTAACGTGGGTTCGGGATAAGCACAAACCGCGGTAAGCAGCAAAATACACCCCCTCCCACCTCCCCCAATATCGCAGAAGCGATATTGGGGGAGGCGCAGGAGGGGGCAAAATTTTGAAATCGGACGCAAAAAGGATTTATCCCGAACTGACGTTTTTTACCTAACCCGGCGCACCTTCACCCGCAAACCCTCCACGTCCACCACCTCCACCCGCACACCCTCTGGGAAGGATTCGCGCGGGTCAAGCGGTTCGGCACTCCACAACTCACCCGCTACCTGCACCATGCCGTGCGGGTCAATCGCTTTGGTGACCACTCCAACCTGACCGATCAAAGCCGGTTTGCCCATTGCCACCGGCGTTTTGAGGGCGCGCAGGGCAAAGCCCATGAACGCAAGAAATGTAACCGCCAGCACCGCACTGGCGCCGATCACCAGCGGCACCGAAACGGTAGGGAATCCCGGCAGACGCACCGAATTGAACAGCACCAGCGCGCCGGTGATGAATGAGATGACGGCCGCTACCGTCAGCGCGCCGTTGGTTGGGGTGTTCAACTCCAGAATAAACAACACAAACGCCAGCACGATGAAAATCAGCCCAAACAGGTTGACCGGAATGATGCCGAACGAGTAAAACACCAGCGCCAGACACACCACGCCGATGAAACCCGCCACCCAGCCGCCCGGGTTGGAAAGCTCGATCAAAATGGCCTGCACCCCAATCGTCAGCAGCAAAAAGACGATGTTTGGGTCGGTCAACAGGCGCAGCGCCTGCTCCACAAAGGTGGGCGGCACTTCCTGCACCCGGGCAAACCGGGTGGAGAGCGTCACCGATTCGTCCAGCACCATTACCTCAAAACCATCCAGCTGACGCAGCAAATCGTTCAAATCGGTGGCGATAAAATCCACCAGCCCGACTTGCAGGGCTTCCTGAGCCGAGGCGGCTTTTGCCGTTTCAATGGTATCTTCTGCAAGCGCAATCGCCTCCGGCGGGCGGCGGGCTGCCAGCGAGCGCACCGTGGCGCGCAGAATTTCCTTCTCTTTGGCGGCAATGGTTTCGCCAATGTCTTCTCCCTGCATCCCAACCGGGCTGGCCGCGCCGATGGCCGTTTCCGGCGCCATGGCGCTGGCATGACCGGCCAGCGTAATCAGCGTGCCGGCGCTGCCGGCCATCGCCCCGCGCGGCGAAACATACACCACCACCGGAATCTGGCTGGCGCGGATATCCTGAATGATCTCGTTCATCACACTGATGGCGCCGCCGGGGGTGTTCAACTCAATGATCACCATTTGGGCACCCTCGCTGGCAGCCACCTGTAAACCACGCTGAATGTAACCCTGCATGACCGAGGTTACCGGTCCCTCGGCCTTCAACACCACCACCAGCGGGCTGCTGCCGTTCCCTTGAGCTGCCGAAGGATAGATCGTTCCGAACAGGAAAAGCGTCAATCCACTCACCAGCAGGATCAACCGCAAAATGCGAAGCATGCAAAACCTCCTCACCGGCAATCCGCACCGTCCAGATAAAAGATGGATTAACATCAATTCGGGATAAATCATTTTTAAATCGACTTTCGAATTTTCGTCCCCCTCCCGCCTCCCCCAAAATCGCAGGGGCGATTTTGGGGGAGGCGCAGGTGGGGGTGATGCTCACTGTATGCCACGTTTTGATTTTATCCCGAGCTCACGTTGGATTACCTGTTTTTATTATATCCGGTTAGCGGGTATTTCCGAACATGTTTGCCTCCAAAGCGTTCTACATCAACCGCAGGTCAGGCCAAGCTATTGATACAATTTCTGGAGCACCATCCTTGCAAGCGTGTCAGTCACTCTCCGCCTCGGCTGCACACCTCCCCCAAACCGCACAGTGGTTTTTGGGGAGGCCGGAAGGGTGTAGTGTGCGCATATTCCGACCTCGCGTTATTTATGTCCTTTTAAGCGAGCGCGGCAATCTCCCACTGGGGGAATTTGCAGGTGTTGTAGGAGACTCCTCGCTGCGCTCGGAGTGACGTTAACAATCGGTTGTCATTAGTATGATAATAAAAAGGACACGGCAGGTCACTTGTCATTAGGTCCTCGAGACCGTCTCGCAGTAAGACCGCCGTGTCCAT
>Ga0101944_10005867_pt1 | contig 13512 bp, 6 predicted proteins | sample DewCreD2012metaG_FD_75245 | JGI IMG/M metagenome (GOLD analysis project Ga0101944, IMG submission 75245) | Hot spring sediment bacterial and archeal communities from British Columbia, Canada, to study Microbial Dark Matter (Phase II) - Dewar... ... | reverse complement strand
GAGCTTGCGGGCGTTATCGCGGAAGATTTTGGCTTGGACCTCGGCCGGCAGGTCGGCCAGGGTGGTTTGAAACAGCTCGAACTGCGGCACGGCCTGCCCAGGAGAGAGAAAGTCGGTGCCGAACAGCAGACGATCCTGCCGGCGGACGAGGAATTCGCGGGCGAACGACAGGTCGCGCGCCAGCGCTCCGGCCCCGCTGCCGGCCGACAGATCGCCGTACAGGTTCGGGTAGCGATCCATCAGCCGGTCGATCGCCCCGCCTGGGGCCACAGGCGTCTTGGGATAGGCGTGGAGGGAAGCGGGGGTCACGTCGCCGCTGATCGACGCCCACCAGCCCGGGCCGTGGCCGATGAACACGCACTGCGGATGCTCCTGAAGCGCCTTTTCCAGGCCGGGCAACCCGGGACGGTCCATATTCCGCTGGTTGTCCAGATGGAACAGGACCGGCAGCTTCAGCTCGGCACACGCGGCATACAGCAGCATGTTCCGCGGGTCGTCGATCGGAACGCCCGGCTTGTGCTCGCCAAAGCCGCGGGCTCCCGCCTCGACGTAGGTCTGGAGCATGGCCGTCAAGCCTTTCAGCCCGCCGCTGTAGCTGGTCCGCGGGTCGATGCAGCAGAACGGGATCAGCCGGTCGCGATACGGACGCGTCTGTTGCAAGACGAAATCGGAGGTGAGCAGGAAGCTGGACGACTCCGGCGAAACAAGGGGCAGCACGACCGCTTGGGCTACCCGGTGGGCATCCATCCAGCGGAGCAGCGCCTCGGGCGTCAGCGGCTGCGTCGTATTCCACGTCTGCCCCAGATGCGTGTGGACATCGACATAGTCGCCGGGCGGAAACGCTTTTTCCGCGGCCTGCGCCGCCCGCTCGGCCCGGCACGGCCCCCGCCAGGCGAGCCAGCCCACCGCGCTCGCGGCCGCCAGCGTCTGAAACCGGCGACGCGAGAGCCGGCACGTGGCGGGCGATGCGCCCTGGGCCACCCCCGCGTCAGAGACGACAGTCCGCACGAGCTTCTGCCGCATGGCATTCCTCCGGGTGCATTCCGAGGTCATTTCGCCGTCATCAGGGTCATTCCGCAGTCATCAGGTAGGCGATCAGGTCGGCCATTGCCGCCGGGTCGATCTGCTTTTCCAGCCCCTCGGGCATCAGCGAGGTGCCGGTGCTGCGAAGCTGCTCGATGTCGATCCGCAGGACGGTGTCGGTGGCATTGTCCGCCCGCTTCAGCGTGATGCTGGTGGCCGTCTCGGACGCGAGGATGCCGGTGAGCTGCCGCCCGTCGGTGGTCAGCACGGCATAGGTGAGATATTGCGGGTTCACCTCGCGGTTGGGATCCAGGACATTGAGCAGGATCGCCTCGGCACCGCGGGCCTTCATGGCGGCCAGGTTCGGCCCGATCTCGTGCCCCACGCCTTGCAGCTTGTGGCAGGAGGCGCACGTTTTGGTGAATACCTCGCGTCCCCGCTGCGGGTCCCCCTGCATGCTCAGCACCGGCCGATAGGCCTCGACCACCTCGGTCCGCCGGCCAAGTTGGCTGGACTGTAGCAGGCGGGTCGCCCGCTGGCGGATCGCCGCTTGGCGATGGCTCGCCAGCAGCTTGAGCCGGGCCGGATCGAGTTCCGCGACCGGCAAGTGCCCCTGCTCGATGGCGTCCAAGAGCGCCATCGTCCAGGCGGGCCGCGACAAGAGCAGGTCGGTCGCCCGTCCTTTCACCGCTGGCCCCATCTGCGGCAGGCGGGCGAGGATCGCCTGGGCCACCCCCGGATGGTCCATCGCCCCCATCGTCGCCAGCACCGCGGTTTGCAATTCCAGCGGGTTTTGCGGGTCCAACAGCGCCGTGAGCAGCTCCCCGTGATCCTCCCAGCGGGCTAGCCGCAGCGAGTCCAAAGCCGCCAGCCGCGTCGGCAGGGGCAGGGACGCATCGGCCACGCGCCGTGCCGATTCGGCCACCAGCGTCTGGATGAGTTCCTGCGCGTGCCCGCCAGTGGCCTGCTCCAGGCGTGCGGCTAGCGGCGTTCCCGGACGCGCCGCCAGACGTTCGAGGATCAGCGCCGCTAGCGGGGAACGCACGTGCACCAGCTTCGATAGCAGCTCCACGACGGCATCCAGATCGTCTGGCCGCTGTTGACGGCCGATCTGCGCTGCCAGGCTGGCCACCAGCTCGCGTCCCGCACGGGAGGTGCCCACCGACTCCTCGGCGGCCAGCAGCGCCAGCACCCGTCCCGCTCCTTCGCCCAGCGCGCTGAGCACCGCCAGGCGGATGTACGGATCGTCCAGGTCGCGGCGGACGATGGCCGCCAGGGCGGCATCGCGCTGCGGCGACGAAGGCAGCTCCCCCAGCGAGAACGCAAGCTGGTAGCGAACCCTCGGCACAGGATCGTCGCGCAGCGCGAGCAGGCGCTGGGCGACGGCCGGCGAGGTGCGGACCAGCTTCTCCGCCAGCTTCACGGCATGCTCCCGCACCCGCGGATGCTCGTCGCTCAGCCGCGGCAGCAGGACCGCCTCGCTCAGTGAACCCAGCCCATCCAGAACATATAGCGCGTGCAAGCGGGCTAGCGGCAAGGGGGAGGTGCTAGCCAGGCTTTCCAGAAGCGGCACGGCCGATCGGTCCTGACGCTCGAAGAGCAGCCGGGCGGCCGTATCGCGGTGCCACCCATTGGGATGCTGCAAGTGCGCAACCAGCACGCTGGTCGCCGCACCGGCCAGGCGGACGGGCGGCGGCTGCCGGAAGCCCTCAGGCACGATCCGATAGATCCGCCCCCGATCCCGGCCGCTGGTCAGGTCCAGATGCTTTTTCAGGATCGGCGGGATGCTGGCGGGGTGCTCGATCACCTCCCGGTACATGTCCAGGACATACAGCGTGCCATCGGGGGCGTTGGCGAACTGCACCGGCCGGAACCAGATGTCGCGTGACGAGACGAACTCGCTTTGCTCGTCGATCCGGAGGGCGAGGAAGGCGATCCCGTTTTCTTCCAGGCGTTTGCGATGGATCAGGTTGCTCCCCACATCCCCCACGATCGCCAGCCCCTTCCACTTTGGCGGCCAGGCGTCGCCGCGGTAGATCGTGATGCCCGTGGCGCTGGTGAAATAGCCGGCCGGGCGGCCCCCGCCCTCCACCGGTCCAGGCACCAGCCCCGAGACGCGCAGCCGCGTGCGGACGATCCGCCACGGTTCGACAGGGCTGGTGCGGAACACGTCCGCCTGGGGCCCATCGGCGGCGATGCTTCGCCGCGGCGAGGGGCCAGCCAGGTACGGGTTCCGCGCCAGGTACCGATCTTCATAGAGGATCTGCTGGATATGGTCGCTGTTGGAGCAGACGAACCGGTCCCCCCAGTCATTGAACGACAAACCGTGCTGGGCGCCGCCGCTGATCGGCTGGACCTCCCAGGTGCGCGGATCGATCGCCAGGTCGCGCCCGCGGATCGTGACCGCCGTCGCCGGGTCCGCGCCGGGCCGCAGGAGCACCGCCCCTGTGCTGCTGAGCGACACGTACAGACGGTTGTCCAGCCCCCACTGGAACGAATTGATCAGTCCTTGGACGTTGCCCGTGCCCAGACCGGTGTACAGATGCTCGCGGTGGTCGGCCCGCCCATCACCGTCCGTGTCGCGGACGTAGAACAGGTCGGGCGCGTCCGCCACCAGCAGCCCTCCCTTCCAATAGAACAGCGCGGTCGGCCAGGCCAGGTTGTCGAGGAACACGGTGCTGCGGTCATAGCGGCCGTCGCCGTCCCCATCCTCCAGCAACGTCACCCGGCTGATCCGCTCGTCGCGGTTTTCCGAATAGCCCCGCATCTCGCACACGAACAGCCGCCCCTGCTCATCAAAACAAACCGCCACGGGGTCGGTGACCAGCGGCTCCGCTGCCACTTGCTCGATGCGAAAACCGGGGGCGACGTGGAATGTCTCCAGCGCCTCGTGCGGCGAGCGCGGGGCAATCCGCGGCAGTTCCGAGGCGTAGTCCCGCTCCAGGGCGTCGGCCGGCGGCTGCCCCCCAGCCGCCCCACAGAGGATCAGACTACCCAGCCAGGCGCCCCACGCCGCCAGAGACATGCGTTGCATGCAGGTCGTCACCGTAGATTAAAAGGTGGGATTGGGACGGACACCCCGTAGCGTCGCGGAGCGCCCCGGAAGGGAAGGAGGAAGCCGCTATCTTCGCATCCGCCGGCAAGGCCTTCAAGAAGCCCCTAAGTTGACGTAAGACAGGGCGCAAGATAAGCTTGGGAAACCTTCCTTGACTGTGCGGTAACGGAATAAGTGCGATCTTTGGTTTTTCAGGAATCTGACGTTTTGCAGGAAAGTCCTTCGTCTCGACCTACCTTCGAGGGGCTGGGCCTATCGCCTGTCATGTTGCAGGCCCTGGCTCAGGCTGGGTACGAGTATCCCACCCCGATCCAAGCCGGTCTGATCCCCCTGGCACTTCAAGGGATCGATGTTGTCGGCCAGGCCCGCACGGGCACCGGCAAGACGGCGGCGTTTGCTATTCCCATCCTGGAACGTTTGCAGCTTGGGAAGAACAACCATCAGCCGCAGGCGCTGGTGCTGGTTCCTACGCGCGAGCTGGCTGTGCAGGTGCGCGATGAGATAGTCAAGCTCGCGGCCGGGCGGCGGGTGCACTGCGTGGCGGTCTACGGCGGCAAGCCGATCCGCCAGCAAATGGAGAAACTTCGCCGGGGCGCGCAGATCGTGGTGGGCACGCCGGGCCGGGTGCTGGATCACCTCGCCCGGGGGACGATCGATCTTGCGCACCTGAAGGTGGTGGTGCTGGACGAAGCGGACCGGATGCTGGACATCGGGTTCCGCCCCGACATCGAGCGGATCCTCAAGCGCTGCCCGGCCCAGCGGCAGACGCTGCTCCTCAGCGCGACGGTGCCGCCGCCGATCGCCAAGCTGGCCGAGCGGTACATGCACCAGCCGCAGACGGTGAACTTCTCCCCGCAGGATATCTCGGTGGAGACGATCGAGCAGTATTATTTCACGGTCGATCCCGAGCGGAAGTTCGACCTGCTGCTGCGGCTTTTAGCCCGAGAACAGCCGCGGCAGGCGATCATCTTCTGCCGGACCAAGCGGGGCACGGAGAAGGTCTATCAGCGGCTGAGCAAGAAGCTGCCCGAGGTGGCCTGCATCCACGGCGACATGCCGCAGGGGGCTCGCGATCGGGTCATGGCGGCGTTCCGCAGCGGGCAGGTGAAGCTGCTGGTGGCGACCGACGTGGTGGGGCGCGGCATCGATGTGTCGAGCGTCTCCCACATCATCAATTACGACATCCCCACCTTCTGCGACGATTATGTGCACCGGGTGGGTCGGACCGGGCGGATGGGCCGCGAGGGCGTGGCGTTCACTTTCGTCGCCCCGGGCGAAGGCCCCGAGCTGACGCGGATCGAGCAACGGATCAATCGGCTCCTGAAGCGGGATGAGATCAAGGATTTCGAGCCGCACGCTGGGCAAGGGCTGGTCCGCACGCCACCGGTGATGGCGCCGGTCGCGCCCGGCGCGGCGGCCCCTGCCGCCGGCGAGAGTATGGCGGCCGTGGCCACGTCCGGCCCGACACCCCCGCCTCCTCCCGCCTCGCTGCTGCGCCGTCCGCCGAAGAAGTACCGCCGGGCGCTGTAGGGCGCTCAAACTCGCATGGACGTGCCCTGACCTGCCCGGCCTTTCCGCACATCTCAGGGCACCAGCACCGCCGCCCCGTGCACGCGTCCGCCGGCCAGGTCGTCCAGCGCGCGGTTCGCCTCCGCGAGCTGGTACACTTGGGTCTGCGCCCTCACGCCGGCCTGCTCGGCCAGGGCTAAAAACTCCTGCCCATCCGCGCGGGTCAGGTTGGCCACCGACCGCACGACCCGTTCTCCCCACAACAGCCGGTACGGGAACGACGGGATGTCGCTCATGTGGATCCCGCCGCAGACCACCACGCCCCCTTTGTCCACGGCGGCCAGAGCTGCTGGCACGAGCGCCCCTACCGGCGCAAACAAGATAGCGGCGTCTAGTGGCTCGGGCGGCGGCTCGTCGCTGCCCCCGGCCCACACGGCTCCGCACGTGCGGGCAAACGCCTCCCCCGCCTCATCTCCAGGCCGCACGAAGGCGTACACCTTCCGTCCCTGCCAGCGGGCCACCTGGGCGACCAGGTGCGCTGCCGCCCCGAAGCCATACAGCCCCAGCCGCTCGGCCGGCCCGGCCAGCTTCAGCGCCCGGTAGCCGATCAACCCCGCACACAACAGCGGTGCGGCCGCTACATCGTCGTACGTAGCCGGCAGCGGCAAGCAATAGCGGGCATCGGCCAGTAAATACTCCGCGTAGCCTCCATCCAGCGTGTAGCCCGTAAAGCCAGCCGCGTCGCACAGGTTCTCCTGCCCGCGCTGGCAGTAGCGGCATTGCCCGCACGTCCACCCCAACCACGGCACACCCACCCGCTGGCCTGCCGACCACTGCGTCACCCCGGGGCCGACCGCCTCGATCACGCCCACCACTTCATGCCCCGGCACGATCCCCGGCACCACGGCCGGCAGTTCCCCATCCCGCACATGCAGATCGGTGCGGCACACGCCGCACGCCCGCACCCGCACCAGCACCTGCCCCTTCTGCGGCAACGGCACCGGCCGCTGCACCGCTTCCAAAGGTCGGCTGCAGTGCGTGACGGCCATCGCCAGCATCGTCTTCACAGGAAAGCCGCTCCCAGGCTGGGGACGTGCCTACTCGCCGGCCGGACGCGCGACAGGCTCTGCGGCACGCGTTTCCACCGTGACAGCCACCACGACCGGCGCCGTGCGGTCGTCTCCCTTGACGAGCTCGATTCGTTCTAGCGGTTCACTCCGCGCGACGGGCACGGCGAGATAGCGCACCTGCCGCCCTGCGAGGTCGAAAGCGAATTGCGAGCCAGGCACGTCCACCCGCCGGATGTAGTCGGCAAAGTGCTCGCCATTACGCAAGGAATGCTCTTCGGTCTGCCCGTCGGCATAGTGCAGCCGCACGATCAGGCTCACGCTCCCCTTGGACCGCTCCCCCCCGTACGGATACCCCCAGCCGGAGATGCCCGACAGGAGGTGCACCGCCTTGGCCGGCAGATGGCACGGCAAGCTCACGCTTCGCGGCATCTGCGGCGGAAACTTGCCTTGCGGACCATGCAGCAAGATCACGTTGGGCACGCGCGTGCCTTGCGGATCCACCAAGACGAACGGCACGCCCGCGAACGTTTTCAGATCCCAGTCGGGGAAAACCAGGCGCTCCACCGCCGCGTTCTCGTCGTAGAACATCCCGCGGGTGCTGACGATCGTGGCCACCTTGTCCAAGGGCAGCGGCACATATTGCCCCCGCTGGGTGAGGAACTCGAGCAAGTCGCGAAGCTCCTCCGGTTTGACCTGCTTCTCGAATCCCTCCGGCATCAGCGACTTGGAAGAGGCTTGCAGCGCCTCGATCTCCTCCCGCAAAATCACATGCTTGCGGGCCTCCGCGTCGATCAGTTCCAGCGTGGTCTTCGTTTCCGAGGCGAGCAGCCCCGTGATCGTCTGACCCTCGCTCGTGACCACCGTGTACACCCGGTAGTTCCCTTCGACCGAACGGCTCGGGTCCAGAAGGTGCACGAGCAGCTCGTGCTTGGGATGAGCCGCCATCCCGGTCAAGTCCGGACCGATCCGTGTCCCCTCGCCGTGGTACGTGTGGCACTTGGCGCACTGATTTTTGAAGACCAGCTTGCCGGCGGCCACGTCCCCCGGCTGCTCGACCACGGGCCGCAGCGTGTCGATCACTCGCTGCCGATCCGGGTCGGGCAACCCCCCACCTGCTTCCAACAGCCGGCGGGCACGCCCCGCAATCTGCCGGTCCGGATGATTCAACAGCGCTTGTTGCTGATCGAGCGCCAGGTCGCTCAGCGGCACTTCGCCGCCCTGGATAGCTCTAAGGAGGGAGCTTGTCCATTCATTTTTGCGAAGTAGAACGCGAATGGCCGTCTGGCGGACCGCAGGTGTAAAGGTCCGCAGCCGTGCAGCCAGTGCCACACCCACCGCCAGCGCGTCGCTGCGGCCCAGCGATTCCACCAGCCCGCTGGCCAGCTCCGGTGATGTCCGCGGCGTGATCAAATCCAACAGCCCAGCCACGGAGCCATCATTTTTCTGCAATTCCACGAGTTGGCCGGCCGCTGCCAGCCGCTCCGCGTCCGCACGCGAGGCATCATGGACCGTTTCCGTGAGCTGGCGGCTGAGCGCGGCGATCTGCTCGCTCAGCCCGCGAGCACCCCAGCGGGCCGCGAGCGTGGCGAGCTGTGCCTTGGAGGACAACGGCAACCGTTCGAAAAGTTGGATCAGGGATGGCTCTTGATCGCCCAGGCTTGCTGGCCGACCTTCGCGTGGCCAGCCCCTAGCCAGCCCCTGGATGATCGCACTGGCGACTGGCACGGGTGCCTGGGACAAGGCGACAACCAGTGTGGCCGGCTCAGCCTGCGACCCGCGGGCGACATGCTCCGCCAGAATCGTAAGGCGTTGCATGGCAACCGTTTCGGTCAACCGCGTCTCGCGTGACCGGCACACCGCAAGCAAAAAGCCCTGCTCCTGAGCCGCGGCCGCCGCCGTCACAGCATCCAGCAGAACTGAATCCCCCTGGATTTGTGGATCAGCTAACAATCTAACGGCAATTTCTTGGATCTCCGCACGCGGTGCGAATTGCGCCAGGGATAGGATCGCATGCAGCCGCACTTGCGGCTGGGGGTCGGAGAGCACGCCGCTTTCTTGCAAAGCCTTCCAGACCGTCTCCGTGGGCGGCAACACCTGCGCGGCATTGCGGCGCACACCCCAGCTCGGATGTTTCAAGGCCGCCAGCGCCGCTTCCAGCGCCGCACGGGCCGTGGCGTCTTGGGGGTCGCCCGTCAGCAGCCCCAGCCCCTTGAGGGCCCACAGGGCATGGATCGCCGGGGCGTTCAGACCGATCGCGTCAATTGCCGGGTCGCGGACCAGGGCGATCAGGGCGCTAGCCACATCGCGATTTCCCCGCTCGACCAACAGCCGCTGCGCCGTCAGTCGGACGAGCATCACGTCGCTGCGGAGAGCTGCCAGCAGTGCCTCTGGGCCGGCATTCTCCAAGGAGACGTTCGGCGAGGGAGGCGACGCCCCGTCTCCTTCCCACACCAGGCGGTAGATGCGGCCGTGCGTCTTGTCGCGCAGCTCCGTCTCGTAAGCGGCCCCCCGCCCCGTGCGAAAGCCGGTCGGCGTGGGATTGTGCTGGACGATGTAGTTGTACCAGTCGATGAACCAGACGCAGCCGTCGGGTCCCACTTCGGCCAGGATCGGCGCGGTCCATTCGTCGTCGCTGGCCACCAGGTTCCACTGGTTGCGGGAACGGAAACCAGCACCTTGCGGCCGCAGGACGAACGTGGCGATCAGGTGCCCGGTCGGCTCGCAGACGAAGGCCGTGCGGTTCCAGTATTCCTGCGGGTAGCGGCGCGCTGTGTACAAGGCGTGGCCGGCCGCGGCGGTGAAGCCGCCGTGCCAGTCCACCTGCCGGACCTTGTCGGTGATCGGCTCGAACCGATAGCTGTCGGCGATCCCGCCCAGGACGCTGCTGCCAAAGCCACGGACCGCCTCGTAGTAGCGGTTGGGGATCGGCAGGTGTTCGCTCGGATTGCCGTTGGCGGTCGAGCCGAAGACGATGCCTTCCTCGCTGAAGCCCAATCCCCAGGTGTTGTTGTTCGTCGAGCGGAGGAACTCCAGCTCCGTCACCGCCACCTGCTCGCCGTCCCCTTCGACCTTGAAGCGGAAGAAGCCCTGGCGGAAACGCGGCCCGACGCGGCCATCGGTGAGCACCGGCTGCGAATCGTTATAGCCCTGCATCGCCCAGTACCAGTTGTCCAGCCCATAGCGGAAGTTGCTCACCCCGCCGTGCGTGTCGCGCATGTTCCAGCCGCTGATCAGCACCTTCCGCAGGTCGGCCCGCCCATCGCCATCCGTATCTTTCAAATACAGCGTCTGGGTGCCGCTTTGCACGATCGCCCCGCCGCGATAGAAAGCGATCGCCGTGGGAATGCTGAGCTGCTCGGCGAACACGGTGAAACGATCCGCCCGCCCATCCCCGTCGGTATCTTCACAGATGCGGATGCGGTCGCGCCCTTCGCCCGGCGGCATCAGTTCGTTGGGGTAGTCATACGTCTCGCAGACCCACAGCCTACCGGCGGCGTCCCAGGTGCAAAAGATCGGCTTGCCCTTCAGGTCTGGCTCGCTCACGAACAGCTTTGGCGCCAGTCCCTGCGGCGTGACCAGATGCTTTTGCGACTCCTCCGGGGGAAGCGGCCGCTGCATCGGCCGCAGCCCCGTGCTGTTCGTGCCCCACCGCTGGCCAGGAGGATAGAACGGGATGCTCGCTTCCGTATACTCCAGCGGCGCCAGATCGTTACGTCGCGGGGTCATGGCGGGGCGGTAGTCGGGCGGGAGCGTCGAGCCGCCGGCCGCCAGCGGTCCGACAGGCACCGCGCTTGCAGCGGCCGGCCCGCGCTGCGGCGCAGCCCCGGCATCGGAGGCCGCCGTCCCATCTTTCCCGGCAGGCGGATAGGGTCCGGCCTGGACTGGGTCCCCGCCCGTGACCCAGCGGATGCCACGTTCCACCAGGTTGTGAAAGCCCGGGTGGCTCCAGGTCCGCTGGTCATGCCCCCAGGCCGTGTAGAACACCCGCCCCTGGCCATGCATCCGCACCCACGTCCACGGCTCCCGATGGTCTCGCTCCTGGCGGTACTCCAGAACGACCCGGCCTTCTTCGTGGTGCCGCGTATGCACGTATGTCTCGTCCCAGCTTTCGAACCCGCCATACCCTTGCAGGATCGGGTGCGACACGTCCGCTAGGATCGTCCGGAACATGCCGGTGCCATGCCGCTGGAATTGCGCCCCCACCAGCTCCACATAGCGTGGCGAGTTCAAAAAGCAGTACGACGCGCAGTGCAGCGCCACCAGCCCCTTCCCTCCGGCCACGTAATCCAAAAGCGCCTGCTCCTGCGCCGGCGTGATCCGCGGGTGATTCGCATAGATCACCAGCCCCTGATACCCGGCCAGACGCGACCCGCTCAGGTCCGCCAGGGACGACGTATAGACCAGTTCGATCCCCCGCGCGGCCAGCACCGGAGCAAGCTGGGCGAATCGCTCCGCCGGGCGATGATGACCTTCATCCCCCAGAAACAACAGCTTGATCGGCTCTGCCGCCAGCCCCTGCCCGCCAGCCGCCCCCACAGCGATCGTCAGCAGTGCGGCCCACCACCGTCGCATCGAAACACCTCGCTTGTCAGACACTTAGGGAGAAGCACCTGTTCCATCCGAAGAAAAGCCACACAAGGCCAGACGCGGAACCGCCGCAGGGAACGAACCCACAAGCGCTCGCCTGGCCCCGCTTGCGGCCGATTATAACCGCGACGCGGACTCAGGAGGCGAGACGTCGGGTGCCCCGCACCGGTTTGTGCGGCAGCTTCCACCGCATGCCCCTGCCCGCTACCCGGCCTGGCGTTGCATCCGTCACGTCAGCAACCGCAGCGGCTACAGCGGCATCTCCGCTGCTGGGGCCGCCGCGGGCATTTCGCGGGCCGCCACGCGGCGTCTGCCCTCCAATGAACTCAGAAAAAGACGTCCGAAAAAAGCCGGACGAGGAAACCTTTACGTGTGGCCGGCCGGTACCGGCTCGTGGCGGGTCACCACAAATCCCAGCTCCTCGATCATTCGGTAGTCGGCCTCCGGAGCCTGCCCCTTGGTCGTCAAGTAATCTCCCACGAAAATCGAGTTGGCCGGGTAGAGCCCCAGCGGCTGAAGCGTCCCCAAGTGCAGCTCGCGGCCGCCGGCGATTCGCAGCTCGCTTTGCGGATTGGCCAGCCGGAACATGGCCAATGCCTTCAAGCAATAGCGGGGATTAAGTCGATGCACTCCCGCCAGCGGCGTGCCATGGATGTCAATCAGAAAATTCACAGGAATCGATTCGACGCCGAGTTCCCTGAGTGCGAAGGCCATCTCCACCACATCCTCGTCCCGCTCTCCCATGCCGAGGATGCCGCCGCTGCACAGCGCCAGCCCGGCCGCCCGCACCGCCCGCAGCGTCGCCAGCCGGTCTTGAAAGGTGTGCGTGGTGCAGATCTGGCCATAAAACGCATCGCTGGTGTTGAGATTGTGATTGACTTTGTTCACACCGCAGGCCGCAAGCCGACGAGCCTGCTCTTCGGTCAGAAGTCCAAGGCAGGCACAGACTTCCAGATCGTAGCGTGCCTTGATCTGCGGCACGATCTGCTCGACGGCTTTCAGTTCCCGTTCGGTCGGTCCGCGGCCAGAAATGACCAAACAATAGGTCTTGCTTCCCCGTTCGGCGGCCACGCGGGCAGCGTCCAAAAGCCGCTGCGGGTCGAGCAGCGGGTAGCGGGGGATGTCGGCCGTCGAAATCTTGGACTGGGAACAGTAGTGGCAATCTTCTTGACACAGCCCGCTTTTGGCGTTGACGAGGAAATAAAGCTGGACCGTGTTGCCAAACCACCGCCGCCGGACCTTGTACGCGGCCGCGAGGAGGTCGAGCAGTTCCTCATCCGGGGCGCGAAGGATGGCCAGGGCTTCTTCACGCGCCAGGCGATGCCCGTCAAGCACGCGATCGGCCAGCGCCCGCCAATCTGGCCGCGGCAGCGGAGCACCAGCGCTGTTCGTCCTCTGTGAAGCGTCTGAAGTGCAGCAGGAGTCGGGGGAAGTAGCAGCGGGCGAGACAAGCTCGGGCATCATGCAAGGGCAACCTTGGCAAGCGGGGACCGATCGATCAGGATACGGAGCGGGGAGGAGAGATCCACCGCCCCGCTTTGGGGCGATTGTAACGATGCCGCAGAACCTATGGCAGGCCAGCACCTGGTGCGTGTCGGACAGATGGGACGCCTGGGGCGATTCCGCTCGGTCGAAGGCCAGCGCTATCCGCGGCTGGCCCGGGTGCTGGTTCGCACCGAGCGAGGGCTGGAAGTCGGCCAGGTGCTGGCACCGCTATTTCCTTCTTCGGAGGCGGCGTGCGACGGAACGCTGCTGCGCCGGCTGACGGTGGAAGATGAGCTTCTGGTCGCACGGCTCGAGCGCCGGCGGCATGACGCGCTGGCAGCTTGCACACGGCGGCTGGCGGAGCTGCGCTGCCCGGCCACGCTGCTGGACGTGGAACTCTTGTTCGACGGCAGCGCACTGTATTTCTACTTCCTCGGCGAGCCGCCGCCCGAGCTGGAGCCGCAACTGGAGGAACTGGCCAGGACCTACGACGCGGCGGCCCAGATCGAGCGTTTTGCAAAGACGCTGCTGGCGGGCTGCGGCCCCGGCTGCGGCACCGAAGCTGCCGGCGGGTGCGGCGAGAGGGGGTGCAGCACGTGTGCGGTGGCCGCCGCGTGCGGGCATCGCTCAAAGCAACAAGTAGCGCCGTCAGGTGGCTGAGGGACCGGGCGGGGAAGGCACCCCTGGTGCCGCCTCGGCTGGCAGGCGCAAGGGGCTCTCGTGGCGGTAGATGGCGGCCGCCTCGACGTAATGCGTCGCGGCGTGGGCGATCCGCTGCTGGTC
>Ga0101944_10005866_pt1 | contig 13513 bp, 9 predicted proteins | sample DewCreD2012metaG_FD_75245 | JGI IMG/M metagenome (GOLD analysis project Ga0101944, IMG submission 75245) | Hot spring sediment bacterial and archeal communities from British Columbia, Canada, to study Microbial Dark Matter (Phase II) - Dewar... ... | reverse complement strand
GACGTTCACCTCACCGCCGGTGTGGTGGCCGAACCACCCGACGCTCGCTGCCTACCACAAGGTGCTCTTCGAGAGCGATATCATGCGCTCGGCCGCGAATAGCTTGATCATCGCCGGCTCCACGACTGCGCTCGCGCTGTTTCTCGCTTTGAACGCCGGCTACGGCTTTGCCCGGTTTCGGTTCTTCGGTCGCGACGTGCTCGCGCTCTCGGTGCTCTTCGGTCAGATGCTTCCGAACGCGGTGGTGCTGATCCCGCTCTACCTGTACTTCGATCGCCTGCGTTTGATCGACACCTATCCAGCGCTGATTATTAGCTATCTGGTGATTGTGTTGCCGCTCTGCACCTGGATGTTGCGGGGCTACTTCCTCGGCCTGCCGCGAGAGATTGAGGAGGCAGCGCTGATCGACGGCTGCTCGCAGCTTGGCGTGCTGTTCCGAGTCGCGCTCCCGCTCTCCCTGCCGGCGGTCGTCGCGACTGGGCTCTTCGCGTTCACGGTGTCGTGGGACGAGTTCCTCTTCGCGCTGACGTTCACGCAGAGCCAGAAGACGTGGACGCTTCCGGTCCGGATCACTTCGTTCTCGGGCGAGTACTTCACCGATTGGTCGGCGGTGATGGCGGCGTCGGCGCTGATGAGCATCCCGGTGATCGTGATTTTCCTGAGCTTCCAGAGGCACTTCGTCAGAGGACTATCGGAAGGTGCGGTGAAAGGCTGAGGCTGGGACGATCCGGCAATCGCGCGGTCTGCTATGCTGCTCGCCAGGGCCGGCGCGACGACCGGTCGCTACCGCTCACCACAACCGCGGCGCGGATCGCCCCGCTCAAGCCTGAAGGAGGATTCTCGTGCCCGCCTACGCCTGGAAGCCCAAGATCACCGAGAACATCCCAGTCCTCGACCCCGTTTTGCTGCGCTGGGCCGCTCAGCTCGGCCTGGACGCGATCGCAATCGGTGGCCGGCACGTCGACCCCGAAGGCCTCGGATACTGGACCGAGGCGGGCCTCCGCGCCGTGATGGACAAGGCTAGGGCCTACAACCTCGAAGTCGGCATCATCATGCTGCACAATGTCACGCCAAACATCATCCTCGGCAAGCCGGGGCGCGATGAAGACATCGAAAAGGTCATCCGGTCGATCCGGTCCGCCGGCGCTGCCGGTCTGCCGGTCATCGAATACAACTTCTACAACCATCGCGCGATCGAGGGCTACGGTCAGCAGCCGGGCCGAGGCGGTAGCCGCTACACCGACTACGACGACGCTCGCGTCCAGGCGCTGCCGGTCTTGCCAGAGGTCGGCACGCCAACCGCCGAGGAGACCTGGGAACGGCTGCGCTACTTCCTGAAGGCCGTCACGCCGGTCTGCGACGAGTACGGCATCCGGATGGCGCTGCACCCGAACGATCCGCCGCCGCCGCTCAGCCGAGGCGCCGCGCAGGTGACCCACGGCTTCGAGGGCATGAGGAAGCTCATCGACCTTGTCGACAGCCCCGCCAACGGCATCACGTTCTGCCAGGGCTCCTTCGCGGAGTGGGGCGTCGACGTCGCTGAAGCGATCCGCTACTTCGGCGGCCGCGACCGTATCCACCACGTCCACTACCGCAACCCGCGCGGCACGTTCCCGAAGTACGTCGAGACATGGATCGACGAAGGCGACACTGACATGTTCCGGGCGATGAAGGCTTACCGAGACGTGAACTACAGGCGCACGTTCTGCTCGGACCACGTGCCCGGCATGACGGACAACGAGCACGACAACTTCATGCCACGCTCCTACGGCGAAGCGTTCAACCGGATCGGCCGAGCGTTTAACCACGGCTACATCCGGGCGATGATCCAGGCGGTCAACAGCGCGGGGTAGAAGGAAGCCCTCTCCCCCGACCCCTCTCCCTTCGGGAGAGTGGAGCAGACGAGCGCTCGCTCGCGACTCCCCTTCCCGCGCCGTCCGGCCGCAGGCCGGCGATGCGGGCGATGCAAACGTGGAGGACAGGGGGTTAGGTCCGTCCCTACCCCGCAGGGTACCGCGCCGGCCGGATCTCCGGCCTCTCCTCGCCTGCCGCGACGATCCGCTCGATCAGCCTAGCGCGCAGCCCTGCCGCGATCTCCGCGTGGTCCTTGCGCCCGACCAGGTTCACGCGCTCGTGCGGATCGGCCGCGAGGTTGTACAGGTAGCGTTCCTCGTAGACCGGGCTCGCCGAGTCGTTCCAGGGATGCCGGTCCGGCGCGTACACGGAGTACTTCCACTTGCGCGTACGCAGCGTTCGCCCCACTTCGGATTCGCTGATCTGAAGAAAGACGTCCTCCGGCCAGTCGACGCGCTCGCCGCGCGCGAGTGGCATCAGGCTTCGACCGTGCATCGAGGTCGGCGGCTGAAGCCCGGCGGCGTCGAGGAGCGTCGCGGGCAGATCGACCAGACTGACCAGCTCGTCGACGACCCGATCCTCGGGCACTCCGGGGCCCCAGATAACTGCCGGGATCCGGATCGATGCCTCGTGGCAGCTTCGCTTGTACTCGTCGTTTCTGGTGCGGAAGTGGCAGCCGTGGTCGCTGGTGAATAGGACGATCGTATTGTCTGCCTCGTCGAGTGCATCCAGCTCTGCCATCAGGTGGCCGGGACACTCGTCGAGACGCCGCACGATGCCGTAGTAGTCTGGCAGCTGCGAGTACCAATCGCCGGGCCTGCCAACTAGATCCTCAGGCACCCACGGATTCGCATACCGGGCGGCGTAGCCGTCCGGCGCGACGAATCGGTTCAGGTCGTTCTGGTGGTGAGGCTCGAGGAACGAGAGGAACAGGAAGAACGGCCGGTCGCGCGGCCTGCGAATGAACTCGGCGGCGAGGTCAGTCTGCGCGTCAACCCGGTAACCCTTGAGCGGCAAGGGCTGATTGTCTGCGTCGAACAGGTGCCCCTCGTCGGGATGCGACGTGAACTCGACCAGGTCGCTCGCCTGCCAGTGCTCGTATCCACCACGCAGATGGGCTGGGATCGGCTCCGTTCGGGTATTCGCCAAATGCCACTTGCCTATGTAGCCGGTCTCGTAGCCGGCCGCGCCGAAGTAGCGCGCGAGCGTTGGCGCCTCGGGCGAGAGCGCGATTCCGTTGCGATAGACGCCCGTCGAGGTTGAGTAGAGGCCGGTTTGGAGACTTGCCCGGGCCGGCGCGCAGACCGGCTGGCACGTGAACGCGCTCTGAAAGCGGACTCCCCGGCGCGCCGCGGCGTCGAGGTTAGGCGTCAGGTCGAGCGGGCAACCGTAGGAGCCCACCGTGTCCCAGCGCTGTTGGTCGGTAAAGAACACGAGGACGTTTGGCTGACGCCGCCGAGTGCGGTCTGAGGACATTGACGCCTCCTGTGTGGTGCGCTGCCGTTGGCGGTGCGAGTTTAGCAGACCAGCTATTCTGAAGCCGTGCGTTACAATGCTAGCGGCCCTGTCCTAAGGAGGATCAGCCCAATGCAGAGAACGCTCACGGTGATTGCCGGCGCCAGCGACCGCGACCTCTGTCCGGCGCGTGCCAGGGTGCCCGGCCTTTCTCGATTCGCGTCGGCCCGTCTGGCCGACGAGTCCGGCGCGCCGGTGCCGGCCCAGATCGACGGCGACGAGCTCGTGTTCGTCGTCGCGGACCTGTTCCGTGGCGAAACTCATCGCCTGGTTATGTCGACCGCAGCCGAGACGTCCCCGCGTGAGAGCGGGTTCGGCGTCGTCCACCGACCCGGCGAGGCGCTGGACTTCTTCGTCGACGGCGAGCTGTTCACCAGCTACCGATTCGGCGCCGGCCTGGCGCGACCGTTCTTCCATCCTGTTGTCGGGCCGGGAAACCGACGTGTCACCAGAGCGTACCCAATGGAGCAGGTCCCTGGCGAGACGAGCGATCACCTGCACCACCGTGGCCTTTGGGTTGCCCACGGAGAGGTCAATGGAGTCGATTGCTGGAGCGAGGCGCCGGGCCACGGGACGATCGCCCACCGCGAGTTCGAGTCGCTGACAAGTGGGCCCGTTTTCGCCCGAGCGGTCGAGCGTCTGGAGTGGCTGTCCGCCGACAACCGACGCGTCCTCTCCGAGCGTCGGACGATCACCGTCTACAACCTGCCGGCCGATGCCCGGATGCTCGACCTCGAAGTCCGCTTGACCGCCTCCGACGGTCCGGTCACGCTCGGCGACACCAAGGAGGCCGGGTTGGTCTCGGTCCGCGTTGCGACGACAATGGACGGCGATAACGGTGGGCTAATCGAAAACGGTGCCGGTGGCGCGCGAGAGGCGTCGACCTGGGGCCGCGAGGCACCCTGGTGCCACTATGCCGGCCCTGTCGCCGGCCAGCTCATGGGCATCGGACTCATCGATAGCCAATCGAACCCGCGGTACCCCACCAACTGGCACGTGCGCGACTACGGGCTGATGACCGCCAACCCGTTCGGCCTCCACGACTTCTTCCCAGGATCAGGCAAGGACGGTAGCCTGCTGATCGACGTCGGTCAGACGGTGTCCTTCCGATACCGCGCGTTCATCCACGAAGGAGACGCTGCGACGGGCCGAATGCACGAGCGCCACGCCGACTTCGCGGCGCCGCCCGCCGTGGCCGTGGAGTAGGTTGCCGATGGAAGCTGACAGGGGACTCTTCGACCTCACCGGCCGTGTCGCTCTTGTGACTGGCGCTGCTTCCGGCCTCGGGCTGGCCGCCGCGGTCGGGCTGGCCCGCCACGGCGCCGACGTCGCGTGCGTCGACCTTCGCGCCGAGCTCTGTGGTGAGACGGTGGACCGCGTCCGCGCACTCGGCCGGCGCGGGCTCGCGCTCGGCGTCGACGTCACCGATGAGCGCGGCGTGCGGGCGGCTGTCGAGCGAACAGTCGCCGAGCTTGGCAAGCTCGACATCCTGCTCAACGCGGCGGGGATCACGAAGCGCGTGCCCTCGACCGAGATCCGGCCCGAGGACTGGCGGCGCGTCGTCGAGGTCGACCTGGTCGGCACATTCCTCTGCTGTCAGGCGGCGGGCCGACAGATGCTCCGACAGGGGAACGGCAGCATCATCAACGTCTCGTCGATCGCTGGCTTCGGGGGGATCGGACGCGGTAACACGGCATACAGCGCGAGCAAGGCCGGTGTGATCGGCCTGACGCGGGAGCTTGCCGTGGAGTGGGCGCCGACGGTTCGCGTCAACGCGCTCGCGCCGGTGCAGTTCAGGACGCCCTTCATCGCGGCGGTGCTGGCCGACGAGGAGCTGACAAAACGGATGATCGCGAAGATACCGATGGGGCGGATGGGCGAGCCGGAGGAGATCGTCGGGCCGGTCGTGTTCCTCGCGTCGGATGCGTCCTCGCTCGTGACGGGCGTGACGCTGCCCGTCGACGGCGGCTACCTGGCGCAGTGAGAGAGACGGCCTCTCCCCTCAGCACCCTCTTCACCGCGTGGAGAGGGGGAGGCGATTCTCTGCACATCACCCGTCGCTCGCTCCTCCGCTCCGCCGCTTTCGTTCTGGCGCCTTCTTCTCTCGTCGCGTGCTCGCAGCCGGCTGTCCCGGCGGCGCCGACCAGGGTCGCGCTGCCGCGCCGGGAGGGCCGCCGTCTCCTCACGGCTCGCCAGGCGGTCGAGGCTTCTGGACCGGCGGCAGCCCGCTGGCGGCCCAACGCCGGCTTTGCCTCCGTTCTCTACCCGGGCGTCCTCGACGGTGACACCGGTACCGACGACTCCGGCCTGCAGCCCGAGTGGCAGGTGCGCTACCTCGCGCTCGACCGCCGGGCCGAGGACGACGCCGCGCTCACCGTCTACGTCAAGGACGGAGCCGTCGACCGCGCCGAGCCCGGCGGCCCGTCGACCGCGCCGCCGCGTCCCTGGCTGACCACCGTCCCGCCGTATGACTGGCCGATCGACAGCGACGTCGCCTTCCGACGCGCGCTCGATGCCGGCGGCCGCCGGAAGGTCGACGCCGGCCTCTCGAGCCTCTCGATCGCGATGGAGTACCTGGAATCCGACGATGGGGATGGCTGGCCCCGCCAGGCGATGTGGGGCTGGGCCGTGATCTTCCGTGGCAGGGGCGCAGGCTACGACCCCGGACTCCTGATCGAGCTCGACGGTGAGGGCCGGCCTGTGCGCTCACGCGATCTGCGCTCCGGCGTGGTGGACTACTTTGATCCGTACACTCCCATCCTTTCTAGCGCTAAGGAGGCGTGGGAGTTCCTGGGGCTGTTCGCCCGAGGCTGGCAGCCCGACGCCGCGCTGACTCGCTTCCACGGACGCGTCAGCGCGCGAGCGCAACCGCTGTTGCCGGGCCACGTTGAGGGTCGGCTGGCGCGCTGGCACGCCGAGTTCGTCTCCGTCAAGGCGCGAGGGATTCTGAAGCTCTCCGGCGAGCGCAATGCTCTCGGCTGGGCGATCAACGACGAGGGCACGACGCCGGCCAGCGAGCCGTACCTGACAGTGAACACCGATCGCTGGCGGATCGACAGCACGGACGTCGCGGCGTTGTTCGCCGGCCCGGGCGGCGCCTGGCTGCGAGCGCATCCGCAGCCGAGCCGCACGGTGCAGGTGTACCTGAGCCTGGGGCCGGGCGAAGGCGGTGCACCAGCGTGGACCATCCGCTACGGTGACGAAGTCACCGACTTTGTCGGCACCACTGTAGATGCCGAGACCGGCGCGATGAGAGCGGTAGTGGGTACTTAGGTGCCGCTCCGCCCAGTGCTACAATCCGATTCGTGCGGCCCGGGAGGCCGCGCACTCCACTCAGAGGGACACCCGATGCTCACGGTCACCGCCGACACGCTCCGGTCAGTCGCCGAGCGCATCTTCGTCGCCGCCGGCGCGCCCGCGGAAAACGCCCGCACAGTCGCCGACCACCTCGTCACCGCGAATCTCTGCGGACACGACTCCCACGGCGTGATCCGCATCCCCTACTACGTCAGCCAGATTCGGAGCGGTCACCTCGATCCGAAGGCTCGGGCGAGCATTCTCCGCGAGACACCGACGACCGCGCTCGTCAGTGGCAACTGGGCGTTCGGGCAGGTCGCGGCAGCGGACGGCACCCGGATTGCGATCGAGAAGGCGCGGTCGGCGCACGTCGGCATCGTGAGCATCGTCCAGTGCAACCACGTCGGCCGGCTCGGGGAGTATGTCGAGATGGCCGTAGCGGAGGGCATGATCGGCATCGCGATGGTCGGTGGGCTGCGTGGACTTGGCCGGTGCGCGGCGCCGTACGGCGGTATCAAAGGTGCGCTTTCGACCAACCCGATCGCTTGCGGAATCCCATCAGCGGACGGCCGCCCGATCGTCATCGACTTCGCGACGACCGTTGTGGCCGAGGGCAAGCTCCAGGTACTGCGGGCGAAGAAGGAGCCGGCGCCAGCAGGCTGGATCCGCGACAGAGACGGCAATCCGTCTACTAACGTTGAGGACTTCTACAACGGCGGCACGCTCGCGATTTTCGGTGGTCACAAGGGCTACGCGCTGTCGCTGATGGCCGAGGTGTTCGCCGGCACGCTCGGCGGCATCGAGCAGTACCAGCAGGGCCGGATCAGCGCCGGTACCTTCCTGATGGTCTTCGACCCGGGCGCGTTCCGCCCCGTCGCGGAGTTCGCCGGCGACGTGAGCGCGCTCGACGACGAGCTGCGCGCGATCCCACCCGCGCCCGGATTCAGCGAGGTGCTGGTGCCTGGCGACGTCGAGCGCCGCTCTCGTGCTCAGCGCTATGTCGAGGGCATCCCCGTGCCCGAGGATACCTGGGAGCGCCTCCAGAAGACCGCCGGCGAACTGGGGGTGACGGTCTAGCCTGCTTCGATTGCCGCCTTCTGACTGTTGATTGCGCGGATGACCGCCGGGTCGAACTTCGGACGGCGGTCGTAGGTGTGCAGGCCATTCACCTCCTGCTCGACGTCCGTTAGCTGCGTGTAGCAGAAGGCGCACATCCTTGGGTGCCTCAGCAGGTACTCCGTCAGCCGACGGTAGCGTGTCAGGAACTCCTCTTCCGTGCGCGGCCGATCGCCGTAACCCCAGCTCACGGCATCCTTCTGTCCGGGGTTCCACCAGATGCCACCGTATTCGCTCACGAAATACGGCTGGCCCGGCCGGTACGGCGCGTCGTCACGTGGGAAGTTCCGCCTGGCCTCTCCGCCTTCCGCGAGCGGCTGGTAGCGCGTGGCGAAAGTCTCCGGGTTCTGGTCGTAGTCGTGCACATCATAGATGTCTGTCTCAACGTGCACGTAGCCGGACGTGTCGATCACCGGCCTGGTACGGTCGTACTGCTTCGTCGCTCGGTAGACCGCACGGAGGACCTCTGGGTTCTGACGGATGTTCGTCTCGTTGAATGGGCACCAGCCGACGATGCTCGGATGGCTGTAGTCGCGCTCGATCTCCGGCAGCCACTCGCGCAGGAACCGGTCGAGCGACTCCGGTCGGTGCAACTCGAGTCCCCAGCTCGGAAACTCGCCCCAGCACAGGTAGCCGAGGCGGTCGGCCCAGTAGAGGAAGCGAGGCTCGAACACCTTTTGGTGAAGGCGCGCGCCGTTGAAGCCCATCGCCTGGCTCAGCTCGATGTCGCGCCGCAGCGCCTCGTCCGTCGGCGCAGTGTAGATGCCTTCCGGGTAGAAGCCCTGGTCGAGGATCAGTCGCTGGAAGAGCGGCTTGCCGTTCAGCGTGATCGCGAGCCCTTCAACACGCACGGTGCGCAGACCGAAGTAGCTGCTCACCCGGTCGACTCGGCCGTCCGTTCCCGTGAGAGCTAGCCGCAGGTCGTAGAGGAACGGGTCCTCCGGCGACCACGCCCGCACTTCGTTGAGCTCGACGAGCGCGAACGCGGAGTCGCCGCTGCGCCGGGCAGTCGCCCGGCCGACTGTCGAGCCCTCCGCCAGCGCCTCGACTGCCAGAGTCGCGCCGAGGTCCGAGCCGGCGATTCGCGCCTCGACCAGTACCCGCCCGGACTCGAGGTCCGGCGTGAGCCGCAGACCGGCGATGTACGTCTCTGGAACCGCCTCGAGCCAGACCGTCTGCCAGATGCCTGTCGTGCGCGTGTAGTAGCAGCCCCAGGATTCGTAGCGCATGCTCTGCTTACCGGTCGGTTGGAGCGGGCTGCGCGTCTCGTCCTCGGCGCAGATCGTGAAAACGTTGCGGCCTGGCCGGAGCGCCGACGTTACATCCGCGGCGAACGGCACGTAGCCGCCGCGATGAGTGCCGACCGAGACGCCGTTGACCCATGCCTCCGACTCGTAATCGACCGCGCCGACGTGCAGGAGCACGCGCCCGCGCAGCCACTCGGCGGGAACGTCGACCTCGCGCCGATACCAGACCGCCGGCATGAAGTCAGTGTTACCGATGCCGGAGAGCTTGCTCTCTGGGCAGAACGGCACGGTGATGCGGAGCGGCAAGCGGTCAATCGTCGGCAGACCGCGTGAGCGGCCGGATCGGCCTGGATCGTAGTCAAACTCCCACTCGCCGTTCAGGTTGCTCCAGGAATCGCGCTGGAGTTGCGGGTTCGGGTGCTCGGGGCGTGGTATCGACGTCATCTGTTGGCTCCGGTGGGCAGGCCGACGGGATCAACTCGGCGCCGGCCCGTCTGGTTGCTGCTTTGGTCGTTCGGGGTGCATTGTAGCCAACCGGATGCCGTGACGGATGTCGACAGCCGGCGGGAATGCTCGCGAACCGAACGCTTCCGAGTACAATGGAGGCGCGAGAGGACGCATCGGAGGCACGAACGTGACACGGGGTGACGTGTTGACGATTCTGCGCGCGCATTTGTGTGAGCCTGCGCGCGGTATGCTCTTCTCGGAATAACGCGCAAGACACGGGCGCCAGGCGGGCGCCCCGATCCCGATTCAGGGAGGAACGGCGATGTCGAGGTTGATTGGCCTGTCCCTGTCCATCCTGATGTGCCTGGCCCTGCTGGGCTTCGCGGCCTCGCCGACGCTGGCCGCGAACGACACCGCAGACACCGCGGCTACCCTCACCGCGCAGAACCCCAGCGCCAGTGACCAGCTCGTCGGCAACTCTGGCGGCCGTTATCGCTACTACCGGTTTTCATCCACGCCCGGTGCCGAAGTCCGGATCGACATGTCGTGGCGGCCCGGTCCGAGCGCGACTGGTCTCGCCGCCGGATGCAAGGTCTACGGCGACGCCGGCTTCGTCCGCGACTGCGTAATCGCGTCGACGACCGGCGACGTCGGAGTATCGAATGTCACTTTCACGTCGCTGACCGCGAGCAGCTACCTGATTCAGGTCTTCAACTACGTCCAGGGGCTCCCGATCGACTTCACTGTCTCGGTGAAAGGCGCCACGGCTGGCGTCGCAGGATCGTCCGCGCCATCGCAGGCGGGAGGTGCACCGGGTGGCGCGCCGGCGACTCCGAACCCGACCGCCGGCACTCTCGTTGGCCAGCGCAGCGGCGCGTTCGCCAAGTTCGATGTCAACTATCCGGGCGCCAACTCCCCGATGACGATCACTCTCACCTACGGCCCCGCCTCACAGGTTACGACCGACGAGTTTGGTTTCGACGTCTACGACGACGACAAGCTGGTCGGCTCGGGGACGCAGCAGACCTGGACCTCCGCGGTAGCGACTCAGCAGCTTATCGTCTCGACGCAGGTTCCGGGCGTGCTGACGATCCAGGTCCACAACTACTCGGACGGTGTGGCGGTCAACTACGCGGTCAAGGTCGATGGTCAGGCGCCGGCGCCGGTCGCCGTCTCTGGCAACAACTCGCCTGATCGGGCGGTCACTCTTACCCCCGCGCAGCCTGGCGCGACCGGGACGCTGGCAGGCGACTCCGCCGGCTCGTACGCCTTTTTCAACTTCCAGTACCAGGGGCAGGGCGAGAACGTCTACATAGCGGTCTCGTACCGGCCGGGTCGGATGGTTGTCGGGCCGCAGTCGGTCGGTTTCAATGTCTACTTCGGCGATGCCAACGTGCTCACGTCCATCATCTCCGACGGGAAGACGCCAGAAACCGGTGTGGCGTACGGCACACTCAACACGGGCACCGCTGGTACCTACTACGTGCAACTCTACAACTATGCGCCGGGGACTTCGGTGAGCTATACCATCTATGTGACTGGTCTCAAGTAGGGAAAGGAGCTCGTTGTCGTCCATCCGGCGTCCCGCTGGCCGCCCATTCAGGCGGAGAGGATTCCTGCACCTCGCAGCCGGCCTGGCCGCGTCGACTGCTCTCAGCGCACTCGGCGCGTCGTGCGGGACGCTTGTTGCTGGGACCCCTCCGTCCATCCAGGGCGAAGTACTTGTCTGGGCGCCTCCTCTATCAGCGGACGATAGCGCCTACTGGTCACCACTCTCCGAGTCGCTTCGGCAGGCGCATCCGCGGCTCGATCTCAAGGTCGAGACTGTCCCCTGGGCTGGTCGTTCGCAGCGGCTACTGACCGCGACCGCGTCTGGCGGCGTCCCTGATGTCGCGTATGTCAGCCGCGACCTGATCCCACGCCTCGCCGACGACTCGTCGATCGTCGCAGTCGATGGTTTGCTCGCCCCCGAGCTACGCGACGACCTCCATCCGCGGATCAGGGCTCAGGCGCCGTACCGGGAACGGTTCTGGGGTGTCCCCGCGGTCGTATCGATCCACCTGCCATTCGTCAACATTAACCTCGCGTCCGCGGCTGGTCTTGGTAACGATGCTTCACCCTCGGACTGGACCAGTCTCACGGACTGGGGTCGACGCTTGACGATCCCGCCGGATCGGTGGGGGCTAGCGCACCGGTGGAGTAGCGACACTGCCGCCCACACGCTGATCGGCTGGATCTGGCAGGCGGGTGGGGAGGTAGTGGAAGAGCCAAATGGAAGGCAAGCGCTCTTCAACTCGGACGCCGGCGTCGAGGCGCTGGCCTACGTCAAGAGTCTGTTCGACGCAGGCTACGTCCAGATTGCCGACAAGTACGGTCAGGGCGCGGAGTTCGGAAGCGGCCGGATCGGTGTCTTGCTCTGGGGGAGTGTCGGCACGCCGTCGCAGCTCGCCAGCACCACGCCGGGGCTTGCCTACACGGTGGGCGGCGCGATCGCCGGGCGCCGTCGCGTGGCGACTGGTATGCTCGCCAGCTACGCGATCCTGAGCGCGGCGCCCAACCGGCCGGGCGCCGAGGCACTCGCGAGGCTACTCGCGCGTCCGCAGAGTCTCGCCCGAATCGCCCGTGTCACCGGCTACCTACCGCCGGTCCGCTCTCTCTCCGCCGAGTCTCTCTGGCCCGGCGATGTCGCCAGGGCCAGGATGCTTGCCCAGATTGACCACATTCGCCTGGACATCCAGCATCCATACGCCCGGACGCTGAGCCGGATTCTGGCGGAGGAAGGTCAGGCCGCGCTGATCGACCGCAAGACGCCGGCGGAAGCGCTAGCGAACGCCGCCCGTCGCTTTGCCGCAGAGGTCTCGCGTTAGGCTGACTGCCATCCATCGCTCCTAGCCGCCGGCCCGCGTGGCCTCACGCTGCTCATCGGGTGCTGGCTGCTCTGCTCGCCGTAGCGCCGGCAGCCTGATCGTGAAGGTCGTGCCAACGCCGGGCGTGCTGCTCACCGCGATCTCGCCGCCGTGCTCGTCGACGATCCACTTCGCAATCGCGAGCCCAAGGCCGGTTCCACCGATTCTGCGCGCCTGACTCGCCCGGTAGAACCGCTCGAACACGTGAGGCAGGTCTTCGGGGTCGATACCCATGCCGGTGTCTGAGATGGTTACTACCGCCGAGTCGGCGTCCTCGACGCACGAAAGCGTCACGCTGCCGCCGGCGGGCGTGTACTTCAGGCCGTTCTCGACGATGATTAGCAGGAGTTGCTTCAGGTAGTCCCGATCGCCGAGCACGATCAGGTCGTCGGCCCGCTCCACGCGCACCTCGGCGCCGTTCGTGAGTGTAAGCGCCTGTCGGTAGACCTCGTGAACGAGCTGGGCAAGTTCCACCGGCTGGCGATTCATTCGGATACCGGCATCCGCCCGCGCCAGCACGAGCAGATCCTGCACGAGCCGGCTCATCCGCTCGGCCTCGTCGGCGATCTGCCCGATGCTCTCGCTCCGGTCGGCCGGGTCCATGTCGGGGAACTGGCGCAGCAGAGTGGCATTGCCGCGGATAGTCGTCAGCGGGGTGCGAAGCTCGTGCGAGGCGTCGGCGGTGAAGCGCCGCTGCGAGGCTAGGGCGGCTTCGAGGCGCGCGTTCGCGGCCCGAAGCTCTGCGTACGCGGTCTCGAGCCGAGCAAGCATCGCGTTGAAGGTCGCGGCGAGTCGACCGACCTCGTCATCTGGACCCAGATGCGTCACCCGGCGCGCGAAGTCGCGCGACCGGCCGATCTCCTCGGCGGCCGCGGTCATCTGGTCGATTGGCCGGAGCGCGGCCCGGGCGAGCAGCCAACCGATCAGCGCCGAAAGCAGCACGCTCACTACCGCGCCAGAGAGCAGCAGGAACCTCAGGCCGGTGAGTATAGCCTCTTGCGCGATTAGCGGCCGGGCTATCTGGGCTACCGCGACCGGCCGGCCCGCAATCGATACGGGTACGTAGAGCACGCGCAGAGGCCCCGAACCAAACTCGACCGTCTCGATCGTCACCCCGCCGGCCCGCGTGCT
>Ga0101944_10005865_pt1 | contig 13515 bp, 12 predicted proteins | sample DewCreD2012metaG_FD_75245 | JGI IMG/M metagenome (GOLD analysis project Ga0101944, IMG submission 75245) | Hot spring sediment bacterial and archeal communities from British Columbia, Canada, to study Microbial Dark Matter (Phase II) - Dewar... ... | reverse complement strand
ACCCGATTGGGCCGGGCAGCACCGTGGGCCAGGACTTCTCGCATCGCCAGTATTTTCAGGACGCGCAGCAAACCGGCGGGCCGGTGATCTCGATCGGGCGAGTGTCCCCCACCACCGGCCGGCCCGTGGCGACCGTGGCGCATCAAGTGCTGAACGAGCGCGGCGACTTCATCGGCGTCGTCGCCACCAATCTTGCGCTGGAACGCTTAAGCGCGACGCTGGCCGAGATCATCAGACACAATCAGACGGCCTTCGACATCAACATCGTCGATGCTGCCGGACAGATCGTCGCCAGCCCCGATCGGGATCGGTTGTTGACCGAAGCCGACACGTTGCTGCGCGGCTTTGCCTCGCTGCGCGCCGGCGCGCCCGCCAACCACGTGGAAACGGACGCGGCCGGGCGCGAATGGCTGTACTCGCTGGTACCCATCCCCCGCGTCGACTGGATCGTGATCTTGCAGCGGCCCACCGAAACGGCCTTCGCCTCGCCGCGCGCCTTTCACACCGGCTTGTTGATCGCGATGACGGTGTTTCTGATCGGCGGCCTGTTTTTCTGGATGATGTTGTCGCGCCGCGTGATCGAGCCGCTGGAGCGGCTGGCACTGTTCAGCCGATCGATCGGGCGGCGCGAGACGGGCAGCGAGTTTGCCCAGCGCCTGCCCGACCTGGCGGGCGTGATCACACGCCCCGATCAAATGGGCCACCTCACGCGCGAGATCAAACGCATGGAAGAATCGATCGAGCGGCGCTTTGTCGAGTTGTCCACGCTGCTGGCCAGCAGCACGGCCACCTCGTCGAGCCTGGACGCCGATCGCGTCATCGATGTGATATTGGACGGCGTGCAGCGCCTGATGCCCATCGACACCTGCGCGCTGGTGGCGCTTGACGCGCGCGAGAACGTCCTGCGGGTGCGCGCCAGCCGCGGCCTCAGTGAGCAGTACGCGCGCGAACTCCGCATCGATCCGCAAGACCCGCGCTCGCCGTCGATGCGCGCCATCCACTCCGGCAAGCCGGTGCAGGTGCCCGACACCGAAACCGACGTGGCCTTTGAGCCGTTTAGACCGCGCGCCCGCCGCGAGGGGTATCGCGCCGTGTTGGCTGTGCCGTTGAACGCGCCGCACATCGGGCCGGCCGCGCTGCTGGGCTATCGCCGTGAGCCGCACGTCTGGGGCCACGACGAGATCGAATTGATCGGCAGCTTCGCCAATCACGCCGCCATCGCGCTGGAAAACGCGGCGCTATATCGTCTGACCGATGCGCAATTGCAGGAGCAGCAGCGCGTGTTGGAAGCCGTGATCCAGAGCCTGAGCGACGGTCTGATCCTGCACGATTCGAGCGGGCGCGTGCTCTTCGCCAATCGCCGTCTCGCCGAATCGATCCAGCTGACGCCCGACGAGCTGGAGGGCCAGCGCATTGAGCGCGTGGTGCAACTGATGCGGCCGGTCACCGTGCAGCCGGCCGAGTTTGAGGCGCAGCGCGCCGCGGCTATGTCAGGGGACGGCCCGCGCACCTTTGAGTTTGCGATCCGGCGCGGCAGCCAGAAGCGCGACATTCGCGGGCGCATCTTCGACGTGGTGGATGACGGCGGCCGGCTGATCGGCAAAGGCGAGCTCTACCAGGACATCACACGCTACCGTGAACTGGATCGCATGAAGTCGTCGCTCATCAGCACCGTGTCACACGAGCTGCGCACGCCGCTCGGTTCGATCAAGGGTTACGCCTCCACGCTGCTGCAGGACGACGTGGAATGGGACGCCGTGTCCGTGCGGCAGTTCGCGCAGGTGATCAGCGATGAATCCGATCGGCTGGCGCTGCTGGTCAACGATCTGCTGGATATGAGCCGGATTGAAGCGGGCACGTTGAAGCTGCATGAGATGGAAACGGATTTATCGGAGGTGGTGAGACGCGCGATCGATGAACCGATCGATAACGGCTCACATCCCATCACGATCGATCTGCCGGCTGCATTGCCCCGGCTGTGGGTCGATCCGCGCCGGGTGCAGGCGGTGGTGCGTAATCTGCTGGAAAACGCGCTGAAGTACACGCCGCCCGGCACACCGGTGGAGATCAGCGCGCAGACTGCCGACGGCGCGGCCGATGGCCGGGTGCTGATCCGCGTGCGCGACCACGGGCCAGGCGTGCCGCCGGAACATCGCGCCCGCATCTTCGAGCGATTCTATCGCGGTGACGAGGATTTGACGCGCAGCGGCGGCGCAGGGCTGGGGCTGGCGATCTGTAAAGGCTTTGTGGAAGCGCACGGCGGTTCGATCTGGCTGGAAGAGACGGCCGAGGGCGCATCGTTCGCGTTTACGCTGCCGGTGCGCCGTCACGGGAGCGAATCATGAGCCAACCGACGATCTTGATCGTTGACGACGAAGAGCCGATCCGCGATTTCATCCGCCGCAATCTAGAAGTGCGCGGCTATCGCGTGTTGCTGGCCCGCGACGGGTTGGAGGCGCTGAGCGCGTTTGAGCAGCATCAGCCGGACCTGATCATTCTGGACGTGATGATGCCAAATCTCAACGGGCTGGAGGTGTGCCGCCGCATTCGGCAGACCTCCATCGTGCCGATTGTAGTGCTGACGGCGCTGGACGAAGAGGCCGATAAGATCCGGGCGTTTGATCTGGGGGCGGATGATTACCTGACCAAGCCGTTCGGCGTGGGCGAGCTGCTGGCGCGACTGAAGGCCGTGCTGCGCCGCGCGCACTGGGAGAGTACGCCGCCATCGGGTGAGACGGTGCGGCAGGGCGATCTGGAGATCGATCTGGCGGGCCGCCGGGTGCGGCGCAACGGCCGCGAGGTGCGCCTGACCCCGACCGAGTTTACGCTGCTCACCGAGCTGGTGTCGCACGCGGGCAAAGTGCTGACGCATCGCGCGCTGCTGCAGAAGGTGTGGGGGCCGGAATACGGCCACGAGGCCGAGTACCTGCGGGTGTACATCAACCGGCTGCGGCAGAAATTGGAAGACGACCCGGCGGCGCCGCGCCATATCCTGACCGAGCAGAGTGTGGGCTATCGTTTCGAGCCGCAGCATCTGTGACAACGGGCGCAACGTCACGGTAATGTCATATCGCCGAGCCGCCGATCGTCATCGGCTGCAGGGTGTTTATATTTCTTTTATATCGACAGACGAGTGTTTATGCTTCATTAATGCCCCCGTCACTATACTGATCCTCATTCCATCACATCCCCAGGAGGATCAGCCATGTCACGTCTTGCGCTTCGCATCGTTTCGATCGCTGCGATCTTCAGCCTGTTGCTAGTCGCGTGCCAGCCGGCAGCCGCGCCCAGCGGCGGCGGGCAGGCCGCGCCCAGCGGCGACCAGACCGCCGAAGCGTGCACCATCACGTTCGGTGCGGCGGTGTCCCTGACGGGCAAAACTGCCAAAGAGGGCGGCTATATCAAGGACGGCTACGAACTTTACAAGGACGAGATCAACAAAGCCGGCGGCTTCAAGGTCGGCGACAAGATGTGCCAGATCGAGATCAAGTATTACGACGACGCCAGCGACCCCGATACCAGCGCGCAGTTGACGGAGAAGCTGGTCACCGAAGATAAGGTCGATCTATTGCTAGGGCCATATGGCACCAATCCCACTTTCTCCGCGTCGGCCATCGCCGAGAAGTACGAGATTCCGATGATCGAAGGCGGCGGCGCGGGGTTGAAGATTTTCGATCGGGGTTACAAGTACATCTTCGGCACGCTGCCGGCCGCCCCCAATTACCTGCGCAGCGTGATCGACGCGGTGAAGGCCAAAGACCCGTCGGTCAAGACCGTGGCGATCTTGGTGGAGAACGACGGCTTCTCGCAGGAAGTGGCGACCGGTGCCGAGGCCTACGCCAAGGAGCAGGGACTGGAAGTCGTCTACAAAGAGCAGTATCCATCCAACACGCAGGATGTGTCGTCGCTGATTACGGCCGTCAAGGCCAAGAACCCCGACATGATCCTGGGGGCGGGCCACGCCGCCGACGCGATCTTGATCATGAAGGGGCTGAAAGATCAGAAAGTGAACGCCAAAGCGTACGCTTTCTCGGTCGGCCCCACCTCGCCCGATTTCCGCAAGACACTGGAGAAGGACGCGGACTTTGTGCTGGGCATCGGCCCGTGGACGGAAGCGATGAAGTTTCAAGGCAGCGACATCTTCGGCACGCCCAAGAAGTTCGCCGATATGATGCGCGCCAAGTACGGTGAAGAGAACTACAAGACGGTGCCGTACCAAGCGGCCTCGGCGGCCGCGGCGCTGCTGGCCTACCAGAAAGCCATCGAAGCGGCCGGCTCCACCGACCCCAAGGCCGTGCGCGATGAGCTGGCGAAGCTCGATCTGCAGAGCTTCTACGGCACGATCAAGTTCACGCCGGAGGGCATCATCGTCAAGCCGATGGGCGTGGTGCAGCTCAACCCCGATGGCAAAGTGTATACCGTCTATCCGGCTGACGCCGCCAACGGCGAATTCCTCTACCCGGCCAAGCCCTGGGATCAGCGCTGACCTTCATTCCCCTGCCCGTGCCCGATGACGAGTCTCTGCCATCGGGCGCGGTATCTCGCGAGGAGGCTTAATCGTGTCCGGAATCCTCATCGGCCAGAGCGCCGTCAACGTCCTGCTGCTGACGGGCGTCTTGACCATCGCCGCGCTGGGCTTTTCCATCGTCTGGGGGGTGATGAACATCATCAACCTGGTGCACGGCGCGACGATTATGCTGGGCGCGTACGTCACCTACATCGCGTTTGCGTTCGCGGGGATCGATCCGTTCCTGACCATCCCCCTCTCCATGGCGTTGATGTTCGGGTTGGGCTATCTCATCCAACGGGGCGTGATCAACTACGTGATGCGTGCGCCGATGCTGACGACCTTTCTGCTGACCTTCGGGCTGGAGATCGTCATCATCAACCTGGCGCAGTTCTTCTTTAAGAGCGATCTGCGCGCCATCACCACCGGCTACAGCGGGGCCAGCCTGACGCTGTTTGGCGATGCGACTCAGAACGTGAGCGTCGAAGTGCCGTATATCAAGCTGGGTGCGCTGATCATTGCGTTGTTCTTAACCGCGCTGACGCATCTGTTGATGAACAACACCCGGCTGGGCCGCGCTATCCGCGCCACCGGCATGGACAAGGACGCCGCGCAGCTGACCGGCGCGAAGATCGGCACGGTGTATGCCATTACTTTTGCCCTCAGCGCAGCGCTGGCCGGCGCGGCCGGCTCACTCATCGCCATGACACAGTCGTTTCAGCCGGGCTTCGGCGGCACGTATACTTTGTACGCTTTTGTGATCGTGGTGCTGGGCGGATTGGGCAGCGTGCCCGCGGTGGCAATCGGCGCGTTCGTATTCTCATTGATCACGGTGTTAACCGGGCTGTGGCAGCCGGGGTTGACGCAGGCGGCAGCCTTCTTGCTGCTGGTGGTGGTGCTGGTCGTCAAGCCGTCGGGCATCGCCGGCAAGGCATTCTATCAATAAAAGGGACAGCCATGCGAGACGTTCTGCGCAACAACCGCACATCCATCCTCATCGGCGCTGTCGGCCTGGCAGCCCTGCTGCTGCTGCCGTTGACCACGCCGTCGGGTTTTGTGTACCGCACGCTGACCAGCATGTTCCTGCTGATCGTCACCGCGCAGGGCTGGAATTTGATCGGCGGATATACGGGTTACGCGGCCTTTGGCAACGTGGCCTTTTTCGGATTGGGCGCGTATGCTACCGGCATTTTGATGTACCGGCACGAATGGCAGTTCCTGCCCACGGTGGTGGTGGGTGGATTAATCGCGGCGGGCTATGCCGTGATTATCGGGCTGCCGGTGCTGCGGCTGCGCGGCCACTACTTCGCCATCGCTACGCTGGGGGTGGCCGAGGCGACCCGTGAGATCGTGGCGTGGTGGACGCCCGTCACCGAAGGCGCGGCGGGCATCTCGCTGCCGTTTCTCAAGCCCATCAGCGCAGCGCAGAACTTTTTCTACTACCTGACGCTGGGTATGGTGGTGTTTGGCGCAGCGCTGACGTGGTTTGTTATTCGCCGCAAGCTGGGCTATAGCTGGGTCGCCATCCGCGCCGATGAGGACGCCGCCCGGATGCTGGGCATCAACACCACGGCCAGCAAAGTGACGGCCTTCGCGCTGACGGCTTTTCTCGTCGGCATCGCGGGCAGCGTGTACGCCTACTACAACTCCTTCATCGCCCCGGAAGAGGTGTTCAAGATCGATCGCACGCTGCAAGCGATTCTGGCCGTGGTGCTGGGGGGCGCGGGGACGATCGCCGGGCCGATCGCGGGCGGGATGATCTTTCAACTGGTATCCACGTTCCTGATCTTCAGCAAGCCGTTCGGCATCGATCTGGGTCAGTTTCACGTCACCATCATGGGCATCTTCATCGTGCTGGTGGTCGAGATGGCCCAGATCACCCCGCCCGTGGGGTTCAACCTGTTCGTGCTGCAGGGCATGACGGGCCGGCAGATCACCTGGATCGCCCGCCAGTCGGCCCCCTTCTTCGTCCTCATGGTCGTGATGGTCGGGCTGCTCGTCGCCTTCCCGGGCCTCGCCACCTGGCTGCCGGCGCAGATGCGGGGCGCCGGCTGAGCCCCGGCGCGCAATCGCCCGCTCGCCATCTGCGCGAGACCGTGCGGCTCGCGCTGCCGGTAATGGCGGCACGGATCGGCCAGCTCGCCCTCGTCACGGTCGACACCGTGATGACCGGGCGCTTCGCGGCCGGAGAGCTCGCGGCCTACGCGCTCGCGCAGGCCGTGTTCATGACCCTGATGTTGCTCGGCATGGGGCTCGTGACCGGCACCGTCGTGCTCGTCGCTCAGGCCGACGGCGCCGGCCGGTCCGCCGAATGCGGTACGATCTGGCGGACGGCGCTCGCGGATGCACTCGTTCTCGGCGCGCTGATCGCCCTCCTCCTGCTGCCGGGCCGGACGATCTTCCTCGCCCTCGGTCAGGACGCCACCCTCGCCGAGACGGGCGGGAGGACCCTGCGCATGCTGGCACTCGGTCTGCCGGGCCTCTTGGCGTTCCAGGTCACGAGCTTTCTGCTCGAAGGTATCCGCCGGCCGTATCTGGCCGTGGTCGTCATGCTCGCCGGCAACCTCGCCAATCTCGGCCTGAACGCGGTGCTGATCGAGGGCCGGCTGGGGCTGCCGGCGATGGGGGCCGCGGGTGCCGCCCTCGCCACCTCGCTCGTGCGGACCGGAATGGCGGTGGCGCTCGCCCTGCTGGCGCTGCGCTTGCCGGCGGCCCCGGCCTACGGCCTCGTGGGACCGCCCGTGCCGGTTCCGCGGCTGCGCCGGCGGCTGTTCGCGCTGGGTGTGCCGGTCGCCGCCTCCCAGGGCCTCGAGAGCACCGCTTTCAACCTCCTGATCGTCATGGCCGGCTGGCTCGGTGCGACGGCGCTCGCGGGCTTTCAGATCCTGCTGAACCTCACGGCCCTCGTCTACATGCTGACGATCGGGGTGGCGACGGCGACCGCGGTCCGGGTCGGGGCCGCGGTTGGACGGCGGGCGCTCCCCGAGGCGGCGGCCGCCGCCGGCACCGGGCTGCTGGCCGGTCTCCTCGCGACCGGGCTCCTCGCCCTGCTGCTCGTGCTGGCGCGCGGGCCCGTGCTCGGGGCCTACAGCGCCGATCCGGCCGTGCTCGCCCTCGCCCTACCGGTCGTGCTGCTCCTGCCGCCGGCGCTCCTCTTCGACTGCGCCCAGGGCGTGCTCGGCGGGGCGCTGCGCGGCGGCTCGGACGTACGCCTGCCGACCCTCCTCTACCTCGTGGCTTTCTGGGGGGTTCAGCTCCCCATCGCCTGGGCGTTCGCCTTTCCGGGTGGGCTCGGCGTGGCCGGGCTCGTGCTCGGGATCCTGGTCGGCTGCGCGGTCGCGACGCTGCTCCTGGGCGGGCGCCTCCTCCTGCTCCTGCGCAGCGGCCGGCTCGCTCCGGCTTGAGCTGCTCGCCGCCGTCGTCGCCTCCCGCTATAGCCTGCTCTCGTGAGCTCCGGCCCCTTCGACCGCACGCTTCGCCGCCGGCGGCGGGCGCGTACCCGCCCGCCGCGCGACCCGAGCCTGCGCGCCGAGCTCGCCGGCCGGCTCGTCGACCGGCTGCTGGCCATGCGGCGACGGTTCACGACGGTCCTCGAGCTCGCCGCCGCCGACGATGCGCTCGCCCGAGCGCTCGAGGCCGCGGGCGAGCCGCCGTTTCCGCTCCATGTGCGGGCGGACATCGCCCCGCCCCGCCTCGACGGACCGGCGCCGGCCGTGGTCCTGGACGAGGAGTGCCTGCCGTTCGCCGAGGGCCGGTTCGATCTCGTGCTCGCCGCCGGCGGGCTGCACTGGGTCGACGATCTGCCGGGCGCGCTCGCCGGCATCCGCCGGGTCCTCGCCCGCGACGGACTCCTTCTCGCCATCTTCCCCGGTGGATCGAGCCTGGTCGAGCTGCGCACCTGCCTCGTCGAGGCGGAGCTCGAGCTCTCCGGCGGGGCGGCGCCGCGGGTGGCACCGACCCTCGACCCGCGCGATGCCGCCGCCCTGCTCCAGCGGGCCGGCTTCGCCTCGCCGGTGGTGGACGTCGAGCGCGTCGACCTAGCGTATCGCGACCCGCTGCGGCTGTTGCGCGATCTACAGGCGAGCGGGGAGAGCGCCGCACTCGCGCCGACACTGCGTCGGCCGCTGCGGCGGTCGGTGCTGGTTCGTGCGCTCGAGCTCTATCGCGAGCGCTTCCTCCGTCCCGACGGAACCCATCCGGTGACGGTCGAGCTGATCGTGCTCACGGGCTTCGGCGACGTCCCGGCGCCGCCCGCCTGCTTGGCGCGGTGACGATCAGGAGTGGGTCTCGGCGGCCCGCCGCTCCGGCCCGGCGGGTGGCCCGAGCCGCTCCTCGAGCCAGGCACAGGAGCGGCTGTCGAGAGCCAGGAGCGGGTCGACGGGCCGGACCTCGAACCAAGCGACCTTGGGCGCACCGTTGCTCGGGCTCTCGTAGAGGTAGAGATCGACGGCGCAGCCTTCCACGTCGTAACGGCGGTAGCGGGCCTTGCGCTCCTGCCGCTCGAGATCGGGGCGACCGAGCAGCGCGTCGAGCGCGTCGGCTCGCATGCCGACGAGCCGGACGGGACCCGGCAGCGCGGCGATACGGGCGGCACCGAGCGAACGGTTCTCGACCGTCTGGGGTGGGGACGAGCCCCCGGCACAGGAGGCCAGAACGAGGGCTCCCGCCGCTACTCCGGCACGACGACGGTTCCGCCGGGAACCCAGAATCATGATCCACCGCCCCGACCGACGCAGGCGGACGAACAGTACTCCGAAACGAGGAAAAAACGAAGAGCCGATCAGCTCTCCAGCATCGAGACACTGCCGGAGAGCCGGCCGCCGCGCTCGATCTCGAGCTCGCCGTAGCGGACCGTACCCTGGACCCGGCCGGTCGAGCGGATGAGGAGGCGCTTGCGGACGGTGAGATCGCCCTCGTAGACGCCGCTGATCTCGGCCTCCTCGACCTCCGCCTTGCCGTTGGTGAAGCGTCCGGTCTCGGTGATCTCGATCGCCCGGGTCTCGTTGAGGGTCACCTGCACGCTACCCTCGACCACGAGCCGGTCGCAGGCGGTGATCTCACCCGAGAGGCTGATGCCCTGGCCGACGATCAGCCGCTTCCCCTCGGCGGTGTGGACCGTCGGGGCGGGCCGCGGCGTCTCGAACGCCGCGGGCGAGGTGGGGCCGGGCGGGATGTCGACGGTCCGGCGCGGAAGCTCTGGCTGCATGGGCTTGCTCTCGCTCGAGGGACGCGGGAGGGGCGCCTCGGGAGCCTTCTCGCCGACCGCCGGGCGACCCGGCTCGGTGTCCTTCCTGCGGAACATGACACGCTCCCTGCTGGCTCACGGAGGCCGGGACACGGCCCGGGAGCCGGGCCGCCGGGCACGTCGCCGTGCCGGGGGGACCATTAGTCGCCCGCAACCGTCAAGTCAAACCCGCCGACCGCGACCGAAGCGGCGCTTGTCGCCGCAACCGGCCGCCTCTATCGGGCCTTCGACCGCCCGCCGGAACCGGAGCCGAGCCATGCCGATCGCCCCGAGCCCGTCCGCCCCGTTCGACGTCCTGGGCCTCGGCAACGCCATCGTGGACGTGCTCTCCCATGCGAGCGAGGAGCTCGTCGCGGAGCTCGGCCTCGTCAAGGGAGCCATGACCCTCGTCGACGAGGAGCGCGTCGAGTTCCTCTATCGGCGGATGGGACCGGCCCGCGAAGTGTCCGGCGGCTCCTGCGCCAACACCATGGCCGCACTCGCCGCCCTCGGCGGCCGACCGGCCTATATCGGCCGGGTCAAGGACGACCAGCTCGGCCGGGTCTTCGCCCACGACATCCGCGCCGCCGGCGTCACCTTCCGCAGCCGGCCGGCGAGCGACGGCCCGGCCACCGCCCGCTGCCTGATCTTCGTGACCCCGGACGCCCAGCGGACCATGCAGACCTATCTCGGGGCCTGTGTCGAGCTCGGGCCCGAGGACGTCGATCCCGAGCTCGTGGCGGCCGCCGGCATCCTCTACCTCGAGGGCTATCTCTGGGACCGGCCCGAGGCCAAGGCGGCCTGCCGCAAGGCCGCCGAGATCGCGCACGCGCACGGCCGGCAGGTCGCCCTCACGCTCTCCGACCCCTTCTGTGTGGGCCGCTGGCGCGAGGAGTTCCGCGAGCTGGTCGAGCGCGAGGTCGACATCCTGTTCGCCAACGAGGCCGAGATCACCGCTCTCTACGAGGTGGGGAGCTTCGACGAGGCGCTCCAGGCGGTGCGCCGGCACGTCCGCTTCGCCGCCCTCACCCGCGGGCCCAAGGGATCGGTCGTGGTGCGCGGCGAGGAGGTCCACGTGATCGACGCCGCCCCGGTCGAACGGCTGGTCGACACCACCGGGGCGGGCGACCTCTACGCCGCGGGCTTCCTCCACGGCCTCACCCGCGGCCTCGATCTCGGCGCTTGCGGGCGGCTCGGCTCGCGCTGCGCGGCGGCGATCATCCAGCAGTTCGGGGCGCGCGCCGAGCGGCCGCTCACCGAGCTCATCGACGAACCGGCCCCGGGCTCGGGCCGCGGGTGACCCCGGCGCGGCCGGGAGTATCGACCGCACGGACCGGGCGCTCCGACCCGTCGAACCCGAGGGCGAGCCGGTCGAGCAGCCGGGCGACGAGCTCGACCGTCGCCGCTTCGGCGGGCCCGGTCGGGCGCGGGACGGCGCGCGCGACCGCGGCCGGGTCGAGCGTCCGCAGTCGTGCGAGCGCGGCCTCGAGGTCCAGGGGCCGCCGGTCGATCGGTTCCGGGCTCCGCCGCTCCGCAGCCCTGCCGTCCATGGCCGGTCTCCCTCGGCGATCGGCCGGCGCTGCGGCCGGCCCGGGAAGCCGACCTCGCACGGTGCGCCGTCGCCGGCAGTGACGCGGGTCACTGCCCGAGGGTGCGGGGTGCCGCAGGGCTGCCCCCGCCGACCCGGCCTTGCTCCCGCCCGTGCCGCGGGCGAGCCTCGGCCTCGCGGACGATCGGGGAGGAGGCGATGGGTCGGCTCGAGGGGAAGGTCGCTTGGGTAACGGGCGCCGGCAGCGGCATCGGTGCGGCGAGCGCCCGCGCGCTCGCCGCGGAAGGGGCGGTGGTGGTGCTGAGCGGTCGGCGGCGGGAAGCCCTCGAGGCGGTCGCGGCCGGGCTCTCCGGGCGCAGCCTCGTCGCACCCTGCGATGTGACCCGCGCGGCGGAGGTGGAGGGGGTGGTCGGCCGGATCCGGGCCGAGCTCGGCCGGCTCGACATCCTGTTCGCCAACGCCGGCACGAACGTCGTCCGCCGCGACTGGGCGCAGCTCGCGCCCGTGGATGTCGAGGCGGTGATCGCCGGCAACCTCACGAGCGGCTTTCTCTGCGCGCTCGCCGTGCTGCCCCTCATGCGGGCGCAGAAAGACGGCCTCCTGATCCACACCGCCTCGATCGCCGGCCGGCTCGTCGGTCTGCTCTCCGGGCCGGCCTACACCGCCGCCAAGCACGGGCTCGTGGCGATGAGCCACGCCTTGAACATTCAGGAGGGGGTGAACGGTATCCGCTCGACGGTGATCCTGCCGGGCGAGGTCGCGACCCCCATCCTCGACAAGCGACCGGTGCCGGTGAGCGCGGAGGACAGGGCCCGTATGCTCCGACCGGAGGACGTGGCCGATCTCGTGCTCTACCTCGCCTGCCTACCGGCGCGGGTGCGGATCGACGAGGTCTGGATCACGCCCACCTGGAACCGGGCGCACGTGGCCGAGCTCGAGCGCGCCGGCATGATGCCCCGGGCCCAGCAGGGCTAGCCACCGGCGCGGCGCGGCGCGGGCCGATCGAGGTCGGGCAAGAACCAGACCGCGAGGCCGACGGCCGGAGTGACCGCAACGAGGCCGAAGACGGTCTCGATCGAGGTGAGGTCGGCGAGCCAGCCGAGCACGGCCGCGGCGATCCCGCCCATGCCGAAGGCGAAGCCGAAGAAGAGGCCGGCGATCATGCCGACCCGGCCGGGCAGGAGCTCCTGGGCGTAGACGACGATCGCCGGGAAGGCCGAGGCCATGAGGAAGCCCACGAGCACGGCGAGCACCGCGGTGCCGAAGAGTCCGAGAAAGGGCATGGCGAGGGTGAAGGGCAGCACCCCGGCGATCGACAGCCAGAGCACGGGCTTGCGGCCGATCCGATCGCCGATCGGGCCGCCGAAGAAGGTGCCGGCGGCGGGGTTTGCCTTTCGCTCACATCGTCTCGGCGCAGAATCGCTTTGGTACGACGAGACGGTGAGCGTCTATCTGGCGCGCAAGTCCGTCGCCGAATTGATCGCTCACACCGCTCGCGACATTCATCCTCGGTATACGTAGGTTCAGCGAACCGGTAGTCAAGCCCAAATTCCTCATTCAGCTTTCGGTTATTCCCTGGAAAATGCAACTCCAGGGCTTTATTAAAGCTAATGATGGGCGAGATCTCGTCGAAAAGGTCGCGAAGTCCCTCGTTTTGGAACCATTCGTAGGATTCCAATTGCGTTTTGATGAGATCGGGAATTGGCAAAATATCCGGAATGCGGGCATAAGACTTGCGAGCTTTTCTTACGAGGGTCCGAGGCAACGCAGTTGATATCATCGTTTGAACTACCATAGATCGCTACTCTCCTTGCAGACCAGCCTGCTTTACCTGGCTATGAGAAAACTTGCAGGTGATAGGCCACTCACAATTTTATAAGCAATAATCAATGTGACCTGTGGAAACTTTTGGGAAACCGAGCGTGGAGACTGGCTCCGCTATTTGATGAAATCACAGACTAGCTATTTTAGCTGATACTTACTTGTGTGCGGATTAGCAAAAGACCATTATAATACAACTTTGCCAAGTGTCAAATCGAGGCGCAGCTGCCGAGCAGTTTTATGCACTTTATGCACCGCTCACTTTGCACAAAGCATCCATTCGGGCGATAATATGCCGCACATCCCTTCTCGATCACGTCACCAACAAGTGACATGGACGCAAAGGCAATAGAATGGCTTGGGCGGACTTGCTGGTTCGAAAGGCTTAACGATTTCTTTGGACCGCGGCAGGAT
>Ga0101944_10005864_pt1 | contig 13516 bp, 11 predicted proteins | sample DewCreD2012metaG_FD_75245 | JGI IMG/M metagenome (GOLD analysis project Ga0101944, IMG submission 75245) | Hot spring sediment bacterial and archeal communities from British Columbia, Canada, to study Microbial Dark Matter (Phase II) - Dewar... ... | reverse complement strand
CAGAAGGCTTGTCTTGCTTCGACAGGGCATGCGTCACAGGATACGCGCCTCGACACTGATCGATGGCCGGTCGGTGACCGGCAGCCTCGAAGAGGCCTACCTCTGGATGATGGAAAAACAAAAGGGAGGAAGCAAACAAGCGGCTGAGGCGTAACTGTTCGACGGGATGAGGATGGAAAGACAGTCTTCCAGGTCTTCGTTTCGGACCATCCTTCTCTGCCAAACAACCTTTCTAATATACGAAGACAGAACGATGTCGCAAGGGAATTATCCATCTGATCGTTTAAATAAATCGATACGTCTTTACAAGGGGGGAAGAACACCATGGCTATGACAATTCGCACCAATTTACCATCGGAAGTGGCGCAGAAGAATTTGACGCGCTCCCAGAATGCGTTGAACCGGAGCCTGGAGAGACTTTCTTCGGGTCTCCGGATCAACAGCGCCAAGGACGACGCAGCCGGAATGGCCGTGTCGAACCGTTTCAACGCCCAAATCAGGGGACTCAACCAAGCCGTCCGAAACGCCAACGACGGCATTTCCTTGCTGCAGACCTCAGAAGGCGGGATGCAGGAGGTGACCAATTTGCTTCAGCGCATGAGAGAGCTCGCCGTTCAGGCTTCCAACGACACCTACTCTCAGGCTGACCGATCGGCCATGCAAGTGGAACTCGATCAGCTTTACGCAGAAATCGACCGGATCGCCACATCCACCCAGTTCAACGGAGTTCGGCTTTTGGATGGATCCGGAGGAGCCAAGAGCTTCCAGATCGGTTCGGATGCCGGAGAGAGCATTTCCGTAACCCTGCAGAGTGTTCGAACGAGGGATCTGCATCTGAACGGGTATTCGGCCCTGGGGGAACTCAACAGCGGACGAGTGGGAGATGACTTGAGCGCCAGCGGATTGACCATCAACGGTGTGGCAATCGATGGTAGTGCCGCCACAGCTGATTTCGCTTATGAAGCCGCTATCAAGATCAATGAAAAGACCGGTCAAACCGGGGTTTCGGCAACTGCATACAACACGCTTCGTGGATCCGGGAGTGTATCGGGAAATGTCCGAGATCTGAAGATCAACGGATTTACGGTTTCTAAATCCGGAAATATGAGCGAACTTGTGGCAAACATCAACCGGGATGTTGCAGGAGTGACGGCGGTGCTGAACAGCGATGGTTCCATTACCCTCAGCAATGACACCGGGAAGGATATCGTGATTGATGGTAACACGGACAATTCCGGATTGACGAAAGGAACATACCGCGGCTATTTGTCCTTGACGGATCAACACAACGAACCAATCAAGATTACCGCAACCGATGCGACCAATGTTTCAGCACTTCAAAAATGGGGTTTCAATTCATCTGTCGGTGCGACATCGGTTACAGGCCAAGAGGTCAGCACCAAATTGTTGAAAGCCGGTGACCTCTATATCAATGGGGTGGCCATCGGAGCCACCAAAAGCGCCAGTGCTGCGGACAAGGCGGCAGCCATCAACGCCGTCACCGAACAAACCGGTGTAAAGGCATCCGCCGTCACGTATAAGGAATTGACGGTGGATATGGGGAAGGTCTTGGCGACTGATTTGGCCGCAACGGATCTGACCATCAATGGAAGCACCATCAATTTGACACTAGCCAATTCCCTGGAAGATATTATCACCAAAATCAATGAAACCCTTTCCGGCGTGACGGCTACTGCCGGAGAAGACGGCAAGTTGATTCTGATGTCCGATTCCGGATTGACCATCAATGTGACGGATGCAAAAGGTCTCATCGGTGGAACGCACTCCTATCTTGGCAAGATTACGCTCACCTCCGATACGGGCACCGATATCATCATCGGTGGGGCTGCCGACGACCCAACATCGGTTGCCAAGGCCGGATTCGTCGAACAAGGGGGCAGTTCTGAAGCGATCGGTTCGGGCTTGAGCCTGATGAGTCTGGCCAATGCCAACAACGCGATCAAGCGGATTGATGAAGCGATCGACCGGGTTTCTTACAACAGGGCGGAACTGGGTGCGGTACAGAATCGATTGGAATCCACCATCAACAACCTGCAGAACGTGGCCGAAAACTTCATGTCCGCCAACGGCCGGATCACGGACGCCGATTTCGCTCGTGAAACCGCGGAAATGACCAAGTACCAAATCCTGTCTCAGGCGGGGGTCGCCATGATGGCTCAGGCCAAGCAGATCCCCCAGCAAGCCATTCAGCTCTTGCAGCAGTAAACGATACCTCACACCGATCCACCTTCGGGGCGACCGGCCGGTCGCCCCGATGCTCATCCTCTTTCGCCCCTCACATCCGATCCAAAACCACTCCGACCAGCAACACCACACTGATGACACTGTTGATATGAAAGAAGGCGATGTCGATGTGGGTGAGGTCATCGGGCTTGACCAGCCTGTGCTCGATGACCAACAAAACGGCGATAACAGCCACACTCGTCAGATAGGGCCATCCCAGGTGAAACAGCGCCGTAAGGGCGATCAAGCACAGCACCGTCATCACATGCAGCAGGCTGGAAATCTGAAAGGCCTTCCGGACCCCCAGCCGCGCCGGAAGCGAAAACAAACCGATGTTTCGATCAAAATCCATATCCTGGCAGGCATAGAGAATATCGAAGCCTGCGATGTACGTCAGCAGTGCAAGGCTCAAGGCCAGAATGCGCGGATCGAAGTTTCCGGTTGCCGCAATCCAGGCGCCAAGAGGCGCCAGGGAAATGGCAAAGCCCAGATAGACATGAGACCAGGCCGTAAACCGCTTCGTATAGCTGTAGGAAAAGAGAACCGCCAGCACAGGCAGGGCCAGCCAAGCACAGAGCCGGCTCAGCATGGCTGCAGCGAACAGGAAGGCTAGCGCAGACAAGACGACGAATGCCACAGCAGCCCCCGGCCGAATGGTTCCTGCAGGCAGCTCACGGGTTGCCGTTCTCGGATTTAAGGCGTCGAAACGGGCATCCACGATGCGATTGAACCCCATGGCTGCGGATCGGGCCGCAACGAGGGCGACGACAATCCAGAAGATGCGTGAGAATCCGATCTGAGCCGTCCGGGAAGCCAGAACCAATGCGGAAAGCGCGAACGGAGCCGCGAAGATGCTGTGGCTGAACTTGATCATCCTGCCGTAGATCTGAATCGATTGCAGGACAGGCGATGGCATGGTGGTTTCCTTCATTTCCTTCCGTTTCCAGTCACACAACCCGTGTTCGAGGAGGTTGACCGTTTCATAGAGCGACACCCCGAGAAGACTCATTCCTGCGATCGCAACAAACATGGCTGTTCCGTCGAACCGTCCCCAGGCATCCATGATCAGGAACCCGAGCCCTGTTTCGGTAGCAAAGGATTCGACAAAAAACAGCACGGCCACGGCTGTTCCGACGCCGATCCGAAGCGCCGTAAAGCCATCGGGCAGGGCTGCAGGCACCAGAACGTGGCGGAACGTGTGCCATCCGCCGCCACCCAGGGATCGGATCGAAACGAAATATTGCCGTGGCAGATGAACGATGCAGTCCCTGCACGACACCAGAATCTGATACCCCACGATCAAGGTGATGACGAATACCCGAGAGAGGTCTCCCAATCCGAACAGAACGAGAACGACCGGCAGAAACACGATCTTGGGAATCGGATAGGTCATGAACACCATGGGGCTTGCGATCCGGTCGATCCGTGGATGACAACCGATGAGGATACCGAGAGGAAAGCCGATCAGCCAGGATGCCGCCAGGGCTGCACAAGCCCGAAATCCGCTTGCGCCGACATGGACCCAAAAGTCGATTTGCCGGAGGGCCGCCCAAAAAGCGATGGCCACCACCTCAGGCGCGGGCAACATGGCGATCTGCAGCCGATCCGCCAGCGCCTTCCATCCGGCGATCACGATCAGCAGAGAAAGGACATAGCGCATCAAAGACGTTTTCCCGTGTCGGCTCGGTTTTCCGGCAGCTCTGCAAGGGCAAGGCGCACCTTCCGGACGGTTTCGAAAAAGGCCGGATGCATCCGAAAATCGGGTGTATCGAACAGGGGATTTTCGATCCGATGGGCAACCGTTGCCGGTTTTCCCTGGAGAACCAGAACGGTTTGTCCCATGAAAACGGCCTCCTCCACACTATGAGTCACCAGGACATAGGACAGGCCATGCATCCGCCACAGATCCTTGACGAGGTTCTGCAGGTGTTCCCGCGTGATCGCATCCAAGGAAGAAAACGGCTCGTCGAGAAGCAGCACTTCCGGCTGCAAAGCCAGGGCACGGGCGATGGCGACCCGCTGCTTCTGACCGCCGCTCAATTGCACCGGATAGCGTTTCCCCAGTTCACCGATGCCGAGCTCGTTCATGAGCCTACGGGTCGTTTCGGCAGACTGCCGCCTGCCCACGCCGGCCATGCGCATCCCGAGGGCGATGTTATCGAAAACGGTTTTCCAAGGGAAAAGTCCGAAATCCTGAAAGACGATGGCGGGTTTTCCCGATCCATTTCGGTGGATTTTGGCAGAAGGTGTGATGGAGATGCGCCCTTCGGTCGGTTCGAGCAAACCGGCCATCAGGTAAAGAAGGGTGGTTTTCCCGCAGCCCGAAGGTCCGATGATGGACAGGGTGCACCCATCCGACACTTCGAAGGATATGAAACGCAGCACCCACCCATCAGCCTCGGTATATCTCCGGGATACCTCCTCCACAACGATCATCGCCCTGCCCTATTCATGAATGGATCTTGAAAACAGTGGGCAGTCGGCAGTCGGCAGTGGGCAGTAGGTTCAGGCCGATTTTCATTCCCTGGGGCGTCGCTTCCGCCATGACCATGTATCGTGAAAATAAGTAACGAGTGACAAGTAACGAGTGACAAGTGACAGGCGGCCATTTCCATCCCCGGAGCGCATCTACGTCATGTCTAATCATTGTGCAAAGACAAGGTCACGTTCGTTCAGAGGCGTATCGAGCATTCGGTTTTTCATCAACCATTTCTGCACAAGCTCGATATCCCGGGATGTAGGAAGACCCGATGCTGGAAATACAGGGGGGCGAAAGGCCGCGGACAGTTCACTTGGAAGCCTGCACCTACGAACCAAAATGTCGATCATGGCTTCGGGTTCCTGCCGGATGGTTTCGACCGACTTCGCATAAGCGGTTCGGAACCGGGCAAGCCGACCGGGATCGGTCTCGATCCAGTTCTTTTTGAGGGCGATCACGGTTTCGGTCAGATCAAGCCGCCGATCGTCCAGAAGCACGCGGGCACCCTTCGACTCGGCAAGGCTCAGCAGCGGTTCAGGCAGGAGGGCTGCCGCGATCTGTCCGGAAAGCAGCAGCTGCATCCGGATCGGGATTTTCTTGATGTCCTGTTTTTCGATCTGATTGCTTGGAACACCCGCAGCCGCCAACATCTGGTCCAGCAGGAATTCGATGACCGTCGCTCTGGAAATCCCGATCGTTCGATGGACGAGACGATCGGGCCGATCGATGTCGGAACCTGGCGCCAGGGCGAGACCGAACATCCGACGGCCCGCATCCGTATGATAGGCCGTCGTCACAATGCGGATCGGTTGACCGGAGCGGATAAGCAGAACGGTATTCAACAGGTCACCGAAATATCCTTCCAGTTTTCCGGCCTGAAGCGCCGCATCCCTTTCCAGAGCGCTGTCGAAACTCACCAGCTCGACATCGAGCCCGTTGGCCTCAAACAATCCCCGCTCCTTCGCCACCCAGAGCGGCAGGGTGTCGACGACAGGCAGCACTCCGATGCGGATTCCTTCTGCCGACCACCCTGGAGGGGAAACCCATAGACCGAGCCACAGGAAAACCCCAAGAAACCGTAGCATCCTAACGCAATTCTTGTTCACAGTCCTTGCCATCGTTCGACCACTTCCTGAAATTCGCCCATAGAAACGGCCCCCCAGCGCAACACCCGAACCGGATCTGTCGTTACATCCACCACCGTCGATCCCGATCCTCCGGCAAGGGCACCTGCATCGAGCACCAAATCCACGGAGGTTCGAACTTCGGCTGCCAATTCGGCAATGGAACTGCAACCGGCCTCCCCCGAAACATTGGCACTGGTTCCGGTAATCGGGGCGCCTGTTTCCTCAATCAGGGCCTGCGCCACCCGATGAGCCGGCAACCGGATGCCGATCTTTCCGCTTCCGGCTGTCAGGATTTCCGGAACGCTGCTTGCCGCAGCAAAGACGAGCGTCAACCTTCCGGGCCAAAACCGGTCCATGAGGCGGATGGCCGCATCCGGGATTTCGGTGACCAGATCGGAGATGTCGCTGCGGTTGCGGACGAGGATCAGGATCGGTTTGGAGCGATCCCGCCCCTTGATGGCGTAAATCCGTCGGACGGCTGCTTCATCGTTCCATACAGCCCCTAGTCCGTACAGGCCGGAGGTTGGAAAACAGACGACGCTTCCCGATCGCAACATCCCGCCGGCATGACGAATGACATCCGGATCGGGCCTCAGCGGATCGATGACCCGAATCTCAGGCACAGGTACAGAGCTTTCTCGCCTTTTCCTCCACCTGAAGCGCCATTTCCTCCTTGAATTTCTCCAGCATGGAGGCCAGCCGGATGTCGGAAAGCGCAAGGATCTGGACGGCGAGAATTCCGGCGTTTCGGGCACCCGATTTCCCGATGGCCATGCAGGCCACGGGGATCCCCGGAGGCATCTGAACCGTGGACAGCAGGGCGTCCAAACCCTGTAGCGCCGAAGAATCGATGGGAACGGCGATGACCGGAAGCGTGGTATGGGCAGCCAACACGCCGGCCAAGTGGGCGGCATGTCCGGCGCCTGCAATGATCACCTTCATCCCGTGTTTTGCGGCATCGGATGCGAAGCCTGCCGCCCTTGCCGGACTTCGATGGGCGGAGGCGATCGTCATCTCGAAGCTGACCCCGAATTTTCTCAGGACGGCCGCTGCCTCTTCCATGACCGGCAGATCCGAATCGCTTCCCATGACGATACCCACCTTGGCAGGAGCCTTGATTCGGTTCAGGGCGCGTTTGGCGATGTCTTTGCGGTAATGAGCGCCTTTCCACGAAATGGCGGATACCGCCTTGTAGGCCAGGGAAACGGCATCCTGGATGCCATTGCCCAGGGCCGTCACTCCGAGAACCCGGCCCCCGCTCGTGACAACGGCATCGTTTTGTAGGGCAGTCCCGGCATGGAAAACGACCACGTTCTTCATGCGCCGAACCTTGTCCAGACCGCTGATGGGAAGGCCCTTCGGGTAACTTCCCGGATAGCCTTCGGATGCCATCACCACACAGACGGCCGGTCGTTCGTCGATCTCGAGCTTGTGGTTCTTCAGGGTTCCGTCGATCGTGGCTTCCATGATCGGCACCAGATCACCTTTGAGACGCATCAAAAGCGGCTGGGTTTCCGGATCCCCGAATCGGGCATTGAATTCGAGGACATTCACCCGATCGTTGTGAATCATGAGCCCTGCATACAAAACCCCCTTGTATGGTCTGCCCTCTTCGGCCATGGCTCGTACGGTCGGAATCATTACCTGGTTCATGATGGTTTCCTGAAGCGCATGGTCGATGATAGGGGCCGGCGAATAGGCACCCATGCCACCGGTGTTCGGGCCTTCGTCATCGTCGAAGACCCGCTTGTGATCCTGGGAGGAAGGCAGCGGCAGAACGGTTTCCCCGTCCGTGAAGGCGAGAAAGGAGGCTTCCTCTCCCTTGAGACATTCTTCGATGACGACTTTTCTTCCGGCATCTCCGAACACCTTGTCCACCATGATCCGTTTCAACCCATCGAGGGCTTCCTCGATCGTCTTGCACACCAGCACCCCTTTTCCGGCTGCGAGACCATCGGCTTTGACCACCACCGGAGCGGACTGCTTGCTTAGATAGGCCGCCGCTTTCTCGTAGGAAATGAACGATTTCCCTTCCGCAGTCGGAATGCCGTATTTTTTCATCAGGCTCTTGGCGAAGGACTTGCTGGATTCGATTTCGGCCGCTTTCTTGGAAGCACCGAATATACGAAGACCGTTCTTTTCGAAGAGATCAACGATTCCTTTGGCAAGGGGACCTTCCGGACCGACCACCGTCAAATCGATGGCGTTCTCCTTGGCGAATGCCAAAAGCTTGTCGATATCCTCGGCATCGATCGGAACGCAGGTTGCCAGTTCGGCGATTCCCGCATTTCCAGGCGCACAATAGATACGGTCCACTTTCGGGCTTTGAGCGAGCTTCCATGCCAGGGCATGTTCTCTTCCACCACCACCGATAATGAGGATGTTCATGGGATTGGTCTCCTGATTCGGGTTACGGGTTCAATGCTAAATGTTGGATCAACCGGCCGGCCTTATACTACCGGTTGAATGACTCCTCCGGTGTTTATCCAATCCGAGCTCGATCAACCGATCCATCAGGGAACTGAAGGAGATACCGGCTGTCCGGGCGGCAAGGGGAAGCAGACTGGTTCGGGTCATGCCCGGAATGGTGTTGGTCTCCAGGACATGGATGTGTTCATCGGAGAGAATCATATCCGTCCGGCTGCACCCTTCACAGAACAGGGCACGATGTGCCGCCATAGCCAGGTGTTGGGCTTTTTCCCGGATCGTTTCATCGATTCTGGCCGGGCAGATTTCGTTTGTGGCACCGGGCGTGTACTTGGCTTCATAGTCAAAGAAGGTAAATCTCTTGTCCGGAATGATTTCGATGACCGGAAGCGCTTCCAATTCTTGATTGCCGATGACGGCCACCGTCAACTCCGTCCCCTGGATATAGGCTTCGATCAACACATCCGGACCAAAGGTCCTCGCCTTTTCGATCGCCTCAGGCAGTGCGCCAGGCTCTCGAACGATACTCATGCCGATGCTCGATCCGCCTCTTGCCGGTTTCACAACCAAGGGAAGGCCGATCCTCGAGGTGATGGTTTCGAAGGATGGATCACATCGTCCATCGAGAACCAGATACGGAGGCGTCGGAATGCCTGCCTTCTCATAGAGGAGTTTTGAGGCCACCTTGTCCATGGCGATCGCGCTTCCCAGAACACCTGACCCCTGATAGGGAATCCCCAGGCAATCAAGCAATCCCTGGACTGTACCGTCTTCCCCATAGGGCCCGTGCAGAATGATCAAGGCGAAATCGATCTTTGGCGCATCGGTGACCAATTTCATGAGATCGGTCTTGGGATCGTATCGCAGCACGGTGTATTTTTCCTTGTCGAGAGCTTCATAGACTTGGTCCCCACTCTTGAGGGAAACCTCCCGTTCGGAAGACATGCCGCCTGCCAACAAGGCGATCGTCATTGGTTTCATATCGGTATCGTTCCTGTTGAATTCAACGATCGTCCATCCTATAAAGCGTAAGGCTCAACGTATCCAAAACCCCCATCAACGAAACCGAAACAATTCCCCTTTGATCTGGTTAAATTCATCCAGGGTGATGAGGTCGTTTTCAAGAAGTCTGGCCAGCTCCGAAAGCTCTTTGATGCGGTTCGTCACGGGATCTTCGAGTTGATGACGGGTGTCGATCACCGTCGATTCGATGACTTGAGAAGCCCGAAAGGGTTCGGGTTTCCCCAGCTTGAGAGAAGCCATCCCTCCCAGAAGGCTGATTTCGACGGCACGATTGCGGAACATGGGCATGGAAAGCATTTCCTTCAGGGTCTTTCCTTCTTGTTTCATGCGCTTGTAAAAACGATAAGCCGATACCGCCAGTGCCGTCGACCCACCGAGAAAGACCCAGATCATGTATTCGATGAATCCCCGGAAGAAAAGCACGAGAAGCCCCAACCCTGCGATCAGGATCAAGTGCAGGACCAGAATGCCGTAAGCCATCAGCACACTTTTTAGATGGGTTTCCGATTGCATGTTCGGGAGAGAAGCGGAAGCAGTAGATTTCATGAAGGCGTTTTCCTGTGATGGGAACCGGTCATTCGTTCGATGAGGAGTTCAGCGTACTGCTGCGGCATTTCCAGATGAATCGTCTTCTGCCGCATGGAATTGAGCTTCATAATCATGAAGTTGAGCTTTTTCAGCAAACGGTATTTCTCCTGTGTATCCTGCATGCCGGAGAGGAGCTCCTGCGTCTGGCGGATTTCTTGCTTAAGTGAAAGTTCGGGCGGAAGGCAATCGGCATTCTTGAGGATTTTATGCGCAAGCCTCAAGTCTTCCGGGATATGGCCGTCTTCTTCGAATTCGAGCGGTTTCCCTCTGCCGGGCAGATGGTCGAATTCCCCATTGCGTTGCGCGGCAAGAATCCGCTCTTCGACGATTTTCTCAAAACCGGTGATCATAGGTCATGCTACGGAAATCGTGATACAGGAGATGGACGGATATATGATGAAACAGGATATTAAGGAAGAAAGGCATCCTTTTCAAGCGGAAAAGCGGATCGTGAGGTTTGATCATTGACCGATACGATTTCTCGTGAATCTCTATTCTATTATTGATCTCTCCAAGAAAGTGGGATAAAAGATTTTGGGTGCAAATTGTCTAACAAAATTGATATCATTTTGTAGCTTATGAATGCTGCTTAAGGCAAATCGTTCTTGCTGACTTGCAAAACTGAAGTGAACCTATTTATAAATTCGCAAAGGAGACATTTCGAATGAAGACAACGCTTACCCTCAAAACAAAACAATTGCTACTCAGCATGGGCGGGGTGATGGTACTGGCAGTCGTCGTTCTGGGCCTTCTCCTTTACGGAAATCGTCAGACACAAGCCGTCATCCAAGACCAACTGGAGCAGCAGGCGCGTGAGGGCGCGGCTCGGATTGCGGAAGGTGTCTACAACATGGTGCGCACCCAGGACCAACTGCTGCGCGTCAAGCTGCAGGGGGACTTGTCGGTTGCCCGGGATCAACTGCTTCGTGTCGGCAAGCCGAAACTTTCAGGTGAAACCGTATCCTGGAAAGCCGTCAACCAGTTCACCAAGGAATCCAAGGAGGTCACCCTTCCCAAACTGCTGGCAGGAGACACCTGGCTTGGACAAGAAAGCGCTCCGGCAAGCGAAGTGCCTGTTGTGGACCCTGTCAAGAAACTGATCGGCGGGACATGCACCATTTTCCAACGCTTGAATTCAGAAGGCGACATGCTGCGTGTGGCAACCAATGTCCTTGGATCGGACGGCCGTCGGGCGATTGGCACATACATTCCGGCAAAGAATCCGGACGGAACTCCCAATCCGGTGATCTCCACCGTCATGAGCGGCAAAACCTACACCGGAAGGGCCTTTGTGGTCAACGCATGGTATATTACCGCATATGAGCCGATCCTCGATACCGACGGAAAGGCCATCATCGGCATGCTCTATGTCGGCATTCCCATGGAATCCGTCAAGGAACTCCGAGAGAGCATCTACAACATTCCCGTCGGTAAGACCGGTTATGTGTACGTCGTCGGTGGAACCGGCAACCATAAGGGACATTATATCATTTCTTACAAGGGAAAGCGTGACGGAGAAAATATCTGGGATGCCAAAGACAGCGAAGGGCGTCCCTTCGTGCACGATATTGTCGAAAAGGGGATGGCCGCCAAGAACGGACAATGCAATTTCGTCTACTATCCCTGGAAAAACCAAGGGGAAACTACGGCCCGAATGAAAGTGGCGGCGGTCACCTACTACGAACCATGGGACTGGGTGATCGGAGCCGGCACCTATTTGGATGAATTGCAGGAATCCGTGACGTCCTTGACGCAGCAAAACCGAAAATTTCTCTATTGGCAGATCGTCCTCATGGTCATTGTCCTGGGTGCTTCGCTGATCACAGCCTGGCTGATCACTTCCCGCATGAGCGGCGACTTGAAGCGTATTTCGGTTGGATTGAGCGAGGCCACCGATGAAGTGACCTCGGCTTCAAGCCAGGTTTCTTCGGCAAGCCAGACGCTTGCCCAAGGGGCCAGTGAGCAGGCGGCATCCATCGAGGAGGCCTCGGCATCTCTTGAAGAAATGTCCGCCATGACGAATCAGAATGCCAGCAATGCCCAACAGGCCAACGTCTTGATGGAAAAGACCCGATCCGTCGTTCAGCAAGCCAACGATGCCATGCAGGCCTTGATCGATTCGATGAAGGAGATTTCACATGCCAGCGAAGAGACATCCAAGATCATCAAAACCATCGATGAAATCGCCTTCCAGACCAATTTGCTGGCACTGAATGCAGCCGTCGAAGCGGCACGGGCCGGTGAAGCCGGAGCCGGATTCGCCGTCGTGGCCGACGAGGTGCGCAACCTGGCCATGCGTGCTGCACAGGCGGCGAAATCCACGGCGGAACTCATCGAAGAAACCGTGAAAAAAGTGAAGACCGGCTCCGCCATCGTTTCCAAAACCAATGCCGCGTTTTCGGAGGTGGCAGACAGCACGGGGAAGGCATCGGAATTGATCGGCGAAATTGCGGAGGCATCCAAGGAACAGGCCCAAGGAATCGGGCAGGTGAATTCCTCGGTGTCCGAGATGGACAAGGTGATCCAGAACACCGCAGCCACAGCAGAAGAAACGGCAAGTGCCAGCGAAGAATTGTCCGCCCAGGCGGAACACATGAAGGCGATGGTTCGAGAGTTGCTGCGTTTGATTCTTGGAACGAAGACCACTACGGTTGGAAGCTCGATCTCCTCGCATCCGACCACTGATCGGGGGAAAACCCCAACATCCCGTTCTCAACGGAAACCCTCTTTGCCAACGGGATCGGGCAAGGCAAAATCGAAGGCTTTGGCTCCGCTTCGGCACAAACAGGAAGTCCATCCGGAAGAATTGATTCCTTTCGATGAAGACGAATTGAAAAAATTTTAGTGCCTTTCCTTGCGAAGCCTGGTAAAAGAAAAGCTTATCGCATAGATTTCACAAATCTTCATCCAACGATCATCGAAAGGAAATGATATGCAGCAAACGCTTTCCATCATCAAACCGGACGGCGTCCGGCGCGGTCTTATCGGAGAAGTGATCAAACGGCTCGAAACCAATGGCATCCGAATCGTGGCAATGAAAATGCTTCACCTGAGCAAGGCACAGGCCGAAGGGTTCTATGCTGTACACAGGGAACGACCGTTTTTTCAGAGCCTCACCGATTTCATGTCATCGGGACCGGTTGTCGTCATGGTGCTCGAAGGCGAAGATGTCATCCAGAAATACCGAACCTTAATGGGGGCCACCGATTACCGGAAAGCCGAAGAAGGAACGATTCGTCGGGATTTTGCTACGGACATCGAAAAAAACGTCGTTCACGGCTCCGATGCCCCGGAGACGGCAGCCTTCGAAATCTCCTATTTTTTTAATCGACTTGAAATCCTTGGGTGATGCCTCCTGCCGGAGATCGCATCGATCTTGAACACGTGGCGATCGTGCTCGTTCGGCCCCGATTTCCTGAAAACATCGGGGCTGCCGCACGCGCCATGAAGAACATGGGAATCGAAGCGCTCATCGTCGTATCCCCAGAGAACTACGACCGAGAGCGCATCGATCGGATGGCCACCCATGTGGCCCGGGATATCGTCGAGCGGGCCGCTGTGCATTCCCGTCTTTCCGAAGCGCTCTCTTCGTTTTCCTATGTTGTCGGGACGACCGCCCGCTTGGGTG
>Ga0101944_10005863_pt1 | contig 13516 bp, 13 predicted proteins | sample DewCreD2012metaG_FD_75245 | JGI IMG/M metagenome (GOLD analysis project Ga0101944, IMG submission 75245) | Hot spring sediment bacterial and archeal communities from British Columbia, Canada, to study Microbial Dark Matter (Phase II) - Dewar... ... | reverse complement strand
ACATCAGAGTGTTCCCTCCTTTCGGATTCTTATACGGGTCCCCCCCGGAAGCTCCGGACACCGGCCGGACCGCCGCGTGTCCGGAAGCGGGCCGTAAAGTCCCGGGATCATGCCAAGTATGCCACTCCGCCCGCTCTGTGTCAAGCAGAAATTTGCATTTTGTTAATGTGTTAGCAGTCAGGCAGAAATTGTTTCGAAACACTCTTGACACAGAGCTGAACACCACCCATAATTGTTAGCAAGCAGGCGGAGCCTGCCAGATGTTTGATCCGGAGGGCCAGCACAATGGAGTCCGTAAAAGTCCGTAAGGGGTTCACCCTCATCGAACTGCTCGTCGTCATCGCCATCATCGCCATCCTCGCCGCCATTCTGTTCCCCGTCTTCCTGCAGGCGCGCGAGAAGGCCAGGCTGACCGGCTGTCTCAACAATCTGAAGCAGCTGGGCGTGGCGTTCAAGATGTATGTGGATGATCATAAAGGCCGCTACCCGGCCGGCGCCCAGCGCATTGACCCCTCCACCCCGAAGATCCATCCCGAGCAGTATCAGGGGTGGGTCACGTGGGATATCGCCATCTTCCCGTATGTGAAGAACGTGGCGGTGTACGGGTGCCCCTCCGACGGTGCGCGGCGTACGGAGAAGATCCCGGGCGTCAAGCCCCACAAGCGAAGCTATGCTCTCAACGACCAGCCGCTGCTGGACTGGATGATCATGGGGCGGCCTGCCAGCGGCCCTCTGACGGAGCCGGTGGCCTTCACCTGGACGGAGGGCGAGATGAAGCCGGAGCACTCACGGTACGTGCTGCTGTGCGAATGGGCCTACGGTTTGAAGGTGGATGCCGGCGGGAACCCCATCCCGAACACTCGCGACTACAACACCTTTGGCTTCCCGGCCTATCAGTCTCTGGCCGGCTACAAGCCGAAGGAAGGAGAACACGCTGGCGGAACCGTCGTCAATTACCTGTTCTTCGACGGCCACGCAAAAGCCGAGATACCGGAGCGGATGAACGACGACAGCTACTGGGGCTTCCTGCCGAACAGGGGCGTTGACAATCCGGTTTACAGACGATAATGGTAGGGGGCCGGGGCGCACGGCGCCAGAAGGACCCCTGGGCCGGCAAACGCCGGTTTGGAGGACAGGGCAGTGGATACATTGCCGGCATATGAGAGGATCGCGAACGCAATCCGCGAGGAGTGGCTGAGCGGACCCGGAGCCACCCCGGGAAGAAAGCTGCCCACACAGCGGTATCTTCAGGACCGGTTCGGCGTGAGCCTGCCCACCATCTCCCGCGCGCTTTCCCTCCTGGAATCCGAGGGACTTATTGTCACGCGGCATGGAAGCGGATCATACATCGCGGAGCCGTCCCGTTCCGGCAACGGGGGCAACGGTGGCGGGCGGCTGTTGAGCCTTATCGTCCCCCTGCGTCACGACTGGCTGAGCGTCAGAGTCTACCGCGGAGTGGAGCGCAGGGCGCGGGAGCTCGGCTTCGGCCTCCTGATGGGCAGTTCCAGTTTCGACGTCCAGCACGAGGAGGAGCTGGTGGCGGAGCATCTGGAGGCGGGAGCACAGGGCATCATCCTGAACCCCATCATGCGAAAGGGGGGCGTCCTTGAGGATGACTATCTCGCCAGGCGGTGGAGGGATATTCCCATCGTGCTGATCGACCTCGGCACGGAAGAATGGGGCCGCCACATCGTCACTTTCGACAACTACCGCCTGGGATACGACATGACCCGCGAACTGTTGCGCCGGGGGCACCGGAACATCCTCTTTATGGATGTCACGCCGGGGACGGTGTGGCGCTCCATCGCCGAGCGCGCCAGGGGATGGCGCACGGCCATGAAAGATGCCGGAGTCTCCATTCCCGATCAGTATTCCGGGTGGCCGGGAGTGGAGCGGGTGGAGATGTGGATCGCCGGCCGCGAAGGTGACATGGATGAGCTTGCTGCCCGGTTGCTCGCCCTGGAGCCGGTCCCCGATGCCGTTATCGCCTGGGAGGATCAGACGGCCATCATGCTTACGCAGGCGCTGCTGGGGCGCGGCGTGGATGTCCCTGGCGACATCCGTGTGACGGGCTTCGACGATCATGATACGGCCCGGTGGTTCACTCCTCCGTTCCCCACGTCCCGTCCGGGCTTCACCCGGGCGGGTGAGATCGCGGTGGACCTGGTCTTCGAGCAGTTAAGCGGGCGCGTTCTTGCTCCCCGGACGTATATTCTTCCGGTCCCGCTGGTCTGGAGGGAGCCTGAGCCCGCTGCAGGGCGCGCCAAGGCTCCTGCGGAGCCGGCCACGGCTGCCAGTACCTGAGAAGTCCCGGGGATTTCACGCGCTCTCATCTTGACCGCCAGGGCGGCGCATAATATAATCGGTGACGGGGCCGGTTGTGAAACCGGTTGCGCACCGTGTGGAGGCCGCTCTGAGTCCGTCGTACGCATGGTGGAGGGATTCTAAGATGTGTCTGCGCAAGAGCAGGGGTTTCACCCTCATCGAACTGCTGGTCGTCATCGCGATCATTGCGATCCTCGCCGCGATCCTCTTTCCCGTGTTCTCCGCCGCCCGCGAGAATGCCAGGGCGTCTTCCTGCCGTAGCGGGATGAATCAGATCGGCAAGGCGCTGATGATGTACGCCGACGACCACAAGGGCAGGTTGCCGCTGGCGTGTTGGTGGTTCGGCTCCGGGCCTTACTTCATCGGCGTGAAGCTGAAGCCGTATACGTCCAACAACATGGAGGTCTGGCACTGTCCGTCCAACCCGGTGAAGATAGACCCGAAGATTCCTTACAACGATCCCATCAACAGCGATCTGACCAACCGGAAGAACCAGAACTTCGCCTATCACTTCAATATGTTCGCGGCGGCCATCCCGCCGGACCCCACACGCGCTGACGGTGGTTGGACGGAGGGGCCCGGTGTGCCCAGCAACCGCGGGCTTGCCGGGCGGCTGATCGAGGAGACGATGGACTGGAGCTATCCCGCCAGCAATCCGTTTGCCGGGAACTTCAAGAACGACTCGCCTTCAACCATCCCCGTGGTGTGGGACCGGCGCGTCAACTCCATCCATCTGACCCCGGCCGACAGCGCCGCGGGCGGAGTGCTGATGCACCGGGGCGGCTGGAATGTGCTTTTCCTGGACAGCCACGTTGCCTTCCAACGCGAGAACGACCGCAGCGCCTGGGCAAGGTAGCGTGTCCGCGTAGAGGAGTTTCGCCCTCATCCAGACCCTCTCCCTCTCCGGGAGAGGGTTTTTCGTCCCGTTGTCAGGAACGAAGCCAGGCTGAGACGGTGGTCAGCCGGTGCCGAGGGGAGAAAAAGACTTCTCCCTCTGTGGTGGGCGAAGGTTGAGATGAGGGAGTGAAAGCACCGGCGCGGCGCGTTCCAGCACGCTTGCTCCTACCTTCCCTACGGGGGTTGAGCCGCCCGCCTGCGGCGGGCGAGTCGAAACCCCGCTCCGGCATTTCCCTTACGCTGGTTGAGCCGTCCGCCGTAGGCGGACGTGTCGAACCTCAAACTGCAACATGTGGTCTCGATACGCGCGCCTTCCGGCGCGCTACTCGACCACCGTAGGTTCAGGTTGCGGCTGTTCCGGCGCCGCCCGCGAGTAGCGGTTCAGGGCTCCGATGGCGGCGTTGGGCCAGGCGGCGGTGCGGCGCCCTCGGGCACGAGCCCCTCCCGCAGCGAGCTAAGAATGAAGAACGCCACCACCTCGTCCTCGCCCTTGCAGTGCTTCACCGCGTTCGTAATGGCGGTGATCCACTGGTTCTTGGAGAGGTTCGCAAGCACGCGGACCACCTGCACCGGGAATCGTCCCTGCCCGATGGCCTGGTTGACCGTCTTGATGACGGCTAGATGCTCCCGGAGGCGGGCATCTTCGCCCAGCTCCTCCTGATACTGCATCCTCAACTGCATCAAGACCGGCACTTCCATTGGAGCTTCCTCTTCTGTTCAAACAACGTCGGCCCTTCAAAAGCCCCTCTTGTGCGCCGGAGGGGCAGGGCGGTAACATAGGGCGCATCTCCGCCTGCTTCAGGAGGGCTTCGATGAGCTACATCACACTCGCCGCCGGCGTCATTCTGCTTGTTTCAGGCGTATCCGGGTTCTGCTCCGGGCAGATGCTGCCACGGGATGACGGCTACCACGGCATCTGGTACGATATGGGGCGCAAATACAGCGGCGGGCTGGGAACGTATCCCCAGCAGCAGCTCCCCATCGCCATCTACGCTCCTGCTGTCCACAAGACCTTCTTTTGCTACGGTGGCACGGTGAAGGGTGAGCGCAGGTTGCTGTACATGGTGTCGTACTACGACCATAGCACCGGACTGGTCCCGCGCCCGCGCATCCTGTTCGACAAGCAGACGGACGACGCCCACGACAACCCTACGATGGCTCTGGATGAGCGCGGGCATATCTGGGTATTCGGCAATTCGCACGGCACGGCGAGGCCGTCCTACATCTTCCGCAGCGATCGCCCCTACGATATTGACAGCTTCCAGCAGGTGCTGAAGACCAATTTCAGCTACGGGCAGCCCTGGTTCATCCCGGGGCAGGGGTTCATATTCCTCCATACCCGCTACAGGCAGGGAATCCGGGAACTGTTCTGGATGACCAGCGCGGACGGGATGGCCTGGGAGGACCCTCGGCTCCTCGCGAGCTTCTTCGGGCATTATCAGGTCACGTGGCGGTGCGGAGGCCGGGTGGGCTCGATGTTCAACTGCCATCCGGGAGGGCTGGACCGGCGCACCAATCTTTACTACGTGGAGACCCCGGACATGGGCCGCACCTGGACGAACGCCGCAGGGCAGACCCTGCAGATCCCCCTGACGGATATCGCGAACCCCGCCCTGGTGTACGACTACCTCTCGGAAGGACTGCTGGTTTACCTCAAGGATCTGCAGTTCGATGCGGATGGCCGTCCGGTGCTGCTCTACCTGACCAGCAGAGGGCATCAACCCGTTCCCGAAAATGGCCCCCGCATCTGGCGGACGGCCCGGTGGGACGGTTCCCGCTGGATCGTCCGGAGGGTCACCACGTCCGACCATAACTACGATCACGGGTCGCTGTACATCGAGGAGGATGGCACGTGGCGTATCATCGCTCCGACGGAGCCCGGTCCCCGTCCGTGGGATACAGGCGGAGAGATGGTCATGTGGACCAGCAGGGATCAGGGTCTGACGTGGAAGCGGGAAAAGCAGCTCACGCGGAACAGCCCGCGCAATCACACGTATGCCCGACGGCCGGTGGACGCCCACCCGGGATTCTATGCGTTCTGGGCGGACGGGGACACTATGGAGGAGTCCCCGTCCTTCCTCTACTTTGCAACGCGGGACGGCCGGGTCTTCCGGCTTCCGCCTCAGATGAGCGGCGAGTTCGCGCGGCCGGAGGAGGTGAAGTGAGCCGCCGCAGCGTCACTCCCGGAGATGCTGGATCAGGATGTTCAGGCCGATGATGATAAGGATCAGCCCCCCGGCGATCTCCGTATTGCGTCCGAAACGGCTGCCCAGCCGGGTTCCCAGCAGCATACCCAGGGTGGTCATCGTGGCGGCCACAATACCGATGACCAGAGCCGGATACCAGATCCGCACGTGAAGCATCGCGAAGCTGAGCCCCACGGCAAGCGCATCAATGCTGGTCGCCACGGAGAGCATCACCAGCGATATGCCGCGGGTGGGGTCGGGGACGTCCTCTTCAGGATTATCCGTGAGCGCGGCGTGGATGGCGCGGATGCCGATGAACGCCAGCAGTCCGAATGCCACCCAGTGGTCCCACTTGCCGAATACATCCGCCACCGATTTGCCGGCCAGCCAGCCAAGGACCGGCATCATGGCCTGGAACAGGCCGAAGTGGAAGGCAAGACGGAAGACCTGCCGGGGAGATACTGACCTCAGGGTGATGCTGGACGCGATGGCCACGGCGAAGGCGTCCATGGCCAGCCCCAGGGCTATGCCGGCAATATTGATGAACTCCAATCGTACCTCCCGGGTGAACGGCGCGCCGGTTGCGGCGCGGCCGGACAGTCCATTATAGTCCTTCGCGGCAACGCCAACTCTGCCGGGGAGCCCCTGCCGCCGTGAGCCGATCCGAAAGCCGCGTCACCACCATTCTGTTCGACCTGGATGGCACTCTTATCGAAAGCCGGATGCATCTGTTCCTTCCGGCCTACTATGATGGCCTGGCGGAGTGCGTCCGGGATCTGATGGGCCGGGAGTCCTTCATCACACACCTCCGCCGCGCTACCCGGGCTATGATCGAAAACGACGGAACTGCCACGAATGAGGAGGTCTTCAACCGCTTCTTCTATCCCCTGGCTGGCCGCACGCGGGAGGAGTTGCAACCTGTCTTCGAACGCTATTACCGGGAGGACTACCCGGCGCTGCGCGCGCTCACCGAAAACATCCCTCTGGCCCGGCAGACGGTCCAGTGCGCTCGCGATCTGGGTTACCGGGTCGCCCTCGCCACAAATCCTTTGTTTCCCGCGACCGCCATCTTTCAACGGATCCACTGGGCCGGCCTGCACGAGTCCGACTTCGAGGCAGTGACCACTTACGAGAACTCACGCGCCTGCAAGCCGAACCCACTTTATTACCGGAATCTGCTGGACAGCCTCGGCTGCTGCGCATCGGAGTGCGTCCTCATCGGGGATGAGGAGTGGGATATGGTGGCGCGTGAGCTTGGCATCAGGACATTTCTTGTCCGGAGTAGCGCCACACAGCGCAGGCCGATCCAGACTCCTCCTGTATGGGAGGGCGACCTCGCGGCGTTCACACACCTGCTTCGCCGTCTGCGGGACGGTTCACACCCGGAAACCGCCGGCTGATGCTCTGAGTCGCACTGTCGCTTGAGGTGGGGGCGCATCGTCTCAGTGCCACTGTTTTACTGTCCCGAAAACTGGTTGCCGGCCCCCTCCGCTGGTTGAGCCGCCCGGCGCAGCCGGGCGTGTCGAAACCACAGCCAGATGTGGTGTCGATACGCGCTCCTACTGCGCGCTACTCGACCAGTGTAGGGGCGGAGTCTAGTCTAGAGTCTGGCGTCGAGCGTCTAGAGTCGGTGATGAGAAGCCGCCCTCACCCAAACCCTCTCCCGTTCTCAGGGAGAGGGTTTTTCCTGCCGCCTCCTGCGTGGATCGCAGTGGAAATGGAGTGGGGGTAGCCTTGCTGAGGAAGCCCTCTCCCCCTGAGGGAGAGGGTCTGGGTGAGGGGTGATCTGGAAATCGGCGTTCCGGGTCGCCCCCTACGGTGGTTGAGCCGCTCGCCTAAGGGCGGGCGAGTCGAAACCACGGGCTGGAACATTTCCATTCTCTGGTTCGTCTCTCGGATAATCCTTGACGTTCTGAGTAACAACCATTGTTCCACCGGTTAGTGGGCTTCGAAGGAACAAGTAACGTACCAGGTATTCCTGTCTTCATCTCCGTGTGGGAGGACCAAGAGTGTCTGACCACGTTGCGGAGCTTCTATGACGGAGTCAACGTCAACGGTGGGAAGTTCGATCCGGTGGATTACCTCTTCTTCCTCCAGCAGCCTTATACGGAAGCGAATATGTATCCCTTCCATTTGCTCAAGGCTGCGGTGGCTGGGGTGACACAATAAGGGGGATTGTTATGGGCAAGTGGTGTTACCTTCTGATCTGCATCTGCCTTGTGGTCATATTTCCACGGTCATCTGTGGAAAGCAGCGGCACTTACAATCCTTACGCTGATAGATGGTCCTATGGTCTGTACGTCACTCACAACGTGGAGGGGTGGGGAACACGAGGTGTATTCGGTGTCTGGACTACTTCCCTTGATGGTTACGACGACTGGGATGGTCTTCATTCGGAGCGGCCATTTACTCGTTTGGGCACATATCACTCGCCTGAGGAGGATGGATGGGCAGGGCCTGCGGGGTTTTATGCGTCTGACTTCCGGGCGCCTCTGGTCAACTACGGGGAATCCAAGACCTGGCGAATCTGGTTGTGGAACAGTCCTGACTTGCCGCTGGAGAGTGTGCAGCAGCGGATTCTGACTAGCGGGGATCCTCCCCCTGCGGATCATCGTGTGACATTGAGACTGGTGGCGAAGCCTGCGGGGATTACGGGTGGTCCGCCGGTGGGCACCGTGTGGGATCTGATGCCGAAGCCCTGGGTGGAGTTTTATCTTCCCACGTATCGGACGACGGATGGCAAACAGGGTTATCTGTTGGAGCTGACAGCCACGCTGGTGCCCGAGCCCGCCTCCCCTCTCGTCCTTGCGGCCGGGCTAGCCGGGATGGGAGGCGTGATGCGCAGGCGGCGGTGCGGTCTCGATACGCGCGGCTTTCGGCGCGCTACTCGACCGGCGTAGGGGCGGAGTCCAGAGTCTAGCGTCGAGCGTCTAGAGTCGGTGATGAGAAGTCGCCCTCACCCAAACCCTCTCCCGTTCTCAGGGAGAGGGTTTTTTCATGCCGCAGCCTGAGAGGATTGCAGCTGGAAGCGCGGGTGGTGCAGCAGGCCGGGAGCGCGAGAAAGCCTTCTCCCCTGGCGGGAGAAGGTTTGGATGAGGGGCTGGAACCCTGGTCTCCCGGAAAGTTGTGCCCGGAACACCCTTCTACGGTGGTTGGGCCGCCCGCCGGAGGCGGGCGAGTCGAAACCATACCCGGCACTGCGGGGTCTCGATACGCGCGGCTTACGCCGCGCTACTCGACCACCGTAATTCAGATCGAGAATGCTAAGTCACGAGTCCTGCTGTAGTATTCGTAACACGGCAAATACGCTGATTGAGCCGTCCGGCGTAGCCGGACGAGTCGAAACCACAAGATTTTGCGCGGCGTGGGCCGGTCCTGGAGAAGACCGTTTCATTGCCCCACTGGCCGGGTAACATGCCCACAACGGGAACAATGTGACGCGCTGACGCGTCCGTAATGCAAATGCGACCCGGTATGAACACCTGCGCAATGTGACAGGCATAGACTAAGAATGAGGTCGCCATGCGATCGGACCTGGCCCACAACAAAGGGGTGTCGTGTGGGGCATTCCCGGTGCTGTGGGCGGGCGAGACGGGCAGCACGAAAAGGAGAGTGGACGCAGTGGACTCACCGGCTGATAACCGCCAGGACGAGCAGGCGCCGGTCAGGTTGACCCGCAGAGAACTTGAGGTTCTCGCGCGGGCCCTGACAGGGGAATCCAACAAGGAGGTTGCCGAGGCGCTGTTTTGCTCCAAGAGGACCGTGGACTATCACCTCAACCGTATCTATCGCAAACTGCAGGCCAGCAACAGGATGCAGGCTCTGCACCGGGCCCGGATGTTGGGGATCCTCCCCGATACCCTCTACGTGCACTGACAGGCTGAGCCCTCGTCGCTCACCTTAAGAAGTTCGGCATTATCCAGTTAGTAAGATCATCTCTCTCAAAGGCGGCGCGAGCCTCTAGCAAGGCAAGCGCCGCTTTTGGCGTTTCCGCTGGGCTCCTGGCAGGGCGCGTTCATGGCATTCAAGCGTACTCCGGGCAGACCGGGTTGTCTTCTGCTGATGCGCGGGGTAAGATGACCCTGTGAAGCCCGCCCGCAAGCGCGGATGCGGGCGCCGTCGCTGGGGGAGCCTGCCGCGGCATGCGGAGAACCTTGTCCGTAGTTGCCCGTGGCGGCTGAGAGGCTCACCGGAGCCGACCCCTTGAACCTGATCCGGGTAATGCCGGCGAAGGAAAGCGAGGCAAGACCATCCGGCCGCACCAGCTTCATCAGCTCCAGGCCGGGGAGAGTCGGCAGCGTTATCCGGCGTTCGGCGCTCTCCGGATCCCCGAGGAGCCAGATGTGAGATATCCGCTCTTGAACCGCAGGGGATTCACCCTGATAGAACTGCTGGTGGTGATCGCGATCATCGCCATTCTCGCCGGATTGATGTTCCCCGTTCTCGCCAGAGCCCGCGACCGTGCCCGGACGGCTGCCTGCCTGTCCAACGGCAGACAGATCGGCATGGCGGTACGGATGTACGTGGACGACAACCGCGACTGCTGGCCGGTATTCCAGGCATATAACACTCAGCAACCGCACCTGGGCGTCGAAGTGGTCCTGCTGCCCTACAGCAAGGAACGGGATATCTTCCGCTGTCCGTCCGACAACGGTGGGCCTGCGCTGGACGGGACGGGACATACCACCTACCGCGCGGCGTTCGGCTCCAGTTACCGGTTCACAAAAGGGTGCTTCAGCATCGTGAACGGTCTCTCGCGAGAGAACGATACGCTGCTGGATATGCCCACCCGGATCGTGCGGGACGGCTCGTTCGTCTCGCCTGCGAACACGCGCATCATCCGCGACGAGATGATGCCCTGGGCCGACCCGAAGGTGGACACTGCGGGGAAATACTTCTACGAGGGGTGGTATCGCCAGTGGCATTCCAGGGGCGCCACCATCATTTTCGCGGATGGTCACGCGGAGTTCGTGACCTCCGCTCAGCGGTTCGACGAGCAGTATGTCTCGCCGGAGGGGGTGAGGAGCATTGACGGATACGGGGCCGGTTATGACTGAGCCGCAGGGAAGGGTGCTTCTGCTGGCAAACGGCCGCGGGCCAGGGCGCAAGCTCTGGAAGAAGTTGCGTGCTCGGTGCACGGCGCTGGTGTGCGTGGACGGAGGGGCGGACTCGGCGCGCAAGCTGGGGGATATCCCCGATGCCGTCCTTGGCGACTTCGACAGCGCCAGCCGGGCGGCTCGTGGCGCGTTCGCCGGTGTGGAGTGGGTGCGGCTGGATGACCAGGAATCCAGCGATCTGGACAAAGGGCTTGGCTGGGTGGCAGAGAAAGGCTGGCAGGATGTTTCGGTGGCCGGAGCGCTTGGCCGCGAGCCGGACCACGCGCTGGCGAACATCGGTCTCCTGATGAAATACCGGCGGGTGCTAAGCGTCACTTTCCACGACCGCCGCCAGGATCTTTTCGCTATCGAAGGATGCTGGGAGTGGCAGCCCGCGGGTGAGATGCGCATATCGCTTCTGCCTCTGTTTGGGCCTTGCACCGTGACGTCCGAGGGACTGCTGTATCCCTTGCGAGGTCTGAAACTGGAGATGGGCGTGAAAGACGGACTGAGCAACCGGGCCTGCGGCAGCCGTGTGCGCATCGAGTGCCAGGGCGCTCCGTTGTTGGTCTGCGTGGAGAGAGGCGGCGGGGGCGAGCCTGTTTTCGCTCCGGCTCTGGCAAAGTGATCTCTCTGAGCGCGCCGGATCTGGCTGTCATAGGGCTGTACCTTGCTGCGACCGTGGCGGTGGGCATGGGGCTGCACCGCTTCCGGGGAGGGGACGCAGAAGCCTATCTGGTTGCCGGCCGCAGAGTCAGCCTGCCTGCTTTTGTGGCCACGCTGGTGGCCACCTGGTACGGTGGGATCCTCGGGGTAGGGGAGTTCACCTACACCTCCGGGCTGTACACCTGGCTTGCGCTGGGCATTCCGTATTACATCTTCGCCATTCTTTTTGCCCTGTTCCTGGCCGGCCCGGTGCGCCGCGCTGCCCTGTATACCATACCGGACCGCCTCGCGCAGTCCTTCGGAAAAGGGCCGGCGGTGCTGGGGTCCGTGTTCGTCTTTGTGCTGGTCAGCCCTGCCCCCTATGTTCTGATGCTCGGGGTTCTGTTGCAGATCGTCACCGGCTGGAGTCTTCCCGTCTGCGTTCTGGTGGGGACGCTCTTTTCCACTTTCTACGTGGCGCGGGGCGGTCTCTCCACAGATATCCGCGTCAACATCTTCCAGTTTCTGCTGATGTTCGCCGGATTCGGCGTCATCCTTCCGGCGGCCGCACTGAAGTACGGCGGCCCTTCGTTCCTGACCGCGAACCTCCCCCCGGAGCTTCTGCGTCTGGAGGGAACGGAAGGCTTCCAGCGGACTGTGGTCTGGTTTCTGATCGCTGTGTGGACCCTGGTGGATCCGGGATTCCACCAGCGCTGCTATGCGGCTAAAAGCGAGGATGTGGCGCGCCGGGGGATCTTCGTCGCGGTCTGCTGCTGGCTGGTCTTCGACTTCCTGACCATCGCCACGGGGCTTTACGCCCGCGCCGTGCTCCCCGGACTGAATGACCCGAAGATGAGCTATCCCCTGCTTGCGGAAGCCGTCCTGCCCGCGGGTCTCAAGGGTTTCTTCTATGTGGGGATGCTCGCGACCATTATGAGCACCGTGCTCTCGTATACCTTCCTCGGAGCCGTGACCCTGGGGCGCGATGTGGTGTGGCGGCTGCGCGGAGACCGGGATGAGTCCCGGCTGACTCTGTACACCCGCGGAGGGATTCTTGTGACGGGCGCGCTGGCGGTTGCGCTGGCGATCGCCATTCCCAGTGTGGTGCAGCTCTGGTACACGCTGGGAAGCGTCTGCGTCCCGGGGCTGATCATTCCCGTTCTGAACAGCTACTTCGGCCGTCAGAGGATGACTGCTGCCGGCTGCTCAGCCTGCATGGCGATCGGCGCGGGCACGGCGCTGGCGTGGCTAGTCTCCGGGCTGGCGCGGGCAGTGGATGGATGGCCGCAGTATCCTCTCGGGATCGAGCCCATGTTGCCCGGGCTCGCGGCATCGCTCATTGCCTATCTGGTCTCTCCTAGAAGGCAGGAATAACCCGCACCGCGACATCTTAGTCTCTTCCAGAAGTCCGGGGGTTCTTGGCGGTGCCATTGCCAGGAAGCCGCCCTTGAAGGCTAGGCGCAATAATGGTAGCATAGATGCGTTAGTTTGAGGCTGTCTGCACAATCCCCGCTACTGGAAGGTCCGTAAACACATGGCAGATTCTACAATCGCGGCCGCCCGGCGGCTTCTGAGCGGCAATGAGGCCATCGCCCGGGGCGCCTGGGAGGCCGGCGTGAAGGTGGCATCCGGGTATCCCGGCACCCCTTCGACGGAGATCCTCGAAAATCTGGCCCGCTATCCCGACGTCTACTGCGAATGGGCTCCCAACGAGAAGGTCAGCATGGAGGTCGCGGCTGGAGCCAGCTTCGGCGGCGTCCGCGCTCTGGCCACCATGAAGCACGTCGGCGTGAACGTGGCCGCAGATCCCCTTCTGACTCTGGCCTACACCGGAGTCCGTGGGGGAGTGGTCTTCATAAGCGCCGACGACCCCGGGATGCACAGCTCCCAGAACGAGCAGGACAACCGGCATTACGGGCGGATGGCCTCCATCCCTGTGCTGGAGCCATCGGACAGCCAGGAAGCCTACGAGTTCACCAAACTGGCCTTTGAGCTTTCGGAGCGCTTCGACACCCCTGTGATGCTGCGCACCACCACGCGCCTCTCACATTCCAAGACGGCCGTGACTGTCCACGTGCCCGGCGAGGCCCCACAACGCACGCCACTGCCGGCGTTCGAACGCAAGCCGCGCAAGTATGTAATGATCCCCGCTCACGCTCGGCTGCGCCATCCGGAGGTGGAGGCCCGCGTGCGGGCGTTGGCTGCCTTCGCCGAGGATGCAAGGTTGGGTGCCGGTGAAGGGAACCTGGCGCTCAACCATATCGAGTGGGGCGACCGACGGCTTGGCATCATCAGTGCCGGCGTGGCCTACCAGTATGCGCGCGAGGTCTTCTCGGGCTACTCGTTCCTCAAGTTGGGCATGACATA
>Ga0101944_10005862_pt1 | contig 13516 bp, 7 predicted proteins | sample DewCreD2012metaG_FD_75245 | JGI IMG/M metagenome (GOLD analysis project Ga0101944, IMG submission 75245) | Hot spring sediment bacterial and archeal communities from British Columbia, Canada, to study Microbial Dark Matter (Phase II) - Dewar... ... | reverse complement strand
CGCCGCCTCTGAACACTACCCGGCCGCCGCGCGCCGGGGACGCAGACGGTCTGCGGCCCTTCGTGTGGCGCGGCGCCTCCGGCCCGATGGCCCCGGCCGCGCCCGCGCCCGCGCCGGAGCGGCCCATGCCGCGCATTTCGCTGGCCCAGGTGCGCGAGGCCGTCAGCCGCGCCCCGGCCGAGGCCCCGGCGCCGCCGCCCCCCAGGCCGCCGATCACGCGGGCCGATACGCCGCCTCCCGCGCCGCCGCGCCCGACGCCTTCACCCCCCGCGGCGCGCGCCCAGACCCGCCGCGCCGTGTCGCCGCAATCCGCGCTCGAGGAGCAGCCGGCGAGCAGCCCCGACCCGGCTGTGGCCCCAAGCCCGGCCGCCGCGCCGGAGCGCGCCATCCGGCGCCCGTCCGTCGTCGAGTCGCCGCATGGGACGCCCGCGCCTGCGGTGCAACGTCAGACAGAGCCGCCGGCGACGCCCCGACAGCGGGCGGAGGCCGCGCCCACCGCCGCTGAGCCTGAGACGAGTGGCGCCGGGTCGGCCCCGGCCGCGTCGCCCGCCAGCGCCGAGACAACGAGCAAGCCAGACTTGCCCTCGCCGCCGCCGCCCGCCAGCGTCCAGCGCGCGCCGGCGTCGGCGGTGAGTCAGCCCTCGGCGCCCTCGCCGCCAGCACAACTCTCCCCTGTCGGCGAGGCCCTGAGGCCGGAGCCTGCCCCGGCCCCGGAAGGCTTGCGCCCGGCCGCTTCGTCCGAAACGCCGGCGGCGCCTACGCCGCTCGCCGTCAAGCCGGAGACCACGCCTCCGTCGGCGTCTGGCCGCACCAATGCTCCGCCGTCGTCGGCGCTGGAGTCGGGACCCGCCGCGCCCCCTGTCCAACGGGTGGCGAGTGAGCAACCGGCGCGGCCGGCGGGCGTCACGCCTGAGCAGGGTGAAACAACGCCGGAGCCTGTCCGCGCAACGCCTCGCGCCCTGGCCGAGACGACTGCGCCTCAGCCGCCGGCCGTCGCGGTCGCGCCGGACACGGATAGGACGCCGCCCCCGGCGCCGTCCGCTCAGCCGGCGCGGGAAGAGCCTCGGCCTGAAGCCGCGCCTGCCGCGCCGACCGTGGGCAGGCCGCGCGCGGACAGGCCGCGTGCGAGTGCGCCTCAGTCCGAACCGCGCCCGGCGGCCGTGCAGCGCGCACCAGCGCCCGAGGCGACATCGGCGCCGGCGCCTGCCGCGCCCCTCCTTCCGTCTGAGCCTGCGCCCGCGTCGGCGCCCGAGGGCGCGCACGACTTTCGCCCTGAGCCGGCTGGACACGCACCGGCGGCCGCGCCCCTGGCCGATATTCGCGCGCGCGCGCCCTTTACGCGGCCGCCGACTATATCGGTCGCGCCGCCCAGGCTGCAACGCCGCGCCGCGCCGGAGGCGAGTCCCCGGCCTGCGCCGTCGCCGCGCGAAGTTCCCGGCCCCGAATTGTCGTCGCAGGCCCCGGCCGTGCGGGCGTCGTCGGCGCCTGCGCCCGAAGCGAGCCCGACGCCGGCGGCGGCCAGGCTTGTAACCCCGGCGCCGGAGCCGCGCCGGGTGCAGCGCCAGATCGCCCGCGAGGCGAGCATTCCGCCGCGTGCGAGGCGCGCGACCGGCGAGCGCCTTGAGGCGCCGGTCCCGGCCGGGGTGGAACGTCAACTTCCGGACACAGCGCCCGGTCTTGAGGCGCCGCGCGTGCAGCGCCGGCCAATTTCGAGAGCCGAGGGCCTTCGGGCCGCGCCGCCAGCGCCGGCGCCTGAGCCAGCGGCGCGCGGCGCTGCCATGCCGGTAACGGCCGCCAGTGCGAGCGCGCCGCCGGTCGTGCAGCGGGTTGAGACCGCCCGCGCTGAGACGCCGGCCGCCCCAGCCGCGAGCGCAGCGGCTTCCGGCGGACCCGCTCCGGCGACCGGGGCGCAGGCCCCGGATGTCGAGACCCTGGCGCGTCAGGTATATCAGCTTGTGCGCGACCGTCTGCGCGTGGAGCGCGAGCGGTTGCGCGGCGGCGGTCTTTGAGGTCAGTGGAGGACGACATGCCCAACACCCGTGGCAGCCTGGCGCCGGCCGTCATCGTCAACCTGGCCGACGAGAGCAAAAAGGTCACGTGCATGTTCAACCCGAACGACTATACGTTGACCAAGCAGAATCAATGGAAGAGCAAGGACGCCAAGGGCCGCAACGTGCCCAAGGTGGAATTCGAGCAGGGCGGCGCGCAGCAGCTCAAACTGCAGCTCTTCTTCGACACCTACGCCGAGAAGGGGGCGGAAGGCGCCGACGTGGACGTGCGCCGGCACACCGACGAGCTGTGGAAGATGATGATGGTCTCGGACGACCGACGGCGGCGCAACAACAAGAGCCGGCCGCCGCTGGTCGAGTTCCGCTGGGGGCGGCTGACGTTCAAGGCCGTCATCACCAACCTCTCGCAAAAGTTCACGCTCTTCAACAAAGAAGGCGTGCCCCTGCGCACGACGGTGGACGTCACTTTCCAGCAGGTGGCGGACGACCAGGACCCCGGCCGCCAGAACCCGACCTCGGGCGGCGGGCCGCCCTTGCGTGTGCACGTCGTCCAGGCCGGCGACCGCCTGGACCTGATCGCGGCCAGGGTCTATGGCGACGCGGCCCAGTGGCGGCGCATCGCCCAGGCCAACGGTCTGCTCCACCCCCTGCGCCTGCGCGAGGGCCAGGCGCTGGTGGTCCCGGCGCTGGAGTAGAGGAGACCGCGCATGCCGGCTGAACAGCGCTTGATGGGGCACATCTACGTCAAAGTGGGCGGCCAGGATGTGCCCGCCGAGGTCATGAACGATCTGGTCGAGCTGACGGTGGAGACCAGCCTGCACCTGCCGGACATGTTTGTGCTGCGCCTGCACGACGACGAGCTCAAGTGGGTGGACGAGGGGCCGTTTGAGCTGGGCAAGGAAGTGGAGATCGCGGCCGAGCCGGAGGAAGGCCAGCAGAGCCAGTCCCTGATCAAAGCCGAGATTACGGCCGTCGAGCCGGAGTTCGACGAGACCATGCAGATCACGCTCACCGTGCGCGGCTACGACAAGTCGCACCGCCTGCACCGCGGCACGACCACCCAGGCCTACCAGAACGTCACCGACAGCGACCTGGTGCAGAAGGTGGCGCGGCAGGCCGGTCTGCAATGCCAGGCGGAAGCCACCAGCGAGGTCTATCCGCACGTCCTCCAGCACAACCAGACCGGCATGGCGTTCCTGCTGGAGCGCGCCCGCCACATCGGCTACGAGCTGTTTGTGGAGGACAAGACCCTGAAATTCCGCAAGCCGTCGGCCAACGGCGGGGCGCTGGAGCTGGAGTGGGGCCGGGAGCTGCGCCGCTTCCGCCCGCGTCTGACGCTGAGCGAGCAGGTGGATGAGGTCATCGTCAAGGGCTGGGACCCGAAAGAGAAGCAGGCCCTCACCGGTCAGGCCAGCCGCGGCCGGGCGGAGCCCAGGATCGGCGTGAACGGCAGCGGCGCGTCGCTGGCCTCGTCCGCCTTCAGCCGCGCCAGACGCGTGGTGGTGGACCGCGTGGTCGGCAGCCAGGCCGAGGCCGACGCGCTGGCGCAGTCCCTGCTGGACGAGATCAGCGGCGCCTTCATCGAGGCCGACGGGCTGTGCCACGGCAACCCGGCGGTGCGCGCCGGCAAGGTCGTCAAGCTCAAGGCTCTCGGCCGGCGCTTCAGCGGCGAGTATTTCGTCACCGCCGCCACGCACACCTACGGCGCCGACGGGTACACCACGAGCTTCAGCATCCACGGCCGGCGCGCGGACACGCTGTACGGCCTGCTGGCGCCGCAACCGGCGGCCGGCGACTTCGACCGGTTTGCGGGGCCGGTGATCGGCATCGTCACCAACAACAAAGACCCGGAGGAGAGCGGGCGCGTCAAGCTCAAGTTCCCGTGGCTGGCCGACGACGTGGAGAGCGACTGGGCGCGCCTGGTGGCGCCGGGCGCCGGCAAAGACCGCGGCTTCTACTGCCTGCCGGAGGTCAACGACGAAGTGCTGGTGGCCTTCGAGCACGGAGATATGCGCCGGCCCTACGTGCTGGGCGGGCTGTGGAACGGCCAGGACAAGCCCAAGCCGCCGCTGAGCGAGGCGCTGGACAACGGCAAGGTCCATCAGCGCGTCTTCACCACCCGCGAGGGCCATAAGCTGACCTTCACCGACGGGCCCAAGCAGGCCGTGACGCTCGAGACCGCCAAAGGCCACCGCCTGACGCTGGCCGACGAGGACAAGCAGGTGGTCCTGGAGACGAGCGGCGGACACAGGCTGGTGCTGGACGACCAGGGCACTGAGATCAAGCTGACGTCGAAGGGCAAGGTGACCGTCAAGAGCGAGCAGGACCTGACCGTGGAATCGGGCGCTAACCTGACCTGCAAAAGCATCGGCAACCTCAACCTGGAAGCGTCCGGCAACGTCACGGTCAAGGGCACAATGCTGGAGTTGAAGGCCAGCGGCATGGGCAAGCTGGAAGCCGGCGGCATCCTGGAAGTCAAGGGTTCGCTGGTGAAGATCAACTGACGGGAGGGGACGATGACCAACCCCATCATTGGGCGCGGCTGGCAGTTCCCGCCGGCCCTGGACCAGCGCGGCACGGTGGCGCTGACCGGGGACGAGGACGAGATCGAGCAGGCCATCCGCATCATCCTGAGCACGGTGCCCGGCCAGCGCGTCATGCGCCCGGATTTCGGCTGCCGCATCCACGAGCTGGTCTTCGCGCCCAACGACGCCACCACCGCCGGCCTGGCGATCCGCTACGTCAGCGAGGCGCTCGGCCGCTGGGAGCCGCGTATCACGCTCCGCAACGTGGACGTCAGCCCGGACATGGAGGACCCATCCCGCCTGCTGGTGAAAGTCGATTATCAGGTGGTGACCAAGCACAACCCGCGCAGCCTGGTGTTCCCGTTTTACCTGATCCCGGAGGAGCCCCGGGCGCCCGTCATGTAGGGGCGCCCGGCCGCCGTGCGCCCACATTGGTTAGGAGCCTCGTATGGCTTTGCCGACTAAGACCCTGGACGACCGCACGTTTCAAGACATCGTGGACGAGGCCAAGAAGCGCATCGCGGCCTCCTGCCCGGCCTGGACCGATCACAACGTCAGCGATCCCGGCGTCACGCTGGTGGAGCTGTTCGCCTGGATGACGGAGATGATCCTCTACCGGCTCAACCAGGTGCCCGAGAAGCACTACATCAAGCTGATGGAGCTGATCGGGCTGACGCTGCGCGAGCCGGAGCCGGCGCGCACGCCCGTGACCTTCTACCTCTCAGCCCCCCAGCCGCTGAGCGTCGTCATCCCGCGCGGCACCGAGGTCGCCACGGTCCGCACCGAGACCCAGCCGGCCGTGGTCTTCAGCACGGACGCCGACCTGGAGATCCGGCCGCCGGTGCTGGCCGCGCTCCAGACCCGCGAAGCGCCGCGCGCGGCGGGCGGCAAGCGCGCCACGCGCGAGCACAACCTGCGCCAGATGGGCGTCGGCGGCTACGAGTTTGCGGCCTTCGGCGGGCCGCCGATGGCCGGCGATGCGCTCTACCTGAACTTTGCCAACGACCTGAGCGACCATGTGCTGGGTATCGACGTCGTCTGCCCGGTGGCCACCGGCATGGGCATCGATCCGGACAACCCGCCGTGGCAGTGGGAGGTGTACGCCGGCAGCGAGGGCGGCGAGAGCCGCTGGACCCCGGCCGTCGTCGAATCCGACGGCACCGGCGGCTTCAACCAGACCGGCCTGGTGCTGGTGCGCCTGCCGCGCATGGCGTTGCGCGACGAAGGCGGCCAGCGCTGGTTCCAGTTGCGCTGCCGCGTGATCGAGCCGGCGGAGAAAGGCCGTAACTACGACCGCTCGCCGCGCCTCAACCGCGTCAGCGTGAGCAGTTGGGGCGGCACGGCCTGGGCCAACCACGCCTCCGTCGTGAAGGCGGAATTGCTCGGCCGCTCCGACGGCACGCCCGGCCAGGTCTTCCGCGCCGAGTACCGGCCCCTGCTGCGCCGCACTGACGACGAGACCGTGGAAGTCCTGCCGCCGGGCGCCGAGACCTGGGAGGCCTGGCGTGAGGTGCCGGACTTCGCCGACTCCGGCCCGGACGACCGGCACTTCACCTGCGACAGCACGACCGGCGAGGTGCGCTTCGGGCCGGCGCTGCGCCAGCCGGACGGCTCGGTGTGCTCGTATGGCGCCATCCCGCCGCGCGGCGCGCAGATCCGCTTCGGCGCGTACCGCCACGGCGGCGGCGTGGTCGGCAATGTGCAGGCCGGCACCCTGACCGTGCTCAAGACCTCCATCCCGTACGTGGACCGGGTGATCAACCACCTGGACGCCACCGGCGGCCTGGACGCCGAGACCGTGGACCTGGCCCAGGTGCGCGCCCCGTCGCTCTTGCGCTCGCGCGGGCGGGCGGTGACCGCGGCGGACTTCGAGGCCCTTGCCCTGCAAGCCGATTCGCGCGTGAAGCGGGCGCGTTGCGTTCAGCCGCGCGCCTCCGGCTCCAAGGAACTGGCCGGCGGCCAGGTGTTCCTGCTGCTCGTCCCGCGCCTCAACCAGCCGGAGGGCCGGCTGACGCCGGAGCAGTTGCGCCTGCCGGACGACCTGCGCGAGGCGGTGGCGAGATACCTGGACGATTACCGGCTGCTGACCGTGCGCCTGGACATCCGCGAGCCCGAGTACCTGCGCGTGGCGGCCGAGGTGGCGGTGACGGCCGAGCCCGAGGCCGATCCGCAGCGCGTGCGCGCCGACGTGGAGCGCGAGCTGTACCGGTTCCTCAACCCGCTGGCCGGCGGGCCGGACGGCGATGGCTGGCCGTTCGGCCGCCCGCTGTACCCGTCGGATGTGTACGCCTGCCTGCAGCGCGTGCGCGGCATCGCCTTTATCGAGTCGCTCAAGCTCAGCCTGGTGCGGCCCGGCGGCGAGCCCGACGAGATCGACGGCCGGCTGCCGGTGCCGGTCCATGGCCTGGTGGCCTCCGGCGAGCACCGCGTCCGGGTGGCTCGGATGAAGTAGTATGGACAACCCTGCTCTGCTGGCCCAACTGCGCATCCAATTCCCGGACGGCGCCGTCCAGGTCGTGCCCATCACGACGACGACGTTCGACATCGGCCGCGTCGCCAGCAACAACCTGGTGCTGCCGGACGCCAAGATCTCGCGCCATCACGTGCGCCTGCTGTTCGAGGGCGACCGCGTCAGCCTGATCGACATGAACAGCCGCAACCGCACGTTCTTCGGCGGGGTGCCGCTGCCGCCCAACGTGCCGCAGTTGATCGCGTTCGGCGCATCGTTCGTCATCGGCCCCTACACGCTCACGCTCGAGGCCCCGCCGCGCCCGGCGGAGCCTGAACCGCCGGCCGAGGCCGGGCCGGAGGCGGCCGAGGCCCCGCCCGCCGCCGAGCCCGCGGCTCCGGCTGCGGCTGAGGCCGAACCCAAATCCGAGCCGCCCCAGGAACCGCCGCCGTCGCTGCCGCCGCAGTTCGTGCCCGGCGATCCCGAGCGCTACAACACCGCCTTCGGCCTGCCGCCGTACGCCAGCCGCTACCTGCAGCACCTGCCGCCGATCTATCACGAGCATCCGTTCCTCGGGCAGTTCCTTCTGGCGTTCGAGGGCGTGCTCACGCCGGTGGAGCAGATGGTGGACAACTTCGATCTGTACCTGGACGCCTACCAGGCGCCGGCATACTTCCTCGAGCAGTTGGGCGAATGGTTGGGGCTGGCGCTGGACGAGAAGTGGCCCGTCGCCAAGCGCCGCGCGCTGGTGGCGGAGGCGGCCGAGCTGTACCGCCGGCGCGGCACGCGTTGGGCTTTGTCCCGCTACTTGCAGATCTACGCCGACGCCAAACCGGAGATCCGCGAGCCCGAGGACCGCCCGCACCACTTCGAGGTCGTCCTGCGCCTGCCGCCCGGCGGGTCCGTGGATCGGCCCACCGTCGAGCGCATCATCGATGCCAACCGGCCCGTCCACACCACCTACTCGCTCGAGATCGTGCGCGGCTGAGAAGCGCGATGGCGCTTGCCGATACAATTCCAGCGTGCTGCCGTAAGGCCTAAAATCCCAACTCAATTTGTCAGGATTGTTGGCCGGGCGGATAATGGCGCCGAGACGCCCCGCCGTGGTCGGCGCGTCCCACGCGAGCGCTTTGGAAGACGTTTGAGAGGCGCGCGCCTGCTAACCTTTATCCTGGAGGCACCGTACTTGAGGCCGTGTCTCGATCCTGTGTAAACGCGTTGGGGCGCACGGCCGTGCGCCCCTGCTGGTGGGAAATTACACAAAATTCGAAAAACAACCCTACTTGACCGCCGCCAGCGAGCTTATGTTAACGGCTGTGCCGGGCTGGCTGGGTCTGAACCGGCGCTTTATTTGCGTGCCCTGAAATGAGGCGGCGATGACTTCCCTCGTCGGCCAGTCGCTGGATCGCTATCGCATCGCCGCCCTGCTGGGCGAAGGCGGCATGGGCGCCGTCTACAAGGCGCACGACACCATGTTGCTGCGCGACGTCGCCGTGAAGGTGATGCACGCCCAGTTCGGCCGCCAGGCGGCCTTCCGCGACCGTTTTTTGCAGGAGGGGCGGGCGGCGGCGCGCCTGGACCATCCCGGCATCGTCAAGGTCTACGATTTCGGCCAGCGCGAGGACGTGCTGTACATCGTGATGGAGTTCATCCCCGGCGCCAACCTGCGCAAGCTGCTGAGCAATCTGCGCGCGGACGGCCAGGGCCTGAAGCTTGATGAAGGCGTGGGCGTGATCCGGCACGTGGCGCTGGCCCTGCATTACGCGCACGGCCAGGGCGTGCTGCACCGGGACATCAAGCCGGACAACATCATGCTCAAAACGGAGGCGGCCGAGGGCCTGCCGTACCGGCCCGTGATCACGGACCTGGGCCTGGCGAAGTTGAGCGAAGGCGGCGTGGCGACGCAGACCGGGACCTCGATGGGCACGCCGGCCTACATGGCCCCCGAGCAGATCATGGGCTCTGAGACCGACGCCCGCAGCGACGTGTATTCGCTGGGTATCCTGCTCTTCGAGCTGGCCGTCGGGCAGTTGCCGTTCCCGGTGAAGACCATCACCGACGCCGTGCGCTACCATCTGCAAGAAACGCCGCCGTCGCCGCGCTCCCTGCGCCCGGCCCTGCCTGAGAGTCTGGAGGCCGTGATCCTGAGGGCGCTGCAGAAGGAGCCGGCCGAGCGTTACCCGGATGCGCGCGCCCTGGCCGAGGCCCTGGCCGCCGAGCAACCGCACGCGGCGACGGTGATGTCCGGCCCGGTTTCAAGTTTGGAGCCGGCGGTGAGTCTGGTGACGCAATACCAGCAGAGCCTGGTTGACGTCCGCGGCGACTCGGTCATCGATCAGTTCCCGGCGACGCCCGGCACGTTGACCCACGATCGCGTGCAAGTGCTGGGGCGGGACGGCAGTGTGCAGACGGCGGCGTTGAAACGCGGCGGGTTGACCATCGGCCGGGCGCTGGAGAACGATCTGGCGCTGGCCAGCCCGAAAGTCTCCAGCCGGCACGCGCGCGTCGAATTCGACGGCGCGCACTACCGCGTCACCGACTTGAACAGCACCAACGGGACTTATCTCGGCGGCGTTAAACTCCTGCCCGGCGTGCCGGAGGTCTGGCCGCCGGACAAGCCGCTTAAGATCGGCGAGTATTATCTGCGCCTGGAGTCGGCGGCCGGACCCAGGACGCCGCCGAAGACAGAGCGGACCTCCGTGGATGCCAGCCGCGTCCACACCAGCGCCGGCGGCCGGGTGGGGCTGTTTGCGGAGCAGGCGCAGCTATCCTTGGAGCCCGGCAAGCCCTTCACGCTGCGCCTGACCCTGCTCAACCAGGGCGCGGTGGTGGACCACTTCAAGATGTCGGTCGACGGCGTGCCGCCAGATTGGGTCTCCGTCCCCGGCCCGGTGCAGCTCATGCCCGGGGCGCAGGCCGAAATCCCGTTGACGATCCAGCCGCCGCGCGCGTCGTCCAGCCGGGCCGGGCGCCGCCAGTTGCGCGTGCGCGCCGTCAGCCAGGACGAGCCGGGTCAGGCGGCGGAGGTGCCTCTGACCCTGACGGTCGGGGCGTTCACGCAGGTGGCCGCCGAGTTGCGCCCGCAGAAACTTCAGATGGACCGGCCGGCCCAGGTGACGGTGACCAACCAGGGCAACGCCCCGGCGGTGATCACCGTCGTCCCGCAGGACCCCGGCGACGAGTTGGCCTTCCGGCCGGCCCAGGCGCAGGTGAGGGTGGAGGCCGGCGCCACCGGCGTGGCCCAATTCCGCCTGCGGCCCCGGCGCACGCGCTGGCTCGGGCCGGAGCAGCTTCATCCCTACAGCGTGCAGATCGCCGGGGCCGGCGCGCCGCCGACGACCCTGAACGGGCAACTGGTGAGCCGCGGGCTGATCCCGGCCTGGGCGCCGCCCCTGGCGCTCGTGCTGTGCCTGGCGCTGGCCGCCAGCGCCGCCCTTTACTATTTCGGCGTCGTCGCCCCGGATCAGCAGGCGGCGGACGGACTGACCAACGGCCAGGAGGTGATCCTGGGCACCGAGCCGGACAACCCGGACACGGACGGCGGCGGTCTGACCGACGGCGACGAGGTGACGCGCGGCCTGGACCCGCTGGCGTCCGCCGATGACGGCTCGGTCCCGGTCACCGGCGCGTCGGAGACGCCGTCGCTGGCGGCCTCGCCCGAAGCGGGCGCCCCGGCCCCGACCGAGGCCCCGGCGGTAACGTCGCCTGATTCGCCCGCCGTCGTCGCCAGCCCGGCGCCTGCCGTCACCACGCCGCCGGCCGCCGCGCCGGAGCTGGCGGCCACGACGGCTGCGCCTGCAGTCGTCACGACCGCGGCCCCCGTTATCACCACGCCGCCCCCGCCGGCCACGGAAACACCCACGGCCACGCCGACGTCCACCCCAACGCCGACCACCACACCGCCGCCGGCGGCGACGGTCACCGTCCTGTTTGACAACGTCAAGACCGACGTCTATCTGCGCGGCTCGGAATACGCGGACCGCGGTATCCAGATTTCGGCCAAACCGCAGAAGACCTGCCTGGGCGGCATCCAGCCGCGCCTCCAGACGCTCGATCCTAAGGCGACGAAGCTGCAGAGCGTGCTGACGACGGCGGCTGCCTTCGACGCGAGCGAGTGCAACGACGGCGTCCTGTCTTTCCAGTTCGATAAGCCGGCCCAGGCCGTCACGCTGCGTTTCGCCTCGATGGGCGGCGACTACGAGCTGCGGGCCTACGATGCGGCCGGGGCCCTGCTCGACCGGGTGCCAAGCCGCATCAGAACTTCATCCGCGCCGATTGTGTACGATCTGGTTTCCAGGGTAGCCAAGATTGGGCGGATCGAATTCGGCCCGACCAGCACGACCCTGCTTAGTTGCTCGCTCACGGCCTGTTTCGACGCAGTGACAGCAGTCGTCGAACTGACGTATTCACCCTGAGAGGCCCATGTCGTCTAACCCACCCCTCGTCGGTCAATCGCTGGATCGGTACAAGGTGCTCGCGCTCCTGGGGGAGGGCGGGATGGGCGCCGTCTACAAAGCGCACGACGGCATGCTGCTGCGCGACGTGGCCGTAAAAGTGATGCACGGCCAGTTCGGGCGGCAACAGCGCTTCCGCGAGCGGTTCTTGCAGGAGGCGCGGGCGGCGGCGCGGCTGGACCATCCGGGGATCGTCAAGGTCTACGATTTCGGCCAGCAGAGCGATCTGCTGTACATCGTGATGGAGTTCATCCCCGGCGCCAACCTGCGCAAGATGCTGCGCGACCTGGCGGCGGCCGGCAAGGGCGTGGTGCTGACGGAGGCCATCGGCCTGCTGCGCCAGGTGGCGCTGGCGCTGGACTACGCCCACAAGCAGGGCATCTTCCACCGGGACATCAAGCCGGACAACATCATGCTCAAACCGGAGCCGGCCGAGGCGCTGCCGTACCGGCCGGTGATCACCGACCTGGGCCTGGCGAAGCTGACGCAGGGCGGCGTGGCGACGCAGACCGGGACGTCGATGGGCACGCCGGCCTACATGGCCCCGGAACAGGTGATGGGGCAGGAGGCGGACGCGCGCAGCGACGTGTACTCGCTCGGCGTCCTGCTGTTCGAGCTGGCGGTGGGGCAGTTGCCGTTCCCGGTGAGGACCATCACCGACGCGGTGCGCTACCACCTGCAGGAGCCGCCGCCGCGGCCTCGCTCGCTGAAGCCGGACCTGCCGGAGACGCTGGAGGCCGTGATCCTCAAGGCGCTGGAGAAAGACCCGGCGGCGCGCTACGCGGACGCGGGCGCGCTGGCCGAGGCCCTGGCGGGGGAGGGCCCGCGCGCGGCGGCGGTGGCCGCCCCGACCGCCGGCCTGGGGGCGGCGGTGAGCCTGGTGACGCCCTATCAGCAGAGCCTGGTGGAGCTGCGCGGGGCGTCGGTGTTCCAGGAGTTCCCGGCGACGCCCAGCGGGCTGACGGCCGACCGGCTGCAGATCCTGGGCCGCGACGGCAGCGTGCGCGCGGCGGCCCTCAAGCCGGGCGGCGTCACCATCGGCCGCGCGCCGGACAGCGACGTGGTGCTGGCCAGCCCGAAGGTCTCCAGCCGGCACGCGCGGGTCGAGTTCGACGGCGCGCAATACCGGGTGACGGACCTGAATAGCACCAACGGCACTTACCTGGGCAGCGTCAAGCTCCTGCCGGGGGTGCCGGAGGCCTGGCCGCCGGACAAGCCGCTCAAGATCGGCGATTTCTTCCTGCGCGTCGAACGTTCCGACGCCACCGCGCCGGCGCCCACGACGAACACCGCTGTTGATGCCAGCCGCATCCATACCAGCACCGGCGGGCGGGTGGGCGTCTTCGTCGAGACGGCGCGCTACTCGGCCGAGCCGGGCCGTTCGGTCACGGCCAGTATCATCGTCCTCAACCAGGGTTCGGTCGTCGATCATTTCAAGACGACGGTGGACGGCGTGCCGCCGGAGTGGGTGACGGCGCCGGGGCCGGTGCAATTGATGCCCGGCGCGCAGGCCGAGCTCACGCTGACTTTGCAGCCGACGCGCTCACCGGTGACGCGCGCCGGCCGGCACATCGTGCGCGTGCGCGTCTCCAGCCAGGATGAGCCGGAGCAGGTGGCCGAAGTCCGCCTGACGCTCACCGTGGGCGCGTTCATGCACTTCGTCACCGAGGCGCGGCCGCAGAAGGCGCTGGCCGGGCGCCCGGTGCGCGTGACAGTGAACAATCAGGGCAACACGCCGGAGACGTTCAAGATCACGCCGCAGGACCCCGGCGACGAGCTGCGCTTCCAGCCGGAGCAGGCCGAGGTGCGCGTCGATCCCGGACAGACCGGCGTCGCGGACCTTCGCCTCACCACCCGGCGCGTGCGCTGGTTCGGGCCGCCGCAATTGCACCCCTACAGTTTGCGGGTGGGCCCGACCGAGGGCGAGCCGCAGACCCTCAACGGCCAGTTGGTGAGCCAGGGCCTGATCCCGGCCTGGGCGCTGGCGCTGGCCCTGGTGCTGTGCCTGGGCGCGGCGCTGGCCGGCTTGCTCACGTATAACCAGCTGGTCGCTGCCCCGGCCACGGCCACGGCCCTCGC
>Ga0101944_10005861_pt1 | contig 13520 bp, 10 predicted proteins | sample DewCreD2012metaG_FD_75245 | JGI IMG/M metagenome (GOLD analysis project Ga0101944, IMG submission 75245) | Hot spring sediment bacterial and archeal communities from British Columbia, Canada, to study Microbial Dark Matter (Phase II) - Dewar... ... | reverse complement strand
TCCGGAGGAGAGGCGCCGCTCCTGTGGTCCTATGGGTGGCATGCGTCCTATCGGTTGCGCCCAGTGCCCCGGCCGCGGAGGCCCCGCCCGACCTCAAGAGGGGCCTCGTCGCCCACTACACCTTTGACAAGGACGCCTCGGACTCCAGCGGCAACGGCCACAACGCGACCAACAAGGGCGCGAGCCCCGTGGCCGAGGGGAAGCTCGGCGGCGCCTTCGCCTTCGATGGCACGAGTGACCACGTGGTCGTGCCGCCCGCCGTCACCAGGGGACTCGCCTGGTTCACGGTTGCCCTGTGGCTCAAGACCACCCAATCGGCGGCAAGCCCGCGGTCCCGCATCTGGTCCAACCCCACACTCATCGGCTTCTCGACGGGAGGCTACGGCTCGAACGATTTCGGGCTGATGCTCGAGGGCGGGAATCCGGCGTACTTCCACGGCCTCTTCGCCGATGGCGCCGACGTCTCGTGGCACTCATCGGTCGTTGCGGCGGACGACAAGTGGCATCACGTGGCCCTCGTGAGCCAGGGGCCGCGGATGATGCTGTACCTCGATGGAGAGCTGCTCCGCGGCGAGGTGCTGCTTCACACAGGCAGCGGCGCGACCTCGCTGGGCGTTCAGGCCCAGACCCCCGCGGGCGGGAGCCTGGGCGCGGCGGGCATCCTCATCGGCGCATGCAGCGAGGCCGGCAACCCCGCCTACTTCTTCCGAGGACTGATTGACGACGTGCGTATCTGGCGTCGGGCGCTCGCCGCCCACGAGGTCGCCTCCCTATGCGCCAAGCCCCACTAGCGGCGCTCACTCCTTGATGCCGGCTTCGCGCATCATGGTGCGCATCTCGCGCATGGCGCGGACCATCTCGGCCCGTTGGGTGGGCGTGGTGGCCGCGAGCCACTGGGCCACGCGGTCCTTGGTCATCTCCCTGCCCTTGACCCGCTCGTGGGTGTCGCGCTTCGCCAGGGTCTGCTCGATGGTGACCTTGCGCAGCGGCGGGGGCATGGCCTTGAGCATGGCCACGAAGCCCGTGGCCATCTTGGCCATCATGCGGGCGCGCTGTTCCTCGGAGACCAGGGCGGCCATCTTGGCCCGCTGCTCGGGGCTGAGAGACTCAAAGCGCTCGCGGAGGCCCTCGTCGGCGAGGGCCTTCTCGACGAGCTTCTGGAGCTCGTGGGGCGGGAGGCGTTCGGCCTTCGCCGCCACGTCCGCGATCCAGACCTCCAGCTCCTTCTCCGAGAGCTCAGCCGGGTCGCCCTTCATCACGGCCTCGATGACCTGGGCAGCCGTCGTGGGCGGGGGCGGGGGCCAGAACCACCACGTCACCACGCCCCCCGCCGCGGCCAGACACAGCGCTGATGCGATGGCGAGCAGGACTTTGCGGCTCACTAGAGGCTCTCCACGTGGTTGTCGTGGAAGAGGCCGTTGATTCCCACCTTGGCCCCAGCGCCGCGATGGAACGGCTCGTAGTCGCGGAGGATGGGGACGACCTCGATGCGGATGAATCTGTGGCCGATGGCCTGGCCGGCCTTGTGGTGGTTGAGGAGCTCGGCCCACTCGTAGCTGGACCCCTCGCCCTGGAAGTAGCTGGGAAAGGTGTAGGCCGGGTCGGTCGGGCGGTCGTCGGGGCACTCGAAGATCTCGCGTCCCGCGTAGCGGGCTAACAGGTCGGCGATGCGCGGGAGCGCGCCGACCTTGGGCTCGGTGGACGGCATCATGCTCGCGCAGGGATACCAGTGGTCGTTGTCGTCCACGTAGAGGGCGATGGCCTTGCCGAGCTGGTCGAGGGAGTTGAGGCAACGGGTCTTGCGCGCGTAGGCTCGCATCTTCTGGGTCGCCGGCAGCAGCAGCGCCGCCAGGAGCGCGATGACCGAGACGACCACCAAGAGCTCCACGAGGGTGAAGGCCCGGCGCAGCGGCCCCACATCAGGGGCTGCCTTCATGGGGGGCCCTCCTTGCAGGGGTCGAGGATGATGGTGCCGAAGCGGGTGGCGATGCTGCCCGTAGGGGTGAGGGATGGCTTGCCAATGCGGCCATCGCGGACGACTTGAAGGGCGGCCTGGGCGGCTGAGAGCTCGCCAGTGAGGCTGACGCGCCCTGTCTTCCCCGGGGGAATCTTGCCGTCGGTGGAGGCGGTGAGGCCGCCGAGCTGCACGTCGCCGAGCCTCAAGATGTAGCCAAGGCCCCGGATGTCCATCTCGAATGTGTTGGGGTTGGTCACCGTGGCCTCGACGACGATGCGCGCGCGGGCCAGCGACGCCTCGGTGATGCGGACGCTCACGTCGGAGAACTTCGGCGATCGCATGACGGGGAACTTGTCGCTGTATGAGAGCGGGAGCTCCACCGTCTGGCCGAGGACGCTGAAGGCCAGGCTGCCGCGAAGTGTGTACGGCACCTCGCGGGCGCTTCGCAAGCTCTGGTAGGCCCGGCGCAGGTTGTCATAGGCCAGGCGGACCGAAAGGGCAACGGTACCCACCCCTCGGGCGGGCAGGGCCACGTCAAGGGGCGCCTCCGAGCGAGCGAACTCCTGCCCCTCGATGTCCAGCCCGTACCGTGCGAAGGCCGCGCGGAGCGGGAACCAGCAGCGGTTTCGCACCTCGACATCAAAAGTCAGGCCCACACCCTCCAAGTCCATCGCCGAAATGCGCGGCCGAATCGTCTCGGCCTTTGGCCTGCCCAGCAGCGTGACAAGCATGCTGCACCCCGATGTGCACATCAGCAAGGCCACGACGATTGCGCAGTGCAAGACCGCCTTCATCCGCGCCTCCGAGCCGGGCGGGCGCTGCTCGCCGCTCGCGGGCCATTCTACCGCCCATGACGGGCGTTGTGCAAGCGCCCTGAGCTGCCAGGGCTGCCAAGGGCGCGGCACCGAGGCGCGGGGCCTTCCTTCGGGGCCGGCCCCGACCCTCCTACCCCCCCCCAAGGGGGAGGGAACCTTCTGACCCCTTTCCCTTCCAGGGAGAGGGCAGGGTGAGGGTCGGGCGCCTCAGGCCTTCGCAGGCTAACCACAATCGGGGTCGCTGCGCCGCGGCCACAGCGAGCGGGCCTTTTGCTCGCACCCGCGGAGCGCGGCGGCCACCCGGCGGGCCAGCTCGTCGCGGCTCAAATCGTCAGGTGGAATGAGCTCGCCGACGTATAGCACCACCCGCGAGCGGTGGATGCGCCAGGTGTCGGGCGGCAGGAGGCGTTCGGTCCCCGCGATGGCGACGGGGAGGATGGGGACGCGGGCGCGCTGGGCGAGAAGGGCCATGCCTTGCTGGACGGGTCGGGGCCGCCCCTCGCGGCGCAGACCGCCCTCTGGAAAGACCCCGATCGCCTCCCCCTGCTCCAAGAGGTCGGTGGCGGCGCGGAGGCTCTCCTTGTTCATGCCACCCTCCTTCACCACGAGCACTCCCCAGAAGCGCGAGAAGCCGTGCAGGAGGGGCAGGTAGTAGAAGCGGTCAGTCATGAGGAAATGGAGGAACCGCGGGAGGGCTAGCTGGAGCAATGGGGGGTCGGCGAGGCTGAGGTGGTTGGCGGCAACGATGAGCCCGCCGCGCAGGGGCACACGCTCGGTGCCGACGGCGCGCAGTCCCCCAAGAGCGGCCACGATGAGACGTGCGACGTAACGCAGGTTATACCAGGCCACTCGGCGCACGAGGCGCAGGAAGGACCCCTCTCGGTGAGGCTGGCCCGGGCGGCGGTGAGGGCACGACGTGTCAGTCGTCGTCGCTGTCGTCCTCGGCGGCATCATCCAGCCGCTCGTAGTGTTCGTCCACCGATTCGGGTCCCCGCGCTGTGGCCTTGGCTCGACGCGCCTCCCACTCGTCGAGGCCCATGACGACTTCGCGCGCCTTGGAGCCCTTGTAGTCGCCCACGATGCCCTCGGCGGCCATCATGTCGATGAGCCGCGCGGCGCGGGTGTAGCCAATCTCGAGCTTGCGCTGAAGGAGTGAGACCGAGCCGCGGCCGCTGGCGAGGACGATGCGGCAGGCCTCCTCGTAGAGGTCGTCGCCGCCGAGGGCGTCCGCGCCGGTTGCCGGGTCGCCGCCATCGCCGTCGCCGAGCGCGCAGCCATCGAGGTTCAGGCTGAAGTCGGGCTTCGCCTGCGACTTGACGAACTCCACGATGCGATGTATCTCCTCGTCGCTCAGGTACGTGCCCTGGGCGCGGGTGAGGTTGGAGGAGCCAGGCGGCAGGAAGAGAAAGTCGCCCGACCCCAGGAGCTTCTCGGCGCCGTTGCGGTCGAGGATCGTCCGCGAGTCCACCTTGGAGGTGACCTGGAAGGAGATGCGGGTGGGGAGGTTGGACTTGATGAGGCCGGTGATGACGTCCACGGAGGGCCGCTGTGTGGCGAGGATGATGTGGAGGCCGACGGCGCGGGACTTCTGTGCCAGGCGGGTGATCGAGGTCTCGATGTTCTTCGAGGCCAGCATCATCATGTCGGCCAACTCGTCCACGATGATGACGATGTAGGGGAGGTGGAAGGGCACGCGGTCGTAGTCCACGTCCTCGCCGAGTCGGCTGCGGATTTCGGCCTCGCCGAGGCGGTTGTAGGCGGCGATGGAGCGCACTCCGACGGCTGCGAGGATGTCGTAGCGCTCGTCCATCTTGCGGGTCGCCCAGTCGAGGATCCAGGTTGCGCGCTTCATGTCCACGACGACTGGGGTGAGGAGGTGGGGGATTTCGGCGAATGCGGCCAACTCGACCATCTTGGGGTCTATGAGTATGAGCCGCACGTCGTCGGGGTGCTGGGTCATCAGGATGCTGGCGATGATGGAGTTGATGCACACGCTCTTGCCCGAGCCCGTGGCGCCGGCGATCAGGAGGTGGGGCATTTTCGTGAGGTCGGCGACGATGGGCCGGCCCGAGGCGTCCTTGCCGAGGAACAGCGGGATCACCTGGTCGCGCTTGCGGTAGCTGTCGCTCTCAAGCAGCTCCCGCATGCGGACCAGTTCCTTGTCCATGTTGGGCAGCTCGACGCCGACGGTGGACTTTCCCGGGATGGGCGCGACGATGCGCACCGCGGGCGCCTTGCAAGCGATGGCCAAGTCGTCCGACAGCGAGGCGACCCGCGAGAGACGCGTCCCAGCCTCCAGCGAGAGCTCGTACCGCGTCACGACCGGCCCCTGGTCAATGTCTACCACCCGCGCCCCGATGCCGAACTCCTTGAGCGTGCGCTCGAGGATCTCGACCTGCGCCTGGATGTGCTGGGTGCGCAGGCTCCTGTCCACCGCGTGCGCCTCCTCCAGCATGCTTACCGGCGGGAGCAGGTAGTTGGGGTTTCGCGGCTGAGCGCGTCGGGCCGCGGGCTCGCCGGCCGGCTCTGCTTCGTCTCCCTCATCCCTCTCATCTCTCTCATCTCCCTCCTCGGAGCCGCCAGGCGTGGCGGCCGCCTGCTCAACCGTCGCTCCGGCAGCGACGGCGGATGCCTCGTCGTCGGCGTCCGACGCCTCGGTGGGCATCTCGTCCGCAGATGTCTCCTCCGTCTCGCCCTCATCGTCGTCGTTGGCCTCGGCGACGCCGGGACTTGTCTCCTCAACGCGGTCGGTCTGAATGACTTGGGTGGCGGACCTGCTGGTGACGGGTCGCCCGGTGTCAATCGGCTGGTCGGGCGGATGAGGGGGTTGCTCCTCGGCATGGACATCAGCCGTGCCCCTGGGCTCGATTGGCGGCGGGGCCGCTTCCTCAGTGGGGATGCCGGCCTCGGGGTCAAACGTCTCCGCGCCCACGGCCACGGGCGTCGCTGCTTCCGTGGCAGCCGGGGCGCCTGCGGCCGCGGCTGCCGCGGCGCGAGCCGGGCGCGACCGCTGCCGCCGCCGCCTGAGCAGCGGCACCAGGCGCTCCTTCCCCACTCGCCCCACCCACGCCACGGGCGGCGCCAACAAGTCGTCCACCGATAGCATCAGGAGCGCGATCATCGTCAGCGCCGAGCCTAGGAGCCATTGCCCCGTGTGGCCGAAGTACTGCACGGCCAGCGTGTTGAGCGCCACGCCCACGCTGCCGCCATAGCCCGGCATCGCCTCGGACCGCTGGCCCCCGGCGCCGGCGAACGCGCAGGCGCACACCATCAGCAACGCCGCGCCCAGTGCCCGAAGGGCTAGCTGCTCCAGGCCGCGCCCAAGAAGATTCAGCACCGCCCACCCCGCGACCAGCACGATGAGGACGTAAGAGCATGCACCCATGCCTTCCAGGAGAAACGCCCCCAGCTTCGCCCCGAGCAGCCCGCAGCCGTTCTGCGTCGGCGACGCCGGCGGCAGGCTATAAGTCGGCAGGTCGCTCGGCTGAAACGTCACGAGGCTCACCGCCACAAAGGCGCACAGCCCAAGCACCAGGAGCGACACGACCCAGCGCACCATCACCAGGCGGTTCATGGCAGCCCTCGCAAGCGAGGCCGGATTCATACGGGGATGCGGCCAAACGGCCGAGGCGGAGGAGAAGGCCCGCCTCACGGGGAAAGGCGAACGCCGTCTATTCTACCACACGCCGGTGAGCTTTGCAAGCACTATCGCAAGACCCACCACATAGCAGTATATCGTGAATACCCGCAAGCACTTACGGCGAACGATGAACGTCAGCAGCCCGAGTGCGGCCAGGCTCACCACCAGCGACGCCGCGCACCCCAACGCCAACGGGGCAACGCCAGCCTCGGCGAACGACGCAATCGCCCTGGCCTTCAGCACCGTGGCCCCACCGATGGCGATCACCCCGAGCAGGAACGCGAAGGCCACGGCCGCTCCCCGCTCCAGCCCGCTTGCAAGCCCAGCGCTCACGGTCATGCCCGACCGCGAGATGCCAGGCACCAGCGCTATCGCCTGGGCGACCCCGATCCAGAACCCATCGCTCGGGGTCACCGCGTCGAGCGGCTTCGCATCCGTCGCACGCCGCTCCCCCACCCACAGCACCGTGCCCGTCAGCAGCATCCCGATGGCGACCCACAGAGGGTTATCGAAGAGCGCCTCGATGCGATCCTTGAGCAGCACCCCGAGCACCGCGGCGGGCAGCGTCCCCACAATCAGCGCGGGGATCAGCCCCCGCCGCGTGGTGAACACCGAGAGAATCTCGCGCCAGAAGAAGATGCAGATGGCCACCAGCGACGCCGCGTGGAGCGCCACCTCCACCGTCACAGGCGCCTCGCGGATGCCGAACAGCGCCCGCGCCAGCACCAGATGTCCCGAACTTGAGATTGGGAGAAACTCGGTCACGCCCTGAAGCGCGCCGAGCCCGATGCCCTCGAGGATCGTCAAAGGCTGCATTCCTCTCGATGGGGAGGGACTTCTGGGGACCTCCGCATTATACCGCCTCAGCCCACACCGTCAAGCCAAAAACCCGCTGACGCTACCCCAGTTTCGCTCCTGGAGCTACCCTGATTCCGAACGGGGCGCAAGGCCGCGGGCCAACGAAACTGTGGCTCCCTCGGCCAGTGCAGACGCCGACACCGGACAGAGGATCAACTTGTGTGCAAGGCATTTGATCCTCTGTGCCAATTTTTGGCACGCTCCCTAAGCGCTTGCCCCGTCAGCACTTGGGAACTGGGCGGGCTCCCAGAGAACAGGGGATCGCTGGCCCCGCCTCACAAGTTGATCCTCTGTCAAGGGGCTGGCGCACGGCTTGGCATGCCGCGCCGAGAATGGGCCTCGGCCTTTCGCACTGCGGCGCGAAGCGACGCGTTGGGCTCACCGCCGCGACGCCCCCGCATCCAAGGCGGCGCTTCGCACCGCACTCCAAGAGACTCTCGCATGGTCTCTGGACCGGTCCCAAGTGGACGCATACATGCCCAAATCGGCAGATGCAAGGCGGCTGGATGCCTCGACTCGCCCGGCCTGGCCCCCGCTGCTGTCATGGTGAAGGGCCGGGGCGTGTGAGGGGGCGAAATTGGGTGGGGGCCTGGGTGGCGGCTCGGACGGCCTCGACGGCCTCGAAGTAGAGCTTCTCCTGGGCACGAACCCGTGGCTCGCTGGGCTTGGGACGGGTGTAGGTGCCGTCCGGGCCGAGCTGGTGGGCCTTTACGTTGTCGGCGAAGTAGGTCTCAAGGATGCTGATGAGGCGGCGTCGCAAGGCGGGGGCGGTGATGGGGAAGACGATCTCGAGGCGTCGGTCGAGGTTGCGCCGCATCCAGTCGGCGCTGGAGAGGTAAACCTCTTCGTGGCCGCCGTTGCGGAAGTAGAAGACGCGCGCGTGTTCGAGAAAGCGGTCTACGATGGAGACGACCTCGATGTTGTCGGAGACGTCCTTGACCCCTGGCCTGAGGCAGCAGATGCCGCGGACGTTGAGGCGGACGCGGACGCCTGCCATGCTTGCGCGGTAGAGCGCGCGGATGATGCGAGGGTCCTCCAGGGAGTTCATCTTGGCCATGATGAGCCCGGGCTGGTCGGGGGTCGAGGAGTGGGCCTCGCGCTCGATGAGCTCGATGAAGCGCTGGCGGGACTCGGTGGGGGAGATGGCGAACTTGTTCCAGCCGACGCTCTGGGAGTAACCTGTGAGGAGGTTGAAGAAGGCAGAGGCGTCGGCCGCGATGAGGCGGTCGCAGGTGATGAGGCCGATGTCGGAATAAAGGCGCGCGGTGCGCTCGTTGTAGTTGCCCGTGGCGAGGTGGACGTAGCGTCGGATGCCGTGGGCCTCGCGGCGGACGATGAGCAGGGCCTTGGCGTGGGTCTTGAGACCGGCGACGCCGTAGATGACATGGCAGCCTGCGCGCTCGAGGCGCCTGGCCCAGGTGACGTTTCTCTCCTCGTCGAAGCGCGCCCGCAACTCCACGAGCACCATGACCTGCTTACCCTTCTCGGCCGCGTGGGCAAGCGCGGCGATGATCGGCGAGGTCGCGCTCGCACGGTAAAGCGTCTGCTTGATGGCCAACACGTCGGGGTCGCTCGCGGCCAGCTCGACCAGCCGGACGACGGGTTCAAAGGACTCGTACGGGTGGACGAGGAGGACGTCGTGGTTCTGGATGGCGGCCCAGAGATCGTCGCGCCCCTCGCCAGGCTCGGGGCGGCCTGCGCCTGCCGAAGGCAAGCTCAGGAGGTCGCGGGGCGGCTGGGGCGGCCAATCGGGCGCGCGGAGGGCGTCGAAGCCCGGCTTGGCGACCACCTCCATCAGGGCAGAGGGGGCCAGCATGCCGTCCACCTCGTAAACGTCGGCATCCCCGACCTCGCACCAGTTCATCAGCCACTGCTTCAGCCGCGGGTCGGCTGGGGCGGCGAGCTCGAGGCGGACGACGGCCCGCGCCCGCCGGTCCCGCACCGCCTCCTCGACGACCTCCAGGAGGTCCGCGGCGTCGTCGTCCGAGATCGTCACGTCGGCATCGCGGGTGAGCCTGAACGGGGTCGTGGCCAGGACGCGCTGACCCGGGAAAAGCTGGCCGATGCACTCAGCCATCGCGTCCTCGAGCCTAACGAGGCGCAGCCCCTCGCTGGCGGGCAGGGCGAGGAAGCGCGGCAGCCCCGAGGGCACCGGCACGACCGCGATTCGGGCGGAGGCATCGTCCTTGTCCGGCGGGCACAGCACCATGGCCAAGTGGAGCGCAAGCCCTGGAAGGTTGGGGAACGGGGTGAGTTCCTCGACTGCCAGGGGGGTGAGAACGGGCAACACCTCGTCAGCAAAGTGCTCGGCGAGAAAAGCTTGGTCGTCGGGGGTGAGGTCGGCGCGCTCCAGGAGGTGGAGCCCTTTGCGTGCGAGGAGCGTGACCAGGTCGCGGATGCCGGCGGCCTGCTCCGCAACCATGCGATGGGCGCGGAGGCTGATGCGTTCGAGCTGCTCGACGGCGGTGAGACCGCTGGCGTCGCGGCCGCCCACGCCCGCCGCGGCCTGCTGCTTGAGGCCGGCGACGCGAATCATGAAGAACTCGTCGAGGTTGGAGCCGACTATGGCAAGGAACTTCAGGCGTTCGAGGGGCGGCACGTCCGCCGAGAGGCCCTCCCGCAGGACGCGGTCGTTGAACTCCAGCCAGCTCAACTCGCGATTGATGTAGAGCTCAGGTGAGTGAAGGTCAATCTTTGCCATAGGCATGGGCCCTAGGTGGGGACTCAGGGAATAATCAGCCCTCTGGTGCGCGCGCCTCCTCGACGCGGACGGAGAGGCCATAGGTGTCCTCGAAGAGGTCGGCCTTTGCGGCCAAGGCGCGGCGCTCCAGGCTCAGGTCGGTGATGCCCGGCACGCTGAGCACCACCTCGTCGCCACGGCGCTGGACCTGAATCTCGATGCCTTGGGACTCGGGGCGGCGTGCCAGGGCGTCGGCCACGCGCAGGATGGCCGCCAGCTTGTTCACGACGAGCCGGCTCTCGCGCGGCAGGCTCATGTAGTCGAGATGAGTCGGCCCAGGCCCCGCGCGCCGATGGTAGCGGGCCACGTGGGCCGCGATGCTCAGCTCCTGGCGGCGCAGCCCGAACACCTCGGAGTTGGAGATCAGGTAGTAACTGTGCTTGTGGTGGGCGGCGCTGCTGACGAATCGCCCGACCTCGTGCAGAATGGCGGCGACCTGGAGCAGGAGCCGGAAGCGCGGCCGCAGCCCGTGTTCAGGCTGAAGCTCGTTGAACAGGCGCACCGCCAGCTCCGCCACCAGCGCGCCGTGGTGGGCGTCGGCCCGGTACTTCTTGGCCAGCGCGCGCGCCGCGCGCAGCGTGCCTTGGGCACCCTCGGCATCCTCCTGCCCCGTCACCTGGCGAGCCAGCTCCAGCAGCAGGCCATCGCGAATGGACACGCCCGCGACGATCATCTCCCTCGCCTTGACGGCACCGAGGATGGCCTGATAGACGAGCAGCGCGGGCACCAGAGTCTCGGCGGCATCGGGCGCCAGAGCGTAGGCGCGCGCCAGCTCCTCAGGGGTCCGTTGGACACACTCCTCCACAAGGCGGCTGAGGTCGTCCTCGGCAACTATGTGCAGTCCTTGCCCGAAGGGGGCGGCGCGCCCCACCCGCTGGGCGGCGAAGCGCGCGTCGCCGCCCACGGCCACCATCAGGTCCACCTCGCCGAGCGCCAGGGCGCGCCTGGCAGAGGCCACAGCGTTGGCAATATGATGGCGGAGAAGTTCCGCAGCGCGGGCAGGCGGTTCATCATAGGTGTGCAAAAGCTCCTGGATGCGGATGGCGCCGATGGGAAAGCTCTCGCTGGCGGTCAGCGCCCCGCCGCGCAGCACCGTGAGGAGCGCTGAGCCGCTGCCGACCTCCACGATGAGGGCGCGCCTGCGCCCCAGCCCGAGCGCGCTCCCCACGGCGTGGCGGACCGCCGACACAAGGAGACGGCTCTCCTCCGCCCGCTCGATGACCTCAATGTCGAGATTCACCGCCATCGCCGCCCGGTCGAGAAACGTGTCCGCATTTGCCGCCTCGCGCACAGCGCTCGTCGCCACGCTGCGCACCCGCTCCACCCGATACGTGTCGAGCAGGCGACGGTAATCGCGGAGGACCGCGATGGTCGCGTTTATTGCCTGGCGGCTGAGGCGGCCGGAAACGAAGGTGCTGTGGCCGAGCCGCACAGCCCGCTGCACGCGCTCCAGGACCTCGATCTCGCCTGTGGGCGAGACCTGCGCGATCACCATGCGCACCGCGCTCGCCCCGACGTCTATAGCGCCCACCGTCGTCGGCACGCCGCTCGCCACTTCTCCCGCTCCCACTCAAGTCCCCCCTAACGTCCCCCCCAGAACGATGCTCAACTGTCGGCCGAAAACCTGCTCAAAGAGGTCCCCCTTTCTCAGGGCCGCCTCGCACTCCGGCTCTGCCAGCCCGGCCGTGGAACACATCACCGCGACGCCCCCCTCCTCAACCTCGCAAGCGAGCCCCGTCACCACATCGCTGTGCGTCCTGTCCAGCCCATCGGCCACGCGCAGGAGCGCAGCCAGCAGGCGCACCGCCTCCTGGTCCTCGGGCGCCAGAGCTGCGAAGTCCGGATGCCGCGCGGACGGCAGTGAGGAGCGGTGATACCGCGCCACGTTGGCCACGATGAGCCGCTCGCGGTCCGGAAGCGGCAACCGGCCGCTGTCGAGGATCAGGCGCAGCGAGACCTTGTGGTGAGCCGTATCGCTAACGCTGAGGCCAACGTCGTGAAGCAGCCCGGCGCATTCCAGCCAGGCGCGTTCCCTCGGCCCCCGCTTGTGGAGTGCCGCCAGCTCGTCGAAGAGCGCCAGCGCCAGCCGCGTCACCTGGAGCGCGTGGGACATGTCGGCGCCCAGGTCCGCCGCCAGCTTCGTCGCCGCCTCGCGCCAGCCCTCTATCGGCTCGAATGTGGCCACAGCCAGTCCCTGTTGCAAGGTCTCGCTTCCGCAGCCCGTAGGCGCAATGATACTCCAAGCGGCAGCCCGATTCAAAGCACACCCGCCCCCGGCAGCGCGGGCAGATCGTGACCCCCCTCAGTGTGTGGCTTGGCCAAGCCATCGGGGTCGGCGGGCGCAAGCAGGAGGACATTGCCCTTACGCGCCCCCAGCTTCGGTGGCCCAGTCTTGCGCCCCGAAGTGGCGACCTATGACAGCCCAGGGCAGAGCATGGCGACGCCCTCGGTACCCAGGCGAGCGGATTTCAGCCCTGTAAGGCCGGCCTAGCACGACCACGCTACTTTTCCCGGCGCAAGCCCCAAAAAGCTGTCATTCTAAGCGTCGGCCGCCTCTGGGCGGCCGAAGGCAAAGAATCTTTCTTTGGCTTGTGTCCGGTCGCGCAGTGGAGCCCTCGACCACGAGCTCGGCGCACAGAGAGATTCTTCGCTCCGCCCGCCGGCAGGCCGGCTCCGCTCAGAATGATGTGTAGGTGTGGCGTGTCTCTTGTTCTGACAAGTGGTTGCCTCCTTTGGAGCAAGAGAATCTGGCGTTGTCGTCTTAGGCCGTAGGTGCTGCCTACGGGCTGAGGCCCGCGCTGGGAACCAGTGCTACATGAATTGCGGCCAAGGCGGAAGATGGCCTACGCCGGTTTCGAGGCCGAGCGTGGCACGCTCAAGTACCGCTGCCCGGCCCGCCACTACGGCCTCTCGTGCAAGAGCGTCGAGAGCTGCGCGGTTCGCGGTGCCGTGCGCCTGAAGCTCGCGGAGGACCGACGGGTCTTCACGCCGCTGGCCCGCTCGAGCTACGCCTGGGGCCGCACCTACGCCAAGCGCACCGCGGTGGAGCGGGTGAGGAGCCGCCTGAACGTCTCCTTCGGCTTCCGGCGGCACTTCATCCGGGGTCAGGCGGAGAATGCGGCTGCGTGTGGGGTTGGCCTTGGTCGTGATGCTGGGCATGGCCTTGGGCCGCATCAAGCAGGAACAGGAGGAGGCGCTCCACTGCCTTGCCCGTGCCGCGTGAGCGCCGGGTGAAGAGTGCCGGAACCTGAGGGCAGGGAGGGCCTATGGCCCGGGGTGGCTCCGTGCTGCCCTCCGGAGCGTCCTGGGCCCGTCCTATGCTGCATGAAGGCCAATCCAATCCGCCCCCGCGACCTCCTTCCCCTGGCTCCGGAACCGCTCAACCGCATACAACGCAAATGCCTCCGGGTGAATTTGTGCTTGACACGACGGCGGCTTTTTCTATAATGTATGTTTTACGCAGCGCTAGCGTAGCTCAACTGGCAGAGCAGTGGTTTTGTAAACCACAGG
>Ga0101944_10005860_pt1 | contig 13524 bp, 10 predicted proteins | sample DewCreD2012metaG_FD_75245 | JGI IMG/M metagenome (GOLD analysis project Ga0101944, IMG submission 75245) | Hot spring sediment bacterial and archeal communities from British Columbia, Canada, to study Microbial Dark Matter (Phase II) - Dewar... ... | reverse complement strand
CGGGAGAATATTTAATGGTTGCATAATCTGAAAGTGTGAAAAATCCATAACTTCTTCCGGTAACATAAACATTACCCTGATCATCAACTGCAATTCCAGATGCAAAATCCCCACCATTACCTGTTCCATTGTAATAATTCGCCCAGACCAGATTACCATCGGTTGTATATTTCAATGTAAGATAATCATATGAAGAATTGATTCGTATTCCTGTGCCTGTAACGTACACATCTCCCGAATTAGAAACAGCAATTGCAACTGCAGAATCGCGATAATTATACGGACCGCTGAAACGCATACTCCACAGCTGGTTTCCATCCTTATCATATTTTATTGTTATAAAATCAGCAGATGTTGCCGCAGCATAACTGGTCCCTGTCACATAAATAAATCCCGTTGAATCCATGGCAATATCTGAAAAATAGTCGTTGCCCTGTTGCATATAATTATAAAATTTTTGCCACAACAATTCTCCATTAGTGTTTAATTTTATTAAAACACCATCTGTACCACTTTCCTCGCCGCGTATGGAACCTGCAAGATAAATATTTCTTTCCTTATCGATTACTATTGAACCCACCTTGCTCTGGCTGGATCCATAACTTTGCGTCCAGATCTTACTTCCCAACGAATCGTATTTACACAAAATAAATTTGGCAGTATCTGAACCTGCAATGTATACATATCCCTGATTATCGGTGTGAACTTTCTTTAATGAATTAGGACCATTTGAATTATTAAACCAGACTGGCCATTGATCTGCTTCAAAATTTAAATAACGTATTGTTAAAAAATCGCTCGTTAAACCGGCATCGTTGGTTTTGCCGGATACTACCAGATCACCATTTGAATCAATTGCTATTGCTGCAGGTATATCGTCTCCACCGTTGGGATTTATATATTTCGCAATCCATAAAATTTTTCCATTATAATCATACTTTATTGTAATAAGATCCTGATCACCATTAAGGTAACCATATGAATATCCGGTTACATATACTTTTTTATATTTTTTATCCAGTATCAGAGCAACCGCACCATCATTATAATTATTAATACCATTATAAATTGCTTTCCAGTTTAATAAACCATCATTGTTATATCTTAATGTGATTAAATTTTCATATTCCGGAACCGTTGTTATAGAACCAGCGACAAAAACATTTCCGCTATCATCTATCATTCCCGTAGTTATCTGATCGTCCAGATTATACGAACCATCCTGTATAACTACCCACTCCCGATCACCATTTACTGTATATTTGATTATCAACATGTCATAATTAGATGCAAAACTGACCCCTGCTCCTATTGCTTCACCATCTTTGTTTATTGAAACAGTTGAATAATAATCATTAGCAACACCGCTACCCGTATAACGATCCATCCATAGGAGCGAACCATCCTTGCTGAACCATAATATAAGAGCATCGTATCCTGTATCATTTTTACGGCTAAATCCCCCCACAACAAATAAATTTCGTTCAGATACCGACATTGATGTTGCAACATCAATGTCCCCTGCTACCCCGTCATAATATTCTAACCATAAAAGTTCTCCGGAAAATGAATAACGTGCCGTAAAAATATCATACGAATGTTCACTACGAAAAGCATAGCCACTGATAAATATACCATCAATTTGATCTACAAATAATATTGTTGGTACTAAAATACTATCATAGGGATCGGGAATTTTTTTTTCCCAGAGAGAATTTCCCTGCCGATCATATTTTATTAATACACCCTCCACCTTTTGATTAACATTACTGTACCCTGCCACATAAACATTTTCCTCTGTATCAGTACCAACCGCGACAGCTTCATCATAACCGTTATCCTTTCCATTGTACCTTTTAGTCCAGATTGTATCACCGTGAGTATTATATTTTACGGTGAGCATATCCGCATCTGTGTAAGTGGTAAAGGAAGTACCTGTTACAATAATATCACCGTTTCTGCTGATAGCGAGAGCATTTGCATAATCATTTGAAGGAAATAAATTTGAGGCATATTGCCGAACCCATTCAGAATTAACATCTTTTTCAATTTTTAACTCGCTGGAAATCATCTCTTTATTATTAAAATCAGATTTACCCTCATAGTAAGTAATTGACTCCTCTGTATGGATACCGGTATCTTTCATAAAAGATTGGAATAATCTTTCTTTAAAATTCTTATTATTAAATGATCGATACTTTTTGTTGTTAAACATATGGGGAAGTATTAATTCATCTTTATTTTGAGAAATCATCAATGAAGGGATGGAAATAAATATTAAAATTTGTATTACAAATATTCTCAAAAGAATAGTATGATTGATGATTTTCATGAAGGAAAGATACACAAACAATACAGTAAATTCAATGAACTATTTTTTATGTTGTTCTTCCGAATTTACGATCCAATTCCGTAAGAGTATATTTTACCGCTACAGGGCGACCGTGCGGACATGAAAACGGGATTTTACACGAAAATAGTTCTTTAATTAAACTCTGTACTTCATTTATTTTCAAAATATCTCCGCTCTTGATGGCGGCTTTACAGGCAAAAGATTTAGCCAGACGATCATACGGTTCAAGGTGTGTCCCATGTTCATCCTCTTTATAAGCATCTATAATTTCCTGTAAAATTGCACCTTCCCTGCCGGGCTTTATGTCAGTGGGTACACCATCAACGATAATTGTTGAATTACTAAATATTTTTAAACTAAAGCCCAAAGAACTGAAGTGCGGCAGCAATTCTTTCACGATTGAAATATCTGACGCAGACATTTGAATAGTTTGTGGAAAAAGTAATTCTTGAGTTTTAGTTTCCTTGGATTTAATCCTGTCTACCGCCTTTTCATATAATATTCTTTCATGAGCAGCGTGCTGATCAATAAGGTAAAACCCGCTTTCTTCTATTAACAGAATATATTTATTAAAAAGTTGAATAGTTTTTATTACTATAGATTCGACTCCAGCATCTGAGGTAGGAACGGATAATTTTTCTGATTTTACGCTTTCTTCAGATTGAAATATTTCTTTCAAATTGATTTCGGACGTTTGAAATATACTATCTCGATTGTTTAAATATTCTCTGTCGCTCAATCTGTTATCAGAACTAAATACACCATTAAATGGTCGACTTTTGCTTTCTTTGATTGTTTCAGAAGTAACTTCTGGGATTAAGTTACTTGAAGAAACGACTTTTCTAACTGAAGCAACAACAAAACGATACACACTCCCCTCATCATCAAATTTAACTTCAAGTTTTGTGGGATGTACATTCACATCCACACGATTTGGATTGATTTCTATAAATAAAATAAATATCGGGAAGAATCCTTTTAGAAGAAGGTTTTCGTAGCCCTGTGAGACTGCATAGTTGAGATTCCGATTTATAATAAATCGTCTGTTAAGATAAATATATTGTTCAGATTTACTTCTTTTTAGAAAATCCGGTCGACTTAAAAAACCGTGTATGCGGATGAATTCATTTCCCTGGTCTATATTTAAAAGCGAAGAAGTAAAGTTTTCCCCATATATATCAGCAATTCTGTCTATTAATTTTCCAGAAGGCAAATTAAAGATTATTTCTTTATTACTTATGAACTTCCATGATATTTCTGGATATGCAATAGCCATTCTCTGAACAACATCAACAACATGTTTATATTCTGTTGCAGTACTTTTCAGGAAATTCTTTCTCGCCGGTGTATTAAAAAAAAGATTTCTCACGGTTAACGAAGTACCCGCAGGTCCAGCTTGCGGCGTTGCTTCTACTTTCCCACCTAAATTAATCTTAACTCTGGTGCCGGTTTCTTCAGTGGTACTTCTAGTGAACATTTCAACTTGAGAAACAGCGGCTATTGAAGCAAGTGCCTCACCTCTAAATCCCATCGTTCTGATATTTTCCAGATCTTCGTAGGTTGCAATTTTACTGGTGGAATGACGCTCGAAAGCCAGTAATGCATCCTCGGAATTCATACCTACGCCGTCATCAACCACCTGTATTAAATTTTTTCCCCCTTCTTCGATAATGACGGTAATAGATTTTGCCTGTGCATCAATTGAATTTTCTATAAGTTCCTTCACAACTGAAGCCGGTCTCTGGACAACTTCGCCCGCGGCAATTTTATTTACCAGATTTTCAGGGAGGATTTTAATTCGCGGTGCGATTTTATTATTCATATTTGACATGGCTGGATTCCCAAACCAGGCTCATTTGATAAAATTATTTTACCTTTATGATGATATATGCCTGTAAACGGATCATTATTTATTAAAATATTACCATCTAAATCGGCATAATCGACAAGCGGAGAAAGTTGCGCGGCTGCTGCTATTCCTACGGAACTTTCCACCATACAACCGATCATTATTTTTAAATTCATTGCTTTTGCTGCATGAATAATTTTTAATGCCTTATTTATACCACCGCATTTCATAAGTTTAATATTAATACCATCGTATAATTCATAAACTTTTAAAATATCACTGATGGTCCCCATAGCCTCATCTGCAATAATTGGAATATGTATCTGCTTTCTCAACCATTTAATTCCTTCCACATCTTCTGCAGGCATGGGTTGTTCGACAAACTCAACTCCTTCTTTTTCCAGAAACAATATTTTATCCCTGGCTAATTCTTTTGATTTCCATCCCTCATTTGCATCTACGCGGAGAGTTTTATCTGTATATTTCCTTATTGTTTTAATTATCTCTTCGTCATTTGGAACACCCACTTTAACCTTTAATATTGGAAATTCTTCCGCCTCTTTTATTTTATTTTCAATTATTTCAGGTGAATCAATTCCTATTGTAAATGAAGTCGTTGGTGTTTTATCAGGATTTAGGCCAAAATATTTCCATAACGGTATCTTTAATTTTTTCCCGATTAGATCATACAAAGCGATATCTATACCTGCTTTGGCAGCTTGATTCCCGGGGGCTAATTTTTCTACATAATTAAGAATATCTTCAATAAGAAATGGGTCATTAAAATTCGAAAGATCAACTTGATCGTAAAATTTAATTACTGAATTCTGATTCTCCTTATATCGGTCTGAAGGTGAGGCTTCTCCATAACCGATCTCTCCATCGTGTTTAATTTTTATCAGCACTATGTGTTGCTGGTTACGGGATCCGCGTGCAATAGTGAATGTGTGTTTTAAATTTAATGAATATGTCTGCCGCTCGATATTTATCATGTTCGTTCGCAAAGTGCTCTTGCAAAACTAACTTTATCAAAAGGTTCCAGATCTGTAATTTTTTCACCTATACCAATATACTTTACAGGTATTCCTGTTTCTTTGACCAGACTTAAAACAACTCCCCCCTTGGCGGTTCCATCCAGTTTAGTAATAATAATACCGGTTACCCCGATTGCTTCATTAAATTGTCGCAATTGTTGCATTGCATTTTGGCCGGTTGAGGCATCAATTACCAGATAAACTTCATCCGGTAAATTGGGATTTATTTTTTGCAGAACTCTTTTGATTTTTTTTAATTCTTCCATCAGATTCACTTTAGTATGAAGTCTGCCTGCTGTATCTATGATAAGAACCTCGATACCTCTGGATTTAGCAGAATTTAATGCATCGTAAGCAACTGCCGCAGGATCGGCACCATGTAATTGTGTGATAATTTCGACTCCTGCGCGTTGAGCCCATATTTCAAGTTGTTCGTTCGCAGCAGCGCGAAAAGTATCTGACGCCGCAATTATTACGCTTTTTCCGGAATTACGAAAATTATATGCTAATTTTCCGATAGTGGTAGTTTTACCGACACCATTCACTCCTACAATTAAAATTGTATAGGGTAATCCGTTGGTAGTTTTGTTTAATTTATTTTTTTCATTTTGATTAGATTCGTCAAAGATTCTTTTTACTTCCTCACGCAAAATTTCTTCAACGGCAGAAGGATCCTCTATTTTTTCGCTCCTGACATATTTTTTTAGATTTTCAATAATCTGGGATGTAGTTGATACCCCCACATCTCCTTCGATAAGAATTTCTTCTATGTTCTCGAACAAACTTTCATCAATTTTTCCCTTACCCGTAACTATACGATGTATTTTACCAAACAGGTTCTCTCTTGTTTTTGACAAGCCTTTCTTCAATCGTTCAAAATTTAATGAATCAAAGAATCCCATTATTATTTACGATTATTATATTTATTTGTTTAAGTTTAAAGTTTTAAGGAAACGTAACGAGTAAGATATCAGAGAAATAATAATTAAAATAATGCTTATTACCAATAGTAAAGACCTAAGAAATTCCAGAACATATAGATTCAAAAAAGCAACTATTAGATATGCGGTTATTATTAATGCAGTCCATTTACCATATTTGTTTGATTGTAACACAATCCCCTTTTTTTCTTTTATGATTAATCCTCCGGCAAGTATAAGTATATCTCTACCAATTATAGCAAGTAAAAACCATAACGGAATTTTATTTTGAATCATCAAAATAACAGCAACCATACCAATACCTATTTTATCTGCGACTGGATCCAGTATTTTGCCAAAATCCGTTACCTGATTTAATTTTCTCGCAAGCAGCCCATCAAGAAAGTCGGTACCGGCAGCAATCAGGATCAAAGTAAAAATGATCCATATTTGTCCAGGATCATTTTTAAGTAACAGTATTGAAATTGGAATGAGTAAAAGTATTCTTAATAAACTCAGGAGATTGGGAATAGTCAGTTGTTGCAGCACAAAACTACATTTCATTTTCAGTTTTTGATTTTCCGTTTTCAACGGGTGTTGGAAAATCACCGCTGAAGCACGCCGTACAATATGATTCACCTTTATCATGCGGGGCGGATTCGAGAAGTTTTTCGAGAGATAGGTATCCCAAACTATCGACTTTAAGTTCCTGGCGTATTTTTTCGATTTCACCTCCGCACCTATTTGCAATTAATTCATCTTCGGTAGGGAAATCCATTCCATAATAACAGGGATATCGGATTGGCGGTGAGGTTACGCGAAAGTGAATTTCCCTTGCACCGGCATCACGAATTAATTTTACCAATTGTTTTGATGTCGTTCCTCTGACAATTGAATCATCAATAATGACCACCTTCTTCCCGTTAAGTACACCTTTGACGGTATTAAATTTAGTACGGACTTTCATTTCTCTTATATCCTGCATCGGGAGAATAAAAGTTCTTCCAACATAATGGCTTCTGATCAATCCAATCTCGAATTTTGCGTGGTTGCCAATTTTATTGCTCATACTCACAAATCCGAGGGTGGCGGTATTGCTGGAATCGGGGACATTAATAACTATTACAGCTTTCTCACCTTCATCCTCTCTGACAGGATGTTCGATGGCCAGAGATTTACCTAATTTTCTTCTTACTTTATCTACATTTTCTCCGAATATTTTACTATCCGGTCGTGAAAAGTATATGTATTCGAATATACAATGATGTGGCTGAGTATTCTTACTACTTATTTTATATGATTTAATCTTTCCTGTTTTTAAAACTTCGTCATCAAATACAAGAATTTCTCCTGGAGGCACTTCCTGCAAATAATTAGCATTAATAATATCGAATGCACAGGTTTCCGACGCAACAACGTATGAATCTCCCAATCTTCCAACTGCTAAAGGTCTCCAGCCATGAGGGTCACGCGCTGCAATAAGTTTATCATTCACAAGTATTGTGATGGAGTAAGCGCCCTCCACCTGTCTGAGTGCTTCTAAAATCTGGTCAACTGGATTTTTTTCCTTGCTTCTCGCAATGAGATGAAGAATAATTTCAGTATCTGATGTAGTTTGAAAAATTGTCCCGCTTTCCTGCAGTCGTTTTCTTATCGCGTGAAAATTGGTCAGGTTACCATTGTGTGCGATTGCTATATTTCCATCTTTATAATTTACCGTCAACGGCTGAATATTGTGTCGATTATTTGATGCTCCAGCTGTTGAATAACGATTGTGACCTATAGCCGCAGAGCCAGCAAGATATTCAGTTAATATTTTATCATCCTTAAAAACATCGTTTACCAGCCCGAAATCCTTGTAAATATGGAAATGGTACTTTGAATCTTTTTCATCGCAATAAGAAGTCACTATACCCGACGCTTCCTGTCCGCGATGCTGTTGGGCATAAAGTCCATAGTAGGTTATTTGTGCGGCTTGTGGATGTCCAAATATTCCAAATACTGCACAATGGTCATGCGGTTTATCTTCTGAAAAATTAATATTTGTGAAAAAATATTTAGGGCGCATATATAAAAATAAGCAAATTATTATTTTAACTCAACTATTCCAGCGGTCAATTATGGTATCGTGTAAATATTCATTATCATTTTTTTCCGGGTAATCGGTTGTATAATGTAATCCCCTGCTTTCTTTTCTAAGAATAGCGGATTTTACTATCAAATCAGCAACGGTGGCAAGATTTCTAAGTTCGATAAGTCCTTCTGTAACTTTCGTACGTTTATAAAAATTTTCAATTTCTTCACGTATTAAATTTAACCGTCGTTGTGCTCGCTGGAGACGCAGGTTTGATCTTACTATTCCGACATAATCCCACATTAATTCCTGTATTTCTCTTTTGTCATGTTCTATTAAAACCCATTCTTCAGCATCGAATGTTCCGCTTTCATCCCATCGGGGAATTATGGGAATTTCTTCTTTTTTCGAATGAAATCTCTTTTGTATATCTATCCAGGCTCTATTAGAAAAAACGAGCGCTTCCAGAAGCGAATTACTCGCCAATCTATTTGCGCCATGTACGCCTGTCATAGCAACCTCTCCGCAGGCATAAAGATTTTCTATTTTAGTTCGGCCAAAAAGGTCGGTTACTACACCACCGCAGGAATAATGCGCTGCCGGGACAACAGGTATCGGTTCTTTTGTTATATCTATTTTGTATTTAGTCAAACATGTTTCATAAATATTCGGAAATTTCTGGAGAATTAAATCTTTATCGAGATGACGTAAATCAAGATAAACAAAAGGATCACCATGTTTTTTTAATTCGGTATCGATTGCTCTCGCCACTATATCGCGCGGTGCGAGTTCACCTCTTGGATCATAAGAACCCATAAATCGTGTTCCATCTTTAGTTCGTAATATCCCGCCTGCTCCTCTTACCGCTTCAGAGATAAGAAAAGCTGGGGAACCAGAATAATATAATGTTGTCGGGTGAAATTGGATAAATTCCATATTTCCGATTGGCGCACCGGCGCGGTATGCCATTGCGACACCATCACCAGTTGCAATAGAAGGATTTGTTGTGTGCAGGTAAACCTGTCCCAATCCTCCGGAGCAAAGAAGTGAAAACTTTGCAAGAAATTTTTTAATCCTCCCCGATTTTCTGTCCAGTACATAAGCTCCCCAGCAATGGACAGGTGTATTTTTATCGAGTGGTTTTCCCAGATGATGTTCCGTAATGAGTTCAATTGCTAGATGGTTTTCAAAAATGTTTATGTTTTTATCCTGAGATACTGCACGAAGCAATGCACTTTCAATTTCAGCACCGCTCCTGTCATGTGAATGGACAATTCTATCTCGAGAGTGACCTCCTTCTCTTCCCAGATCAAGTATTTCACCCTTTTTTGTAAACTTAACACCGATTTCCATTAAATCTTTTAAAAGGGAGGGTCCCTCACTTACCATTACTTTAACCGCTTCAGGATGGCACAAACCAACGCCGGTATTAATCGTGTCTTCAATGTGGAGATCATATGAATCATCTTTAGAAACTACAGCAGCAATCCCGCCCTGTGCATAATTTGTATTGGATTCAGCCTTTTCCTTTTTTGTTATTACCGCAACGGTACCCTGCCTTGCCGCTTTCAACGCGAATGAAAGTCCTGCTATACCGCTACCTATTACCAGAAAATCTGTTTGAATCTCCAAACCATTATTGTTATCATTGTCTTTTTTCATGCGGGTTGTGTTAACAAGTTATATAAAAATTTAGATATTTTCTCTAGATCTTTTTTTGTACCGGTGTTGTTTATAATGAAATCTGCTCTGGTGATTTTTTTCCTGTTAGATATTTGCGACTTGATGCGATTTCTGATCTTTTCTCTGGATATTTTGTCACGTTTCATCAACCGACTGATTCTAATATTAATTGGAGCATTTACAACCAGGATATAATCAAATTTTCTTTCGACGCCTGCTTCAAAGATAAGTGCTGCTTCCACGACTATGAGTCTGGTTTTCTGTTTATTCCTTAATTTTTTTATAATTTCATCGATAACCTTGATTGTAGGAGGGTGAACAATTTTATTCAGTACAGATTTTAGTTCTGGATATTTAAATATAAGATCAGCGACTCTTCTTCTATCCAGATGGCCATTTGGAAGGTATGCTTCTTTTCCGAAAGCACGGATAATTTTCTTCTTTATTAATTTATTTGTGTCAATTATCTGGCGCGCAATTTGGTCTGCGTATATTACTTTGGCACCATATTTTTCTAAATGAGATGCTACTAACGATTTGCCACCACCTATTCCGCCTGTAAGCCCCAGAACAATAATTTTACCACTCATACATTTATTTGATGAAGTAGTAGCACAAAAAATTATTTTGCATACGCTATTGCACGCTTTTCGCGTATAACAACGACCTTTATTTGTCCTGGATATCCCATTTCGTTTTCTATCTTCTTTGCGATATCATTTGCAAGCATATCGGCAGTCGCGTCATCTACTTTATCATGCTCAACTATCACCCTTATTTCTCGTCCTGCTTGAATTGCATAAGTCTGGGCAACGCCATTAAATGATTTTGCAAGTTCTTCCAATCTTTCCAATCTTTTTGCGTATGCTTCTACCGATTCTCTTCTTGCGCCCGGCCTTGAACCGCTGATAGAGTCTGCTGCCTGCACCAGAACCGCAATTGGATTTTCGGGTGGTATATCATCGTGATGAGAGCCTATTGCGTTTACAATTACGGGATTTTCACCTAATTTTTTTGCAAGATCAAAACCGATGAGTGCATGCGGACCTTCCATATTTCTATCAACTGTTTTACCGATATCATGAAGCAATCCTGCTCTTTTAGCGATGTTGCTGTCAAGTCCTAATTCTGCAGCCATTAAGCCTGTCAGATAAGAAACTTCCATACTATGCGCAAGAAGATTTTGGCCATAGCTTGAACGATATTTCATTTTTCCGATATGTCTGAATATTTCAGGTGAACCGCCATGCAGTCCCAATTCAAGGAATGCATTTTCACCGGTTCGTAATAATTCTTCATCGAGATCTTTTCGAACTTTTTCAACAATTTCTTCAATTCGAGCGGGGTGAATCCTCCCATCTGATATGAGGCGTTCAAGTGCAATTCGTCCAACTTCGCGCCGTAACGGATCAAACGCTGATAGTATTACAGCTTCGGGTGTATCGTCAACAATAACATCAACGCCGGTTGCTGCCTCAAACGCGCGGATATTTCTACCTTCTTTTCCAATAATTCTCCCCTTCATTTCATCATTTTGGATTTGAAGCACACTGACTGTTGTCTCGACACAATGATCGGTGGCTGATCTTTGAATAGCTTGTATAATGATTTTTTGAGCTTCTTTTTTTGCTTCAAGTTTTGAATTATCTCGAATTTCCTTTATGAGTTGGGCTGCATCAGCTTTTGCTTCGTTTATCAAATTATCTATCAGCATCTTTTTTGCTTCTTCCTTTGACATGCTTGACACTTTTTCAAGTCGGGTTGTTTGCTCCGCGATAAGTTTTTGCAGCTGGTTTTGTTTTTCTTCCAGAATCCTGGTTTTTTCATCCAGGATCTTTTTCTGAGATTGAATTTCTTTTTCTTTTTTATTAATTAATTCTACACGACGTTCTAAGTTATCCTCCCTGTTGGCAAGTTGTTTCTCAAAAGATTGTAATTTATTTCTTTTAGCATTTACTTCCTGTTCAAATTCCTGTTTTTTTCTATACCATTCTTCTTTCACCTCGTTTAATTTTTCTTTTTTCAGAGCAGCCGTATCTTTTTCAGCGTCGGCTATTATTTTATTGGCCCGTTCTTTGGCATTTAAAACATTGTTTCTTCCTATTTTATTATTTATAAACCATCCCATACTGAAGGAAACAGCCGTTAACGATATCAGAATTATTATTATGATTGAAAGATCAAGGAACATAATTTTCTCCATTAATAGTGACACATTTTCGGCTGAGCACAAAAAAAACCGCACGCAGCCATATAGTCGTATGTATTGAAGAATCTCAATTCATACACAGTGGGTACTCTCCGGAACGTTTCTTACTTCCACTGTCTGACCCTCACTTAAAAAGTTCAGGTTCAAAATCTGTTTACACAGATTGAGGCCTGTAATACGACATTCTCGAGCCGAGTTCCCTATTAAAGTTATTTGTCAGATTCTTTAATATGTTTGACTATAACCCAAAGTAATAACTTCAGGTCTGGCTAACGGTGCGGTTAATGTTCTTTCGCATTTTCCCCACCACTATTATGGAAAAGAACTATATTTAAGACTCTTCAGATTTCAGGCACTGATCGAGATAATCGTTGATTTTTTTTAACTCATTTTCTACCATTGTACGCATTGATTTATGCTTATCTCGTTCTTTGAATAAATCTTCTGTAATATTTAATGCAGAGAGAACAGCAACTGTCAGAGGAGGCTGTTCAGGAATTTTATCATGAATAGTACTTATCATCTGGTCAACATACCCTGCCACTTTCCTTGTTAATTCTTCACTTTCTCCCCGAAGGGGGTATTCTGAACCAAATATTTTTACCTTTATACCTTTACTTTCAACTGCCATATTGTGTTCTTTCTTTGCCCTAAAGAGTTTTATTTCTCTTCCATGCCAAACATATTAAAGAAAATATGTTACCAAAAAAACTTAAAGATGTGAATTAATCTTTGATATTAATTCACGAATTTTATTTTTTATTTCTTCGCGTTCCTGCTGTGACATAAATTCTGCGCTCTGAGATGATTTTATTTGTGAATATTCAGTACGCAGACGGCGGTATTCAAGGTCCTTATCATGTATTTTTGCCCTGAGTTCAGCAGTTTCGCTCTCAAGTTGTTCGATTTGATTACGAAGTGTGTTATTATCTCTTCTTAATTGCTTTACCATCTCTCCAAGGGTCTGAACTCTTTCCCAAAAACCCTTTAATAAATTTTCGATGCTTTCATTATCCTTAATGACATCAACTTCGGTTTCTGTTGAATTTTGATTCAAATCTCTATTTCCTTTTTACGAATTGTTGCATTAAGTAACTTGTTTAAGTTATCGCTAATTTTATTAATAATCAAATCTACTTCATCTTGAGTTAAAGTGCGGTTATCCGAATTAAAAACCATGGTATATGCATAACTTTTTTTATGCTTTCCAATCTGATCACCACGATATATATCAAATAACTCGACACTTCTAAGCAATTCACCGCCGGCTTTCCTGATTTCCGCTTCAATTGCCTCAGAGGAAATGTTCAAATCAACTATAACTGCAATATCCCTCTTCACAGGAGGAAATTTCGGCCATTCAGTAAATTGCCTGTTCTTTTTACGTCCACTTTCCAAAACC
>Ga0101944_10005859_pt1 | contig 13525 bp, 10 predicted proteins | sample DewCreD2012metaG_FD_75245 | JGI IMG/M metagenome (GOLD analysis project Ga0101944, IMG submission 75245) | Hot spring sediment bacterial and archeal communities from British Columbia, Canada, to study Microbial Dark Matter (Phase II) - Dewar... ... | reverse complement strand
TCAGCGAGCGTGGCGGTGGAATTCGTCTGCACCTCGATCAGCTCCGACTTCCCGGCCGCCTTCGTACCAGTCATCGAGGCCAATCTCGGTCCGACCAGCGCCAACCCGCACATCCGCTTCTTCGAGGGCCGGCAGCGCGGCTACGTGCGCTGCACGGTGACGCCCGGCCTGTGGCAATCGGACTATCGGGCGGTGGCGTCGATCCTCGACCCGTTCGCGCCGGCGACGACGATCGCCTCCTGGGTGGTCGAGGACGGCGTGCCTGGCACACGCCCCGGGTGAGCCGTAGCCGACGTCCTTCCCCGGGGCCGCGGGCCGCTGCCAGCCAGCCACCCGCCGTCTCTATCCCAGGCGGTCGGCCGGCGCCTCGATGGCCGCAGCGCGACCGGGGGTGCGCAACAGGCGGTCCGCCTTGACGAGTTGCTCGACCAACCGGCGGAGCGCACTGAGCGCATCGAGCACCGCCTCGACGCGCTCGACTTCGTCGCCCTGGATTTCCTGGAGGATGGCGATTTCTACCGCCGTCTGCAGTTTGAGCCTACCCACCTGACGCGCAACCGGGCAGACCCCCGCGGCCACTGGCTGTGCATCGGCCGCGGCTGTTGCTTCGATTGCTCATTCTGTGGCGGCGGTAGCCAGTCCCAGAACCTGCTCGCGGGACGCGAGGGGATTATCGCGCGCTCCCCCACGGTCGTCGCCGCCGACATCGAGCGCCTGGCTCAACAGGGCGTCGATCAGGTGTCACCCAATCTCGACCCGGCCATCCTCGGTCAAGTCTACTGGAGCACGCTGTTCGCCGAGCTGCGCCGCCGGAGCGTGCGCATCGGCATCAACAATGAGCTGTTTCAGCTGCCAGCGCCGGAATTCATCGCTGACTTCGTGCAGACAGCCGACGTGTCGCGGTCGGAGATGGCCTTCACCCTGCTGTCTGGCTCCGACAAAGTGCGCCGGATGAACGGCAAGTTCCATACCACCCAGCGGCTGTTTCCGATTCTCGGCCAGCTGAAGGCAGCTGAAGTGCCAATTTATGTCTACTTCTCGCTCAATCTGCCGGGCGAAGACGAGCGCACTTTTCGTGAGACGCTGCGACTGGCACGTCAGATCGGTCAGTTCTATCCGCCGCACCTGCTCAAGATGATCAACCAGCTGCATACCCTTGACCCGTGCTGTCCGATGAGCCGCGAACCCGGACGCTTCTCAGTCCACGTTAACCTGCGCCGGTTCGCCGATTATTATGACTACTGCCGCACGACACTCGATCTGGATCCCGTGCGGACTTCACCCGCCCACGCCCGTGGGTTTGTTCGAACCGGCAAGCCATTGCCCAACCTCGACGCCATGATCCGGCAGTGGAACGACTTCTGCGCGCACCAGACATTCGCCTGCTTTCGCGTGCCGTTGACCTGGTAGTCACATCCCAGCGTGGCCGTTCTGAACAAATGTTCACTCCCGCACACTTGACAAGGTGATGAACATGTGCTATGATGTCAGTGTGCATTTGAACATTGCTGCGCAGGTGTCCACGTGGACTGGGAAGCGGCACGCGTTGAGGCGCAAGCCACTCTCGACTGACTGAGTGCAGGGCGGGCACGGCATGGCTAGCCATTCGGGCGACAAGAAGCTGATCTACAAGATCGCCAAGGCCTATTACCTGGACAATCTGACCCAGCAGGATATCGGACACCGTTTCGGTCTCTCGCGCGTCAAGGTTTCGCGACTGCTACAGCAGGCCCGTGACGACGGCGTCGTCAAGATAGCCGTCATCCCGCCCCCCGGTACGTTCGGCGACCTGGAACGACAGTTGGAGACCAAGTATGGCCTGCACGAGGTGGTCGTCGTTTCGCCCGCCCGCTACGACCGGGCCAACATCGTGCGCGAGCTGGGCCAGGCAGCGAGTGACTGCCTGATGCGCAGCCTCCAGGGTCACGAGACGGTGGGGATGTCGTGGGGCACCACCCTGCGCGCGGTGGTTGATGCCCTACCGTCGCGCAACTGGCCGCAGCTGACCGTCGTGCAGACCGCCGGCGGCCTGGGGCGACCTGAGGCCGAAGTCTACGGTAGCGACCTGGTGCGGCGCGCCGCCCAGGCCCTCGGTGGCCGCTGGCGGGTGATTACGGCGCCGGGGATTGTCGCCAGCCAGCTGGCTCGCGATGCTTTGTTGGCCGATACCCACATCGCCGAAACACTGGCGATGGCAGCGGCAGCCGATGTCGCCCTGGTGGGCCTGGGCGCTATCACCGCCGAGTCGGTTGTCCTGCAAGCCAGCACGCTGCTGACCGAGCAGCAAATCGCCGAGATCAAGCGGCGTGGCATGGTGGGTGATATCGGTCTACGCTTCTACGACGCTGAGGGCCGCCCGATTGAGCACGAGGTCAACCAGCGCATCATCGCCCTGGACCTCGACCAGCTGCGCCGCATTCCGCGGGTTATCGGTGTCGCCGGCGGGCCCGACAAGGTCGAAAGCATTCGCGCCGCCCTCCGGGGCTCGCTCATTAACGTGCTGGTGACCGACGACCGCACCGCTACTCGGTTGCTGCACGATTAACTGCCAAACACGAAAAGGAACCGCACTCATGGAACTTCTCGGTCACCTCAAACAGCTGGAAGCCGCCGGCACCTCCATTCAGGTCGGACTGGTAGGCTGTGGTCAGATGGGCTCCGGCATGGTGCATCTGGTGCACGGCATGGATGGTATGAATATCACCGCCGTCGCCGATGTGGACATCCGCCGGCCGGTCGCCACCTTCAAGGAGCTGGGCTTCACCGAGGACGACATCTGCATCACCAACCGACCGGATCAGGCCGAAGATGCGTTGCGTGCCGGCAAGCGAGTGGCCACCGAAGATGCCCTACTGCTGACCAAGCTGGAGAGTCTGGATGCCCTTGTCGAGGCGACCGGCCTGACCGAGGTGGGTGCCCAGGTGGCGTGGAACAGCATCCTCAACCAGAAACATGTCGTCATGCTCAACGTCGAGACCGACGTCACGGTGGGAGTGTTGTTGCACCGTATGGCCGTCAAGACCGGCTGTGTTTACACAGCGGCGATGGGCGATGAGCCGGGCGTGTGCAAGACACTCTACGACTTTGCCACCACACTGGGTTTTGAGGTAGTATGCCTGGGCAAGGGCAAGAACAATCCCATCAACTATGATGCGTCGCCCGAAACGTGCCGCGAAGAAGCGGAGCGCAAACATATGAACCCCAAGATGCTGGCTGCCTTCCAGGACGGCACCAAGACGATGGTCGAACTGGCAGCGATGTCCAACGCCACCGGCCTGGTCGTGGATGTGCCCGGCTGCCACGGCGCGAAGGTAGATGTGCCGGACCTGAACAAGGTGCTGGTGCCGAAAGAAGATGGCGGCATTCTCAGTCGGCGCGGTTGTGTCGAGTACTCGGTGGGCAAGGTTGCGCCCGGGGTCTTTGCCATTGTCACCAGTGCCGACCCTCGCGTGCGCGCCGACATGAAGTTCTATTCGATGGGCGACGGTCCCTACTACACCCTCTACCGTCCCTATCATTTGTGCGCCATCGAGACCCCATTGTCTGTCGCCGAAGCCGTCATCTACGGCGAGGCCACCCTCTTCTCGAACCAGCTGATCGCCGAGGTCGTGCCCCACGCCAAGCGCAACCTGAAGGCCGGCGAGACCGTCGGTGACCTCGGCAGCCCAGACATCTACAATCTGGTGTACCCCTATGCAGAAGCTGCTGCCAAGCGCGCCGTGCCGATGGGCCTGGCAGTGGGCGGGAAGGTCATCAAAGACATCGCCAAGGGTGAGATGCTGACGACCGACAACATCGCGCCCGATACGACCAAACTGGTCTACCAGCTGCGCCAGCTCCAGGACGCAATGCTGGCTGCCGACTGAGGAATAGCGGGCTGATTTGAGGACGAGGGTTTGGCTATGACGGGAGCGACAATGAAGGCTGTGGTAGTGCGGGCGCCGATGGAGTATGACGTCGAGGAGGTACCCGTCCCACCAGCACCGCCGGGCGGTTTTTTGCTGAAGGTGCACTCGTGTGGCCTGTGCGGATCCGACCTGCGAACCCTGCGCGGCGGACACTTGCGGGTTACGTTTCCCTGGATCATCGGGCACGAAGTGGCCGGCTGGGTCCACGCGCTCGGCGAGGGCTACCCCGGTCCCTGGAAGGTGGGTGACCTGCTGGCCGTGGCGCCATTCGTCTATTGCGGCAAGTGCGATTTCTGCCAGACGGGCAAGTATGAGCTGTGCGAAAACTATCGCGAAATCGCTCAGGCCTGGCCCGGTGGCTTTGCCGAATACATGGCGGTTCCGCCCGAGGCGGCACGCAACGGCATCATCCAGCCGGTGCCGGAGGGTCTTGATGCTGCTCTGGCTGCTATCTCTGAACCAATCTCTTCGTGTGTGCACGCCCAGGAGAAAGGATGGGTCGGGCTCGGTGATACCGTGGTTGTCATCGGCAGTGGCCCGGTTGGCTGCACCCACGTGATGTTGGCTCGCGCGCGGGGAGCGGCCAGAGTCTTCCTGGCTGATGTCTCCGCAGACCGGCTGAAAATGGCCGAAGTATTCGCGCCAGATGCCCTGATCAACGCTGCCCAAACCGACCTGGTGGCCGAAGTGCGCCGCCTCACCGGCGGCAAGGGCGCTGACGTGATTGTCACTGCCAACTCAGTGCCGTCCACCCAGGTGCAGGCGGTCGAGATGGCCCGCAAGGGCGGTCGAGTGTTGCTGTTCGGCGGCCTACCCAAGACCGACAGCAAGCCACAGATTGATATGAACATCGTTCACTACAATGGCCTATACCTGATCGGCACCACCACGCTCGGGCCGCGCCACCAGTTCCAGGCACTGCAGCTGCTGGCTTCCGGACGTTATCCGTTCGACAAGCTGATCACCCATCGTTATCCACTGGCCGAGTTCAAGCAAGGCGCGACATTGGCGCTGGAGGGAAAGGCGCTGAAAGCAGTCTTCTTCCCGTAATCCGCTGACGCTTTGAGCGTGTCTTTCGTCGCATTTCGTAGTCGAAACGAGTCGAGATCGAGGAGGAGAAAGGCACAGCGTGACGTCCAATGACAATCTACCCAACGTGCCGCTGCCGTTTCTGAAGAACGGCGTCGCACAGGTTGGCTTCGTGGTCAAGGATCTGGAGAAGGCCGTCGAAGCCTACTGGCGGCTGTTCGGCATCGGCCCGTGGCACTTCTACACCTACGGTCCGCCACTGGTCAAACGCATGTCCTACCACGGCCGCCCGGTCGAACACAAGATGCGGGTTGCCCTGGCCTGGTTGGGACCTCTCCGCATTGAGCTGATTCAGATCCTGGAGGGCCCAACCGTCTACGACGAGTTTGTCGCCAAACACGGCTACGGTGTGCACCATTTCGGTCTACTGGTCGACGATATGGCCGCCGCCATCGCCCAGGCACAGGCCGCCGGATTGGAGATGACGATGGACGGATCCGGCTTCGGTCTGGATGGGGATGGACATTACGCCTACCTCGAGACCGACGACCTCATCGGCACCACGCTCGAGCTGATTTCCCGGCCTCAGCGCCGCGTACCACCCGAGAAGATCTATCCCGAAGAGGGCGACGCCACCTGATTGATTGCCGGGACCGTGTACCGACTGAATCAACAGCCAAGATCACCTATTCGACGGAAAGGAACCTAACATGCAGCAGAAACCCGCTCTGGGAGTAATTGTGGGTAATCGTGACTTCTTCGCCGACAGCCTGGTCGCCGAAGGGCGCAAGGACATCCTGGCGGTGCTCAACGAACTGGGCATTGAGACCGTCATTCTGGACGAGAAGACAACCAAGCTGGGCGCGGTAGAGACGTGGGCCGATTCACAAAAGTGCGCCGAGCTGTTCAAGGCCCATCGGGACCGCATCGGCGGCATCCTGGTCACCCTGCCCAACTTCGGCGACGAGAAGGGTGTTGCCGATGCCATCCGGTTGGCCGACCTCGACGTGCCAGTCCTTGTGCACGCCTTTCCGGACAAAACGACGGCCCTCACCGGCGCTGATCGCCGCGATGCTTTCTGCGGCAAGATGTCGGTCTGCAACAATCTGTATCAGTATGGCATCGCCTTCAGCACGACCCGCCGCCACACGGTCGGCCCCCGCACGGACGAGTTCAAGCAAGAGCTGACGCGATTCCATCGAATGTGCCACGTCGTGAACGGTATGCGCAGCCTGCGCCTGGGCGCCATTGGTGCCCGTCCCGATGCTTTCAAGACGGTGCGCTACAGCGAGAAGCTGCTTGAGGCCGCTGGCATCAGCGTCTCGACCATTGACCTATCTGACATCATTGGTGCGGCGCAAAAACTGGCCGATGACGACGCTCGCGTGCGCGCCAAGCTGGACGAGATCAAGACCTACGCCAACAACCCGGCTGCTCCGCCGGCTTCGCTGCTCAAGATGGCCAAGCTCGGCATCGTCATCTCCGACTGGATGCAGGCCAACTCGATTGATGCCACCGCCTTCCAGTGCTGGACCTCGATCCAGAAGAACTACGGCGTCAACGCCTGCACGCTGATGAGCATGATGAGCGAGCAGTTGCTGCCCAGCGCTTGCGAGGTGGACGTGTGCGGCGTCGCCGGTATGGTGGCACTCCAGCTGGCCTCGGGCACCGCCAGTGCGCTGGTGGACTGGAACAACAACTATGACGACGTGCCCGACAAGCTGCTACTCTTCCACTGCGGCAACTGGCCCAAGAGCCTAGTCAAGGATTTCAAGATGGGCACGGCCGAGATCCTCAGCAGCACCCTGGGGGCTGACGTTACCTGGGGCGCTGTCTACGGTCGCCCTGCCGCCGGGCCAGTGACCTTCGCCCGTCTTGACACCGACGATGGGTTGGGAACGATTCGGGCCGTGGTCGCCGAGGGCATGTTTACCGATGACCCGATTTCGGAGATGATCGGCATGCGCGCCGTGGTGCATCTTCCGGGACTGGACGCTCTGATGCGTTACATGTGCCTGAACGGCCACGCGCATCATGCCGCCATCAACGCCTCCCACGTGGGCAACATCCTGGCCGAGGCCTTTGAGACCTACCTTGGCTGGGATGTGTATCATCATCAGGGCTGAGCGCCGGCGCGTGAACGTCGGACGATAGGCCCGACGCCGATGTTCCGTCGGAAGAATTGGGAAAGGAGGTGAGCGAGACAGTCTGACAGTCCAAGCAAGTTGGAGCGTTGGTCGGCAACACCTTAGTAAGTAATGGGTCATGTTTTGCCAAAGGAGGGAAACACAAATGGACACCAAGAACCTCAGCAGGCGTGATTTCCTGCGCCTGTCGGCCCTCACGGCCGCCGGCCTGGCGGTGGGCCCCAGCTTGCTGGGCAACCCGACGCCGGCAATGGCCGCTCCGGCCGCCGCCGCCCCCAAGGCCGACGAAGTCGTCCTCGACGTCATGTCGCTGGCCGAGTATGAGGGCCCCTACCGGGAGATCTGGAACGTCTTCGAGGAGGAGCACCCGGGCATCAAGGTCAACGTGTTCTCCATCAACGAGGACACGGCAGCCGCCTACGAGGCCAAGGTCGCCGGCGGTTACCTGCCCGCCATCGAGCTGACTCAGGAGACCCAGATCTTCTTCAAGAAGGACAACTACCAGATGGCGGTCGACCTGAGCACGGTCGACTTCGAGTGGTGGGATCGCTGGACCTACGACGTCAAGAACGCCTGGCCGACCCTGTTCGGTCTGCCCGGCCCGCGCTCGCTGGATGTCTTCCAGGGCTACGTGATCACCTGGCAGTACAACGCCGAGCTGATGGAGAAGGCCGGCCTTGATCCCCACAAGGACGTCAAGACCTGGGCCGACATGGAGAAGTGGCTCGACGAGGGCACCGCCTGGGCCAAATCGGCCGGTGACGTGGAGTGGTTCTGGAACCAGGCCTGGCACAACTGGGTGTTCGGCATCCCCTATCCCGACCATATGACGCTAGCGTTCAAAGACGGCTCGCGTCAGGCGCTGGCCGATTGCTGGCTGGGCAAGACCAAATTCAACGCCCCCGATTCGCCCTACCGCCACTACTTTGAGTTCTGGCTCAAGGCCAAGGACAAGGGCTGGATCCCCGATAATATGCCCAGCCGCCTGTGGGAAGGCGATATGGAGGCCAGCTACATCGGTGGCAAGTCGGTCATGATGCTGCACGGCCCGTGGGTGTGGGACAAGGCGCTGGCGGCCGGTTCGCCATTCGCCCTGGCCGATCACCAGGAGGGTCTGCCGCCCACACCGCCCGCCGATGGTCAGGAAGTCTGGCTGCAAGCCGCCCTGCCGCCCAACATTGACAACCAGTGGTGGATGCGCGAGGGCGAGCAGAAGCTGCCCATCTGGCCGCAGATCGTCACCGCCTGGAACTGGTTCTGGAGCCCGCCCGTCATCCCGATGAAGTCCCAGGCCGAAGGCCGCGTCCCGCTCTACAAGCTGGACGAGCCACTCGATCTCCAGGGACCACAGTTCCAGAAGGTGCTCAAGTACATCGGCGACCCGAATGGTCCGTGGCCGAACACCAAGTTCGAGCAGGGCTGGACCGGCGTGGTGCTGTCGAGCCCGTACCGCAAGAAAGGCTCGAAGGGTGTCTTCGACTGGGAGTCGAACGGCAACAACGCGGTCTTCACCGACCTGTTCGCCGGCAAGCTCGACGTTCAGGGCGCCCTGGACATCCTCCAGAAGAACTGGGAGGAGAGTTTCGAGGGCCTGCCCGATCCGAACCTGCCCACCCTGCCCGCCGTTCCCGGATGATCTGGTTGAGACTGGCTCGGGGCGGCCCGCCAATGCGGGCCGCCCCCCACTCCACTGCCGGGGAAAGGGAGACTTCGATGCAACTTGCAGCCTCAGAAACGCAGCGGGGAATTTTGCCACAGGCTGGCGGTAAACCGGCGCTCAGTCCGCTTGCGCGTCGGCGCATCCTGGAGGATTGGGCTTTCATCTTCCCGCAGTTCTTTATCTTCATCCTGCTGACAATCGTGCCACTGATCGTGGCCATCCCGATCCTCTTCACGGACATGTCGCAGTTCAACGACCCGGAGATCAACCAGGTAGGCTGGCGCAACTTCACCGCCGTCTTCACTGATCGCGGGGTGCAGGAGGACTACCTGCCGGCGCTCCAGCGCACCATCATCTTCGTAATCCTCAACTACACGACGGTGTACATCTTCGGCCTGGCCCTCGCCTTGCTGATGTACGAGATCGGATTTCGCGGCGGGTTTTTCACCGTCATCTACCTGCCGCTGATGGTCTCCGGCCTGGCAGTCGGCTACATGGCCGCTATGCTGTTCGCCAAGGAGACAGGGTCGGCGAATCTCCTGCTGATGAAGCTCGGACTCCTCAAGGAGCCAATCAACATCTACACCGCTACCGGTACGGCGTTCCTACTGCCGTTAATGGTCGGCTGGCGTTATGCTGGCTATAACATGGCCATCTTCCTGTCAGGTCTGCTGTCCATACCCAAGGAGACCATCGAGTCGGCGGTGGTGGATGGCGCCTCCTACTGGCAGCGGCTCACCCGAATCTATTTTCCGCAGATGTGGCCGTCTTTCATTCTGGCGACCACGATGTGCCTGATCGGTTCGTGGGCAGTGTTCGACGAACTGGTCGCACTCGGCGCCCTGTACGTGAACCCTAACGCTAAGCTGCTGAGCATCCTGTTCTTCACCTATGGCTTTCAGATTGAGCGTCTGGCTATGGGTATGACTCTGGCCCTGGAAACCTTCCTGCCGCTGGTGCTGGTGGGTGTCGGCTTGCAGCGCCTGCAGCGCAAGCTCCAATACTAGAACGACGGGAGGACGATAGCCGTGGCGACATCGGTCAGTGCGTTTGACGAATTCAAGCCGCCGAGCAGTTCCTTCTGGACACTGTCCCGAACCCGATCGGCGTTGCGGGTTTTCGGCCTGGCGGTCATGATTGTCTATAGCCTGCTCACAATATTTCCCTTCTATATGCTGTTCGTGCGCAGCTTCGTCTCGACCGCTGATTCGGCGCAGCTGCATCTGTGGATTCCTGAGGCACGGCCGGTAGACATGAACTCGCAGGTGGGCAACCTGGCCGTCTTCTATGATCTCGATCTGAGAGACTTGAAGGATGCCCTGGGTATTCCCAGGAACGCCTTTATGGGCGCCCGCGAGACGTTGGCGCAGATCAGCAAGAAGTACAACATCCCCCAGGAGCAGATCGAGAACTACTTCGAGGGGTTCTACACCTTCAACGGTTGGTACACCCTCCTGTTCGGCAGTCTGCAAGGCACCACCTTCTGGTGGGGCCTCTTTAGAACGATCCTGATTGCCTTTGTCAGTCTGGGTCTCCTGATTCTGTTGTCAGTGTTCACCGGGTTCGGCCTCGCTGGCCTGCGCCGGCGCGATCAGATGTACGTCTACAACCTCTATCTGCTGCAGATGGTCATCCCTGTGATGTTGATCATCCTGCCACAGTACCAGATGTTCCAGTGGTTCTTCAAGCTGTTTCCGGGTTACGACGTTCAGAACAGCGCCATCCGCAACGTCCTGCAAATCTTCGCCTTGATCCTCATCAACATCAAGGGCACGGCGCTTTCGACGATGATCTTCACCAGCGCTATTAGCTCGGTGCCGCGCGACCTGGAAGAATCGGCGATGCTGGACGGGGCCAGCCGCTTGCAGTATATCCGGCATATCCTCTTCCCGCTGCTCAAAGTGCCGATCGTCAGTCTGACGGTCATCCAACTGCCGCTCTTCTACAACCAATTCCTGGAGCCGTATGTCTACCTCGATCCGGCCAATACAACGCTGTTGCCCTTTATCGCCAACCGCGCTGGTCAGTTCTCAACCAATTTCCAGGTGATCTACTCGGGTGTATTCGCATCCATCGTGCCGCTGCTGATTGTTTACCTTATCTTCCGGCGGTTCTTTGTCGAGGGCGTCATGGCCGGCGCCATCAAGGGTTAGAAAGGATCCCATGCACAGACGCAGCCGACTCCGTCGCCCCCCCCTGCAACCCACTGTCTATGAAGGGATGCGGCGGGTGGTCTTTCAACCGAGCACCTACCGCGGTATGCAGCGCGGCATCAACCAGATCGTGGAGGCGATCCGTCCTACGCTAGGGCCGCGCCCGCGGGTGGTTGCAATTGACGGCGTCGACTACCACAGCAAGACGCCCCAGCTGGTTGATGATGGCGGCACGATTGCGCGATTGATCATCGAGCTGCCTGAGCGCGATGCCGACGTCGGCGCCATGCTGATCCGCGACGTGTTGTGGCGACTGCAACGCCAGACCGGCGATGGGACTGCCACGGCAGCGGTGCTCTTTCAGGCAGTCTACAATTCCGGCATTCACTATATCACGGCCGGCGGCAGCTCGCGGCGGGTCCAGACCTACCTGGACAAAGCCCTCCGGGTCATCCTCGATCACATCAACTCGATGACTCGTCCCGTCACCACACGAGATGAGATGGCCGCCATCGCCGCGACGGTATGCTACGACCCGCCGTTGGCCGCCATGCTGGGGGAGATCTTTGAGATCGTCGGCGAGTTCGGCCGCGTGGAGATCCGCCCCGGTCGCGGCCGCGACCTCGAACGCGAGTACGTCGAGGGGATGTACTGGGAGCGTGGGGCGGTCTCACGGGAGATGTTGCCCAACACCGACAGCTTTCGTCTCGACCTTGAAGAGGCTGCCATCCTGATCAGCGACCTGGACATCCAGGAGCCACAGCAGCTCTTTCCGGCGTTGGAACTTGCCCTCCGCTCCAATATCAGGTCGCTGCTGATGGTCGTCGGCGACATCTCCGAGCGGGCAATCGGCTTTCTACTGACCAACAAACACCCCGAGAAGCTGCGTCTGGTGGCCGTAAAGACGCCTGGCTGGGACAAAGAGCAGAAGAAATGGGTGCTGGAAGACCTCGTAGCGTTGGCCGGCGGGCGCGCCTTCGTGGCCGCGGCCGGTGACACCTTCGAGAGCATCCAGCTGGCCGACTTTGGCCGGGCACGTCGCGCCTGGGCCGATCGCTACAACTTCGGACTCATTGGCGGCAAAGGCGACCCCCGCCAGTTGCGCCGCCATATCGCCACGATCCGGGCCGGCTTCGAGCGCACCGACAACCCGAACACGCGCGATCTGCTCCGCCAGCGCATCGGCAAGCTGCTGGGCGGGTCAGCCACGTTATGGGTGGGGGGAGCCACCGAACGCCAGATCAACGCGCGTGTCGAGGCGGCCAAGCGCGCCGCCACCGCCGTGCGTGGCGCCCTGCGCGAGGGAGTGGTGCCGGGCGGAGGCGTCGCGTTGTGGGATTGCCGGCCAGTTCTGCAGCGGATGCTCGAGGCAGCCAGCGACCCTGACGAGCGAGCCGCCTATCGCATCCTGATTGAAGCCCTCGCCGCCCCGATACGCACCATCATCCACAATGCCGGCTTTGACCCGGACGAAGCGCTGGCCGAAATCCGCCATGCCGGGCCGGGCCATGGCTTCGACGTGGTGCGCGAGCGTGTCGTCAACATGGCCGACGCCGGCATCTTCGACTCGGCCGCCGTCCAGAAGTCGGCGGTCTACGCGGCGATTGGCAGCGCCGCCCAGGCACTGACCATTGATGTGATGGTCCACCACCGTCAGCCCGAGCAGGCGCCCCTGCCCGAACTCACCTCTGACGCCAAGCGACTGTAATCGGCAGGCGAAGATGACGAACCAGACCTCTAACCAGGAATACGTTCACGCTGTCGCAGTCTCGCCTGATTTCTCCCGGGACGGGCTACGTTGGGCGGCGCGCTCGAGCGGGCTGTATCGCTCCGATGACGGAGGCCACAACTGGCGTGCAGAGTCCATACAGCCCGACCTGACGGCGCCGCTGCCATGCGCCGCCGTCGCTGTGTCGCCCAATTTCGTCACCGACCGCACCCTGTTCGCCGGAGCGCCCGGCGCTGTTGCCCGTTCGGAGGACGGCGGCCAGCATTGGCAGTTGGCTGCGTTGACGGCGCCACCACCTTTCGTCTCGGCGTTGGCGGTCTCACCTGAATATGCCCAGGATGGGACGGTGTTTGCTGGCAGCGTCGAAGATGGCGTTTTCCGTTCAGCCGATCGCGGTCTGCATTGGGCGGCATGGAACTTCGGCCTTCTCGACCTGAATGTACTGGCGCTGGCCGTCTCTCCTGATTACGCGCGTGACGAGACCCTCTTTGCGGCCACCGACAGCGGCGTGTTTCGCAGCACTACCGGCGGGCGCGCATGGCGCGAGGTGGATGGCGGCGCCGAGGGCGCACGCTCGACTGATTTCGCGCCGGTGCTCAGCTTGGCCCTGTCACCGACTTATGCCGACGACGGTATTGTCTTTGCCGGCACCGAGGAGCACGGTCTGTTCCGATCGGCTGACCGCGGCAGCACCTGGACGCGGCTCGGCGCGGACACGGTGGTCGGTGCTGTGAACGCGATCGTCCTGGCGGCCGACTACCCACGCCAGCGCCACATCCTGGCGCTGCTCAACGACACGCTGCTGGTGTCGCGCGACGACGGCGCAACCTGGACTGAGTGGCAGCCCGGTTGGCGCCCGCCCGCAGCCCTGACCTGCGTCGCAGCGCCGTTGGGCATAG
>Ga0101944_10005858_pt1 | contig 13529 bp, 13 predicted proteins | sample DewCreD2012metaG_FD_75245 | JGI IMG/M metagenome (GOLD analysis project Ga0101944, IMG submission 75245) | Hot spring sediment bacterial and archeal communities from British Columbia, Canada, to study Microbial Dark Matter (Phase II) - Dewar... ... | reverse complement strand
TGTTCCCGTCAGACTGGACGAAACGCTGCCTGAAGGGGCCGCTTTGATCCCTCGCAACTGTGGCCTCCCGGTCTCTTCTCCGCGCGGGATCAAACTCGAACCGGTAACCGAGGAAATCGCATCATGATGATCCTTTCCCTTCCCACCAAGGTATTCCTCCTGCGAAAGGCACAATAACGATGGATGGCGCATTGATCCTGGAATGGGTACTCAAATCGGTCTTCATCCTGCTCGCTCTCACGGCTGGGTTTGCTTACCTCACCCTTTTTGAGCGCCGGATGATCGCCAGGTTTCAAACCCGCATTGGCCCCAACCGGGCCGGCCCCTTCGGGTTATTGCAGCCCGTGGCCGACGGCATCAAATTAATCTTCAAAGAGGAATTGATCCCGGCTTCTGCTGACAAAATCATTTTCATTCTTGCCCCGATCATCACAGTCATCCCCTCTTTGATTGTTACCGCGGTCGTTCCCTGGGGAAGTGTCATCCGGCTCGGCGGGCGCACCATCCCTCTGTACTTGGCCGACATCAATGTAGCCCTGCTTTATGTCATGGCAGTCACCTCCATTTCGGTGTACGGCATCACCCTGGCTGGCTGGTCATCAAATAATAAATACGCCACCCTGGGCGGCCTGCGCTCCACCGCGCAGATGATCAGCTATGAAATCGCCATGGGGTTCTGCTTCGTGGTGCCTGTCTTATTGAGCGGATCGTTGAGCCTGGTGGACATCGTCGAAAAACAACGCGGACTTTGGTACATCTTTCTCCAGCCCGGTGCGGCCATCATCCTGGCCATCACCATGTATGCGGAGGTCAACCGCGCCCCTTTCGATATGCCCGAGGCCGAACAGGAACTTACTGCCGGTTACCATTCAGAATATTCTGGAATGAAGTTCGCCCTTTTCTTCATGGCAGAGTACATTAAGATGATCGCGGTCTCCATGATCTTTGCCACCCTCTTCCTGGGAGGGTATCTGTTGCCATTCCAGGGTTGGTTTGAGAAACTCCCCGTCATTGGCCCGGTCATCCCCTACCTCGGCCCTCTGGTATTGCTCGCCAAGGTCATCGTGCTTTTGTTTGGTTTTGTCTGGGTGCGTTCTACCCTGCCGCGAATTCGCTATGACCGCCTGATGGCCTTCGGCTGGAAGATCCTTTTCCCACTCTCGCTGCTCAGTGTGCTGGTGACAGCAGCAATGGTTTTACTGGTTCAATAATGGAACACACCCGGCGCCCCACTCCGAGGTACCCGTCTGTGTTCGCTCGAAAGGAGCCTGCATGTTCAAAGGTCTCTTGACAACCCTCAAAGAATGGGCATCCAAACCCGTTACGATCAGCTATCCTGAAGAGAAACGCCCCGTCCGGCCGCGCTTCAAAGGCCGCCACGAGCTGAAACGCTACGAAAACGGCCTGGAGAAGTGCATCGGTTGTTCGCTGTGTGCGGCCGCCTGCCCGGCAGATGCCATCTTCGTCGAGGCGGCAGAAAACACCGACGATGAGCGGTATTCACCCGGCGAACGCTACGCGCGCGTTTATGAGATCAATATGTTACGCTGTATCTTCTGTGGTTTCTGTGAGGACGCCTGCCCTACCGAAGCCATTGTACTGGGCGACCAGTACGAACTATCCTTCACTACCCGGCAATCGGCCATTTACACCAAGGACATGCTCCTTGAGCCGGTGCCGGAAGGCGGCAAGCCTACCCCTCAAAAAACCGAGCCGGGCGTATATACCCGCGCGGTTCCGGCCATGAAAGACCCGCAGGATTGACCCCAAGGAGGAAAATGCGATGCTGATTGTTTTCATCGTCCTGGCCTTCGTTGCCGTTGGAACAGCCATCAGCATGTTGGTCACCCGCAATGCCATTTACTCCGCGCTTTTTCTCGTGCTTAACTTCGGCACGGTCGCCATTCTGTATCTGATCCTGGGAGCGCCGTTTATCGCGCTTTCTCAGATCACAGTGTACGCCGGGTCGGTAGTGGTATTGTTCCTTTTTGTGATTATGCTGCTCGGCGCGGAAAAACTTCCTGGCGGAGAGCCTTTGCGCTGGCAGCGCTTTCTGGCTTTTCCGCTGGTGATCCTGCTGGTGGTGGATTTTGCCGTCAACATTAACCGCCTCGGTGGAACCCTTGCCCTGATCGATCTCCCTCCCAGGGGGTACGGCGAACCGGTGGAAATTGGCAAAGTCCTCTTCACCCAGTACGCGCTTCCCTTTGAGATCACCGCTATCATCTTACTGGTGGCGGTGGTCGGGGCTATTGTGCTCGCCCGCCCCCAGCAGGCAGGCGTGAGCCGCCGCGATCTCTATAAACGGGACACTCAGGAGCGGAAATGAACACCATACCCGCCGAATATTACCTCATCCTTTCAGCCATTCTTTTTTCTCTGGGTATCCTGGGGGTGCTCCTGCGCCGGAATGCCCTGGTGGTCTTCATGTCCCTGGAATTGATGTTCAACGCAGGAAACCTGGCCTTCATTACCTTTGCGCGCATGTACCAGACCATTTCTGCCCAGGTGGTGGTCTTTTTTGTGATGACGGTGGCTGCGGCCGAGGTCGCCATTGGGCTGGCATTGATGGTGGAAATTTTCCGCACCAAGCGCAGCATCGACATCGACCAGATGAACTCCCTGAAAGGCTAAAGAGGAGGAATAATGCCCATTTTTTCGCTCGTTCCCTGGGTGGTGCTTATCCCCCTCATCGGGTTGATCCTCAACTTGCTTCTCGGTCGGCGGCTCGGCGAAGCTTTTAGCGGAACGCTCGCCACCCTGGCAGCCGGGGGTTCCTTTGTAGTGGCAGTGCTCCTCGCTGTGGGCCTTTCGCGTGACCCTCACCCCACCGTTGTCCCCTTTCTGAACTGGATCACCCTGGATGACTTCTCGGCCCGCTGGGCATTCCGCGTGGATACTCTCTCCGTCACCATGATGCTGGTAGTATCCGGCGTAGGAACGCTGATTCACTTCTATGCCATTGGCTACATGCACGCCGACGTGCGCCATCAGGGAGACCCGGGGCGATTCACCCGCTTTTTTGTCTACCTTAACCTCTTCATCGCTGCCATGATGATCCTGGTCAGCGCCGATAACTTCCTCATGCTGTTTGTGGGCTGGGAAGGTGTCGGTTTGTGTTCATATCTGCTGATCGGTTTCTGGTTTGAAAAGGGGAAAGACGGCATTGCCAATGCGCGGGCAGCCAAAAAGGCGTTCATCGTCAACCGCATCGGTGATTTCGGCCTGCTCATCGCCCTCTTTCTCATGGTCGCAAACTTCGGCTCGTTAGATTTCTCCGTCGTCTTCGAAAAAGCCCCCGCATTGGCCGCCGCCGCGCCGGGTGTGCTGCTGGCCATGACGCTCTTTATGCTCCTCGGGGTAACCGGCAAATCGGCTCAGATTCCTCTTTACGTGTGGCTTCCCGATGCCATGGCCGGCCCGACGCCTGTTTCGGCGTTGATCCACGCCGCCACCATGGTTACCGCCGGTGTATATCTGATCATCCGTTCTACTCCGCTTTTCATCCTGGCTCCGGCCGCCCAGGCAACCGTGACCTGGGTAGGAGCGCTGACAGCCTTGTTCGCCGCCACCATCGCCGTCGGCCAGTACGACATCAAAAAAGTGCTGGCCTACTCCACCATCAGCCAGTTGGGATTCATGGTCGCGGCGGTCGGCATGGGCGCGTATGTGGCCGGGATGTTCCACCTCGTGACTCACGCCTTTTTCAAGGCCTTGCTCTTCCTTTCAGCCGGTTCCGTTATCCTGGGGCTGGAACGCGGACACCACCACGCTGCCCACCATCATGGACACGGCTCACACGCTGACGATCATCACGCGGTTGTCGAGCCTGTCGAGACATTCGACCCCGGCGACATGCGCAACATGGGCGGTCTGCGCAAGACTATGCCGGTCACCTTCTGGGTTTATATGATTGGCACCCTGGCCCTGGCTGGTATCTTCCCCTTTGCCGGTTTCTGGTCGAAAGATGAAATCCTGCTCGATGCTTCCCTGCATTACCCGCACGTTTACTGGATTTTGAGCGCCGCCGCCTTCCTGACTGCCTTCTATATGGGCCGCCAGGTATGGATGGTGTTCTTTGGCAAAGCGCGTCACGAAGCCGCCGAACACGCCGAAGAATCGCCGCTGGTGATGACCATTCCGCTCATCCTCCTGGCCGTGCTTTCGGCCCTGGGCGGGTTCATCAACCTGCCGTTCAAGGGTTTTCATCAATTTGGCTACTGGCTCGAACACACCCTCGGCGTGATTGAGTTCCCGCCCTTCGATTTGGTTGTCGCCGGCCTTTCAACTGTGCTGGCTCTGGGCGCGATTGCGCTCTCGTGGTTCTTGTACCAGCGAAAACCGCTCGAAAACGGCGACCCGGATCCGTTGGCAAAGCCGCTCGGTCTGGCCTTTGTCGGCATGGAAAACAAATGGTTCGTTGATGAAGCCTACCAATTTCTGTTTGCGCAGCCCTACAAAGCACTGTCCACGTTTTTATCTCAAACAGTAGATTGGGATATCTGGCACGAGTGGTTTCATGATAGCGTCCTCAAAAAGGGCTTCATCGGCCTGGCGCGTATCCTGGCCGACCCGGTAGACTTGGGCTTCATTGACCGCGTTTCTTACTGGCTGATCGACGCCATCCGCGCCTCCGCCGAGAGTCTGCGCAAACTGCAAAATGGCTTCGTCCGCTCCTACGCGCTGTCGGTTGTGCTGGGCGTGGCGGCGATTTTGGGATATTTGTTGTTGAAGTAGATGCTCGATGCTCGAATAACGAATATCGAATACCGAATACCGACCTTTGACCGAGGTATCTTCCCATGAACTTTCTTCTCGAACCCCTTTCCATCGTGACCTTCTCCCCGCTATTGGGCGTGTTGGTGCTTTTGTTTCTGAAATCGGAGCAAAAAGCCGCCTTGCGCTGGACGGCGCTGATCACTTCGCTGGTGACGTTCCTCATTTCGCTGTGGGCGTTTTTCTTCAGCGGATTGTACAACCCGGCCAGCGGCGGCCTGCAACTGGTCGCCAAATACAACTGGATTAACGTCGCCGGGTGGGACATCCGTTACTACCTCGCTGCCGACGGTCTCTCGATTTTGCTCGTCCTGCTGACGACCTTCCTGACGCCGATTGCCATTCTCTCCACCTGGACGGCGGTCGAGGAGCGCGTCAAGGACTTCATGCTATTCTTCCTGCTGCTCGAAGTCGGCATGACGGGCGTGTTCGTCGCCCAGGATTTGTTTCTGTTCTACATTTTTTGGGAATTTACCCTCGTCCCAATGTACTTTCTGATTGGCATTTGGGGCGGCCCCAACCGGTTGTACGCGGCGGTCAAGTTCTTCCTGTACACGATGGCCGGGTCTATCCTGATGCTGCTCGCCATCCTGTGGCTGGGCATTAATGGCGGGACCTTCTCCGTGCCAGATTTGGTCGCCCAGGGCAACATTCCGGTGGATGTCCAGATGTGGCTGTTCATCGCTTTTGCTGCCGCCTTCGCCATCAAAGTCCCGATGTGGCCGCTGCACTCCTGGCTGCCCGATGCGCATGTCGAAGCGCCCACGGCTGGCTCGGTCATCCTGGCAGGCGTCCTGCTCAAAATGGGGACGTATGGCTTCCTGCGCTTCAATCTGCCCCTCTTCCCCGAAGCCAGCGCGCAGGCCGCGCCGGTGATTGGCTGGCTGGCGGTGATTGGCATTCTCTATGGCGCGGCGGTCTCCTTTGCGCAGAAAGATGTCAAGAAATTGGTGGCCTATTCCTCGGTCAGTCACCTCGGTTTCGTCATGCTCGGCTTGTTCGCGCTCAATGCCCAGGGCGTGGCGGGGGCCATTTTGCAGATGGTCAATCACGGCCTCAGCACGGGCGCGCTGTTCTTGCTGGTCGGCATGATTTACGAACAAACCCACACCCGCGAAATTAAGGTCTATGGCGGCCTGTGGAAAATCACCCCAATTTTCGGCACGCTCATGCTGATTGTCTCGCTCTCTTCGATGGGTCTGCCCGGCCTGAACGGCTTCGTCGGCGAGTTCACCATCCTGCTCGGCGCGTTTGGCGCGGGCATGAAGGGCGGAGTGTTCGCCGGAGCAGGCGGCTTCTGGCTGGCGGGCCTGGCAGCAGTCGGAGTCATCCTGGCTGCCATTTACATCCTCTACATGTTCCAGAAAATGTTCCTCGGCCCGGCGGGTGAGGTTACCCACCATCATACGCTCAAGGATTTGAACTGGCGCGAAGTTGTCACCCTGCTGCCCATCCTGGTTTTCATCTTCTGGATTGGTCTGTACCCCAAGCCCTTCTTCGACCTGATGATGCCCGCCATCGAGAACTTGCTCAAACCCTTTGGCGGCTAACCGGGGAGATGATATGACCCAAACCGACTTTTCCACCATCCTCCCTGTCACTCTCCTCGCAGCCTGGGCCAGCCTGCTGCTCCTGGCGGATTTATTCCTCTCCCGTGAGCGTAAAGGCCTAACGACCCTGCTGGCCGCCCTGGGCCTGGCGCTGACGATGGGAGTCACCCTGGCCCAATCTGGCCTCGAGGCTGCTCCCGGTTTCGGCGGGATGGTCATGCGGGATGGATTTTCCACCTTCCTGAACGCCCTGTTCCTGCTAACCGGCCTGTTGGGGGTTGCCGTTTCGTATGGTTACAATCACCGCCTGGGCATCGAGCGCGGCGAATACTATCCTCTGCTGCTCTTTAGCGTGGCCGGCATGATGCTGATGGCGCAAGCCGCCAACCTGATTGTGGTCTTCCTGGCGCTGGAACTGCTCTCCATCCCGCTCTACGTCATGGCGGCCTTTGCCTACCCCAAGATACAATCCGAGGAAGCCGGTCTCAAATATTTCCTGCTCGGCGCGTTTGCCAGTGGATTCGTGGTCTATGGCATTGCCCTGGCCTTCGGAGCGACCGGCACTACCGACCTGGCCCAAATCCTGGCTTCGGTTTCGATGGGCGCGGCGAATCTGCCGCTGTTGACCGCCGGAGCGGGACTGCTCCTGGTCGGGTTCGGCTTCAAAGTGGCTGCCGTCCCTTTCCACATGTGGACGCCCGATGTCTACCAGGGCGCGCCGACCTCGGTGACAGCCTTTATGGCGGCGGGCGCCAAAGCCGCCGGGTTTGCCGCCCTGCTGCGCGTCTTTGGGATGGCTTTCCCTGCCCTCGCGGCAGACCTGGCTCCGGTGATGGCGATTCTCGCTGCGCTGACCATGATTCTCGGCAACGTGGTTGCCGTCGCTCAAACCGACATCAAACGAATGCTGGCCTACTCCAGCATTGCCCAGGCCGGGTATATCCTGATGGCCTTCGCGCCCTTTGGCGATGAATCGGCTCGGACGATGGCGGTGGCGGGCGGCTTGTTCTACTTGGTCGCCTACACCCTGGCCTCGTTCGGCTCGTGGGGGGTGGTGATTGCGCTGGAACAGTCAGAAGAAAAGGGGCTGCAAATTGCCGATTACAACGGGCTTGGACGCAAATATCCGTTACTGGGCGTTGCGATGGCCGTTTTCATGCTCTCGCTGATTGGCCTGCCGCCAACCCTGGGGCTGATTGGAAAAATCTACCTGTTTCGCGCGGTCATCGAAGGCGGACTGGTCTGGCTGGCGGTGATTGGCGCGCTGACTTCGCTCCTCTCGGCCTTCTACTACCTGCGCGTGGTGGTCAATATGTTCATGCGCGAGGGCGACCCGCAGGTGGAGCGCGAGTGGTGGCTGGAATTCGCCATCGGCGCGGCGGCGGTCGTGACGGTCGTCGTCAGTCTGTGGCCGTTCCCCCTCTTCGATTGGGCTGCCCAGGCTGTTATGACGCTATTTTAGCGTAGCGCAAGATAGTATCTTGCGCTACTTGCGCTACTTCACCAACCGTGAAAACCCATCATACGGCACAAGCGGGATGACCTCGAAGGCAATCAGCCCGGCCTGCACCAAGGGCAGCGTTTGCAGCACATTGCGCGCCTCGTGGGAATCGGCGCATTCCAGGATGAGAACCGCCTCGCGTTTTTCGGCGCGGAAATAAATCTCGCGGATGATACCGGCCTGGGTCAGTTCTAACACCCGCCGGGCTTCAGCAGCCAGGTAGGCTTCCATCAGGTCGGGGTCAGCAGAGGGCGATTCGTATTCCAGGGCCAGGATTTTCATGGCAATTCTTCTTCAGCATCCCAATGGCGATTTAGCCGCTGGCGGGACGCCGGGAGCAGGTTTGGTTGTGAATATACCCCATTCTATTGCCAAAGTCCCATTTTGCAAACGCCTGCAAAGCCAGTTATTAATATCAAGATGATGTACGCGCCGTATTTTGCCATTTCTACTGCCGGGGCAGGTTTTTCGTTTTTCCGCGCGCCGCTGCATTGCGGATTTTGCCGAGGAACTCGTACAACTCCCTGACGATGACGCTGTGAATCAGGTTGTCGTAGAGGGGCGGACGATGGACAATCGGCGATAGATTACGCGTTGGTCATAGGTCTATCGTCTATGGTCTGTATTCAAAAATTCTTCCAATCGCGTCAGCGCTTCAGGCATGTTTTGGCGCGCAAAGCCCAGGCGGAAGTGATTGCCAGGGTGATTGTATATCGTGCCGGGCAGGAGCAGCACGCCGCTTTCGTGGACGAGTTCATCGCAGAAAGTTTCCACCTGGCCGGTGAGCAGTTTGGGGAAGGCAATTGGCCCAGCCTGGGGGCGAACCCACGAAAAACGGTCGCTGTGACGGGCGAAAAAGTCATCGAGCAGGACTAAATTACGGCGGATAATGCCCAGGTTGCGTTCAGCCAACTTGTGACGATGGCGCAGGGCCAGTTCGGCCAGGAATTCGCTCGGCGCGCTGTTGCAGATGGTGGTGTAGTCTTTCAGCGCGGCCATTTTCTGATAAATGGTTTCGTTGCGGGTGGCCACCCAGCCGATGCGCAGCCCGGCCAGCCCATAGGTTTTGGACATGACCCCGAGCGAGATAAAGTTCGGGTCGAGGTCACAGGCGGCAGGGAGTCGGTCTTTGGGGTCATGCTCCAGTTCGCGGTAGACTTCGTCCGAGAAGAGCAAAATGTTTCGTTCACGGCAGGCAAGTTCCAGCCGGGTTTGTTCGGCGCGGGTCATTAACCAGCCGGTGGGGTTGTGCGGGGTGTTGACCACAATCAGGCGGGTATCAGGCCGAATTAACCTTTCCAATTCATCGAAATCGAGCGCCCAAGCATTTTCCGCGCGCGCTTCCCAAAACGTGATTTCCGTGCCCAGGCTTCTGGCAATCTCGAACAGCGATTGGTAGCACGGCCAGTGGACGATGACGTGGTCGCCGGGCTGGAGCGCGGCCTGCATGAACAGGGTGATGGCTTCCTGCGCGCCCGCGTGGACGAGGACGTGTTCGGGGGTGATGGTTTCGTAGATTTTTGCGATTTCGCGGCGCAGGGAGGGAGCGCCGAGCGATTCGGTGTAGCCGAGCCAGTGGTTTTTGAAATCGGCCTCCGCGCCGGGTTCAAGGGCCAGCAGGTCGGCGATGGTCAGCGATTCGCAGTCGGAACTGCATAGCAGGTAGCGGGCGCTGAATTCGTAACGGGCAAAGTAGCGTTCGAGCAGGAAGGGGGAGGGGTTCATGGGGTTGGTGATTGGCGCGTTGTAATTGGTAATTGCGTCGGTTATGGTCTATGGTCTGCGGTCTATCCTACCCCACCACGCGAATTTCGCGCGGCATGTCGCTGAGCGATTCGGAGCCAGTTTCGGTGACGACCATGTTATCTTCGATGCGCACGCCGCCTTCGCCGGGCAGGTAAATGCCCGGTTCGACGGTGTAGCACATGCCGGGTTCGAGCAGTTTCATGTTATCGCCGCGCATGTAGGGTTCTTCGTGGCCTTCCATGCCGATGCCATGCCCGGTACGGTGCGTGAAGTAGACGCCATAGCCAGATTTTTCGATGACCTCGCGGGCGGCTTTGTCCACCACGGCGCAGGGCAGACCGGGTTTTCCGGCGGCGCGCCCGGCGGCGTTGGCTTCCTGCACGATTTTGTGAATCTGCTGGAATTTGGCGTCGACTTCACCGACAGCGAAGGTGCGCGTCAGGTCGGAGATGTAGCCGTCGTAGGCCGCGCCCCAGTCGAACAGTAGCAAATCACCGGCCTTAATTTTGCGCTCGCCGGGCGAGGCGTGCGGGTTGGCGCTGGTCGGCCCGCCGCCCACGATGGGGGAGAAGGGTATTTCGGGCTGGGAGCCGTGTCGCAGCAGTTGGATGACCAGTTCGTTGGCGAGTTCCTGTTCGCTCATGCCAATTTTGATGAGCGGGAGGGTGGCTTCGAGGGCGATTTGGGCGATTTCGACCGCCTGGCGCATTTTGGCGATTTCATGCGCATCTTTGCGGATGCGCAGGTCGGTGAGCGCGGAATCGGCTGAAACGATGTGCGCGCCAGGCGCGCCGTATTCCAGTAGGCGCAATTCCAGTACGCGCAGGGCGCGCGGTTCAACGCCGATGGTGCGTCCGAACAAATCCAGGCTGTGCAGGGCGTTGCGAAAGACCTGCGGCCAGGTTTCGGGGTTTTCGCCGTAGGGGAAGGCGTGAACCGGGTACGACAGCGCGGCCACTTTTGCCATCTCCAGTTCGGGCAAGATGATGGCCGGTTCTTTTCCGGGGGCGACGACCAGCACGACCGGGCGTTCCATCAGGTGGAAGTGCAGGCCGGTCAGGTAGGTGAGGGTGGGGCCGGGATTGAGAGCGACGGCGTCGAGGCCGGTGGCGGCCAGTAGTTCGGCGAATCGAGCGAGGCGTTGCGGGTAGATGGTCATGGGGAATGTTCCAGGGGCAGATTTCAGGGGCGGTGTTTGTTGGTAAAGCCGATTTTGATGAGCCAATCGACCAACCAGGGCAGGCGGTCATCGACCCAGATGGCGGGGCGAAACCACCAGGGGATGATGAGTCGGCGGCGCGGGCGTTTGGCGACGGCGACCACTTGCCGGGCGACATATTCGGAGGTCATGGTTGTCCAGGAGGGGGCTTTGAATGTTTTCAGCGCGCTCTGGCCGGTGTGCTGACCGAACTCGGTGCGTGCCGGGCCGGGGTAGATGCCGCTGACTTGGATGTTATATGGAGCGGCCTCGCGGCGCAGGGCATCGGTGAAGCCGCGCACGCCGAACTTTGTGGCGGCGTAGACGGAATACATAGGCGCGGCCAGCCAGCCTGCCACCGACGACATGTTGATGATATGACCGGATTGCTGGGCAATCATGAAGGGCAGCACGGCGCGGGTGACTTCAATGAGGCCGGTCAGGTTGACGGCGATTTGGGTTTCGATGTCGCGGTCGGGGGTCAGGTTTTCGAGCCAGTCGAGCCGCCCGAAACCGGCGTTGTTGAAGAGGATGTCGATGCGCCCGTAGTTTTCTAGCACGCTCTTGACCATGTTTTCGATGTCGGCTCGGTTGGCCACATCGACCGGGGTTGCCATGGCTTCACCGCCCTCGGCATGGATGCGTGCCACTTCGGCCTGCATCCGCTCGATGCGGCGGGCCGCCAAGACGACGGACGCGCCTTCTTGCGCGAACAGTTTGGCGGCGTCTTCGCCAAAGCCGGAGGATGCGCCGGTGATGAGTACCACTTTTCCTTTCAGGTCGATTACCATAAGCGCTCCTGGGAGATTGGACACCCTAAAGGGCATGCTTACCCTTATTTTACATGAGGTTGAGTGGATTGTACGCTTTTCCTAAACGGGCTTTGGCTTGGAAAGGGTAAAATAGGGGCGAAAGGCTTCCATGATGCAAAAAACTGCCCAATTTGACTTGCGCGCCAGCGATGCGGCCAAAGGCGCCGCGCTGCTATTGTTGCTCTGGCATCACCTTTTCTATCAGCATAGCGAATATGGCTATTGGGTTTACTTATCAGCCCTGATGTCCAAAGTCTGCGTGGCTATGTTTGTTTTAATTAGCGGTTACGGTCTGGCCCAATCTGTCCAGGAGAAGCCAACCAGCTTGTGGAATTTTTACAAACGACGTTTTACGCGCATTTACCTGGGCTACTGGTATCTGGCGCTGATATTCGTCCCGATAGCCATTTTTGTCTTTGGTCGCACCCTGCCTTCCGTCTTTGAAACCCAACCCTATCTGAAATTTTTCATCCAGATGACCGGGTATCATATGTATTTCAAAGACATCTGGTATGGTTACAACCCAACCTGGTGGTTCATCAGCCTCATCCTGGGGCTGTACTGGCTGTTTCCTTTTCTGTTTAGCGTCATCCAACGTTATGGCTGGGTTGCGCTGATTCCGCCCTTTTTGTTCCTGTTGCCGTCTGAAAACACCCATCTGGTACTGCCCATTTTGCAAGACCACCTGTTTACCTTTGCCCTGGGGATTTTCCTATCGCTCAACAATGGCTTTGGACGCATTAGCGACTATCTCAAACGCGCCGGTGGATGGCGTTTCTTGATTGTATTGGCTTTCGTGATTGCGACTGCCATTTTGCGCAAAAAAATGCCGGTGATGAACGAAATTCGCATGGACCCGTTCTTTGGGCTGGCGATAATCCTGTTTGTTTTCGAAACAACCCAGGCTTTCAAATGGCTGGAAACCGGCCTGGCCTTTTTGGGACAGCACCTCTTTAACATTTTCCTGTTCCACACCTTCCTGATTTTCTATTTTTGGCCTGACTTTATCTACAGCATTCGGCAGCCCCTCCTGATTTTTCTGGGCGTGACTGTGGTCTGTGTCACGCTCTCTTACCTGATTGAACGGAGCAAAAAGTGGGTTGGATTGGACAAACTCCAGGCCTGGCTGGATAAAATTCCATTGGGCAGCCAGCCCATCATCGAGTGAACGCTTTTGCTCGACTGGGTGATTTCGGGGCGGTCTATTACCAACTCATGCACCGAATAAAAAGCCCGTGAAGTTATCACGGGCGGGGGTTGCTTACAAACTGGCGTTGATGGTACTGAACATATTTCTCACGAGCGGGCCCATGGCGGTCAACGCAATAACAACGACAACTGCAATCAAAACAAGAATCATGGCATATTCCACCATCCCCTGGCCTCGTGCTCTGAGAAAGAATAACATGGATTTCACCTCCTTTCCTGTGGTTTTTGTACCTGCCTGGAAATATTATATAACACGGCGGGCGCGGCGCAAATCGTGTAACAATTCTGCCATGAATCTGTATGATTGCGCGCCGTTCGCGTTTCGAATGCTATAACAACAACGCTGCGCCGCCTTTGGCGGCGCAGCACGCTGAAACGGTGACTCTTTTACTTTCGTTTATTTCATCTTGAAGTATGCCACCAGCGTAGAGCCGTCTTTGGTGGTCATGGTGACGCGGTAACATTTGCCCGCGCCGCTGGGGGCTTTCCAATTGAAGATGAATTGTCCCGCAACCGCATCATACCGCAGTGATGTGTTGCCCGTGACAAGCGTTTCGATTTCATCCGTACCAAAGGATGATACGCAAGCAGCAGTGGTATAGGTGAGCGATTGGACATAGGCCGGGTCGGTCAGTTCGGTGTCTCCGGCAAAGATTTCGAACTTGAGCGGAATGGTACTGCCGCCCTTGACGGTGTTATAGACGCCGCCCATATCCACCGGTTGATAGAAACCCTTT
>Ga0101944_10005857_pt1 | contig 13530 bp, 9 predicted proteins | sample DewCreD2012metaG_FD_75245 | JGI IMG/M metagenome (GOLD analysis project Ga0101944, IMG submission 75245) | Hot spring sediment bacterial and archeal communities from British Columbia, Canada, to study Microbial Dark Matter (Phase II) - Dewar... ... | reverse complement strand
GAATTTAACAATTGAAGACTCTGAATCCTGCGGGAAAAATTTAGATTGGTAAAACAGTACAAATAAAATCCATAAAGTGTATTTAAAGTAAATTTTCGATGATTTCAATTATTTAGCCCTCAAAATAAATGCTCACTTGAAAGATAAAATTAATATCATAAATCACAAATAATTTTTTCATTAATATTTTAATTAAATCCTTGATTGAGACTTATATCACTTATTGGGGAATTTCTTTAGATAATTGTTTTTTATAAAAGATTAAAAACTAAGCAGATGAAAAAACTTGTCTTCGTTTCAAATTCCTTTACGGCTATATGCTAATTAACTACAAAGCAAGCACAAAAAACATAAAGATAATCTTTAACTTAAACTTTAACTCAACAAAACATATCAGTTCTACCTGCGTCATTAGCGATCCATTTTTCTTTGCGACTTTGCGACTTTGCGTCTTTGCGTGAGATATTTTCACCGCAGAGTCGCAGAGACGCAGAGAAAATTCAAGATTTTCTTTATGAAATTTGTTCCTTAGTGCTATTGTTTCTAGAATATTCTGATATCAACCATCTCCCTAATGAACTAAATTCAATCCCCCAATTAAACCCAAACTTTAACTTAAACTTAAACTAATGTAGATAGAACACGGATCGAACGGATACAACGGATTTAAACGGATTATTCGATTTAATTTGTGTTATTTCGTGTAATTCGTGGCAAGAAAATATTAATCACGAATCGCACAAAGAAATCAAGATTAAATGAAAAGTCAACAAATTAATCTCAATTGGTACAGCCTTAAATTGAATTAGATTATTTTATACTCAGTCTTTATAAAGTTCAAAATGTTTAGTTGTACTTATTAAATCTCGCAAGTAATTTCATTTCAGGGTCGAGTATTATTTCTTTGATATTTTCTTTTAATGGTAAGTCAATTATAACTTCTTCCCTGTCAATAAATGTGTTAAGAATTTCAAATGAAGAATTTTCGTAAACGATTTTTATCTCTAATGGAAATTCAAAAATAAAATCATTCTGTTTAATTGATATAATTTTTTCATTTTGACTGTAAAAGTAAGAGCAATTAATTATAAAATTATCTTGATATATCCATTGATTAAAAAATTTAGTAAAGTCAATTCCTGAAAAAGATTCTAAAAATTCTTTGAATTCCATAGTTGAAATTGATTTATATCTGAAATGATTGTAAAAGTTTTTTAAGAAATCAAAAAAGATTGTATCAGATATAATGTTGCGAATCATATGTAAAACCCAAGCACCTTTGTAATAAACATTTTCACTAAAAAGATTATCAGGGTTATATAATTTCCCAGACAATTGCTCATTAATAAATTTGCTCATATAAGAATTTAATGCAGATTTACCATAATGATATTCAAAAAATAATGCTTCTGAATAAGTGGCAAAACCTTCGCTTAGCCAGATATCTTTCCAATTTGAAATTCCAACAGCATTCCCCCACCAGCTATGAGCCAGCTCGTGAATAAAAACATCCTTATGAAATTGTTTCCCTGAAAAAAGATCTCTTCCAATTCCAATCAATGTCTGATTCTCTACTGCTCCTCTTCCATATAAAATTTCGCTGATGCAAAACTTTTCTTCAACAAAAGGATATTCACCAAAAATATTTTCAAAAGTATTAATGTAATTTTTCATATCAGCTAAATCATAAATTGCTTTAAGTGAATCTTTTGGAAAGATGAAATATTCAATACTGAGTTTATTATCGTTGATAGTGATATAATCTTCTTTAATTAAAGAATAATTTGAAGAATAAAATCCAATAAGATTAGTAGCAATCGGATAAATGGTTTTGTAGTGAAAAGTAGTTCTTCCATTATTTTCAAATTTATTAAAAAGAGACCCGTTTGCAACAGAAATGAATTCTGAGTCATTAGTTATTTCCATCTCTAACATAGATTTATCTGATGGATCATCATTGCAAGGGAACCAAGTTGGTGCATAGTTCGGTTGATTTATTGTTTGAACTATTTTCTGTTCATTAATCGAAGCAAATACTAATCCCTCAAGTCCAAAGGTTTTTGGTTTGCCGTAGTATTCAATTCTTATAGTTAAAGTGTCATTCATTTGTGAGGAAATATCAATAAAGATTTTTCTTTCTTCTCTTTTATAATTCAGTTTCATCTCATTTACTAAAATTCTTTCAATGACGAGATTATTATAAAAATCCAATGTTAAAGTGTCTTTACTTAGTGGTGATTTAATCAAATTAATTTCGCTCGAACATCTGATATTTTTCTTATCAAAATTTAAATCAATTTTTAAATGATATTTAAGTACATCTATTCCAGTTTGAATACTATAGGAATACTGAAATGCTAAAATTTTACTAAAGAGAAAAATCAATATAATGTAAGTTAGTTTTGACACTTTATTAATAGCGTAATTTATTAAAATTAAATTTTAATTTATTGCCATTCATCTTGTTATTCAATATATTTTAGGTGTATAATTTAATGAGGTTGATATGCATTTCCCGGGATCATCAGTTTTAAGAGATACAGTAACTGTCATATTAGCTGGCGGGCAGGGGGAAAGACTCTCTCCGCTTACAAGTCTAAGAAGTAAACCCGCAGTTCCTTTTGGAGGAAGATATCGCATCATAGATTTTACTCTATCTAATTGTCTGAATTCCGGTCTTAGAAGAATTTATGTATTAACTCAGTATAAATCAGATTCTTTAAATATGCACTTATATGAAGCTTGGAGCATATTTAATCCTGAATTAGGAGAATTTATATATTCAGTGCCTCCGCAAAGAAAGCTGAACAACGACTGGTATTTAGGCACTGCAAACGCAATTTACCAAAATCTAAATCTGTTCTCTGATAAAAAAGCAAAATGGGTTTTGATTCTAAGCGGTGATCATATTTACAAAATGGACTATCTGAAACTTATTGACTATCACATAAAAAAAGAGTCTGATTTAACCATATCTTGTATTGAAGTTCCCAAAGATCAAGCAACCAGGTTTGGAATTGTTAGTATAAATGAAAATTATAATGTCGAATCTTTTATTGAAAAGCCCAAAAACCCACCTGAAATTCCTGATAAAAAAGGATTTTCTTTTGTTAATATGGGTATTTATGTTTTCAAAGCATCAGTATTAAGGGACGTTTTATCAGAGATGGAAGCTAAGAAAATAAAAAGCAATGATTTTGGACAAGATGTGATTCCATATATGATAGAATCCCAATTAAAAGTTTTCGCCTATCGTTTCATTGATGAAAATAAAAAACAACAAGCATATTGGAGAGACATCGGAACAATTGATAGTTATTATGCAGCTAATATGGATTTAATCAGCGTTATTCCGGAATTTAATTTGTATGATGAAAGTTGGCCAATGAGAGGATTTCGTTATCAATTTCCGCCAGCTAAAACTGTATCTCACGAAGGAGAAAGAGTTGGTAGAACTCTCAACTCTTTAGTCTGCGATGGAACTATTGTCTCAGGTGGTCTGGTTGAAAGATCTATCTTAGGTTCTAACGTTAGAGTAAATTCTTATTCTTATGTAACAGATTCTATAATTATGGATAATGTAGTTATAGGCAGACACGCAAGAATTCGGCGGGCTATAATTGATAAAAATGTTGTAGTACCGGAAGGATATGAAATTGGTTTTGATCCAATTGAGGATAAGAAAAAATTTACAGTTTCAGAAACAGGTATTGTTGTGATTCCTAAAAATGCTGTTTTGAAGTAAATTAAAAATTCAACATTAGTATGCAACCTGATGACAGGATTGAAACTAAAATTTCTTCTAACTCAATTATAAGTGATATTGAATTTCAATTAAAGAATTTACCTCAAAGCTGCGGCGTTTATCAATTCCTCGACAAAAACAATAAAGTTATTTATGTTGGTAAGGCTGTAAATCTGCGTCAAAGAGTCAGAAGTTATTTCCATCAAAATGTAATCTCACCGAAGACAAAAAAGATTGCTCAAAAATCCAAAAAGGTTGAAATAATTGTAACCGATAGTGAAGTTGAAGCCCTCATTCTTGAAAATAATCTCATAAAAAAATTAAAGCCAAGATATAACGTCAATCTTAAAGATGATAAAAGTTATCCGTTCATTAAAGTAACGAAAGAGCTTTTCCCAAGAATTTACCCGACAAGAAATGTGATTAACGACGGTTCCAAGTATTTCGGACCTTATACCGACGTCAGAAGTATGAAATCTGCTTTAAGAACCATAAATCAGATATTTAAAATTAGAAGCTGTAAGCTGGATTTAACTGCTGAAAAGATAAAAGAAAAAAAGTTTAAGGTTTGTTTAGATTATCATATAAAAAAATGTGATGGACCTTGCGAGGGGTTAGTTTCTTCTGAAATCTATAACGAAACGGTAAAAGAAGTGGTTCAGCTTCTTAAAGGTAAAACTGATTTACTAATTAATTCTCTCAAAGAAAAAATGAATCTTGCTGTTGAAAATCTGGAATTTGAAAAAGCTGCTGAAATCAGGGATAAAATTGGTCAATTACAAAGTATATCATCAAAACAAAAAGTAGTTAGCAACGATTTTGAAGATAGAGATATTATAGCAATTGCAATGGAATCCAAAGACTGTTGTTGTTCAATTTTCAATATTCGTTCTGGTAAATTGGTTGGGAAAAGACAATTGAGATTAGTTATTGAAGAATCTGAAACTCTTGAAAATGTTTATTCATCTGCAGTAAAATTTTATTATCAGGATCAGGTTGAAATTCCGAATGAGTTGGTTTTAGAACTAGAACCAGATGATAGGGATACAATCAAAAAGTGGCTTGAAAAAATTGGGGATAAAAAAGTTGAAATTGTAATCCCCAAAAGAGGGGAACTGAAATCTTTACTTCAGATGTGTAAAGAGAATGCAGCTTTACAACTTAAAGAAATTCAAATTCAAAAGATGAAAAATCTTGGCAATGTGCCTTATCCTCTTTCAGCACTTCAAAGAGATTTGAGATTGAAGACACTGCCAAAAAAAATAGAATGCTTTGACATTTCAAATATTCAAGGTTCGGATAATGTTGCAAGTATGGTCGTCTTTGTTGATGGAAAGCCAAAGAAAAGTCTTTACCGAAAATTTATTATTCAAACTGTGGAGGGTGCTGATGATTTCGCAAGTATGAAAGAAGTTTTTTTCAGAAGATATTCTAAGCTTTCCGGAAATAATGAGATAATGCCTGACCTTATTATTGTGGATGGGGGTAAAGGACAACTTTCAAGTGCCATTGAAATTTTGGATAATTTAAATTTTAAGAATTATAATATTATAGGATTAGCTAAAAGGTTGGAAGAAGTATATCTGCCTAATAAATCAGAACCGGAACTAATTCCAAAAACTTCTTCGGGATTAAAACTTTTACAGCAAATCCGGGATGAAGCACATAGATTTGCTAACACTTTTCATAAACAAAGAAGATCGAAAAGAATTATTTCCTCTGAATTAGTTGAAATTAAAGGTATAGGTCAGAAGACGGCAGAAAAACTCCTTCAAAAATTTGGAAGTGTTAATTCAATTAAAAACTCATCTTTCGAATCTTTAGCAGAAGTAGTTGGCAGAAAGCAAGCAGATATTATTATTAAGCATTTCAATCAATTAAATTCAGAGCTATAAGTTAATTGAATAGATTTCACTTCTATTTGTAAGTACATTATTCAACTTTCCCCCCAATAAATTTTAACAAAAAGAAAAGAGTAATAAAAATCAGTAGAATCGAGATAATAGGCGACAAACCAAAAGCTGTAGGTATATCTCCCAAAAGCATACAAACAATTGCAACAATTAGCGCATACGGAAGTTGAGTTTTAACGTGTGCAATATGATCACAAGAAGAAGCCATTGATGAAAGAATAGTTGTATCAGAAATTGGTGAGCAATGGTCTCCAAAAACACAACCTGCAAGCACTGAGCTGATAACGCCAACTAAAATCAGGTAACTCTCTTCAGCAGGTAAAGAATATAATCCAGAAACATTATGCGAAAGTCCTATAACCAAAGGCATCATAATTGCCATAGTTCCCCAACTTGTGCCAGTTGAAAAACTTGTAACAGCACATACTAAAAAAACTATAACTGGTAAAAAATGAGGTGATATTGAATCACTTACTAAGTTAATTATGTAATCTGCTGTTCTTATATCGTAAGTTACCGTTCCAATTGACCAGGCAAAAGTAAGCATTAAAACTGCAAGGAACATAGATCTTAAACCAACAAACCAAGCGTCCATCACTTCGTTTAATTTCATAATTCTTTGCGAAAGAAACATCACACCCGCAACTAAGCAAGCAAAAGCTGAAGCCCATAAAAGAGAAGCATAAGAGTCAGAGTAATAGATTATCTCTTTTATTCCATAATCAGTAATTCCCTCAGCATTGACTGCTTTTATTCCAGTGAAAATCAAACCACCAAATGCAACAGATACCATAACCAAAATAGGGATAACGCCGTTATACCATTTGGCTTTATCTTCGTTGCCCATTAGTTCAGAGGACTTTAGAATATCGCTTGATTTAGAGTTAATGTGATTACCGTTAATTCCGTTTCTTAGAGCAAACCGTTCTGCAGTTAGCATTGGTCCGAAATCTTTTCGTAAATAAATCGAGAATCCTATAAAAGCTAACATTGCAATTGGATAAAATCTGAAAAGAATTGACTCAAGAAAAACACTATATGCGTTTAAGTCTGAACCAATCACTTTTAATCCATCCTGAATGAGACCCACTTCATAACCAATCCACGAACTTATTATAAAAATACTCGCTACTGGTGCTGAAGTTGCATCAACAATAAAAGCAAGTTTTTCACGGGAAATTTTAAGCTTATCGGTTATTGGTCTCATCAGATTTCCAACAACAAGTGTATTTGCATAATCATCGAAAAAAATTACTAATCCAGATAACCAGGTTGCGAATAATCCTGAACGTCGGTTTTTAGCTAAAGGTAAAAGCAAATTAGCTATACCTTGGGTGCCGCCTGATTTGGAAATAAGACCAACCATTCCTCCGAATAAAATCGTAAAAACAATTATTTGCATATGCGATTTATCAGTTAAAGAGTTTATAATATAAACATCCACTGTTCGCATAAATGCTATAATTGGATTGTAATCGTAGATAAAAAATGCTCCACTGAAAATTCCGACTAATAATGAAAACAAAACCTGCCTAAATAAAAGAGCGATCAAAATTGCTAACAGAGGAGGAATTATGCTTAGAATAGCAGGAATTACTTTAATTGATTTTCCTGAGCTTATTCCATTTAGAAAAAACGTATATTTTCCACTGTTATTGAAACTTATTGTTTTTTCTTTATCGTCAATGTTAATGGGAAACGAAACTGTGTCTTTATGATTTTCTGATATAAAAGTAGCTTTAGTTAATGAATCAACTGATTCTCTTATTGAAATTTTTAGGTCTATGTTGGTGAGAGCAACACTCTGAAAATCAATATTCTGTGCAAAACAGAAAATACTTATGAAAACAGATAGTGTTAAATAAAGAGAAAATTTTTTCAATATTTATTTTATTTGGATTTTTAATGAGTGAAAATAAACCGATAATTAAAAAAATCAAAAAATTCTTTTTATTTTTACTTTAAGAATGAGAAACATCTTTTTAGAAATAATAATTTTAGCATTACTTGTAATTTCCTGCAAAAAGGAAATTCCTGTCAAGGAGATAGATTCCAAAACACTTAAGGAATCTATCATTCTTTATTTAGATAGTTCAAAACAAGATATAAATAACGTCAGCAGTATCTTCTCCAGTATCAAAGAACCATCAATAAATTACAATAAAATTTTAGTTGACAGCATAATCTTTAATAATAAAAAGCATTTTGTAATTTTATTAGAGCATCCAATTCCCGTTTTTAATTTATTTGCAGTATTGAATGATTCTTTGGAATTGCTTCTTTTAGATAATTCAATTAATGGTTATCTGAATTATTCAAAAATTAGCAACGGTGTAACAGATTACATCCAATTAACTGAGAGCTTTAAATCTTTGGATGTTTTTAATTTAACACGAATTTCTCTCTTTAAAAAAGTTGGAGAAAGAATAAACTTAGTTTTCCGAGGTATCTTATCATTCAATTCACCAAAAGATTCAATTGTTAATAATTTAACTTCTCTTACTGATTCTGTAATTGTTTGTACAATTCCAAAATCAAAAATTCTTGTTCCAAATGAGATTACTTACAAATATGTTTATGACCCATTATTCGATAGGTTTTTAACACAAAAAGACTATATGGATTCATTGATTAAAAAAGAAATTAACAATTTTGCTAATGAATTTTCTCCAAATCAAATTCTAAATAAAAAATCATTAATTGATATTTTGAATGAGCGTTTTGAAGATACTGTAATGATGGCAAAATCTGAATATGAGTTTTCTATTCCATCGGATTGGACTGCTTTAGATAATATTTCATTTTACAAAATTCTCAAAAAAAAGGTTAAGGGGACTTATTTTGTAAATAAAAGATTAGGAATAAATATAGGTTTGATTAAAATCCCAGATTTTGAAAATTCTGAAGATTACGTGAATGCAACCTTTACAGTCCAAAAGCAGCTAAGAAATTATCAAATAAGAGAATCAATTGTGCAAGAAGATATTAAATACTTTTCTCAGGCTATTGAACACGAATGTGAAGGGATTAAATATCTTATAATAATTGAAGGTTCAAAAAACGTCTATAGAAAAAATCAGGAATATATTAGAGATATTCTAAGTTCTTTTGCAATTAATTGTGAATGATTATGTATAAAATTTTAATTTTCATTTTAAAAGGTGATGAAGAGTTCGTTAATTATTTTATTCAAAATTTCATTCCATTATTAACTGAAATAAATGGAAAGGAAGTTAAATTAGGTGAAGTCGAAAGTAACCTTTTGCTTGACGTAAAGTTCTCCCACTTTTGCGAAATCTCTGCCAACTCCAAAGATGAAATGGATAAGAAACTAAACAGTGCTTCGGGCAGAAAGCTCGGTAAATTATTAATGGAACTTCATCATAAGATATCTGTGATAAACGTCAGTTTTTAATAGAATGAATCTGTTTTTAATTCGTCATAGTATCGCTGAAAGACCCTCCCCTTCAAAAAGTGATTTGAATAGAGAACTAACTTCTGAAGGAATAAATTTAATTTTAAAGAGTAGTAAATTTTTGAAAATGTTTGTTCCTGATTTGGAGTTAATACTCAGCTCGCCATATATCAGAGCTTTTCAGACCGCTGAAATAATTTCAAACTCTTTTGATAATAAGGTCAAATTGATTAAAGAGAATAACTTAGCAGCCGGTTGCAGCACAAGCAGTTTAATTGAAGTGATATCCTGCTACGACGAACAAAATATTGCAGTTGTTGGACATCAACCGGATATTTCAAATCATATCTCTAATCTGACAAGCAATGGAAATGTAAATTTAGTTTTTAGACCTGCAACTATTGCTAAGATAATATTTGAATCAAGAATTGGCTATGGAAGAGGAATTTTAGAAATTTTAATTCCATCAGAAGTAATCATTTAAAAATGCACCAGTCTACACAAACCAGATACTTACCGTTGCTTTCTTCCGAACCTGGCGGGGTTGGGTATTGATTTGTTAGACGGTGCATAAAAACCCATTGCAAAAATCGGTAAAATTACTTCTTTTTGCAAAGGCAATTGAAAAATAGGATTCTTATTTCTAAAACTTTAGTAGTTTTATTAATATCAGAGGTCATTATGAATGGTATCGAACTCATTATTATTGCTTTTATTTTATTTTTATTTGCATATAAATTTTATGGCGGGTTCATTTCGAAAATTCTTGAGGTAAATAATAGTAGAGAAACTCCTTCACACACAATGAATGATGGAGTTGATTACTGCCCTGCGAAAGCACCTGTTTTATTGGGTCATCATTTTGCTTCAATTGCTGGAGCAGGACCAATCGTAGGACCTGTAATTGCTGCGGGATTTGGTTGGGTTCCAGTTTACTTATGGGTTTTATTCGGAGCAGTTTTTATTGGTGGAGTTCACGACTATTCTTCGATCATTGCCTCTGTTCGACACCAAAGCAAATCAATCGGATTTATTATTCAATCTTATATCGGTATAAGCGGGAAAAAACTTTTTTTATTTTTCTCTTGGGCTACTTTAATATTGGTTATTGCTGTTTTTACAATCATTGTCTCTGATACTTTTACTCACATTCCAAGTTCTGCAACTTCTTCTGTCTTATTTATTCTTTTGGCAATTTTATTTGGTGTGTCAATTTACAAATTGAATTTTAACCTAATAACCGGAACTATAATCGGTGTAATATTACTTTTTTTATGTATAGTTGCAGGCAATTATTATCCGATTCAACTAAGTAAGTTTTACTGGCAGTTAATTCTCTTTGTTTACATTTTTGCTGCTTCAGTTACTCCCGTTTGGATTTTATTACAACCAAGAGATTATCTTAATTCTTTTTTTCTTTATGCTTTAATGATTGGTGGATTTATCGGAGTATTCTTTGCTGCACCTTCAATCAATCTTCCAGCATTTAGTACTTTCTCGCTTGATAAAGTTGGTTATTTATTCCCTGCTCTTTTTGTAACTGTAGCTTGCGGGGCAATTAGTGGTTTTCATTCATTAGTTGGAAGCGGAACCACTGCAAAGCAACTCGATAAAGAAACTGATGCAAAAATAGTTGGCTATGGAGGAATGTTAATCGAAGGACTACTCGCAGTTCTTTCACTTGTTGCAGTTGCTTCTATTGTAAATAAAGAGTTTATTGATATTCTAATTAACAAAGGACCTGTAGCAGCTTTCTCTCTTGGTGTTGCCAGATTTTTAAATGTTATTCCATTTCTTAATATTTCTGTTGAAGCTGGACAATCATTTGCTGCTTTAGCTGTATCTGCTTTTGCATTAACTTCGCTTGATACTGCAACACGATTAGCTCGTTTTATGTTTCAGGAATTTTTTGAAATGACTGACAGTTCTCAGAAAGAATCTTTGATTCAAAATAGATTTATTGCAACAGGTATTACGGTAGGAATTGGAGCAGCTTTAACTTTTAGTGGACAGACGATGTCAATCTGGCCTGTGTTCGGAAGTGCCAATCAATTATTGGCTGCTTTATCTTTGCTGGCATTAACAGCGTGGGTTGCTTATCTAAAAAAGGGAATCAATTTCGTGATGATACCGATGTTATTTATGTTTGCTGTAACTCTTACTTCTCTCGGAATGCTGGCTATTACCAATTTTAACTCAGCACATTATGTTTTATCAGCAATATCATTGTTATTATTATTACTTGCTGTCTCACTTGGATTTAAAACTTATAATGTGTTATTAAATAGCAAGTCTAATATGTAAAACAATTAGAAAGACGGAAATGCTTTAATTATTATAGACTTTTGAAAAATTATCCTGCTCTTAAAGCATTAACAATATTTAATCTTGCTGCTCTAACTGCTGGTAGAAAGCCACCAACTATTCCCATTATAAGTGCGAAAATCATTGAACTAATCACAATAGAAAATGAAATAGAAAATGAAAATTCCAACTCTGCAAAAGAATTCCAATTTAGAGTAGAAAGTGAAAAGAATTGAAGAAACGAAGCGAGAAAAATTCCGATCAGTCCACCTAATATTGAAATTGTTAATGACTCTAAAAGAAAAGCGATTAAAATATTTTTTCTCCCAAAACCTAATGCTCTTAATGTGCCAATTTCAACGGTTCTATTGGCAACAGATGTGTACATTGTAATCATAGCTCCAATCATCGCCCCGAAACTGAATATCACTGTTATAAAAGTTCCAAGAATACGAATAAATCCAGCAAGAATTTCTGATTGTTCGGCAAAAAATTGCTGTTCAATTTTAGCTTCATAAGGTTGTAATCTTCTCTCGGTTTCAAAGTAACGCTTGAAAGATTCCAGATTATTCATATCATCTAATTTTAAGGTCATTGTTGAAACAGAAGAGCCTCTGTTAAAAGAGTTTAATAATTGTTTAGAATCTCCCCAGATTTCGGATTCAAATCCGCTTTTCTCAGCTTCAAATATTCCAACAATAGTCCAATTATCTCCGGCAAATTTTATCATATCACCAATTTCAGTTCCTTTGAATTTTTTATGAATGGATTTCCCGACAATCAATTCTTTCAAATCAGGGTTAAAATATCTTCCTTCTATCAGTTTGACTTGGCTTCGTAATTTATAAACCATTGGAGTTACGCCGCGCACTGTAACATTGCTGAGTCCACCGCTCCTAATTTCAAGATTGATGATAACAACCGGTTCTTTTGAAATCAAAGGTTTTCCATATTCATCTTTTGCAATATGTGGAAGGGCGCTAATAATATTTTGAGCTTCACCATCAATAATACTTGTAATTTCTCCTTGTGAAGATTTTCTAAGAATCATTAAATTATCTTTTGAGCCGGTAGCAACAAGTGTTTTCTCAATTCCAAAAGCCATCATTAATGTTGCAGTAAATACAAAAACCACTAAAGTTATTCCTGTAACGGTAATGATTGCTGTTAATTTTCTTGACTTAAAATTTCTTAATGTGTACTTAAATGGTATTTTCATTTTGGTTTCTCATTTATAATCTTCAAAAACTATCCTACAAATCTGAATCCTTCGATAATCGAAGTTTTTAATGCTCGTTGTAAAGGGAAAATCGAAGCTAATAAACCTATAAGTAAAACAGCTGTTAAAGCATAGATTGTTGTAATTGGCTCTACAAAAAAGAATGGGAAAAATCCTTTCGGAATAGCTTCTTCAAAAGCTGCAACTATTGGATAAGTTAAAATAATTCCAATTCCACCACCAATTGAAGAAATCATCATTGACTCGCCCATTATCAATCCGGTTAAGTGTTTGGATGAGAATCCTAAAGTTTTCAAAACAGCATATTCTTTAGTTCTCTCTCTTGCTGACATTATCATTGTATTCGCAAGCACAAGCATAATCACACCAATTATAACAAAGGAAAGAAAATTCATTGCAGTAATAATTGCACCGGATGCTGATACAAATCCTTGTGCAAAAGCTTTTTCTGTTTCTGTTTTTGTTTCAGCAGGCGAGTTTTTAAACAATGCATCAATTTGTTCTGAAATCTCTGCAGACCTGCTTGGGTCATCTATTTTTACAATGTACCATCCCACATCTCCAGCCCGAATCGGGTCTTCCATTCTCATTCTTTCATCAACGTAAGACCAATGAAATAACATTTGAGTTCCATCGGTGTTTTTATTCTTTGGCTTATAAATACCTCGAACTATAAATTCCCATCTTCCGGGATAAATATCACCATCTAAAACCATCATATCGCCAATTTTAATATTATACTGTTTTGCGATAGATTCACCAATTACACAGGCATTTCTCTCTCTTTTAAATACTGATAATTCTTCTTCTGATATTAAAAATTCTGAATAAACATCAAAAAATGTTTCTTGATTGATAGCTAATCTTGCAAAAAAATTGTCTTTATCTTTATATACACCTTGAAACCAGTTAG
>Ga0101944_10005856_pt1 | contig 13531 bp, 7 predicted proteins | sample DewCreD2012metaG_FD_75245 | JGI IMG/M metagenome (GOLD analysis project Ga0101944, IMG submission 75245) | Hot spring sediment bacterial and archeal communities from British Columbia, Canada, to study Microbial Dark Matter (Phase II) - Dewar... ... | reverse complement strand
ACCCTGCCCTCCGCGGTGATTGACCCGGGGTTCGCCTGGTTCTCCGGGCGTTCGGACAGGAGCATCGCAGAGGAGTTGAAGCACTACGGATTCCGCTCCGTGCGATACATTGCGGTGCGGGGAAGCGCAGCCCGGCCGGAGCTGGTCAGGGCGCTGCACGCCGAGGGTTTCCCGGTCATCTTGAGTATCTTCGGCAATGGCGTTTACACCACCACCGGTCTGCCGGAGGGGTGGGAGTCCTGGAAGATGCGCCAGCGCGAGGGGGAAACCGCAGGATACACGTATCTGTGCCTGAATGAGCCGGCCTATCGTGACTGGAAGAAGCGTGAAATCGTTGACGCAGTGAAACGGTGCGGTTTCGACGCTGTGGAGATCGTGGAGCCGTTCTGGCCGGCGCACGGCGGACCGGACAAGGCCGCGTATGGCTGTCTGTGTTCGCGGTGTCTGGCCCGGTTCCGGAAGGAGACCGGGCTGGAGCCCCCCGAGTTCAACGACGCGGACAGCCAGCGTTTCTGGAGGAAGGATGCCGAGCGTTACCGCAAGTGGGTGGATGCCAGGGCCACCTGGCTGACTGAGTTCCTGCATGAGGTGATCAATGGCAAGGGTGGTCTGCGCGAGAGTTGCCCGGGGGTGAGAGTCCTGACCTGGGGTATCGCCTCGCGCAGCGCCTCGCCGGAGTTGATGCGCGAATGGGAGGGTGTGGACGGAACGGCCATAGCTCGCAGGGTGCGCCCCGACGGATACGTAGTCCAGACCGACTGGCCGGACTGGCTGGACCCGGACCTGCCGGCGGACTATGTGACGCAGTATGAGCCGTACATGCGTCAGGTATGGCAGGCGCGCCCCGGTCTGCCGGTGCTGATCCAGACGGACCTGGGCTCCGACAGAAAGATGCTGCGGCCGGACGTATGGATGAAGGAGTGCGACGAGGCCGCCAAGAAGACGGGCGCTCTCGGTGTCTTTGGCTACATGCACAGCTTGCAAAAGAGCATCTACACCGCTCCTCTGCGGCTGCTGGGGCACACCGACGAGGGAGATACGGTCCGTATCATCCTCAACAAGTGGCCCGCGCCCGAGATCACTCGGCCGGACCTCTGGAAGGCTCAGGGAGCGCAAGTAGTCTCGGTGGAACGGGATGGATGCACGCTGGTGGTCCGGCTGGAAGGCAGGCGGCCGGGAACCCCGGTCAGGCTCTCCTGGAAACCCGTAACGGACGACCCATCCAAACGCTGGTTCCGCGACATTGGCGGCCCTTGTCCGTGGGAAGGTTCTGCGGAGGTGATTCTGAAAAGCCGCGAGGCGCCCTCCGGCCGATGAAGCGCAGGGAAGTGCTGCGGTTGGGAGCGGGCGCTCTGGCGGCCGGAGCGCTGGGCGGATGCGGCCGGCGTAAGAGCGGTGAAGTGCTGCTGCGCTACTGGACCGGATGGACAGGCCACGAGCTGCAGGTCCAGAGAGATCTCATCGAAGAATTCAACCGCTCCCACCCCGGCATCCGGGTGAAGATCCTCTGCGTGGCCGGCAGCTATCAGAAGGTGCCCATCGCCATCGCCGGAGGCGACACCCCGGACGTCTGCTCGGCGGTCTGGGCGGATCAGCTCTACGGTTATGCCGCGCGCGGAGCACTCACTCCGCTGGATGATTATCTGGCCCGGTGGGGCCGCAGTCTGGACGAGTGGATGCCGGGGGTACGCAGGATGCTGCGCTACAATGGCCGGACTTTCGCGCTCTCCACGACGGCGAACTCCACATTCATCGCCTACAACCGCCGCATCTTCGCGGAATGCGGACTGGACCCGGACCGCCCGCCGCAGACCATCGCAGAGCTGGAAGAGGCCGCCGAAAGGACCACGCTGCGCGATGCGCGGGGCAACTATCTACGATATGGCCTGCGGCCCGGAGGACTGCAGATCTGGGCCAGAGTCTTCGGCGGGGACTGGTATAACGAAGAGACGGGCGCCATCACCGCCGACCATCCGGGCAATATTGCGGCTCTTGCATGGCTGCAGCGGTGGTTCTCGCGCTATGACATCCGGAAGATGGAGACCTTCGAAGCGGGCTTCGGAAGCCTGGAAGCATCCACAGGAGCGTTCTACACCGGTAAGACCGCCATGTGGCAGACCGGCGAATGGGCCGGGGAGAACATCCGGCGCTACGCCCCGCATCTGGACTGGGGTTACTTTCCCCTGCCCCCTCCTCCCGGCGGCCGTAAGAACTGCGTGCAGCTGGGCGGAAGCGTTTTCGTGATGCCGGCCGCCTGCCGCCACAAAGACGAGGCGTTCGCTTTCCTGAGCTGGATCTGCGGCCACTACGCCAGCCGGCGCTTCTGCAGCGAGATCCACAACATCCCGCCCCTCATCGAAGCGGCGAAAGCCCCGGAGTTTCAGAGGATCCCCCTGATGCGGGACGCTATCCGGCTGGCGGGAGGCCACAACGCCTTCGGGCCCGCGCCTGTGGCGGTGTGGCCGATGTATCAGCGCGAGATCCAACGCGCCGAGGACCGGGCCATCCACGGCGGAGGTGATCCGGCCACCCTGCTACGCGAGGTCCAGCAGCGGGTGCAGCGCGAGTTCGAGGAGGCAAAGCGCTATGCGGTCTACTGAGCGGCGGCGCAACCTGCGGGCGCTTGCGGCGGGGCTGGCGTTCGCCAGTCCCTGGCTGATCGGCTTCGCCATCTTCACGGCCTACCCCATCTGCGCGTCGCTCTACTACTCGTTCACGCGCTACGACACGCTGAGCACGGCGCACTGGGTGGGCTTGCAGAACTATATGCGTCTGCTGACGGAGGACGAGCTGTTCTGGAAGTCCCTGCGGAACACGCTGTTCATGGTGGTGTTCGGGCTTCCCGCCAGTCTGGTAGCCGGGCTGGCGCTGGCCCTGCTGCTGAACATGAAGCTCCGCGGCATGGCGCTCTACCGCACCGTGTTCTACATCCCCTCCATCGTACCCACGGTGGCATCGGCGGTGCTCTGGATGTGGTTGCTGAACCCGCAGATCGGTCTGATCAACCGTTTGCTGGCGCTGGCAGGCGTGCAGGGACCGGGATGGCTGACAGACCCGGCATGGGCCAAGCCGGCGCTCATTCTGATGGGTCTGTGGGGCGTGGGCGGCTCTATGATCATCTATCTGGCCGGGCTTCAGGATGTCCCGCGCGAACTTTACGAAGCGGCCGAGATTGACGGCGCAGGCGGGGTGGCGAAGTTCCGGCACGTGACCATCCCGATGCTGTCACCGGTCATCTTCTTCAACCTGGTGATGGGCCTGATCGGGACGTTCCAGTACTTCACGCAGGTCTACGTGATGACGCAGGGCGGCCCGCAGGACGCCACCCTGTTCTATGCGCTGCACCTGTTCAACCGCGCCTTCACCGACCTGCAGTTCGGATATGCCTCCGCCATGGCCTGGATCCTGTTCGCCATCACGGTGCTGGCAACAGCGCTGGTGTTCCGGACCTCGGCCCGGTGGGTCTACTACCCCGGGGAGATGCGGCAGTGAGAGCTCCGCGCTGGAAGATCTGGGCAGGGCACGTGACGCTGCTTGCGCTGTCGGCTGCGGCTTTGCTGCCGTTTCTGTGGATGCTGGGGACCTCCCTCAAGGCGGACGCCGAGGTCTTCTCGCCGCGCCTGCAGTTCTTCCCGGCCCGGCCCGTCTGGGAGAACTATCCCCGCGCCCTGGCTTACATCCCCTTCGCGCGATACGCCCTGAACACACTGTTGATTGCGGCGCTTTCAGCTGTGGGAGTGACGCTGGCCAGCTCGCTGGTGGCCTATAGCTTCTCCCGGCTGAAGTGGCCCGGGCGCGACGCCGTTTTCTTTCTGCTTCTTTCCACCCTGATGCTTCCCGCTCAGGTGACGATGCTGCCGGTGTTCGTGGTGTTCAAGACGCTGGGATGGGTGGGCACGTTCCGGCCACTGATCGTGCCGGCGTTCTTCGGCAGCGCGTTCTTCATCTTTCTGCTGCGCCAGTTCTTTATGACCATCCCGCAGGAACTGTCGGACGCCGCCCGGATGGATGGGGCAAGCGAACTCGACATCTGGCGGCGGGTGATGCTTCCCCTCTCACGCCCCGCGCTGACCACGGTCGCGCTGTTCACCTTTATGGGGGCATGGAACGACTTCCTGGGCCCGCTGATGTATCTGAACGACGACACGATGTACACGCTGTCGCTCGGGCTGCAGCAGTTCGTTACTCAACACGGAGCACAGTGGAACCTGCTGATGGCCGCCAGCGTGGTGATGACGCTGCCCATCATCCTGCTCTGGTTCCTCGGGCAGAAGACGTTCGTCCAGGGCGTGACTCTGACCGGGGTAAAGGGCTGAGGCAACCGGGCGGTTCTAGAATTTCAGGTTGAACAGCCTGACGCCGGCCTCCCAGGAGAAGCCGCTGAAGTCCACGCCGCCCACCTTCGTGAACGCATCGTAGCGGGCCTCCACGAAGACGATCTTCCCCAGCACCAGACCCAGCGAGGCTCCGCCGTTCAGCGCCACGGTGGTGGTATCCACGCCCAGAGCGGCCGAGCTGACATCGGCATAGACCGGCCCGGCGTGAACGCCCGCATAGGGCCGGACGCCGGAGGAGCCGGGAGAAAGGGCGCGGACCAGTCCCCAGTTTACACCGAACAATGTGGCGGAGCCCGGCCCGTCGGCATTGAGGGAGATCAAGCCGAAGGTGGGCTTCCAGTCGGACGGGACACTGGTATCCACCCGGCCGATGCCAATGCGATTCCAGCTCTTGCCAAAGTTGTTCTTCGTGGAAGAGCTGAGCGGCCGGAAGACGCCGTAGGTCACACCTACGGGCACCCCCTCCTCCTGCGCGAAAGCACCGCACGGCGCGAGAAACAGAACGATCAGGGTTGCTGTCAGAAGTCGCATGGTTTGTTGATCTTTCCAGACAGAGTCGGCAGCCCGCTGAGCGTAGCCGGGGGGACCGCAACGCATTCTAGCACGGCGCGAGCGTCAGCGCGACGGCCGCCGCGCGAAAAGAAGGGAGGCTCTAGCCATCCTGCTCCAGCTCCCTCAGCATGGCTGCAATCTCACTCCGGATGCGTTGGGCAGCACTGGCATAGTCCGTGCCCGGGGCAAAATGGACCGGATGCCCGAAACGGACGTGAACCGGCGACCGGCGGGGCAGCATCGGGCGGTCGGCATCAGGGGGGATGACCCGGTCCGTCCCCTTTACCGCCATCGGGACGACAGGCGCATTTAGCTCCACCGCCATCAGGCCCGCACCTGTCCGGAACTCCTGCAGATGTCCATCCATCGAGATGCGCCCCTCCGGGAACACAAGGATGGACCATCCCCGATCCATCAGGCGCCCTGTATACTGCAGCGCCGAGCGGATCTGGCCCTCCCGTGAGAACGGATAGATGTTGGCGAGGAGCTCCAGCAGTCCCGCAAAGCGCTTCAGACCCGGCTTCTCGTAAAGGACATCAGCAGCCGCCGCGATAGCCAGCCTTGACCGCCACGGCTCGGGGATGGCCTTCAGCAGGATGCCATCCGCCGGGGAGATGTGGTTTGGCATGAAAAGGACCGCCCCTTCCAGTCCCTGCAGCCGCTCCGTCCCGGTGACACGCATCGGGGCGAAGATATCAATCACCGGGAAAGCCAGCAGTCTTTGAAGAAGAAAACGCCAGAAGCGTGCCTTCTGTGAAAGCGGGCGGGGGTTGAACTCGTAGCGGTCCTCCCTGCCCCGCTCTTCGGCCACAAGCTCCTTCAACTGGGCAACCGTGGTGGAAGGCTCCAGCCGCCCCTCGTCCAGAATGACCCCCATCTCCTCCTCGATGATCCCCGCCAGAGTAACGCGCCCCAGGGAGTCCAGCTTCAGGTCCGCCTCCAGCCGGTATTCCGGCAGCACCTGCTCCGGCGAGATACCCGCAGCCTGCGCGACCGCCCGCTCCAGCGCTCCCGCTACGGTCAGGCGAGGCGCGGAGGCCTCGCCGGTCTGTCTGCCAAGGAGCCATGCGCGGACCTCGTCCTTGCGGACCTTGCGGGTCACCGTGCGGGGGAAGTCCTCGCCCTCCCATACGCTGACCCCCTGAATGCGCTGATGGGGCTGCAAGCGGGAGTTGACGCGCTCGACGACCGATCGGGGGTCGGGAATGCTGCTCCCCGGTAGAGGAAGCAACACCGCGTGAACCTCGAAGCGCCCCTCCGGAGCGATGGCCAGAACCGCCGAATCGGCCACCTCCGGTTCGGAGTTCAGCTCCGCCTCCAGGTCTTCCGGATAGATGTTCTCGCCCGCCGGCGTGACGATGAGGAACTTCTTGCGTCCGCGGATGTGGAGATGGCCGTCCGCATCCACCTCTCCCAGATCGTCCGTGAAATACCACCCCTCCCGGAAACGCTTCGCGGTCTCCTCCGGGCGCTTGTAATATCCGTCCGCCACGTTCGGACCGCGCACCAGGATCTCGCCGTCCTCCGCGATCCGCACCTCCACGCCAGGAAGCGGCGGCCCCACCGATTCCACCTTACGCCCGCGGGGACGATTGACGGAGACCACTGGAGATGTCTCGGTGGCGCCGTAACCCTGGAGCACCATCACACCCAGGGCCTCCCACTTCCGGCCCACCTCGGGATCCAGCGCCGATCCTCCGGACACCACCAGCCGCAGGCGGCCCCCGAACCGCTGCAGGATCTGCGAGGCCAGTCTGCGCCGTAAAGCCATCGGCAGGCGCGGCGCAAGCTTGTAAAGCCTGTACAGACGCTCCAGGCGGCCCATGGCCTCCGCCCGGGACTCGATGCGCTGGACAGCGCGCTTGAGGAACTCCGGCACGCTGGTCATCACCGTCGGCCGGTCCTCCTCCATGCACAGCCGTATGTGCGACCCCGCCAGCGAGGCCGCCTGCGTGACCGGCGCCCCGGCTGAGGTGGCAAGAAACAGGGAGACGATCTGCTCGAACACGTGGGCGAGCGGCAGATAGCTCATGAAATGATCGTCCGGCCGCAGGATGCCAAGATCTGCTACCCCACGCAGGTTCGCAAGGATATTGCGGTGCCGCAGCACCACGCCTTTGGGCTCGCCCGTGGTCCCGGACGTGAAGAGGATCTGCGCCACGCTGTCCGGAGAGACCCGGCCTGGGGTGTAGTCCTCCTCCTGGGATCCCTGCGGCCCGAGCACCTCTTCCAGACGCTCCACCGGGACAGCGCCGAAGTGGTGCCCACGGGAGGAAGTAGCCAGTATGACCTTCGCCTCCGTGAACCTGGCGATGCGGTCCACAAAGTCCGGCGTATTCTGGACCATCATCGGAACGGCCGCCGCGCCCAGCAGCTGACACCCCCAGAACGCCGCGACCCAGTAGGGGGAGTTCGCCGCCCAGATGACTACCCGGTCTCCATCACCGACTCCCCGGCGCTGGAGCAGCGCAGCAGCCCGCCGGGACATCCGCCCGATGTCGCCGTACGTGAAGCGCAGGGCGCGCAGACCCGGGCGCCAGATGTGGGATGTCCGGGAAGAGTACTGCGTGGAAGCGGCTTCGATGAGCGCAGCCAGTGTCTCCGTGTAGATCATGACGCGGCGGGCTCCTGTCTCCCGCAACAGGGGAGGCCAGAGTTGAGTTCCCTGCGGCGGAGGCGCTCTCCTTCCCGCGCTCCCTGCAGGTAACAGACACCTCCTATGTGGAAGTAGTCAGCGAGAGAGCACACCTGCGCCGGAGGCGTCCGGCGCGAAGGAGGCCGGCTTGCTGAGGGAACCCGAAACGGACCGGCGTGTCCTGAGGACGGAGCGCATCGAGGCCGATCTGGTGGTGGTCGGCGGAGGGATGGCAGGCGTCTGCTGTGCCATTACAGCGGCGCGCGCCGGGGTCCGGGTGGCGCTGGTGCAAGACCGGCCGGTGCCGGGAGGCAACGCCTCCAGCGAAGTGCGCCTCTGGATCCAGGGGGCCACGTGCCACGGCCACAGCAATAACCGTTGGGCGCGCGAAGGAGGAGTGCTGGACGAGATCCTGGTGGAGAACACCTTCCGCAACCCGGAAGGCAACCCCGTGCTGTTCGACACCGTTCTTCTAGAGAAGCTTTCGGAAGAGCCGAACATCCGCCTGCTGCTGAACACGGCCGCATTCGATGTGGCCAAGCGCTCGAAGGATGAGATCGCAAGTGTCCGGGCGTTCTGCAGCCAGAATTCCACCCTGTATGAGCTCCACGCGCCCCTTTTTTGCGACGCTTCCGGGGACGGCATCATAGGATACCTCTCCGGCGCAGCCTTCCGGATGGGAGCCGAAGCGGCGGAAGAGTTCGGAGAGAAGTTCGCTCCTTCTAGGGAATACGGCGAGCTGCTGGGGCACTCGATCTATTTTTACAGCAAAGATGCCGGGCGGCCCGTGAAGTTCATCCCGCCGTCCTTCGCGCTGGATGACATCACGAAGATCCCTCGCTTCCGCAGCTTCAACGCGCAGACCCACGGTTGCCACCTCTGGTGGATCGAGTACGGTGGCCGGCTGGACACCGTGCACGACACGGAAGCCATAAAGTGGGAACTTTGGAAGGTGGTCTATGGCGTCTGGAATTACATCAAGAACTCCGGCAACTTCCCCGAGGCCGAGAACCTGACGCTGGAGTGGGTGGGACTGATTCCCGGCAAGCGCGAGAGCCGCAGGTTCGAAGGGCCGTATATGCTGCGGCAGCAGGACATCGTGGAGCAACGGGAACACCCGGACGCGGTCTCGTATGGAGGATGGTCCATTGACCTGCATCCGGCGGACGGTGTATTCAGCGAGTTGCCGGGCTGCACGCAGTGGTATTCCCGGGGGGTGTATCAGATCCCTTACCGCTGCCTGTACAGCAGGAACATCCGCAACCTGTTTCTTGCCGGAAGGATCATCAGCGCCACGCATGTGGCCTTCGGCTCCACCCGGGTCATGGCCACCTGCGCCCACTCCGCCCAGGCGGTGGGGATGGCGGCGGCGCTTTGCATCCGGGACGGGGTCAAGCCTGGAGATCTGACATCCCCGGAGCGGATGCGCGAACTGCAGGTGCGGCTGATGCGCGCCGGGCAGTACATTCCTGGCCACCGGCTGGATGACCCGGACGATCTGGCGCGCACTGCGTCCCTGCGGGCATCCAGCGAACTGGTCCTTACGGGTCTTCCGGGTGACGGCGATACCCTTCCATTGGACCGGCCGGCGGCGCTGCTAATACCTCTTCCGGCCGGACCGGTTCCCGAGTTCACCTTCACGGTGGACGCCACGGACGATACAACGGCACGCGTGGAGCTGCGGGCCAGCCTGAAGCCGGGCAACCATTCTCCCGATGTCATTCTCGAAACGGTCACCGTTCCGGTGCGCTCCGGCAGGGCGCAGAGCATCCGGGCGTGCTTCGAGACAGCGCTGAGCGAGGCCCGGTACGCCTTCATCGCTCTGGCGGCGAACAAGGCCCTGTCGCTGCACCTCTCGGGACAACACCTGACGGGGGTTCTAACGGTGCGTCCCCGCTTAGTTCAGGCGCCGCAGGGGGACATAGGAGTCGAAACGTTTGAGATCTGGAGGCCGGACCCGCGGCCCGGCGGCAAGCTGCCTGCGTTCCGGGCGGAACCGGGCATCGCCCTGTTCGGTGCGGCGAATGTCACGAACGGCGTGGCGCGTCCAACGACCGGTCCGAACGCATGGTTGCCGGAATTCGATGACGACGATCCGTGGCTGGAACTCGAATGGAACGAGCCGCAGGAGATCCGGCAAATAGATCTCTGCTTTGACACAGATTTCGAACACGCGATGGCGACGGTGCTTGTGGGACACCCGGAACGGGCGATGCCGTTCTGCGTGAAGGATCTCCGGATCGTTGACGAAGCCGGACGGACGGTGGCGGCGATCCGGGATAACCACCAGACGCGGCGGCGTATAGTCTTGTCCGAACCGGCGTGGACCCGTAAGCTGAGAATCGAGGACATCCGGGCGAACGGCGACTGCCCGCCTGCCCTGTTCGAGGTGCGCTGCTACCGGGAGCCGGTGGTCACTGTGACGCCGCGACGGGAGTCGTGACGGGAGTTGCAGACCTTATAGAGAGCGTTAGGAGTGACATGCAGGAGCGGATCTGGAACGTGGCGGCCCCGGGCGCGGGTAAGTCATGATGCCAGATAATCGCGAATGCCTTGCGATAGCTTCGAGGCGGGAGGCGCACCTGCTTCGAGAGGCGCAACGGACCGGCTGGACCGGCCGGAAGGGAAGTTGTGGAGATGGCTGCACATCAGGAACCGCTGAACGCTCTCAGCGTAGCCTATGAAGAAGCGCTGTATGCGCAGTATCTGCAAGATCCGTCATCGGTGCCGGAGGACTGGAGGCGGTACTTCGATCAGCTGGCGTCGGGCAACGGCGGGGCGGCGGCGTTCCGCGAGGGGCCGTCTTTCCGCCCATCCTCACTTTTCAATCCCCCGTCGGCAGGCGGAAACGGCGCGTCCGCCCTGCAGATGGCCTACAAGCAGGACCGTCTGGACGAGATGATCCGGGCGTTCCGGGTGCGAGGGCACACCTGCGCCCGTCTGAGTCCGCTGGATGAACGCCACCCGGAGGAGTGCATCATCCGCCCCGAGGACTACGGCTTCACGGAAGCCGACATGGACCTCAAGTTCTCCACGCGCACCATCCACGGCCCGGACATGCGCCCGCTGCGGGAGATCGTCCAGCGGATGCGCAACACCTACTGCCGCTCCATCGGTGTGGAGTTCATGCACATCTCCGATCTCGGCATCCGCACCTGGCTGCAGACACGGATGGAGAGCACAGAGAACCGCCTGCCCATGGACACCGGGCAGCAGGTACGTATCCTGACCCGGCTGACAGACGCAATCATCTTCGAGGAGTTCATCCAGAAGAAGTTCCTGGGGGCAAAGAGCTTCTCGCTGGAGGGAGCGGAGAGTCTGATCCCGCTGCTGGACCTTGCCATCGAGAGCGCGGGAGAGTACGGCGTTAAGGAGATCGTCATCGGAATGGCGCACCGCGGCCGCCTGAACGTTCTGGCGAACATCCTGGGCAAAAGCCCCCGGGAGATCTTCCGCGAGTTCGAGGACATGGACCCGGACCTCTACAGCGGCGGCGGTGATGTGAAGTACCATCTGGGCTATCACAACGACTGGATCACATCCACGGGGAAGGAGATCCATCTGGCGCTGTGCTTCAACCCGAGCCATCTGGAGTTCGTCAACCCTGTGGCGCTCGGGCGGACGCGGGCGAAGCAGGAGCGTCTGGGCGACCATGAGCGCGAGCGTTACGTGGTCATCCTGATCCACGGGGATGCGGCCATCGCCGGTGAGGGCATCGTCCAGGAGACCCTGAATCTGAGCCAGCTGGAACCGTACACCACGGGAGGCACCATCCACGTAGTGGTGAATAATCAGATCGGGTTCACCACGCCTCCTGAGCAAGGACGTTCCGGCGTGTATGCGACGGACATCGCCAAGATGCTGCAGGTGCCGATCTTCCACGTCAACGGGGAAGATCCAGAAGCCGTGGCGCAGGTGGTGAAGCTGGCGATGGAGTTCCGCAAGGAGTTCAAACGGGACGTTGTCATTGACATGTATTGCTACCGGCGCCGGGGACACAACGAAAGCGACGAGCCATCCTTCACCCAGCCGCTGATGTACAAGATCATCGAAAAGCGTAAGTCCGTCCGGGACGCTTATCTTGAGCGGCTGTTGAAGCTAGGCGGCATCACCAGGGAGCAGGCGGATCAGATTGCCGAGGCGCGCAGACAGGAGCTGGAAAAGGAACTGTCGGAGGTCCGCTCCAAGAAGAAGCAGAAGGCCGACGAGCCTCCGCGGCCCAGCATCCTGGGCCGCGTCTGGAGCAACTACCTGGGCGGGCCAGAATCCGGGGTGCCGGATGTGGACACCGGTTTCGACCGGCAGTATCTGGCCGTCCTGCTGGACCGGCTGACGCACATCCCGCGGGATTTCAACCCGCACCCTAAGATCCAGCGTTTCCTGGAAAACCGGCGGGAGATGGCCCGCGGGGAGCGGCCTCTGGACTGGTCGGCGGGCGAGGCGCTGGCCTTTGCCACCCTGGCGGTGGAGCGCTACCCGGTCCGTCTGACCGGACAGGACAGCGAGCGGGGCACGTTCAGCCACCGGCACGCCGTCCTGCACGATGTGACCAACGGAGACCGCTTCTTCCCGTTTATGCACCTTTCAGAGGATCAGGCTCCGGTGCACATCCACAACAGCCCACTCTCGGAAGCGGGGGTGCTGGGATTTGAGTACGGCTACAGCATCGCATACCCGGATGCTCTGGTAATGTGGGAGGCGCAGTTCGGAGACTTCTGCAATGCGGCGCAGGTGATTGTGGACCAGTTCATCACCAGCGCGGAGGACAAGTGGCGCAGCCTTTCGGGACTGGTGTTGCTGCTGCCACACGGGTTCGAGGGGATGGGTCCGGAGCATTCGAGCGCGCGTCTTGAGCGGTTCCTGATGCTGGCGGCGGAGGACAATATACAGGTCACCTACCCCACCACTCCGGCGCAGTTCTTCCACCTGCTGAGGAGGCAGGTGCACCGCCCATGGCGCAAGCCCTTGATCGTGATGACTCCGAAGAGTCTTCTGCGGCACCCCGAGGTGATCTCGTCGCTGGACGACCTGGCTTCGGGCCGCTTCCGGCGTGTGCTGCAGGATCCGCGTTTTTCCCGGCGCAAGAAGGTGAGCCGTGTGCTGCTGTGCACCGGGAAGGTATACTACGACCTTGACAGGGCCAGGGTTGACCTGGAGCGGGAAGACCTGGCCATCGTACGGCTGGAGCAACTCTATCCGTTCCCGCATGAGGAGCTCCAGAAGGCGCTCTCGGTGTTCCCGGAAGGAACGAAAGTGGTGTGGACGCAGGAAGAACCGGAGAACATGGGAGCGTGGCGCTACCTGAAAGTCACGTTCGGGGACAATCTCTACGGCCGGCACCCGCTTTCTTGCGTCTCCAGGCCGCCCTCGGCCAGCCCGGCCACCGGTTCGGCCAACAGTCATCATATCGAGACGGAGCGGCTGGTACAGGAAGCGGTGCTGGGAGACGGGGAGCAGGCCGGTCAGCTTCCCGCGATGTACAAGATCCGGTAAGAGGAAGAGGCGGACGCTATGGCGGTTGAACTGGTGGTGCCCGAGGTGGGCGAATCCATCACCGAGGTCCAGATCGGCCAGTGGCTGAAGAACGAGGGCGAACAGGTCCAGGTGGATCAGGGTGTGGTGGAGATCGAGAGCGACAAGGCCACCCTGGAGGTGCCTGCTCCAGTGACGGGGGTCATCTCGCGGGTGCTGAAGAAGGCGGGAGAGACCGCGAAGGTGGGCGAGGTGATCGCCTACCTGGAGGAGGGCACGGTTGCGGTTGTCCCGTCGGAAGAGAAGGCGGCTCCGCAAGCTGCGCCTCCACCACCCCCGGAGCTGGAAGCGCAGGCATCTGAAGCAGCCCCGGATTCAAAAGGCGCCCAGGCTCCTGCACAGGAGGAGCCTTTCGTAATGCCCGCAGCCCGGCGAGCCCTGGAGCAGGCCGGCCTGGAACCATCGGATGTGAAGGGCACCGGCCCGGGCGGGCGCGTCCTGAAGGAAGATGTGCTGCGGCATCTGGAAGGCCCGG
>Ga0101944_10005855_pt1 | contig 13533 bp, 9 predicted proteins | sample DewCreD2012metaG_FD_75245 | JGI IMG/M metagenome (GOLD analysis project Ga0101944, IMG submission 75245) | Hot spring sediment bacterial and archeal communities from British Columbia, Canada, to study Microbial Dark Matter (Phase II) - Dewar... ... | reverse complement strand
GGCCGAGGTGCCGCACCTGGCCGGCCGGCTCACGCGGCTGGATCTGGCGGCGTGGCTGGTCCAGTCCGACCATCCGCTCACGTCGCGGGTGCTGGTCAACCGGCTGTGGAAGCTGCTGTTCGGACGCGGCATCGTCCGCACGGTGGAGGATTTCGGCCTGCAAGGAGAATCGCCCACGCATCCCGAGCTGCTCGACTGGCTGGCGGTCGAGCTGGTCGAGCGCGGTTGGGACATGAAGCACCTGCTGCGGCAGATGCTGCAGTCTCGGGCGTACCGGCAGTCGGCCTTTCCGTCGTCCGAGGTTTTGCGCCTCGACCCGAACAACGACCTCTTCAGCCGCCAGCAGCGTTGGCGGCTGGATGCCGAGTTCGTCCGGGATACGGCACTGGCCGCCAGCGGCCTGTTGACTTGGCGGATCGGCGGACCGAGCGTGAAGCCCTATCAGCCGGCCGGGTATTGGCAATACCTCAACTTCCCGCCGCGCGAGTGGGTCAATGACCGCGGCCCGGATCAGTACCGCCGGGGCCTGTACACCTATTGGCAGCGGACGTTCCTGCACCCCAGCCTGGCGGCGTTCGACGCACCCAGCCGCGAAGAGTGCACGGCGCAGCGGCCGCAGAGCAATACGCCCCAGCAAGCGCTGGTGCTGCTGAACGATCCGACCTACGTGGAAGCTGCGCGGGTCCTGGCGGCTAAGGCCATCGCCCAGGCGAAGGCGGACCCCGCTGCCCGCGTGCGCTTGGCGATGCAGCGCATCTTGCAGCGCGACCCGAGGCCGCAGGAAGTGGCGGTGCTGACACGACTGGCCCAGGACCACGAACAGCAGTTCGCGGCCGATCCAGCGGCCACCGCCCGCTTCCTGCAGGTGGGAGATTGGACGGCCGGGCCGGCGGTGTCGCCCGCCGAACTGGCGGCCTGGACGAACGTCTGCCGGGTGCTGTTCAACCTCAGCGAGGCGATCACCAGGCCGTGACGCCGGCCGCGCTGGATCAACCGTGCCTTGCCGGCCTTTTTCACCCCTTGCATGACCTTTCCGAAGGAGCCGTCGGTGCTGGTTACCTGAGTGGCCGCCCTCCGCGGGGCTGTGTGGGGCGGTGTCGCAAGGGCTGGGGCCGGTAGGACGCGGCACCCTCGCGACCGGGCTGGCCGACCTTTTTACGAACGAGTGTGGCGATGCGACTTGCCGATGCGAAATGGCCCGAGGTCGCGGCGCTGTCCCGCGACACCCCCGTGGTGATCCCGATCGCCGCGATGGAACAGCATGGGCACCACTTGCCGCTGTTCACCGACAGCCTGCTACTGGGTGAGATCGTGCGCCGGGCGGCCCAGCGGCTGGAAGACCGCGTCTTGTTCACGCCGCTGCTGTGGCTGGGGAATTCGGAACACCATCTCGATTTTCCCGGCACGATGACCGCCTCGCCGCGAGTGTACCTCGACCTGCTCAAAGACCTCGTCGAGAACTTCCTGTTTCACGACCTGACGCGCATCGTGCTGCTCAATGGGCATGGCGGCAACATCGTGCCGGCCCAGCAGGCGCTGTTCGAGCTGCGGCAGAAGTACCGCCACCGGGATAATCTGGTGCTCCTGACCGCCACCTACTGGACACTGGGGACACGTCCGCAGGAGCGTGACCGCCGCTTCGTCCAGTCCCGGATGGGACATGCCTGCGAATGGGAAACCTCGATGATGCTCCGCCTGGCTCCCCATCTGGTGGGGGACTACACGGCCGTCCGCGCCGTCCCCCAAGAGGACGACTTTCATCCCGCGCACCGTGCGTGGATCACCAAAGATCGTTCCGAGCCGGGGCACATCGGCGACCCGCGGCATGCCAGCGCTGAGAAAGGGGAACTGCTGCTGGAGTGGTTCGCTTCCGACGTAGTGGCGCTTCTGGAGCAGCTTCTTGCGGTGTCCTCGCGGCCGGATCTCGACTGATCTGTGGGGCACGGCACGCGGCGCAGCGGCGTATTCACCCGAGGGATGGGGCGAGCCTGCACCGATGACGACTAGCAATCCCTCGCCAACCCCGATGCACCCCGCCGCCCCGCCTGCCGCTCGTTTCAGCCGCCAGATCATCCTTGCTGCCGCCTTCCTGGGCTGGATGTTTTCGGGCTTCCAGATGGCGGTGATGACGCTCGCCTCGCGGGCCGCGACGACGGAGTTCCTCCGCAGCGGGATGGTCTCGCCCACACAGCCTTGGAGTCTGGCACGCTTGGGAGTTTTCACCCGTGGCGAGCGGCAGGCCAAAATCGGTGAAGCTCCGGTTCCCACAAGCATCCGCGACGGAACTCTCGATCCAGCCACAACTTCCGATGAAGAGGTCGCTCTGCGGGCTATCGCCGCCAAATGGTTGTCGTGGTACAACGCTGCGTTTTTGTTTGGCGCAGCAGGGGGTGGCTTGGTCTTTGGCTGGCTGGGAGACTACCTCGGCCGTGTCCGAGCGATGGCAGCCAGTATTTTCTGCTTTTCTGTGTTCTCGCTCATCGGCTATTGGGCTATCACGCCCGAACAGTTGCTGCTCTTGCGGCTGTTGTGCGGGGCGGGAGTAGGTGGGATGTGGCCGACCGGCGTGGCGCTGGCGTCTGAAGCCTGGCCTGACGCCTCCCGGCCGCTCGTTTCCGGCATTTTGGGGACGGCGGCCAATGTCGGGCTGGTCATCCTCAACGGCCTGGGCTGGTGGGTGCCGGTGACGCCTGCCGCGTGGCGCTGGACGCTTCTGATCTGCGCGACGCCCGTGCTGCTTGCGCCGCTGGTCTGGTTCGGCGTCCCGGAATCGCGGCGATGGTTGGCAGCCCGAAAGGAACAAGTGGCGGCTGGGCAGCGGGTCTGGCTGGGCACCGTGTTCGGGCCGAAGTTGGTCCGCAGGACGCTTTTAGGAATAGCTCTTGGGACGATCCCACTTTTGGGAGGCTGGGGGGCGACGCAGTGGCTGATTCCCTGGGCGGACCAGGTCCGCGGCGCCGCCGATCCTCGTGCCAAAGCACTTGCCGGAGTGCTTCGTTCAGGGGGTGCAGCGGTGGGAAGCCTGTTGGGAGGGTATCTGGCCAGCCTGCTAGGCCGTCGGGCGACTTATTTCGTGATCAGTCTGTTGTCGCTGGTTCTTGGCGAGTACCTGTACTTGTTCGCCTCGCCTGGCGACGGGCACTTTGGAGCGCTCGTGTTCTTGCTAGGCTTTGTGTCTACGATTTTTTTCGGGTGGCTTCCGCTTTACTTACCCGAGTTGTTCCCGACCTATGCCCGGGCGGCTGGGGCGGGCGTCTCGTTCAACTTCGGGCGGATTCTCACCGCCGCGGGGGTGCTGGCTGCGGGCTGGATCACGTACCAGCTCGGCGACGACTACGGCCGCGCCGGGAGCGTGACCACCCTGGTGTACGCTCTGGGCATGGTGGTGATCCTTTTCGCCCCGGACACCACGCGGCAGCGGTGGGACGAGCCTTCCCCGACGAAAGTGGATTCAGCCCGCTAGGCAACGGCCGGCCAGCGACCTAGGATAGGGCGATGGAAACTTTTATTCTCCTGACATTCTATTGCATCTGCGTTTTCGGGGCCTCGGTGCTGGGCGGGGGCTTGCCGGCCTGGGTGTCGCTGTCGCACCGGCGGATGCAGTGCATGATGAGTTTCGTGGGCGGGCTGATGCTGGGGGTGGCCTTGCTGCATCTGTTGCCGCACGCCTGGGCGGAACTGGGGCACAGCGACGGCGTGGCGCGGTGGATGCTGGGGGGCCTGCTCGCGATGTTCCTTCTGATGCGGCTGTTCCACGTGCACGCCCACGAGCATGGGGCGGTGACGCTGCTGGAAGGAGCGATACCGCCCAGCGCGGCAGTGCACGCAGGCGAGGCCCTGGGGCACGTGCATGGTCAAAAGTGCGCCTCGCCCGGGGGCCAAGAAGCTGCTTGCCCGACGGCCGCGGGCACCCTGCACGACCCCTCCTGCGGGCCGCACCGCTTCAGTTGGGCAGGTCTGGCACTGGGGTTGTCGCTGCACACGCTGATCGACGGCGTGGCGCTGGGGGCGGCGGTGGTGGCGGAAGGGCGGGGCAGCTCCCACTGGTATTTGTGGGGGCTGGGAACGTTCCTCGCGGTGGCCCTGCACAAGCCGCTGGATGCCCTGTCGATCACCTCGCTGATGGCGGCGGGAGGCTGGTCGCGTTCCGCCATCGGGCGGACGAACCTGGCGTTTGCAGCGCTGTGTCCGGTCGCAGCCCTGCTGTCGGCCTTGGGGCTGGTCGAAGTGGCGGGGCAGGCCCGCGCGATTCTGGGTGGATGCCTGGCGTTCGCGGCGGGCGTCTTTCTGTGCATCTCGTTGACCGACCTTTTGCCCGAGGTCGCGTTCCACGCCCACGACCGGTTCTGGCTCACCGCGGCCCTGTTCGGCGGCGTCGCGCTGGCCTGGAGCATCGGCCTGGTCGAGCCGGAGCATGCCCACGATGTGCAGGACCACTCCGCGCATAGACACGACCATGCTGGGCACATGCACGACCACCCCGGGCACGAGCAAGATCACGCCGCACACGAACACGGGCATGCAGCGGTACCCCGCGAAGGGCGCTGGCTTGCGGGCCAGGCTGCGGCGGGCCATTCAGCGTTGCAGCAGCTTGAACGCCTCGATCACCTTCTGGCGGTGGCGGCTGCCGAACACGAGCACCATCAGTTGGGTCATGATTTCGCGTTCGTGGGTGGTGAGGAACGCTTCGCCGCCCCCGGCCGCGGCGATCTGGTAGAACTCCGGCAGCGGGGCGTCGCTGCGGCAGGTGACGGTGCTGACGATGCCTCCCTGTTGCTGGCGGAAGTCAGCCGCCAGCGCCACGCAGCGGTCCAGATACTCGCGATGGGGCGGGGCGTCGCCGAAGATCAGGATCACCTTCCGCGCCGTGGGACGGAACTGGTTGCGGCTGATCGACCAGGCCAGCCCTTCATCCACCGCCTCGGGCGCATCGCCGCCCCCGGACGCACGGATCGTCGCCAGGAAACGGCTGACATCCTGGATGCTGGAGGTGAGCGGTAGCCCCTTGGCGACGTAGTCGTCCCCCCGGTCGCGATAGGTGCACACGCTCAGGCGGGTTTTGGGGATCAACTGCACCAGCGCCTGGCCGATCCGCTCGATCTGTGCCTTGACCTGGTCGATTTCCCCCTGCATGCTACCCGTGCTGTCGAAGCACAGCACGATGTCCAGACCGCTGCGGCGCAGCTCGCCGATCAGCCCCTCCCACGAGCCGCCGCCGGCACTCGACGCGCCCCCCACACGGATCGGACCCAGGTCCACGCTGGCTGCGGCGCTGCCCGCGGTGACCAGCGCCGCCGACATCTCGCCCACGGCCGAGGGACTGCTGCTCGCCGCCGGGTCGGGCAATTCTAGCTCCCCGGGCAGCGAGCCTTCCAGCGCCTGCTGCTTGACGACTTCCGTCGCGCTGAGCTGCTCTTCGGGACGAGCGATCAGTTCTTCGACCGGCAGCTTCCCGATCTGCACTTCGACCCCTTCCCCGGCACCTTCTCCGCGGTAGGCATGTTGCCACAGGACAATGGCCAGCAGCGCGGTCAGGTGGATCAGCAGCGACAGGACGCCTGACAGGGAACCTTCCAGCCAGTGGCGGACACGGGGACGCGCGGGATGCCACGCCGGCTGCGGCGCCTGGGGCTTGGGCAGGGTGACCAGGGCCCGGCAGTGCGGGCAGTAGCCTTGCCCTCCCAGGTCGGCCGCCGTGATGGTGAACAGCCCGCCGCAATGCACGCAGACGATCTTCATACCGGCCGGTCCTCCTGGGCACTGACCGCTGCCGCCCTGTGCTCGGTCGCCATGCAGCCTCTTCCTGGCTTGCTGGCGGCATGGCTTTGTTGCGGGCCAGGCCGCAGATTCCATCCCGTCGGCCCGCCGGACGGAAAAAGTTGCGCCCGGCCGCACGCCAGGCGGCATCGCCCGCGGCATCGCCTGCTACCATGATAACAGAGGCCCAAGCTCGCAGCGGCCTGACTCGACCGATGAGCCCGTTTTGGCGCGGATGTTCTGATGCCCACCCTTGCCGAAGCCCTCCAGCAAGCCTGGGAGATCCACCAGGCTGGCCGCATTGCCCACGCGGAGCAGATCTACCGGCAGGTGCTCGCCGCCCAGCCGGACCATGCCTCGGCCTGGTGCTTTTTGGGAATCGCTTGCCACGACCAGCAGCGGTACGACGAGGCGATTGCGGCTTACCGCAGGGCGCTGGCGCTGCGGCCGAACTTCCCCTCCGCCTATAACAACCTGGGCAACACCTACCGGATGCTGCGGCGTGTCGACGACGCCGTGGCGCAGTTCGACCAGGCCCTGGCCTTGGATCCGCAATATCTCTTGGCCTACAAGAACAAAGGGACCACGCTCTGCTGGGAAGGACGGCTTGAAGAGGCCCAGGCCACGTATGAAGAAGCGATCCGCCGCGGGGTGGCCGATGCCGACATCCACAAGAGCCTCGGGATCCTTCGGCTCTTGCGCGGCGACTGGGAGGGCGGCTGGCCGGAGTACGCGTGGCGCTGGCAGACGGGGGAAATCCGCCTGCCGACGCTGTCCGCGCCGCTGTGGGATGGCAGTCCGCTGGACGGCAAGACGATCCTCCTCACGCCCGAGCAGGGGCTGGGCGACACGGTCCAGTTCATCCGCTATGCGGCGTGGCTGAAGCAGCGGTACGACTGCCGGGTGCTGTGCCAGCCGCCGAAGGTGTTGCGGGAACTATTGGCGAGCTGTCCGGGGGTGGATGCGTGGGTCGAGCGTCTGGACGAGGCTCCGCCGCACGACTGCTTCGCCCCGCTGATCCATGTGCCGGGGGTGCTGCGACACACGCCGGACGACTTTCCCGCACCGATCCCGTACCTGGCGGCGGACGAGACTCGTGTAACGGCATGGCGCCAGCGGCTGGCGGGCTATCGGGGCTTGAAGGTGGGGCTGGTCTGGCGGGGCAGCCCGACGCACCATGCTGACAGCATGCGCAGCATTCCGCTGGTGCAATGGGCGGCGCTGGGGCGGCTGGCGGGGGTGCACTGGCTGAGCCTGCAGAAGGGGCCGGCGGCGGGGGAGCTGTCGATGCTGGCGGGACGGCTGGAGGTCGTCGATCTGGGGTCGAGTTTGGACGAAGGTACCGGGGCGTTTGTGGAAACGGCGGCGGTGCTGAAGAACCTCGATCTGCTCATCACGTGCGATACGGCGATCGCCCATGTCGCCGGGGCGCTGGGCGTGCCGGTGTGGCTGCTCCTGGGGTATGTGCCGGACTGGCGGTGGGGCCTGAGCGGCAGCTCGACGGTTTGGTATCCCACGATGGAGCTGTTCCGGCAGAAGGCTGTGGGGGAATGGGAGGGCGTCCTGGAAGAAGTGGCCCAGGCGCTGGAGCGCCGCTGGCCGACGATCGTGCGCAGGAAGCACTATACCGAGTATCACGTGGCCACCAGCGGCTTCAATCGCCTGACGCGCACGCCGCACGGCTTGATGCTGTACAACCGGCACGACCGGTACATCGGGCGGTCGATCGAGCGGTACGGGGAATTCTCGCTGGGGGAGATCGAGCTGTTCCGGCAGGCGATCCAGCCGGGCTGGCATGTCGTCGAGGCGGGGGCGAATATCGGAGCGCACACCTTGATCCTCGCGCAGCAGGTCGGCCCGCGCGGGCGGGTGTACGCCTTCGAGCCGCAGCGGGTGCTCTTCCAGACGCTGTGTGCCAACATGGCGCTCAACAGCCTGACGCAGGTGTACTGCCGGCAGGAGGCGCTGGGGGCGGTGGCGGGCACGACGTATGTGCCTTGGTTGGATTACAACGCCGAAAACAATTTCGGCGGCCTATCGCTGACGCACCGGCAGGGGGAGCCGGTGCCGGTCGTGCCGCTGGACAGTCTGGAGCTGCCGCGCTGCGACTTTCTCAAGATCGACGTGGAAGGTATGGAGCTGGAGGTGCTGCGTGGGGCGTCGCAGACGATCCAGCGCTTGCGTCCGCTGCTGTATGTCGAGAACGACCGGCCGGAGCAGTCGGCGGAGCTGATCCGCTATTTGCAGGAACTGGGCTACGAGCTGTACTGGCATCTGCCGCCGCTGTACAGCCCGCACAACAGCTTCCGCAACCCGGAGAACGAGTTTGGCCGCACCGTCTCGGTGAACATGCTGGGGGTGCATCGCTCAGTCCCGCAGAACATCAGCGGCCTGACGAAAGTGGAGGGCCCCCACAGCGATTGGCGGACGGCCTTGCGGGGCTGGCCGCCGTCTGCGGCCGGAGCGTCTGGGTGAGCGGGCGGCGGCCGCGGCGCTGGCCCGAGAGGGCTGGCAAGGACGCTCTGGCCGTTGCTTCAGCCTGCCCGTTGGCCCATCATGGGAGGCGCTGCACCGCCTGCGGCCGGGACCTGGTCGCGGCCACGGCTCTTTCCTGTCTCGCCGCTTCGTCGGAGGGCATGTTCCGAAGGCAGGGTGCCGGCTCGCGGGATCGTGGTGCGGTTTTTTTTCCGCTGCCCATGAAGACGCCGAGGTGCCCAATGGACCGCCGACAATTCCTCACTGCGACAACCGCCACGCTGGGGCTGGCTGAGCTGGCGCGCCAGCAGCATCTGGCAGCCCAAGAGATCGCCGATGCCCCGACGAAGCGGGTGGGCCTGATCGGCTGCGGCTGGTATGGCAAGAACGACTTGTTCCGTCTGATCCAGGTCGCCCCGGTGGAAGTCGTGTCGCTGTGCGACGTGGACCGCCACCAACTGGAGAAGGCGGCCGACCTGGTCGCGCAGCGGCAGCGCTTGCGCCGGCGGCCGCGGCTGTATGGGGACTACCGGCAGATGCTCCAGGAGAAGGATCTGGACATCGTGCTGATCGGCACGCCGGACCACTGGCACGCCCTGACCATGATCGCGGCCTGCGAGGCGGGAGCCGATGTGTATGTGCAAAAGCCGATCAGCGTCGATGTGGTCGAAGGGCAGGCGATGGTCGCCGCGGCCCGCCAGCATGGCCGGGTGGTGCAGGTGGGCACGCAGCGGCGGAGCACGCCGCACCTGGTCGAGGCCCGCGAGAAGATCGTGAAGGCGGGGTTGCTGGGCAAGGTCGGCTACGCCGAAGTCTGCTGCTATTACCACATGCGGGCCAACGGCAACCCGCCGGTGCAGCCGGTCCCGGACCATCTGGATTACGAGATGTGGACCGGCCCAGCGCCGCTGCGTCCCTACGATGGGTTGCCGCATAAGCGCTGGTGGCGGACGTTCATGGAGTATGGCAACGGCATCATGGGCGATATGTGCATCCACATGCTGGACATGGTGCGGTGGATGCTCGATCTGGGCTGGCCGCAGAAGATCAGCTCCACCGGCGGCATCCTCGTGCAGACGGGCGGCAAGTCGAACATCGCCGACACGCAGGCGGCCACGTTCGACTTCGGCGAGGTCAAGGTGACCTGGCAGCACCGCACCTGGGGCAATCCGCCCGATCCGGATTATCCCTGGGCCGGGTTTTTGTATGGCGAGAAGGGCACGCTCAAATTGAGCGTGCATCGCTACGACTTCATCCCCACCGGCAAAAAGGAGCCCACGCTCAGCGGCAAGGCGGTGTTCGATCCGCCGGACAAGTATCCCGAAGACCAGACCGAGGAAGACATGGAGCTGCACGCTGCGGCCGCCAACCGCGCCCATCAGCGCGATTTTCTGCAGGCCGTCCTGCGCCGCGCGCGACCAGTGGCCGACATCGAGCAGGGGCACATCTCCACCGCCTCGTGCATCCTGGCCAACCTGTCGATGCAACTGGGGCGCACGCTGACCTGGGATGCCCAGCGGCAGCAGGTGGTCGACGACCCCGAGGCCAATCGCCTGCTGAGGCGCTCGTACCGCGCGCCGTGGGTCCACCCCGAACCCTGAGCACCGGGCGGCCGCGGTCCCGACGCGCGGTGGCATCCGCCGCGGGCCGGCGACATTCCCGGCGGGTGGGGGTTGCAGCTCAGTAACGCACCACCCGCCGCAGCAGCCACACTCCGACCAGCGCCAAGAGCAGGTTCGGCAGCCAGACCACGTAAGGCGGCATCGCCCCGGCCTTGGCTCGATCCACGCAACCGATGAGCAGCGGGTAATACGCGATCAGGATCGGCAGAAATACATAGCCGAAGGTGGTGACGAAGTCCGACTTGCGCAGCAGGATCGCCAACGGAAGCCCGACCAGCACGAAGCACAGCGTCGAAAAGCCGTTGGCGGAGCGCCGCCAGGGCTCGGTCTGCAGCCGGAACAGTCGCCCCCAGGCGTCGGCGAGCTGCTTGTGCCGGGGGGCCCACACCGCCTCACTGAGCTGGTCGAACTCGCCTCCCAGCAGCGCTAGCGCCGTCTCTGCCGCCAGCGATTTCTGCAGCTCCACGATCCGCTGCCGCTGCAACGGGATTTCGCTGCCGATCTGACGGAGCGGCAACTGCGACGGGTTGCCCTCCCGAACGTCCTTGGCGGCGAAAAAAGTCAGCGGATACTCCTGCACCGTGCGCCCCGGCACCACGCTCCGCACGCTGGGGGCCATCTCGATCTCGCAATCGGTCAGGATCAGCGTCATCACATTGCGATCCAGGTCGGATCGCAATTCCGCCTCCGCGGCGGCGATGCGGATCGCCGGCAGCTCCCCGCTGGCCTGGAAATTCATCGTCGGCCGGATCAGCCGGCGATCCTGCACTTCCTTGACGATGATCGAAAACCGCGCGTTGGCGTACGACCGCTGCGTCCGCAGCATCCCGTACACGATCTCTTCGATCGATTGCACGACCACCCGCTGCACGCCGCGCTGACCCCATGAAAACGCCAGGTCCGTCAGCCACACCCCCACCAGGCTCAGCCCCGTCGCCAGCCACCACGCCGGCCAGCACACCGTCAGCGGCCGTACGCCCAGCGCCTTGATCGCCACGATCTCGTTGTCCGCGCTCATCCGCCCATAGACCAGGCACACCGCAAACAGCATCGCACACGGCGCGGCGTAGGCCAGCGCCGTCGGCAGCACGAACGGCAGCAGCCGCAGCGTCGGCCGCAACCCCAAGTTCATCCGGCTCGCCTCGCCCGCTACCACGACCAGAAGCAGCACCAGCGTCAAAAGCGCCAGCGCCACCGCCAGCCAGCCCACCAGCTCCCGGAAGATTTGCCGTGTGATCGACGACATCCCTGACCGTCCCCGGCTTGCTCCGCGGCGATGCGCCTGTTCCGGCTCGACCGTCGCGGCACGATAGCGACCCGCCCGGCCTGTCCAAAGCCATTTGCGGCTTGTTTCCCCAATCCCTTGCTACAGACCACTTGCGTCAATCGCCCCGCTTGGAAGGAACGTCGCGGGGCGTGGTTGTCCGGTGCCTGCGTGGGCTGTCGAAGGAGTGTAACCGGCTGCCGTCCGCGGCCCAACGTCCAATTTGCGCTCGAGCATGCGTTTCGCAGTGCTGGCGATTGAGACACTGCGCTGTCAAGGAGCAGGGTGTCAAGGAGCAAATGCATAAAGAATTTTTCTTGGTCTTGGCCCTTCGGGTTGTTGACAAGCAGGACGTTTTTCTATAGAAGCTAGGTTTGTGCTCTATAGTCGCGATCGTGGGGTACCACGAGCGGTCCCCCGCCGGCTAGGGGCAATCCCGCCTGTTTGCAGCCTGCCTTATGGGATGTTGGGCGGTGCACGCCCTCATCCTCTCCATCGAACCGACGTGCTGGACGCCTGGTGGCCGTCCGCCCATTTGGAAACGCCGTCATGGATTCTGATCGAGCCGTATCGGCCGTGTCCTTCGACCGCGGTCGGCGACGCGAGGCGATCGTGGCGGCCCTGCTGTCGGATGTGCTGCAGGGGCGGCTGAAGGCTGGGCAGCGGTTGCGGACGGACGAACTGGCGCGTCGGCTCGGGGTCAGTCACACGCCGATCCGCGAGGGGTTGATCGCGCTGGCTGGGATCGGGATCGTGGACTTGCTGCCCAACCGCGGTGCCGTGGTGCGTCAGGTTTCGCCGCGGGATGTGCGAGAGGTGTGCGAGGTGCGGCGCCTCTTGGAATGTGCGGCGGTGCGGCTGGCTTGCGGACGGATCGCGCGGCAGGAACTGGAGCTTTTGGCCGAGGAACTGCGGGAACTGAAGGCCGACGAGGGCCGCTCCGGCGAGGCGTTCCTCGAACGCGCGCGGGCCTTGGACAGCCGATTGCACGATCTGATCGCCGTGAGCTGCGGCAACGCCTTTCTGGCTCACGAACTGGCTCGGCTCAAGGTGCTGTTCCGGGCGTTTCGCGATATGTCGTGGGCCTATCACCAGTCGCGCAGCGACTACACTCGCCTGGCAGGGGAGGCGGGAGAACACCTGGCGATCGTCGAGGCTCTATTGGCCGGCGAGCGCCGTCAGGCGGTGCAGGCGATGTCGCAGCATATCCGCTGCGGCATTCGTTACTGGATGCGTGCGCTGCCGGCCGGTACGATCGGGGCAGACGCTCCGGGGCACGGGTGGCACGCCGCGGCGGAGCGCAGGTGGGTGACGGGGGTTGCGATGCGGTCGCCTGCAAGCGACACCGCCGCGACCACGACGCGCGACCCAAGGAGCGAGGAGCGATGAGCGGTAGCACGCATTCGAACGAAGGGCGCTGGGGTATCTGGCTGGCAGCGGGACTGCTGGCCGGTTTGGGGACGCTGCCGGGGTCTGTCCGGGCCGCGGAAGGTCCGCCGGCGGCCGAGGAGCTCCAATACAACCGGGACATCCGGCCGATCCTGGCCGAGCACTGCTTTGCCTGCCATGGCCCGGACAGCGCCGCTCGCAAGGCCGATTTGCGTCTGGACCAGCGGGACGTGGCGGTGGAAATGGGAGCGATCGTCCCGGGTAAGCCGGACGCCAGCGCTCTGGTGGCACGAATCCAGGCGACCGACGCGGACGAGGTGATGCCGCCGCCGGCGACCAAGAAGAAGCTCACGCCGCAGCAGAAAGAGCTTCTGGTGCGGTGGATCGCCCAAGGAGCCGAGTATCAGCCGCACTGGTCGCTGATCCCGCCGCAGCGGCCCGAAGTTCCGCAGGTGCGAAATGCCGCATGGGTCCGCAACCCGATCGACGCGTTCATCCTGGCGAAGCTGGAAGCGGCTGGGCTGACCCCCGCGCCGGAGGCGGACCGGCGGACGCTGGCCCGGCGGCTGAGCCTCGACCTGGTGGGATTGCCGCCGGATCCGGAGCTGGTCGAGGCGTTCGTCCGCAATCCTTCGCCGCGGGCGTATGAAGAGCTGGTCCAGACGCTGCTCGATTCGCCCCACTGGGGCGAGCACCGGGGGCGGTACTGGCTGGATGCGGCACGCTACGCCGACACCCACGGCATCCATTTCGACAACTACCGCGAGATCTGGGCGTACCGCGACTGGGTGATCGACGCCTTCAACCGCAATCTGCCGTTCGACCAGTTCGTGATCGAGCAACTCGCGGGCGACCTGTTGCCGCAGCCGACGCTCGAGCAGAAGATCGCCACCGGCTTTTGCCGCTGCAACATCACGACCAACGAGGGCGGGATCATCGACGAGGAATACAAGGTGCTCTATGCCCGCGACCGGACCGAGACGTTCGGGCAAGTCTTTCTTGGCATGACGGCGGGCTGTGCGGTCT
>Ga0101944_10005854_pt1 | contig 13533 bp, 8 predicted proteins | sample DewCreD2012metaG_FD_75245 | JGI IMG/M metagenome (GOLD analysis project Ga0101944, IMG submission 75245) | Hot spring sediment bacterial and archeal communities from British Columbia, Canada, to study Microbial Dark Matter (Phase II) - Dewar... ... | reverse complement strand
CGAAAATCGTCGACGAGACGCTCGATCCGAATGCACCCGCCTCGCACCGCACCGCCGGCGATCTACGCGATGCGCTGACCGCGTTCCTGTGGATCGAGCGCAAGGAACACGTGGCACCCGGGACGATCGGCATTCCGCTGACCGCGCCGCCACGCGAAGCGCTCGTCCGCGACGAGGCCGGCCCGGCGACCGTGCCGCGCACGATTCCGCAGCAGCCCGCGACCGCGCAGCCGGCGGTCGAGCCGCAGCTCGCCGAAGAAGCACCGACGCCTTCGTTCGCCGAGCGCGTCCGCGCGCTCGCCGGGCGCGTGCGCCGCGACGCGCTGCCATGGCTGCGCACCAACCGGCTGCTAGTCGGCGCGATGGCCGCATTGCTGTTCGCCGGACTGGCGATCGGCGTGATCCTCGGCAACGTCGCCGGCGGCGCGAAGGGCGTCGCCACGGCGCCGAAGGCGGCGCCGGCGATCGCTCCCGCTCAGCAGGGCACGGGGGTCATCGTGCTCGACATCGCGCCGTGGGGCGAGGTCTTCGTCGACAACAAGCCGGTCGGCGTCACGCCGCCGCTTGCGGAGCTGAAGCTTCCCGCGGGGCGCCACACGATCGAGATCCGCCACGGCGACCGGCCGTCGATCGTCGCGCACGTCGACGTGGATCCGTCCAAGCCGCAGCAGATCCGCCACCGCTTCGAATGAGTCCGCGCGTCGCCCGCCTGCTCGCACTGGCTTGGACATGCGCCTGGCTCGCGGGCTGCGAATCGCTGCGTCCGCCGCCCGCGCCACCGCCCGCCCCGACCGCGAGCGTGGCCGCGCTGTATCAGCGGCCGCCGGAACGCGCGCTGATCAACGGGCTGCGCTTCTACGAGGAAGGCGCTTTCGACAAGGCCGAAACCGCGTTCCGCTCCGCGCTGCTGCAGGGCCTGCGCGACCGGCGCGACGCCGCGGCCGCGTACAAATACCTCGCGTTCATCGCCTGTGCGTTCAACCGGATCGGCGACTGCGAGCAGAACTTCCGTTCGGCGTTCGCATCCGATCCGGAGTTCGTCCTGACCGACGCCGAAATCGGCCACCCGATCTGGGGGCCGGTGTACCGGAAGGTGGCGGCGGAACGGAAGCGCTGACCGCGGGCGGACTCAGAAACCGATCCGCGGCTTCTTCGCGATCCGCTCCTCGGTGATGTCTTCTGCCAGCACCTCGCTGCGGCCTGCGAGCTTGGCGTTGCCGAAGGCCGCGAGCATCACGCGGCGCATCTCGCGCGGCTTGAGCCTGGCGAGCCGGTCGAGCGCGTCGGCGGCGAGCGTCTCGGGAAACTGCCGGCCCCACGCGTGCTCGTCGCGCAGCTCGCGATAGATGCTGGCCGCGATCCGGCGCGCACCCTCGGCGTCTGGCGCCTCGATCGTGTAGACGTTCATCCGGTTAAGGATCGGCTCGGGGATCGACCGCGCGTCGTTGGCGGTCGCGACCCAGACGACGTCGCTCGCGTCGATCGGCACCTCGGCGAACTCGTCGACGAATTCGCACGCGGTGTCGTGCTCGAGCAGCGTGTACAGGCTGCCGAGCGGGTCGTACTGCTGGTCGCCTCCGGACTTGTCGATCTCGTCGACGACGATGACCGGGTTGGCGTAGTCGCCGTTGACCAGCGCGTCGAATACCTTGCCGGGCTTGGCGTTTTTCCATTGCGCGCTGGCGCCCGAAAGGATCCAGCCCGCGGTCAGCGAGCTCATTCCGATGAACGAGTAGCCGGTGCCGAGCAGCTTCGACAGCCGGCGCGCGAAGTGCGTCTTGCCGATGCCGGGATCGCCGAGCAGCAGCATCGGCTCGAGATCGAGCGGATCGTCGCTCGACAGGCACAGTGCGAGCTGGCGGCGGATGTCCTCGAGCGGCTCCGCGAAGTTGGGCAGCTCGTCGATCAGCGCGTCGATGTCAGGCAACGCCGACGGCTTGATGGTGAACCGCTGGCCGCCGGCCTTGATCATCTTGATGTAGGTGGCCTTCAGCGCGTCGTTGGCGCCGCTGCCGAGGTCCTGCAGTTCGCTGAGCGCCTCCTCGACGCGCGGGACGTGATACACGTCCTTGAAGCCCGCGATCGAGATCGCGGGTTTGGTGGAGATCGCAGGAACGCTCATCGATACCTCCCGGGTGAAACTGCTGCGCCGTTGAGCCGAAAACGTATCGCGTGTGCAGGATGATGACAAGCAAGCGGCCCGCCGGCATCGGACGATAAGCGCCGCCGGAGCACGGCCTGGCGCATCTCAGCACTCGCGCCGCGCGAGTGCCAAGGCCTTTGACGTTGGCCGCGAAGACGGGTTCGGTGCGACCAGAGTCGCAATCGAGGTGCGGTGCGGCGATCCGCCGCTCGGCGAGTTCGCCGAAGGGACGGCTACTTCGCGGTGCGCAGCCCCTGCTCGGCGGCCCACACGGCGGCTTCGACCCGCGAACGGAACGACAGTTTCTTGAGCACGTGCTTGACGTGCACCTTGACCGTGCCTTCGGTGATGTTGAGGGCACGTGCGATCAACTTGTTGCTCATGCCGTCGGCGACACAGCGCAGCACGGCCTGCTCGCGCTCGGTGAGCTCGCGCAGATCGCGCTTCGGACCGCGGCTCGCGTCGTGCGCCTCCTGGCGCAACGCCGCGGCGAGCCGGCCCGCGAGCGCATCGCCGATGACGGTCGTACCCGACAGCGCCGCGCGCACGCGACCGAGGAGGTCCTCGGGCTCCATGTCCTTCAGCAGATAGCCGTCGGCGCCGGCGCGGATCGCGCCGATCAGGTCCTCGGGGGCGTCGGAGACGGTCAGCATCACGACGCGCCGCGACGGGTCCTCCTCTTTCAGCGCGGCCAGGATGTCGATCCCGCTCTCGCCCTTGAGGTTCAGGTCGAGCAGGATCAGGTCGGGGTCGTGCTGCGCGGCAAGCCTCAGCGCCTCGGCCTTGTTGCCGGCCTCGCCGACGACCCGGATGCCGGCGTCCATCGCGAGCAGTTGAACGACCCCCTTGCGGAACAGCGGATGGTCGTCGACGACGAGCACCGTGTGCGTATTCTCGGTCGACATCGGTTCAGTTCGCTTCCACGGACGGCCGTTCGGCTTCCTTCGGTGCCGACGCCGCAAACGCGGTGGCGGCGACGAAGTGCAGTTGCACCCGCGTGCCCCCGCCTTCGCGCGGGCCGATCTCGATCCGCCCGCCGAGCAGCGCAGCGCGGTCGCGCATGATCGCCAATCCGTAATGATGCCGAGGCGAACCGCGCGGGTCGATGCCGACACCGTCGTCGTCGATCGTCACGCGGATCGCGCGGCCCTCCTCGCGCTGCAGCTTGAGCGTGACGTGTTGCGCCCGCGCATGCTTCTCGACGTTGGTCAGCGCCTCGCGGACGATCTGCAGCACGTGGATCTGCTCGTTCGCTGACAGCTCGATGCCGATCAGCTCGTCCTCGACCTCTACCCGTACGCCGGAGTGGCGCTCGAACTCGGCGACCGTCTCGCGCAGCGCGGCGGCGAGCCCGTCGCCGCCCGCCTTCAACCGGAACGTCGTCAGCAGCTCGCGAAGCTGCCGGTACGCGCTCGCCACGCCTTCGCGCAGCTCGGTGAGCACCTTCTGCGCATCGGGATGTCCCGACCGGCCGTCGATCAGCGTCGCGAGCCGCATCAACTGGATCTTGGTGTACGAAAGCGACTGCGCGAGCGAGTCGTGCAATTCGCGCGCGATGGCCGAGCGTTCCTCGAGCAGCGCCAGACGCTGGTGCTCCTCACGCCGCTCGGCGGCGGCCAGCGCCGCGCCGATGTGACGGCCGATCGTTTCGGCGAGCTCGAGCTGCCACGGCTCGAGCCCCCTGCCCGGCGCGAGCGCGAGCGGCATCACGCCGTAACTCGTTCCGCCGTCGATCAGCGGCACACCGACGACGCGCCGCTCGCCGCGCTCGGTCGAGTCGAGCCGCCACACGAGCTTGCCGTTGCCGTGACAGTCGGCGCAGCGGTCGGGGGCGCACACATCGCCTGGCACGGCCTCGTCGCGCACGAGCGGAAAGCCGCGCCGCACATCCCCGCGGTGCACGCAGATCGCGCCGCCTTCGACGCCGAGCACGCGCTTCAGGCTCCCGAGCACGCCGGCCAGCGCTGCGGTATCGAGCGGCTTTTCCGACAGGCCGCGCGTCGTTTCGTACAGCAGCGACAGCGACTGGTTCTTGCGCTCCAAGTCGGCGGTCTTCTCGGCGACCTGTCGTTCGAGCGAGCCGTACAGACGAGCGAGCTGCTCGACCATCGTGTTGAACGCCTGACCGAGCTGGCCCATCTCGTCCGGGCCGGTCGACGACACGCGTGCGCGAAACGAGCCGGTGCGCACCGCGCGCGCCGAACGCAGCAGGTCCGAAAGCGGCTGGAACACCTCGACGTGCAGCAGGAAGATCGCGGTGATCACGAGCACGACGATCACGAAGAACGCTGCGCCGAGCCACACGCGAAGCCACTGGATTCGGCTTTCGAGGTCGGCTTCGAGCGCCTCGACGAAACGGTCGACCTCCGCGACGAAGCCGTCCACGTCGGCGAGGAACGCGCCGCGCCGGCGCGGGTCTTCGATCGCAGCTTCGGCACGCGGGCGGATCTCGGACCGCCAGCGCTCCGCGATGCGCGCGTGCGCCACGCGTAGCGGATCGGCCGCATCGCCGGGCAACCCGTCGAGCAGCCGCGGGCTGTGCAGCCTGCGCTCGAACTCCTCGATGGCGGACCGGGCCGCCGCGCCATCCTCGCCGCCGATTCCCATGCCCGCGACCCGGGTGGCGAGCGCATACGACTGCATGCGCAGCGAGCCGGCGACATTGATCGCGCTCGCCTTGCCGGTGGACTGCTCGGTGAACATCGTGGCCACGAAGATCACGGCCAGCGCGAGCAGCGTCACCGCGCCGAGCACGAGGCTGACGCGCAGCAGGATCGATTGCGCCCAAAGACGCTGCAGGAAAGTCAAGCGCTCGCTCCGTCAGTCGATGTACCGCGCCCGGTCGGCGTACAGCCCGAACGATACCCGTGGCCCCCACCTCGGCCGCGCGCATTGCCACCCCGCCGGGATGCCCGCGCTACTACCAAGGTGGTACGCGCCGAAGGTCGAAGGTGAAAGCCCCTGTACATGTTGACGCCGATCATAAGAGCCGCCGATCGGACGCCTACTGTGCGCGCCATCGAAGCCGCGCGAGGCCGCGCAGCACGACAGGTACAGGAGACCGACCGATGCCGGAAACCGAGCCGCACGTTCAGGAGCAGACGCACAGCGGATCGAGCCTCAAGACCAAACAGTGGTCGGTGGCGATCATGAGCACCGTGGCGTTCACGGTGTGCTTCGCCGTTTGGATGATGTTCGCGGTCATCGGCATCCCGATCAAGAAGATGCTCGAGCTGAACGCGACGCAGTTCGGGCTGCTGACCGCCACGCCGGTGCTGACGGGTTCGCTGATCCGCGTGCCGCTCGGCATGTGGACCGACCGCTACGGCGGCCGCATCGTGTTCTTTCTGCTGATGCTGTCGACGGTCGTTCCGATCTGGCTGATCGCCTACGCGACCGAGTTCTGGCAGTTCCTCGTGCTCGGGCTGTTCGTCGGACTGGCGGGCGGATCGTTCTCGGTCGGGACGCCGTACGTGGCGCGCTGGTTCGAAAAGCGCCAGCAGGGCTTCGCGATGGGCGTGTTCGGCGCGGGCAACTCGGGCGCCGCGGTGACCAAGTTCGTCGCGCCCGCGCTCGTCGTCGCCTTCGGCTGGACGATCGTGCCGAAGGTCTACGCCGTCGCGATGCTCGTGACCGCGATCGTCTTCTGGATGTTCACGTATCACGATCCGAAGCACGTGATCCCGGGGCACATCACGTATCGGCGCCAGCTCGAGGTGCTGCGCGATCCGATCGTCTGGAAGTACTGCCAGTACTACTCGATCGTCTTCGGCGGCTACGTCGCGCTGTCGCTGTGGATGGTCAATTACTACGTCGGCGAGTTCGGGCTGGACATCCGCGTCGCGGCGCTGCTGGCGGCGTGCTTCTCGCTGCCGGGCGGGGTGCTGCGCGCCATCGGCGGCTGGCTGAGCGACAAGTGGGGCGCGCACCGGGTCACGTGGTGGGTCATGTGGGTGAGCTGGATCTGCCTGTTCCTGCTGTCGTATCCGGCAACGACCTACACGATCCAGACGGTCGACGGTCCGGTGACGTTCACGCTCGCGCACAACGTCTGGACGTTCACGTTCCTGATGTTCGTGCTGGGCATCGCCTGGGCCTTCGGCAAAGCGAGCGTCTTCAAGTACATCGCCGACGACTATCCGGCGAACATCGGAACGATCTCGGGCATCGTCGGACTGGCCGGCGGCATCGGTGGCTTCCTGCTGCCAATCATGTTCGGCGCGTTGCTCGACCTGACAGGCGTGCGCTCGACCGCCTTCATGCTGATGTACGGCGTCGTGTGGGTCTCGCTGATCTGGATGTACTGGACCGAGGTCCGGCGCGCCGAAGTGATCGGCCCGCACGCGCAGTCGTTCAGCCTCAAAGGCTAGGACCCGACGCTCGAACCCAGAGAGGAAAACCATGGCCAGCCAACCGACCGCCGCGCGCTCACGCGCCGGCTTCTTCGACGTCGCCGAGTGGCGTCCCGAGGACCCGGCCTTCTGGGCCGCGCACCGCGGCTTTGCGATCCGCACGCTGATCATCTCCATGCTGGCGCTGCACCTGGCGTTTGCGGTGTGGTTCACGTTTAGCGCGCTGGTCGTGCGCCTGCCCGGGCTCGGCTTCCAGCTGACGGTCGAGCAGCGCTTCTGGCTGCCGGCGATGGCGCTGCTGATGGGCGCGATCGCGCGCTTTCCGCACACGTTCCTGGTGCTGAAGATCGGCGGCATGTGGACCACGTTCATCTTCACCGTGTCGCTGCTGATCCCGATCTTCGGTATCGCGCACGTAGTACAGGATCCGAACACCTCGTTCGGCGTGCTGCTGTTCTGGGCAGGCGTGTCGGGGTTTTGCGCCGGCGGTCAGATCTCAAGCTCGTCTGCCAACATCAATCTGTGGTTTCCGAAGCGACTGGGCGGCACCGCACTGGGCGTCAACGTCGGCATCGGCAATCTCGGCACCAGTGTGGCGCAGTTCGTGATCCCTGCGGTGATCGCGGTCGGCGTGTTCGGCGCGCTGGCCGGCGATCCGATGACCTTCAAGGTCATCAACCCGCAGACCAAGGAGGTCGTGCGCGAGATGCCGTTGTGGCCGCAGAACGCGGCGTACGTGTGGCTGATCCCGACCATCGTGATCAGCTTGGCCGTGCTGTTCGGCATGAAGAACCATCCGGCCCGCGGCGACTTCTTGGAGCAGATGAAGATCGTCAAGCTCAAGCACACGTGGATCCAGACGGTGCTGTACACCCTGACGTTCGGCACGTTCTCCGGCATGGCCGCGGCCACACCGTCGTTGATCCGCGAGGTGTTCGGCAAGCTGCCGGACGCGCCCGATCCGCTGACCTACGCATGGATCGGGCCGCTGGTCGGTGCGCTCGTGCGACCGATCGGCGGCGTGCTGGCCGACAAGTTCGGCGGTTCCAACGTCACGATGATCGTGTTCGCGATCCTGCTCGCTTCCACCACGGGGCTGACGTTTCTCACCGCGCCGACCTCGAGCCAAGCGTTCATGCCGTTCTTCATCGCGGTGCTCGGGATGTTCCTGGGCGCGGGCATCGGCAACGCCAGCGTGTTCAAGCAGATCGTGATGATCTTCGAACCGAAACAGGCGTCGCCAGTGCTCGGCTTCACCGCAGCGATGGCGGTGCTGCTGTTTGGTTTCTTCGTGCCGATCGTGCTCGGACGCTCGATCGCCGCCACCGGCAGCCCGAACCTTGCGTTGTGGTCGTTCGTCGCGCTGTACGGCGTCGGCCTGCTCCTGAACTACTGGTACTACTGGCGGCGCGGCGCCGAGAAGCCATGCTGAGCCACGTGTCGCAGGCACTGCGCCAACCGTCATCCAAGATCGCCGACTGCGGAGCTATTCGATGAGTAACTTCCTCGACCGACTGCTGTTCTTCACGAAAGAACGTGAACCCTTCGCCAACGGCCACGGCGTGGTCACGCACGAGGACCGTCGCTGGGAGGACGGCTACCGCAAGCGCTGGCAGCACGACAAGATCGTGCGCTCGACGCACGGCACGAACTGCACCGGTTCGTGCTCGTGGAAGATCTACGTCAAGGGCGGCATCGTCACGTGGGAGACGCAGCAGACCGACTATCCGCGCACGCGCCCCGACATGCCGAACCACGAGCCGAGGGGCTGTTCGCGCGGCGCTTCGTACTCGTGGTACCTGTACTCGGCCAACCGGCTGAAGTATCCGCTGGTGCGCGGACGCCTGATCCGGCTGTGGCGCGAGGCGCGCAGGACCAAGGATCCGGTCGCCGCGTGGGCCAGCATCGTCGAAGACCCGGTCAAGAGCGCGGAGTACAAAGGCCAGCGCGGGCTGGGCGGCTTCATCCGCAGCACCTGGGACGAGGTCAACGAGCTCGTCGCGGCAGCCAACGCGTACACGGTCAAGAAGTTCGGCCCTGACCGCGTGATCGGCTTCTCGCCGATTCCAGCGATGTCGATGGTCAGCTACGCGGCCGGCAGCCGCTACCTGTCGCTGATCGGCGGCGTGTGCATGAGCTTCTACGACTGGTACTGCGACCTGCCGCCGTCGAGCCCGCAGACCTGGGGCGAGCAGACCGACGTGCCCGAATCGGCCGACTGGTACAACTCCACGTACATCATTGCGTGGGGGTCCAACGTTCCTCAGACGAGGACACCCGACGCGCACTTCTTCACCGAGGTCCGCTACAAGGGCGCGAAGACGGTCGCGATCACGCCGGACTACTCCGAGGTCGCCAAGCTCTCCGACGTCTGGCTGCACCCGAAACAGGGCACCGATGCGGCGCTCGGCATGGCGCTCGGCCATGTGATCCTGAAGGAGTTCCACGTCGATCGGCGGGTGCCCTACTTCGACGACTACGTCCGCCAGTACACCGACCTGCCGCTGCTGGTGATGCTGAAAAAGCAGGGCGACCGGTACGTCGCCGACCGCTACGTGCGTGCCTCGGACTTCGACGACAAGCTCGCGCAGAGCAACAACCCCGAGTGGAAGACGGTCGCCGTCGAGGAAGGAACCGGGCGCATCGTGCTGCCGAACGGGTCGATCGGCTTCCGTTGGGGCGAGACCGGTGCCAACGCCGGCAAGTGGAACCTCGAGAAGCGCGACGCGCGCGACGGCCGCGAGGTCAGGCTCGCGCTGTCGCTGCTGGAAGGCAAGCACGAGGTCGCTCCGGTGGCGTTCCCGTACTTCGGCGGCGTCGAAAACGAGCACTTCACGTCGAACCCGTTCAAGGACGTGCTGGTGCGCAACGTGCCGGCGATGAAACTGAAGCTCGGCGGCGAGGACACGCTCGTCGCGACCGTGTTCGACCTGATGGTCGCCAACTACGGCATCGACCGCAACCTCGGCGGCGACCACCTGCCGCGCGACTACGACGACAACGCACCGTACACGCCGGCGTGGCAGGAGAGAATCACCGGCGTTTCGCGCGCGGCGGTCATTCGCCTCGCGCGCGAGTTCGCCGAGAACGCCGCCAAGACGCACGGCAAGAGCATGGTGATCATCGGCGCCGCGATGAATCACTGGTACCACTCCGACATGAACTACCGGTCGGTGCTCAACATGCTGATGCTGTGCGGCTGCATCGGACAGAGCGGCGGCGGCTGGGCGCACTACGTGGGCCAGGAGAAGTTGCGGCCCCAGACCGGCTGGACACCGCTTGCGTTCGCGCTCGACTGGGTGCGCCCGCCGCGCCAGCAGAACTCGACCAGCTTCTTCTATGCGCACACCGACCAGTGGCGCTACGAGAAGCTCGCGGTCGATGAGATCCTTTCGCCGCTGGCGGACAAGCAGCGATTCCGCGGCAGCTTCATCGACTTCAATGCGCGCTCCGAACGCATGGGCTGGCTGCCGTCGGCGCCGCAGCTCGAGACGAACCCGCTGCAGGTGTGCAGAGACGCAGCGGCTGCCGGCATGGATCCGAAGGACTACGCCGTGAAGGCGCTGAAGGACGGGTCGCTGAAGCTGTCCTGCCTCGACCCGGACAACCCGGCCAACTTCCCGCGCAACCTGTTCGTCTGGCGCTCCAACCTGCTCGGCTCCTCGGGCAAGGGTCACGAGTACTTCCTCAAACACCTGCTCGGCACCAGCCACGGTGTGCTCGGCAAGGACCTCGGCGAGGAAGGCGGGCAGAAGCCGGTCGACGTCAAATGGCACGACAAGGCGCCGCAAGGCAAGCTCGATTTGCTGGTGACGATCGACTTTCGCATGAGCACGACCGCGCTCTACTCCGACGTCGTGCTGCCGACGGCGACCTGGTACGAAAAGAACGATCTGAACACCTCCGACATGCACCCGTTCATCCATCCGCTGTCGACCGCGGTGGATCCGGCTTGGCAGGCGAGGAGCGACTGGGAGATCTTCAAGGGCATCGCGAAGAAGTTCTCCGAGGTGTGCGTCGGCCATCTCGGCGTCGAGAAGGACCTGGTGCTCACGCCCACGCTGCACGACACGCCGACCGAGTTGGCGCAACCGCTCGACGTGAAAGACTGGGGCAAGGGCGAGGTGGATCTGATTCCGGGCAAGACCGGACCGCAGATGACGGTCGTCGAGCGCGACTACCCGAACACCTACAAGCGCTTCACGGCGCTCGGGCCGTTGATGACCAAGATCGGCAACGGCGGCAAGGGGATCGCCTGGAATACGGTCGACGAGGTCAAGGCGCTCGGCGACCTGAACGGCACGGTCGCCGACGAAGGTCCGACCAAGGGGCTGCCCAAGATCGAGACCGACATCGACGCCGCCGAAGTGATCCTGATGCTCGCCCCCGAAACCAACGGGCACGTGGCGGTCAAGGCATGGGACTCGTTGTCCAAGGTGACCGGGATCGACCACAAGCATCTCGCATTGCATCGCGAGGACGAGAAGATCCGCTTCCGCGACCTGCAGGCGCAGCCGCGCAAGATCATCAGCTCGCCGACGTGGTCGGGGCTGGAGAGCGAGAAGGTCTCGTACAACGCCGGCTACACGAACGTGCACGAGCTGATCCCGTGGCGGACGCTGTCGGGCCGGCAGCAGTTCTACCAGGACCACCTGTGGATGCGCGCGTTCGGCGAAGCGCTGTGCGTGTACCGGCCGCCGGTCGATCCGAAAGCGGTCAACCCGGCGAAAGGACTGCGGCCGAACGGCAACAAGGAGGTGGTGCTGAACTTCATCACGCCGCACCAGAAGTGGGGCATCCACTCCACCTACACCGACAACCTGATCATGCTGACGCTGAACCGCGGCGGGCCGGTGGTGTGGATCTCGGAGACCGATGCGAAGGCGGCGGGCATCGCCGACAACGACTGGATCGAGCTGTACAACGTCAACGGCGCGATCGCGGCGCGCGCGGTCGTCAGCCAGCGCGTCAACCCCGGCATGTGCCTGATGTACCACGCGCAGGAGAAGATCGTGAACACGCCGGGCAGCGAAGTCACCGGCCAGCGCGGCGGGATCCACAACTCGGTCACGCGCGCGGTGCTCAAGCCCACGCACATGATCGGCGGCTACGCGCAGCTCGCTTACGGCTTCAACTACTACGGCACGATCGGCACCAACCGCGACGAGTTCGTCATCGTGCGCAAGATGGCGAAGGTCGACTGGCTCGATACGCCGACGCCCGATGCGTTGGCGCAGGCGGCCGCGGCCGCGCAGGCCGGGCTCCTCGGAGCCGGCCACGCAGCGCGCCGCGATCCCTGCCGCGGGTCCGATGGTCGCTGAAGAGATCGAGGAGCGCGGCGTCGCCGGTTCCGAGGAGCACGACCTGCGCGCCCGCGCGGACGATCCACGGCAAGATCGCGCCGACGAGGTCGACGCCCTTCTGGTGCGTGACGCGCGTCACCATCCCGAGGACGGGTGCCGCGGCGTCCTGCTCGAGCCCCGCGCGCTCCCGAAGCGCGCGGCGGCAGGCCTCCTTCCCCGCGAGGTTCCGCGCCGAGTAGCTCTTCGGAATGAGCCGGTCCCTCGCCGGGTTCCACGCCTCCGTGTCGATCCCGTTGAGGATGCCCACGAGCCGGTCGCCGAGCTGCCGCAGCACGCCGTCGAGCCCGAAGCCGTGCTGCGGCTTCACGATCTCGGCCGCGTAGTTCGGCGAGACCGTCGTGACCAGGTCGGCGTGGTAGAGCCCCGCCTTGAGCAGCGACAGGTCGCCGTAGAACTCGAACGCCGAGTGCCCGAAGAAGCGGCCCGGCGAGAGCCCCGTGATCCAGAACTGGTCGCCGCCGTAGATCCCCTGGTAGGCGAGGTTGTGGATCGTCAAGACCGACTTGGGCCCGCCGTCGTCCCGCAGGTAGACCGGGAGGAGGCCCGTGTGGTTGTCGTGGCAGTGGACGATGTCGGCGGCGCGCACGCCCGCGCGCAGCGCGACGCGCGCCGCCTGCTGGAGCACGAGGCAGCGGAAGAGGTTGTCGCGATAGCCCTCGCCGGTGCGCGGGTCGTCGTAGACGCCGTCGCGGTCGAACGCCGTCGGCTGGTCGACGAGGACGACGCCCCCGCCCCCCTCCAGCAGCCTCACCCTGTGGTCGGCGCTCCCGATCCGCACGTCGAACGCCCCCAGCTCGGCGCCGGGCGACCCCTTCCAGATCCGCGGGTAGTGCGGCGTCAAGACCGTGCACTCCACGTCGAGTTTGCGCAGCGCCCGCGGAAGCGAGCCGACCACGTCCGCCATCCCTCCCACCTTGGAGAAGGGGACGCACTCCATCGCGACGTGGAGGACTCGCATGGGCCGCAAAGGCTATCACGCGTCCCGATGCGGGCGGCGACGCGACGTATACTTCCGGAGCCGTGCTCCGCGCGCTCCTCGTGACGCTGTTTCTCGCCGCCGCCGCGACCGCGCAGGCGTCGAGCTGCCGCTGCAACGAGGGGCAAGCCTGCTACCACCAGCTGCGCGCGCCGGTCGCGGGGCCCGCCGACCCCGACCCGTGCCGCGTCTGCCTCGGTTCGGCGCACGAGAACCCGCCCGCGGCGTGGAACGACGCCTGCTGGCAGTCGACGCGCATGGCGTGCTTCCTGCGCCGGCACGCGGCATCGTGGGACATCACCTGCTCGATGTGCCTTCTGAAGCCGTGCTGCGGGATGTTCCGGAACTGGCGCAACTGCCCGCAGTGCCAGGGCGCGGCGGCGGAGTATAGCGACGCCGCAAGGCACCAGCAGCTCCTCGACGAGCTGGCGAACCAGCGGCGCATCGCGGGGGCGGGCGTGGAGATGGCGATGAGCCCGCGCTTCGTGCTCGTCACCGACCTGCGCGGCGTGAAAATGCAGACCGACCGCGGGTCGCCGCGGTACGTCGGCCAGCACGAGTTCCTTCACCTCTACCTCCAGCGCGCGGAGATGGCGCGGCGCGACTTCGAGGACCACTTCGGCGCCGCGGGCGGCTCGCGCTCCGCCATCGGGCTCTTCGACTCCGACGGAACGCGGAAGGTCGTGGCGAAGGCCTGGT
>Ga0101944_10005852_pt1 | contig 13535 bp, 13 predicted proteins | sample DewCreD2012metaG_FD_75245 | JGI IMG/M metagenome (GOLD analysis project Ga0101944, IMG submission 75245) | Hot spring sediment bacterial and archeal communities from British Columbia, Canada, to study Microbial Dark Matter (Phase II) - Dewar... ... | reverse complement strand
GCTTTGGCAGCGGCTTTTATATCCAGCCCCAGCAGACCGATGACTGCCAATACCGCCAGGGCATTGCGGACATTGTGCAGCCCCGGTACGCGCAACTGCACGCCCGAAACATAATTTGGGCTGCCCGCAAGTCGAATCAGGGCATTGAAGGTAAAGCCGCCCAGGTTGTTTGCCATCACGTTTTGCGCCAGCACCCACTCGCCGGCTTCCGTGCGCTGGTTTTCAGCAATCCGATAGCCTACCACGCGCTTTTGCAAACGGCGGGCTTCGGCCATCAATTCGCTGGCGCCCATATCTTCGCCGCAGGCCACCAGCGCACCATCTGGCGGAACCAGACGCATGAACTCAACGAAGGCGGCCCGGAAATCTGCGGGAGTGGGAAAACAGTCAGGATGGTCATGCTCAATATTGGTCACAACGGCATAGCGCGGTTTCAGGCCCAGGAACATGCGGTCATATTCGTCCGCTTCAATGACAAAGGTTTCGCCGCGCCCGGCGCGGGCATTGATGCCTAGGTTCTGCAGCACGCCACCGACGATGAACGATGGGTCAGCGCCAAGGGTATACAAGACCCACGAAATCATGCCGGTCGTGGTGGTTTTGCCGTGCGTACCGGCGATTGCAATCCCCAATTTATCGGCCATCAGGCGGCCAAGGAAGTCGGCGCGTTTATAGACGGGAACTCCCGCCGCAAGCGCGGCCTGCACTTCGGGGTTATCGTCGGAAATGGCCGAGGAACGCACGACATAATCGGCTCCAGTGATATTAGGAGCGGCGTGTCCCTCCGCAATGACTGCGCCGATTTTTTGCAGGTCCCGCGCCAACGGGGAGAGAATCCGGTCAGAGCCAGTCACCGTGTGCCCCTGTTCGAGCAGAAGCCGGGCGATGGCGGAGAGTCCACTGCCTCCAATCCCAATCAAGTGTATGTGCGCCATCAGATAAACACCACCAGGACGAAGATAAAGGCTATGATCACAGCGAAATAAATCCAGGGAACGCCGAGCAGGTTGGGCGAGAGGAAGGGCAGCAGGTTGAGTGCCGCCTCGCCTTCAGCCGTCCCCGGAATAGGCGCTTTGATGTAAGAAAAAGGATACCCGGCCTCGGCCATATAAAACCAGATTGCACCGACAATCAGGTAACCATTGAACGCGCCCAGGATGAAACCGAGCAGGCTGTCTTGCAGTTTTTCGCGGGCGGCTTTGGTTGCAAAACGCGGTAAGGAAACCGTTTGATAACCAAAAAAGACCAACACGCCCAGAATGATGACCCGAATCCAGAAGAGGGTTAGGTTGTTGGCATCTAGCGTATTGATACCGGGAATGTAAAGGCGCAACAACATATTGAAGGCCAGAGAAAGGATAACGCTGAACGTCACCAAAAGTTCTTTGGCCCAGCCGCGAAAAATGCCAATCAGGCCGAACAGGATGACCAACATCCAGAAGACGAAAACCAGGCTAACCATGTTGCTCTCCGGCCAGTTCTATCAGGTGACGCGCAATGCTTTTGGCAGCATCGGGTACGCGCAACGAGGCCATTGCGGCGCGCATCGCATCCAATTTTTCAGGGGTTTCGAGCAATTTTTCGACCGTCAGGGCCAAGCCGCTCTTCAATTTTGCGTCTTCAATCATCAGGGCCGCGCCCCGCTGGGTGAGCATGTCGGCATTCACTTTCTGATAACGCCAGGCATGAGGGTAGGGAACCAGTATCACGGGCAGGCCAAAGAGCGGGAACTCGCCCAACGCAGATGCCCCAGCGCGCGAGACGGCCAGATCAGCCGCTGAGAGTGCCGCGCCTATGTCATCATGAAGGTAGGGATGTGCATGATAGTGCTTTGCCTTTTCGGCAGGCAATCTCTCGCGCGCCGCTTCGACCATTGGCCAGTCCAATTCGCCGGTCAGATGGATAATTTCGACCTGCTCCAGGAGCGTCTCGAGATGCGCTAAGATTGCCATATTGATGGAATGCGCTCCCTTGCTGCCGCCGACCGCCAACAAAACGGGTTTCTCGCCCGCGATTCCTAAACGCTGCCGGCCAATTGCCTTACGCCACTGCGTCAATTCAGAACGGACAGGATAGCCTGTGACATGCACATCGGCTCTTTTTGGGAAAAACCGCAGTGATTCCTCGGTCGAGACGGTGATGCGCTTGGCAAAGTAAGAAAGCGTTTTGAGGGCCAAACCCGGCTCGACATCGGGAACAAAGAGCAGAGAGGCAACGCCCCATCCGGCGAGCGCCATCGGAACGGCCACATAGCCGCCAGTGAAGAAGAGGGCATCGGGCTTGAAATCGGCCAAGATGGATTCGGATGCCCGGATGCCGCGCAGAATGGCTGAGAGGTTGCCGGGCAGGCGTTTCAGCCCGACTCCATGCAGGCCTGCGGCAGGAATGGCCTTAAACGCAATACCGGCTCGTTCTACGAGCCTGGCTTCCATGCCGCCTTCACCGCCCACCCACAGAACTTCTGCCAGCGGGTGGATAGACTTCAGCGCGTCATGCACGGCCAATGCGGGATATACTCCGCCGCCGGTTCCGCCTGCGCAAATCAATAGTCGCACCGAAATTTCTCCATTCTTCGCGTTCTGAACCCGACTCTGCCTGTCGGGAAACATTCATCAGGATGCCAATCGCCGCCAGTGAGGCGACCATATTCGAGCCGCCCGCGCTGATAAACGGCAGCGCATTCCCTGCAAAGGGCATCAATCCAACCATGACCAACATGTTGATTGTGGCCTCGAGCGCCAGCCAAAAAGTCAACCCCGCCGCCAACAAACTGCCAAGCATGTCGGGAGCCTTCTCAGCAATCCGCAACCCGCGCCAGATGAGTAAAACATAGAGCATGACGGTTCCGGCTGCGCCAAACAAGCCCAATTCCTCGGCGATGACGGCAAAGATACTATCGGTGGGAGGCACGGGCAGGCCAGTCAGTTTGGTATTGGCGCGTCCGATGCCCACCCCAAACCAGCCTCCCTTTACAATCGCTTCAAAAGAGCGGCGCACATGGTAAGAAGCCTGAGTAGGGTCTTTCAGGCCCTCAAGATATGCGCCAACGCGTTCCTGACCCGTCGTGCTGACCTGCACCACCAATACACCGGTAACGATTGCCATCACGAGCAGGAAAGCAATTTGCCGCAAGTCACCACCTGCGAGGAAGAACAACAGGCCGCCTAACGCAAATACAGTAGCGGTTGCCGAAAGGTCGGGCTGGATGTAGATCAGGCCGCCGACCGTTCCGAGGATGACCGCGAGAGGAATGAGCCCCCACTGGATGTCGTGCATCTGTTCGCGCTTCGAGTGCATCCACACCGCCAGGTAGATGACGGTTACAACTTTGGCGAGTTCCGAGGGCTGGATGGAGCCTCCCAGCAGGGTGCGCACCGCGCCCAGGCGCATTTCGTTGACAAACAAGACTGCCGCCAGCAGACCAATCGTCCCCAGCATGAGCGGGACGGAGAGGGTGCGCCAGTTGTGATAATCGATACGCGAAAGGGCGTAAGCAATCACCAGTCCCAGGGCCAACCAGAGCACCTGGCGATTGAACATGCGCATTGGCTCACCATAAACAGCCAGCGAGAAATCCCAGGAAGCCGAAAAAACCATTAACAGGCCAAAGACCAGGATGGCAATCATCACCAGCAAGAGCGGCAAATCAATCGAGCCGCCCAGTTTGCGCGCTGCTGGCGCAGAAGGCTGGGGGGAGGCTTCGATGCCTACCGCAGTGTCTCGGAAAATTCGCGTACCCATTCTTTGAACCTTTCTCCGCGTTCTTCAAAATCCTTGAACTCGTCATAACTCGTTCCACCGGGCGAAAACAGGACAATAAATCCTGGCTGGGCCAGGCGCGAGGCCGCCAACACCGCCTCACGGCAGGTTGCCACCCGCGTCAGGCTGTAGGGCTTCGAACCAGGGATGCGCTGCCCGATGGCAGCCTGGATTTTCTCGGCGGCTTCGCCAAAGATGACTACATGGTCAACGCGCTGGCGCACCAGTTTCCCCAGCTCCTCCCAGGGCAAGTCTTTATCCCGCCCGCCGAGCAATAGGATGAGCGGGCCGCTAAAGGATTTGATAGCAGCAATCGTGCGTTCGGGCGCGGTGGCAATTGAGTCGTTGTACCAGTGCGCCCCGCGCCAGGCGCGCACGAATTCCAGGCGGTGCGGCACGCCCTGGAAACCGGTCACGCCAGCCTCCATGTCCTGCGGCGAAAAACCAGCGGCGTGGGCAATGGCGCAGGCAGCTAGAACATTCAACCGATTGTGTTCGCCGCGCAGTTCGATGTGGTTCTCGACCGGCAGGCGGGTGACGCGCCCACTCTCGCGCAGGTAGAATTTTTCATTTTCGATGTACGCCCCATCTTGACCGGGGGGCAGGGGGCTGAACCCGAAAGAAAACAGCCGCCCTTTCACTTTTTCCGCCAGCCCCCACGCGCCGGGGTCGTCGCGGCTCAAAATAGAGACATCGCCCTGTGATTGAAAATCTAGGATGCGCGCTTTGGCGGCGGTGTAGGCTTCCATTGTGCCGTGCCGGTCGAGGTGATTGGGCGTGATGTTCAGGATGGCCGCGATATGTGGGGAGCGAGTCATCTGCTCCAGTTGGAAGGATGAAATCTCCAGAATTGCCAGGTCAGAAGGCCCCATTTCATCGACGTAGTTGATGAGCGGGTCGCCGATGTTGCCGCCAACCCAGATGCGTCCGTATTTCCCGGCCCGATTCGATTGGGCGATGCGCCCGACCAGGGTGGTGGTGGTGGTTTTGCCCGCCGAGCCGGTGATGCCGAGCGTTTTGCACGGGGCGACCTCCATGAAGACCTGGGTGTCGTTTGAGATGGGAATCCCGTCTGCGACAGCGGCCTGCGCCAGCGGGTTGGTGAGCGGAACCCCGCCAGAGATGCAGAGCAGGTCGGGACGCGGTTCCAGGAGCGAGAGCGGATGTCCGCCCGTCACCCATTCCACGCCCAGTGATTCCATCTGTCCCATTTCATCCTGTAACTGGTCAGCCTGACGGCGGTCATTCAACACAACCTGCGCCCCGTGCCTGGATAGGTAACGCGCCAACGCCAGCCCTTGCCGGGCTGCGCCGAGGATGATTACGCGTTTATTTCGCCAGTTGACTGTCATAGTTCCTTTCGCAGCGCAAGATAATATCTTGCGCTACAGCGCTATACCATTGCCAAACCGACGCCAATCAGGGCGGCCAGCAGGCCAATCAGCCAGAAACGCTGGACGATTTGGGTTTCGCTCCAGCCGAGCAACTCGAAATGCAAATGGATGGGCGCCATTTTGAAGAAACGGCGGCCCTTGGTTGCTTTGAAATAGAAAATCTGAATGGTGACGCTCAAGGCTTCGCTGACCGGGATAATGGCGATGAGCGGCAGGATAGCCCATTGGCCAGTCATGAGCGCTACGACGGCGATGGTCGCGCCCAGCGAGAGCGAGCCGGTATCGCCCATAAATAGCTGCGCAGGATGGGCGTTAAACCATAGGAACCCAAACAAGGCACCGACCATTGTGAAGGAAAATTTTGCCAGGAAGGCCTGCCCTTGCATCAGGGCGATAATGCCATAGGCGGCAAAAATCGTGGCTGAGATGATGCCCGCCAGGCCATCCAGTCCATCGGTAAAGTTGATGGCGTTCGACATGGCAACAATGATGAAGGCCGCAATTGGCACATACCACCAACCAAACTCCACCTCAACTGGAACACCAGGGATGAACATGCCCGGCACATCGAGCAGGTATTTGAGCGACCAAGCGATGACGCCTGCCAATATCCACTGAAACAAAAACTTGACGCGGATGGACAAGCCATCGCCTTTGCGCTTGCCGCGAATCCCTTCCCAGTCATCGATGGCGCCCAAAATGCCAAAAGCAACCATCGTAACCAACGGGACGAAGACTGAGCGGCCTGAGAGTTTGAAGCCAATTAGAACGGCGGCGTTCAGAAGAACTGTAAGAAGCAGCACAGGGGCAATCACCATCACGCCGCCCATAGTGGGCGTGCCCATTTTGACTAAATGCTTGCCCGGCTCTTCCACGCGAATTAATTTGCCGATTTTAAAGTGCCTTAAGATGCGCAGCAAGGGCGTTCCCCAAATGACGGTCAGCATAAAGCTGAAACCTGCCAGGGCGGCTGCGAGGGTGGTATCTTTCATCAGGAAGCCTCCAGCGCGGCCACGATTCGGTCCATCCGCAGGCCGTGCGAGCCTTTGACCAGCACGGCGTCGTTGGAGGTCAGATTCTCCTCGAGCCAGTTGATGACAGCCGCGATGTCTTCATATTCAAACACGGCAGATTTCTTCATCCCAGCTTTGCGGGCGGATTCGGCAATGATGTGGGCGCGAAGCCCCAATGTTACCAGAACATCGGTCACCTCGGCGGCGCGCATGCCGACTTTCTGGTGGCCCTCGCGCTCATACTGGCCGAGCTCTAGCATATCGCCCAACACGGCAATTTTGCGCCCCGCCATTTCATCCAGCAGATTGAGAGCTGCCAGGGTCGATTCGGGCGCGGCATTGTAGGTGTCGTCGATGATGAGTGCTCCGCTTTCCGTCCGCACTGCCGAAAGGCGCAACTGAGCCTGGCTTTCTTGCAAGCCGCGAATGATTTCGTCCCAGGTCAATCCCTCAACCAGGCCTACGGCTGCGGCGCGCAAGGCGGTTTCAACCGAGTGGCGTCCAATCATCGGCACGCGCAGGTAAATAGACTCTTTTTTGTAGTGCAGTCGGAAGCGGATGCCATCCAGCCCCATGCCTTGCACGTCATCGGCCCACAGGTGCGCTTCAGGGCTGAGGCCGTAGTAGAACACACGGGCCTTTGTACGCGCCTTCATCGGGCGCACATACGGGTCATCGTAATTCAGAATGGCGACTCCTTCGGGAGCGGGCGGCAGGGACTCGACGAGTTCACCCTTGCCCTGGGCAATCACTTCTTGCGACCCGGCGCGTTCGGCGTGAACTGTGCCTATATTTGTAATGACGCCCACATGTGGCTGGGCAATTTCACACAACTGCGCAATTTCGCCGGGGACGTAGAAACCCATCTCTAAAACAGCAGCCTGGTGGCCGGGAGTCAGCCGCAGCACGTTGAGCGGCAGTCCGATTTCGTTATTAAGGTTCGCAATGCTTTTGAGCGTTTTGTAACGCTGGCTCAAGACCTGGGCAATGGCCTCTTTGGTGGTTGATTTGCCAACACTGCCAGTGATACCAATCACGCGCAAATTGAGTCTGCGCCGCCAATAGGCGGCCATTTGCTGGAGGGCGGTCAGTGTGTTCGGTACCAGCAGACAGACCGGCGGCCGGATGCTGAAGAAGTCTCTCTCAGGGAGGCCATTCCGTAAATCGAGCGTGATGAAATTTCCTTCAACATCATGCTCGATGAGGGCCGCCAGCGCGCCGCGTTTGAACGCCTGACCGACAAACTCATGACCATCTACCCGCTCGCCCGGCAGGGCAACGAACAATCCGCCGGGGATGACCTGGCGCGAATCAATGGCCGCCTCAGTGATGAAGATGTCTTTCATCCCGGGGCGGGAGTGAGTCAGGGCTTCGAGCGCGTCGGAGAGTGTTAGCATAATGCGTCATTGACCAACAAGCCGGAGGCGCACATCATCCGGCGGGATACTCATCAGTACGACCAATTTCTCGACCACTTCCCGAAAAACCGGCGCGGCAATGTAAGAAGCCCAATCAGCAGAATCTGGCTTCTCGAACCAGACATACACCATAAAACGCGGGTTATCCACCGGGCCCCAGCCGATGAAGGAGGCATTGATTTCATTGGGTAGATAATATCCATCGGGACCGGGGATTTGGGCCGTGCCAGTCTTCCCGGCAATCCGATAGCCTTCGACTACCGAAGCCATTTTGGCCTGTTCCATTGCAGTGGCAAGTATTTCGCTGGTCATGCGTGCTGTCTGGGGCGAGATGGGCGTGCCAAGCGTCTGAACAGGTGTGTTGTACTGGTGGCCGTTGCTGACCATGCCATACAAGACGTGCGGGTATACCATGCGGCCATCATTGGCCAGAGCCGAAGCCGCCGCCATCAGCTGGATGGGCGTCATTGCCACGCCCTGCCCGAAAGAATTGGTGCCTAAATCGACTTTGTACCAATCCTGGTCTCCGGGGACTTTCAGGCGGCCTTTGGCTTCATTGGCCAGGTCGATACCAGTAGGATGCCCCACCCCAAAGCGGCGCATGTAGGTATAGAATGTATCTGGGCCCATCTGGTCGGCCAGGCGCGTCATGCAAACATTGAGGGAGTGCCGCATACAGCCCAGCAGGTCTTGCGGCCCCCAGGCACCTCTGTCCCAGTTATAGACATACGCCCCGCCGATTTCATAAAAACCAACGTCGAGGTACGAGAAATTGGTCGAAACCGCGCCTGAATCCAGGGCTGCCGCCAGGGTCAACACTTTGAAAACCGACCCCGGCTCATATTGAATGGAAATAGCGCGGTTGAACTCGCTGGCGTTTTTATAAACCTCGTTATACTGCGAGAAATTGTTTAAGTCCATCTGCGGAGTAGACGCCATCGCCAGGATTTCGCCAGTGCGTGGGTCCATCACGATAATTGTCCCGGCCTCTGCGCCAGTATCGGCCAGGCTCTCCCGCAATTGCTCCTCCACCATCGCCTGAATTTCGCGGTCGATGGTCAAAATCAAGTCAGCGCCACGCGGCGTGGCCGGGAGTTCGGCAGCTCGATTGGGGTCTTCGGGAACCCAAACTGTGACCGGCACACCCGCCAGCAGATTGTTATATTTTTCTTCTACGCCAAAGTAGCCGCGATTTTCGAGCGTCACAAAGCCCAAAACATTCGAGGCCAGCGACTTTTCGGGGTATGAGCGCATCAGGTGCGCCTTGAAGTGCAGCCCGGCCAGGTTGGGGTCGCCCGCATTTTTGTATTCCTCTGCCAGGCGGCTTTTTAACTCCATCAGCTCATGCGCTTTTTCTGAACTGACAAAATCAGTCACTACCAGGTAGACAATTCCGGCGGGCGGGTTGAGCAGGTCGTTATAGATTTTTTCGTAATTCAGCCCAAGGATGGTGTTAAGGGTTAGCGCAATCGTGTGCGGATTCCTGACTTCAGCCAAACTGATGCCAATTTCGTAGACACTCTTATTGCCAGCCAGCAGAAAACCATCTCGGTCGAAAATGCGGCCCCGCTCCGGGAACAGGGTGACGTATTTGCCTGCGTACCGGTCCGCTTGTTGGATGAACGTCGCAGCCTCCGGGCTGGCCTGGATGCGTAAAATCTGCAGCACGACCAGGGCGGCCAGCATGGCAAACAGGATAGCAAGCGAGAGGGAGCGTACCTGGTATTGTCGTTTCATTGGTCTACATCAATGCAGCGGCTTGGATGCGGCTTCCATTTGGCGGCCCAGCCACTCGAACAACGACTCTGTATATTCAGGTTTTGTTGCCAACAAATCGGTCTCGGCGACAGGTTGGACAAGACTGATACCCTGCGGCGGGAAATACCCCGGCACAACGATGTATTCGACATCTTCACGGCTGACCGGTTCAAAGCCCAACGCCCGGGCTCGCTGCGCCAGCGATTGGTTCGAGAGCAGGATGGCAATCTGGGTTTGCAAGTCGGCGTTATCGCGTTTATTGGCAGTGATTTCTACTTCCAGGCTCTGGATTTCGCGGCCTGTAATCGCGGCGCGCGCGCTCACATTCAAGTACAGACCAGCCACCAGCCCCAACAGCATCACCCCAACCAGGAAGGCAGCCAACCATTCGCGCTGGAAGCGGAGGGGCATCTCCTGGTGATGGCGCAGCGTCCCGGCCAATTCGGCCATAGCCTGATAGGGGCTGTCGGCTTTTTCGGTCTTTTCGACCTTTTTGCGGACAGCCTTGACGGGACGCGCGGAGGGGTTCAGCAACTGGTTAAGGATGGTCATAATTTTTCGACAATTCTTAATTTTGCGCTTCGCGCGCGAGAATTTTCCTCGGTTTCTGATTCGCTTGCCTCAATGGGCTTGCGGGTGACTTGTTGGATGCTGGCCTTGTGTCCGCAAGTACAGACTGGCTGGCGCGGCGGACACAGGCAATCGGTGCTTTCGCGGCGGAAGGTTTCCTTAACGATGCGGTCTTCCAGCGAATGAAAGGAGATAACCGCCAATCGCCCGCCGGGATGGAGCAAGCCAATTGCGATCGGTAACACGCTTTCGACCGAATCCAACTCGCCGTTGACGGCAATCCGCAGGGCCTGGAAGGTGCGCGTGGCCGGGTGGATGCGTTCCTTTTTTCCAATCGTCTTCAGCACCAAGTCGGCCAGTTGGCGGGTGGTTGCCAGGGGGCGGTTGTGCGCGATGGCGCGGGCAATGCGGCGAGACTGGCGTTCCTCGCCATAACGGAACAAGATGTCGGCCAGTTCGCTTTCGGAGAGACCATTGACCAGATCGGAGGCAGCGAGCGGGGCGTTCGGGGCGAAGCGCATATCGAGCGGGGCATCCTGAAGAAAAGAGAACCCTCGTTCGGCGGTATCTAACTGCATGGAGGAAACTCCCAAATCCAGCACAATGCCATCGGCCCTATCCCAACCCAGGCTGGCAGCGACTTCCGCCATTTCGAGATACGAGGCCTGGACGATGTGAATGCGCTGCCCAAAAGGGGCCAGCTGCGCGCGGGCAATTTCGATGGCCTGCGGGTCGAGGTCGAAAGCCAGCACTTCACCGGTTGGAGCGCTGGCTTCCAACAGCCCCGCGCTATGCCCGCCCGCGCCCAGCGTGCCATCAATATAACGGCCCCCGGCTTTGGGCTGCAAAGCGTGTATAATTTCTTTGTAAAGTACGGGCCGGTGCGGGTTGGCGCAAAATGCCATTTTGCGCTACGCTCCTAAATCCAGAGCCTGGAATCGCTGCGCGTTGGCTTCAACGTCTTGGAGCGTCTGCATTTGCTGGCTCCACTCGGCGGGCGTGAAGATTTCGAAGTATTCACCCTGGCCGATGACCATCGCTTCGCCGTTCATGCCGAGGAACTGGCGCAGGTTTTGCGGCACAAGGATGCGCCCGGCTTTGTCCACTTCCACCTGGTAGGCGGAGGAAAGGATGAGACGGCGCAACAGGCGCGCGGCAGGGTCGGTGATGCTCATGGCATGGATGCGTTCGTAGACCTGCTGGAAGTAAGCGGACGTCATGACCATCAGGTTGCGGTCGAAACCCTGTGAGATGAAAGCCCCGCCAGCCAACGCATCACGGAACGCCGCCGGAATAGTGAGGCGTCCTTTCTCGTCGAGCGCGTGCTGGTACTGGCCCAAGAACATACGTTCTAACATCTCCTTTAATGCATGGAACGCCGGACTCTCGGCCCGGCGCTCCACTTCGTCCCACTTTCTCCCACTTGCACCCTTATTTTACAACCAATTTGGGTGTATTTCAAGCACGAATAGTACCGATTTCCCACCGTAATATGTGTTTGTAAGGTTTTTTGAACGTTTTTACCCCACTTTAAGACACTTTTTTGGTTTTTTCTCCCACTTAACCGGGAGCAGGCCCTGGAGTTCAGGTTATGAACATCACTTTGCTGAATTCATCTGATTGGAAAGATTACGAATTGCTGGATAGCGGCGACGGGCTGAAATTGGAGAGATTTGGTCCCTATCGTTTCGCGCGGCCTGAGGCGCAGGCTATCTGGCGGCGCGGCTTGCCAGAGGCTGCCTGGCATGATGCACATGCCGTCTTCCGACCCACCAGCGAGGAAAGCGGCGGGCATTGGGATGTAAAGCGCAAACTGCCAGAGAAATGGACGCTCGACTACAAGGGGCTGCGTTTCTCGGTGACGACCACGCCAGGCCGCCACCTGGGCGTTTTCCCCGAAACGGCGGCGCACTGGGACTGGTACATGCAACTCATCGGCAAGGCCGGGCGGCCAGTCAAGGTGCTTAACTTGTTTGGGTACACCGGGATTGCCAGTTTAGCCGCAGCGAAAGCCGGGGCTGCGGTCACGCACGTTGACGCGAGTAAAAAATCGGTGACATGGGCGCGCGAGAACCAGGAACTCTCGAAACTGGGCGAGAAGCCCATCCGCTGGATTGTGGATGATGCGCTGAAATTTGTCCAGCGTGAAGGGCGGCGCGGGGCGAAGTATGATGGCATTCTCCTCGACCCGCCCAAATTCGGACGCGGGCCAAAGGGCGAAGTGTGGGAAGTGTACGAATCGTTGCCGGTGCTGCTGGAGGCCTGCCGTTCAGTGCTGAGCGAGAACCCGCTGTTCCTGTCACTGACGATGTACGCCGTGCGTGCTTCTGCTGTTCATCTGCGCCAAAGCCTGAGCGAGATGATGAACCCATTTGGCGGACAAACTGAAGCCGGTGAGCTGGTGACGCGCGAAACATCAAAGGGAAGAATGCTGTCGCAGGCAGTGTATGCGCGCTGGGCATCAACGGATTGGAACAGATAAACGGATACTGATTCACATTTGGTGAATTATCATCAAAATTTCAATGCGGAGCGTTTTATGTCATTACATGATGAAATTCGGGAACAACCAGAACGTTTGAAGAACTTGCTGCATGACCAACGCGCCATAGCGGAGAAGATTGCCGCTGAAATTCGGGCGAAGCTGGGCAGCCAGGGATATCTAGCTGAACGCTATCTTTTGGATATGTTCGAAGCCCTAAGTGTAACCTCCGGTTTTCAGGCAGCTGAAGCCGGGTATGAGGAGTCGGATAAACTCAGAAGCCTCTGTTTCCGCGCGATGGAAAGCCGAGTCCGCGGTGTGCGTCGTGATGGCCTCCGGCGGCTACCCCGGCGACTTCGAAACCGGCAAGTCCATCGAAGGCCTTGATGCGGCCGCCAGTTCCGGGGCCGTGGTCTTCCACGCCGGCACGCGCCGCGAAGGCAATCGCTTTTTCACCTCCGGGGGCCGCGTGCTGGGTGTAACCGCCGCCGCAGCTAATCTTGCGGAAGCACTACGTGTGTCGTATGATGCGTGTAATAGCATACGCTTCCACCGCGCGCACTTCCGCCGCGATATCGCCAAGTCTGCTGCGGCCTCCTCCGCCTAATGGCCACCGTTCTCCACCTCTTTCGCTCCCTCCGCCATCGCCTCCCGATGCAGCCGCTCGATGAGGCCCGCGCCATCGAAGACCGCGGCATCGAAGGCTGCGTCCACGGCCATCCCCGCGGCCCGCGGCAGGTCCTGCTCATGGACATCGAAACGCTCACCGAGCTCGGCCTTGTCCCGGGCGCCATCAAGGAGAACATCACCACCCGAGGTCTCGACCTGCACACGCTCCTGCGCGGCCAGCGTCTGCGCGTCGGCCGTCGCGGCCCCAGCCTGTTTCGGGACAACCTGAGCGTGGCGAGAGTCTCTGCCGGCCTGCGCCAAGCTCGGGAGGTTCCCGGTCTGCTTCGCGGCCTTGGAGAAGGCCTCGCCCGTCAGTTCCGGCAGTGCGCCTATGGTCTGGTGGTGGGTTCTCCCGCTTCCGGCGGGTTTCGGCTGGAAGGCTCCCGGGGAAAGCTGCGCTTCCTGCCGGATGCCGAAGAACTGCGCCCGCTGGCGGGGCGGACCTCGGTAATTCGGCGGCACCAGGGTTTGA
>Ga0101944_10005851_pt1 | contig 13536 bp, 10 predicted proteins | sample DewCreD2012metaG_FD_75245 | JGI IMG/M metagenome (GOLD analysis project Ga0101944, IMG submission 75245) | Hot spring sediment bacterial and archeal communities from British Columbia, Canada, to study Microbial Dark Matter (Phase II) - Dewar... ... | reverse complement strand
ATGGTTCGTCACAAGGCCTCATGGGCAGCTCCGTAACCATTTCCGCCCACCTTCCACCTTGACTTTTAACACAGTTACTGCGAGCGAGCGCAGCGAGCGTGGCAGTCTCCCGCACGGCCTACCATAAGTAAGAGGGGAGATTCCCGTCAGCACTGGTGAGTGTCGCTTCGCTCGGAATGGCATTAACGGCCTCAAACCGTTGCGAGGGGGCCGAAAACCCCAATGTGAGTGGGGAAAGGGTCTGTCCCAAACTGCCGCCTTATTCGTACTTCAAGGCGTTGACCGGCACCAGCGTGGCGGCCTGCAGGGAGGGGTACAACCCCGAAATCAACCCGACCAGCGTAGAAAACACCAGCGCAAAAATCGGCAGCCAGACCGGCGTTGCGGCGGCAATTCCCGGCCCAAGTCCGCCATACGGGTTGGACTGCCCGGCGAGGAAGGTGGTTGCCAGAAAGTTGATGGCAAAACTGCCGCCCCAGCCCAACAGCACCCCGCCGATGCCGCCGATCAGCCCGATTCCGGCGGCTTCACCCAAAAAGATGCTGAGCACATCGCGGTTGGTGGCGCCGATGGCCTTCATCAGGCCGATTTCGCGGGTGCGTTCCAGAATCGCCATGGTCATCGTGTTGGCAATGCCGATGGCGGCTACCAGCAGGGAGATGGCTCCGATGCCGCCAAAGACCATTTGCAGGACGAGGAAGAAACTGTTGATGCCTTCCACAAAGGACTGCGGCGTGGAGGCCTGATAGCCGAGGGCATTAATCTGGTCGGCAATTTCGACCACCTGCGAGGGGTCTTCGGCGCGCACCAGCAGCTGGTTGTAGCCCTCTTTGTTGAAGTTGACCCGCTTACCGCGCACCCATTCTTCCCATTTGAGCATTTCATCCAGCCGCACAAACATGGCGCCGTCCTGTTCGCTGCGCGCTTCTTCCAGCACACCGGCAATCCTCAGCGTGACGGTGCGGGTGATGGGCTGGCCGTCTTCTGTCCATTTGGTAATTTCCAGTTTCACCTGCTGGCCGACAATGTCCTGCGGGGTGGGCGGGGGCGGGGGTTCCTGGCCGGGGCGCTGGCGCGGGTCGTAAAAATTCTTGAGCACCCATGCTCCCACAACCGCCGTGCCGCGTTCCAGCTGGGTGGTGCCGACCTGTGCCTTGAATTCGTACATGGCAAGGTCATCCACATCCACCCCCTGCAGCCACGGCCAGGTTTCCATTCGGCCGTATTTCAGCAAGGCGCCGCCGCTCAAATTCTGACGAACACTGACCAGCGCCACACCCGGTATGGCACGGATTTCTTCGACCGTTTTCGGGGTGAGCAGTTTGACCCCCGGCGGCATGCCGGTCACAGGGTCAACCGCCATTGGCCCCGGCCCGACATTCACCTCGCTCCAGCCGGGAAAAACATCAATCCGTTTCAGGTCGCTGATGCCCCACAGCTGGCTGGTGGCGCTGCGCTGCAGGCCGATGGCCAGCGAAACCAGCAGGATGACCGAGGCAGTGCCGATCACCACGCCGATGGCGGTCAGCGCTACGCGGCCTTTGCGCCGGCCTAAATTATCGAAAATTAACCTGACCAGATCCAGAAAACGCATGTTGACACCTCCAATTCGGTCATACCGTTAAAAAGTACGCACAGTGGCGCGATCATCCTTTCGGGCGCGGCAGCGGTTCCACCGGTACGGGCATCGGCTGCCCCGGCATTTCTTCGGGAGGGAATTCATTACCCGGCATCGGATTGAACGGCGCCGGGGTGGGTTCGGCGCTGTCCAGTCCGATCAGGCCGCGCAAAAAGCGCAGCACCTTTTGCCAGAAGGTTTCTTCGGCGGGCGGCGGCGGTTCGGGAGGAAAGCCGTCGGTTGGAAATTCCGGCGCTGGCATATCCATCACTTCCACCGTCAGGGTTTGGGTGATGGTGCGCGGCTGGTTGAAGTCATCGGTGTAGTTGATGTTGACTTCGATATTCAGCGGGCCGGGCTGGAAGGGCATCAGGTTGGCGTCCAGCGTAAAGTAGCCGCCCGGCTCCAGCGAGCCGACCAGGGTGACGTTGTTGGTGATATCCGCATTCGGGCTGGTAACGCGCATGTTGCCCAGCACGGCGGTCTTGCGCCCCAGATTGGTGACCTGCAGCGGCAGCATGGACATCTGATTGGTGTAGAAGATGCCCGGGTCGCGGTAGAAGCCGACTTCCACCTGCGGAAGCTGGTAAATCAACAGGGTGATGACCTGATCGTTGATCTGCCGGCTGCCTTTTTCGTCATCGTAAATGAAGGAAAGTTTGAAAGGATAAGCCCCCGGGTTGGCGGTTACATTGACGATCAACTTTTGGGTGGCGCTGATGGTCGTGCCAACCGGCACATCGCCCAGAAAAATTACATTCGAAGCGCCCAGCGGCGCAAAGGTGGAAAGCTCGCTGCCGCCCGGCACGGGAGTGCCCTGCTCGTTGAGCGAGGCGCCGCCGCCCAGAACCATGGTCACCGAGCGGGCGTTGGCGGTACCCAGATTGCGAATGTCCATTTTCAGCTCGAAGATGGCGCCGGGCTGCAGGGGGTCAACATCGGTCTGATAGGCGGTGACCACCAGCTGCGGGCGGCTGATCAGCGTGGGGGTGGCAGTTGGGCGCGCCGGTCCTCCCACCGATGGTTTTTTGAGGTTGATGGTGATCGTCAGGGTTTCGGTGAAGGATGCGCTGCCGTCCAGATTGGTGTAGGAAAGATTGACCGTCAGGGTTGCCACACTTTGCCCGCTGAGCGAAGGATTGGCGATCAGGGATTGAAAGACGTTAACCTTTTCGTTGGGGTCCACTTCATTGAGGGCGCGCACGCCGCCGGTATCCACCGGCAGGAAGTCCGTACCGGTAAAGGTGATCAGCACATTACGCGCAAAATCCTGTCCGCGGTTGACCAGCGTCAGGCGCAGCTCGAATTGCTGGCCGGGAGTGATTTCCTGATCGCCGCTCACGCCGTAGGAATCCAGCACCAGCAGCGGGCGGCCGGCGGCGGTCGGCTGCGGGCGGCGGGCGGTGGTGGTCAGTCCAATCCTACCCACTTCGGTGCTTCCATCCAGAAAGCGCACGGTGGTCACATCCATGTTGCCATCGCCGGCGCTGGCGGGAATGGCCACCGAAACCACAGCGGTGGTGCTTGCCCCGGGGTTGAGGGCGATGCTGTTCAGGGTAACCGAAGCCGGCCAGCCGTTGAGCGAATCGGGGTCCGGCGCAGTCAGGTTGAGGGCGGCTGAGCCGGTGTTGGTCAGGGTGAGGGTGTACACCACCACCGCGCCGGGTGCGCCGCTTTTGGCGGAAGCATCGGCGGTGACGCTCAGAACCGGGCTTTGGGCGGCCACCGGCAGGGTGAAAACAAGGCTGAAAAAGAGCAAAAGGGTGAGGAGTTTGGTTTTCATTTTGAATCGCTTTCTTCGGATGCGGTTTGAAATGCAAAGGAAGCCGCGGCCTGAAATTCGGCTTCGCTGACCACTTTGCCGTCCAGCAAATAGACCGAATGGGTGGCAAAAGTGTGAATGCGCGGGTCGTGGGTGACGACGATGACGGTTTTCCCGCTGCGGTGCAGGTCGGAAAGCAGCTGCATGATGCCTAAACCGCTGGCGGTATCAAGGTTGCCGGTCGGCTCGTCCGCCAGAATCACCTCGGGCTGGTTGGCCAGGGCGCGGGCAATTGCCACCCGCTGCTGCTGGCCGCCGGAAAGCTCGGTCGGTTTGTGATGCACGCGGTTTTCCAGCCCCACCTGCCGCAGCAGTTCCAGGGCCCGTTTGCGGCGCTGACCGGTCGGGACGCCGGCAAAGCGCAGCGGGAAAGCCACGTTTTCCAGCGCGTTCATCGTCTGGACGAGGTTGAAGGATTGAAAGATGAAGCCCATTTTCTTGCGGCGGTAGACCGCCAGTTCGTTTTCGTCCATTTTGTCGAGGGCAACGCCGTCTATGATGATTTGCCCGGAAGTCGGGCGGTCCAACCCGCCCAGCAGGTACAGCAGGGTGCTCTTGCCCGAACCAGAGGGCCCCATGATGACCGTGAAGGTGTTGCGCGGAATATCCAGCGTGACCCCCGCCAGGGCGTGCACCTTCTGCTTACCCATCAGGTAGGTTTTACGCAGATCGCGGATTTGAATGAATGCACCGTTGGCTTGCGTCATAACTGCCCGCTTAGAAGAACATGCGGGTGGGGTTCAGCCCGCTCAGCCGGCCGGCAATGTAGCCGGGTAAGGCCTGCAAACACAGCAGCAAGGCCACCGAGAGAATCACCGCCAACCAGGTTTTGCCCTTGCCCAAACCAGTCAACGGCGCCGCGCCGACCAGCAGCAGGATGATCATCCAGATGGTATATAAATCCACCTGGGCCAGCAGCGGGCGCAAAAAAGCGGTAAAGCCCTCGGCATCGGCCGCTAAAAAGCCGGAAAGTCCGGGCGCCTGAATCACCTGGCGGGTGGTCAGCATGTAAACTGCCTGCACGATGAAGCGCAAGGCGAACGGCATGCTTGCCCAGGCCGCCAGATTGAGCGCGGCGGTGTTGCTGCCGCGGCTGCCGACCATGGTCAGCGCCAGATGCAGGATGCTGCCCAGCAAAAACCAGCCGATCCACACCCCGGTCAGTGCGCCCAGGGCGGGCAGACCGTAAATGACCATCGGGCTGGCGCGGTTTTGCTGGCTCTGAAAGTACTGCTCCTGCTGTTCGGGCGGCCAGTACTGAAAGTCGGGCGGCAGTTCGCCGCTCGGCTGAGCGGCGGCGGCGCGCGCCGGCCCGCCAGCCAGGGATACGATCAACGCCAGCAGGCTCAACACCAGCAGGGGCGCCAGCCAGACGCCTTTTTCCTGCTGACTGACGGCCTGCATGGTGCGCCCCGGACGGAAGAAAACCGGCAGCAGCCAGTCAAAACGCAGCCGGCGCGGACGGGGTTCTTCGATGATTTCGATATCGTTCGATTCGGTTTCTGCCATGGGTTTCCTCGTTTACGAAAAATGCAGCGGTTGACGGGCTTACCCGTTCCACTTTAAAATAAGACGATGCGCTGTGCGGAAAGTTCCCGTTTTCGATCGGTTTGATTTTGAATCTATCATAAGTCAAGGGGTTTGGGCAAGATGGTTTTTTATCCACACGGCTTTCTCAAAGTTAAAACCGGTCAAACCGCAGTTTTAAGTCAAGTCGAGCGATTTTGCCCCCTCCTGCGCCTCCTCCAATATCGCCAAAGCGATATTGGAGGAGGTGGGTGGGGGTCGTTTCGCCACAATTCAAGTTTCGATACAAAATTTCAGAGTTGTCAAGAAACTTTGAGAAAGCCATATTTTATGCAAGGACTTGAAAATTATACGGCACAGCCGTATAGTATATTTTATAGAATTCAACGAAGCCGCCGCCGCTACGAAGCCCGTTAAGGTTGACCGCATGCCAGAACATAGAAGGAAAGAAAGCAATGTTTCTTGTTACAGCGTTGAAAATATATGTCGAGTATCTCATCTCAGTTTTGATTTGGTCAATTTTGAATCCTTTTGGATTGGTTCAAACGCTGCGACAAATAGCAGGAGAATTTATAGCCATTGGTCGGTCTGTCATCAGGGGTGTAATCTATGAGGACACTGTCGCTTTCCATTTACCCTTTGAAGGAGCCTGGAAAGTCGTTAATGGTGGAGTTCACAAACAAACTTCCCACTCTTGGAATCTGATAGGGCAAAGATACGCTTATGATTTTGTTATAACCGATCATCTTGGCAAAACATATCAATACAGCTCGAGCAAGCCAGAAAATTATTTTGCATTTGGAAAGTCCATACTCGCAGCATCAAACGGGATTGTGCAAGAGGTTCGGGATAACATCAGGGATTACAACCGAGCAGGAACAGGCTGGATTGATGTAAAAACTCCCGACATACGTGGAAACTATGTTGTGATAAAACACAGCCCGAATTTATACACGCTGTATGCTCACCTAAAATCGGGTAGTATTTCTGTCAAAACGGGCGAAGCGGTTGTCGCCGGTCAAAAAATAGGCGAATGTGGTCATTCGGGGCATTCTAGCGAACCCCACTTGCACTTTCAATTACAGGATAGGCCAGACTTTTTCACGGCTGTAAGTTTACCCGTCCGGTTTAGCAACTTTGAACGTGTCAAAAATACCACTCAAGAATGTGTCGAGTTGGGATTTGTTGAAAAAGACCAGGTAGTGCGCAAAATTAATTCTTGCTCTTCGGGCATTACCGAAACAGCGGACTTTATCAGTCCGAAAATTTCAGACCTTGTTCAAAATTTTTTGATTCTATTTTTTACCATTCTCGGAATTCTTGTGGTTTTGGCGCGGATTGCGGAGCTCATCCTGAAAATGGTATTATGAGCCAATAATACTTCCGCCCGATTCCATCCCCCCGCTGCCATCATCCGCCGTCAGGCTGTTTCATCCCCCCGCCTCACTACTCCCCCTCATTGAATCGGCCTGGGGCGGGCATCGCGCGGGGACTGCACCACCACCTGACTGAGGTCGAATTTGCCCAAAATGCTGCGCACCTGTGCCATGTCAAAGCGCTCGCTCTTGACGAAAATCCACACCGGCGGGTGGTCATAGACGCTGAAGGCCTCTTCGGCGGCAAAAAAGTTGAAGTTGAACAGCGGCAAACGCGGCGGCGCCCCCCAGCGCACCTGACCGCCGACATCCGAAATATAGAAATTGCCGATGCGCCACGGCGCTTGAAAATGAGCCGCCAGATCAAACCCCAGCCGCCCGTCGAACAGCGCGCGGTAGTATTCGATGGTCATCGGGTAGGTCAGTTGCAGGCGGGCAACGCTCCAAATGCCGCGCTGGCTGGGCAGGATGATGTAATCCACCTCCGCCAGCCGTTCGTAAAACATCTGGCGCTTGTTTTCATCGTCGTACCAGCGCACCTCCATCGTCACCCCGCGGTAAAAATCGCCGAACGGGTCGTAAGTGGCGCGCGGTACGGGCAGCCCCTCGTCCCACGATTCGTTGGCAAGCGTCAGGCGGTAAATTTTGAGCGGTTGATCGGATGGATTGTGCAGGGTGAGGGTGTACACCTGCCCGGCTTGCAGTTCTCCGCCCGAAAGGTCGGCCTGGACGGTGTTACCGCGCGCCGCACCGCTGGCGGGCGGTACCTGCAGGCTGGTTTCAGTCAGCAGATCGAGGCTGCTGCCCTCGCGGTACAGCGATAAACGCAACTGCGCCGGCGAATCGGCGGGGTTGAACAGGCGCGGCAGGGTTACCGAGCGCAGCGTGCCGCTCTCGCGGGCGGTGAAAGTCAGCGTAAACCGCTCGCCGGGCGGGATGGTCAGTCCATCCGGCACGGAAACCGGCTGAAAACGGCTGCCCTGAGCGGTTTGCAGCTCGAAATGCACCGGCGCGGGAATGTTCTGGAAAATCCACTCGGTGGCCTGCAGGCGGGTATGCGGCTGGCGGTAGACGGCGCTGACGAAGGCATCCGCCCAGATCAGCGTGCCGCCCAGCACAAAGAACATCAACCCGCCGGCTGCCAGCCGCCGCACCGGCAGCCGGCCCGCCCCCCTGCCGCCGTTGCCTGCCGATTGCCACACCTGCCACAGCAGCCAGGCCGCCAGCAGCGCCAGCAAGGGATAGATCGGCAGAAAATAGCGGATGGACTTGACCCAGCGGGTACCCATGAACAAAAAGTATCCCCCCACCCACACCAGCGGGATGAGGTGGGCGCGGTAAAGCAGTCCTTTGCGCAGCACCTGCCAGCCGGCCAGCCCAAATCCCAGCCAGGCGGTCAATCCAAAGGGCAGCCCCATGCCCCACACCACCATGTTCATCAGCGGGAAGAGAATTGCAGGGCGGGCCGCCCACTGTTCGCCGGGCGGGCCGCCGCCAATTCCGCTGGATTCCATCTGGGCAACCTGCATACTGTCCACCCAGTCCTGATTGAGGTGCAGGGTAAAGAAGGTGGTGTCCCCCTGCGGTGCGCGGGAGGACATCGGCTGAGTTAGCCGGAAAGCCAGCAGGGCGGAAAAGGCGGAAAGCACCAGCAGCAGGGCGGTGCTGCCAAAGATGCGGCTCAGATCGCTCTGGAAGCGCAGTTTCAAATCGGTAATGCTCAAAAATGCAGCCATCACCACCATGCCAATCAACGGCAGCAGGTTGATTTTGCAGGCCAGCGCCATACCGGCGGCCGCCCCAAACAGGGCAAACCAGCCCGCCGCAGCCGGCACAAGGCGGTAAGCGCCGTCCGGATACGGGCGGCGGGCGAGGGGCGGCTGTTGGGCAATGCGCACGGCAGCGTACAGCGCCAGCATGGTGAAGAAAGTGCCGAAGTTGTCCACCGTCATGAAGTGGGACTGCTGAATCTGCATCACCGCCAGCGCCGAAAGCGCCGCGCCGGTCAGCGCAATGCGGTGGTTGTACAGTTTTCTGCCGATCAGATACAGCAGCCCAATCGCCAGCGCGTCCGCCAGTGCCGAAAGCCGCCGCCCCAGCAGGCGCAACTCGCCGTAACCGGTGTTGCCGGTGGCTTCCGCCGCCGCGCGAATCAGAATCATCGGCAGCTGCCCCCAGCGCATCCGGTTATCCGGTCCGTTTTGCAGCAGGCTGCCATCCGGATTGTATTTGTGGTAGGGGCTGATCGGCGAAATGCGCGTGTTGAAATACTCCGCCAGACTGGTGGGCATGCGCAACACGCTGAGCGTATTGGTCAGGCCGTATTCATCGGGGTGCAACTGGGCATCCTGATTCCAGTTGACCCACGCAAAACGGTAGAAAATACCCACCGCAATCAGCCCAATCAGCAATAATTCCAGCCCTGTGGATAAGAGGCTTGCTCGGCTGCGGGAAGAAGATGGCGAAGCGGGGTTTAACATCATGGAAACGGGTTAATTATACATCCGTTGCAGGGCATGGGCTGGCGTGGTAGAATCTGGATAGAAAACCTTAACGATTAAAACAGGAGGCTGAATGGATCAGGAAAAGGGCACGTTCAAGGTCAAGAAAGGCCTTGCCCAAATGCTGAAAGGCGGTGTGATCATGGATGTGGTCACACCGGAGCATGCGCGTATTGCCGAGGATGCCGGCGCCGTTGCCGTCATGGCATTGGAGCGGGTTCCGGCGGACATTCGTGCGCAAGGGGGGGTTGCCCGAATGAGCGATCCGGAACTGATCCTGAAAATCATGGATGCCGTCACCATCCCGGTGATGGCCAAAGTGCGCATCGGTCATTTCGTCGAGGCGCAGATTCTGGAAGCGCTCGGCGTGGATTATATTGACGAATCCGAGGTGCTGACCCCGGCCGACGAGGAACACCACATTTACAAGCACAACTTCACCGTGCCGTTCGTGTGCGGGGCGCGCAACCTGGGTGAGGCGCTGCGCCGCATCGGGGAAGGGGCTGCCATGATTCGCACCAAGGGCGAAGCCGGTACCGGTGATGTGGTCGAGGCGGTGCGCCATGCCCGCGCGGTGATGGGCGAGATCCGCCGCCTGCAAAACCTGCCGGACGAGGAAGTGATGGCGTTTGCCAAACAGATTGGCGCGCCTTACGAACTGGTGCTGGAAACCCGCCAGCTGGGTCGCCTGCCGGTGGTCAATTTTGCCGCCGGCGGCATTGCCACGCCGGCGGATGCCGCCTTGATGATGCAGCTGGGCATGGACGGCGTGTTCGTCGGTTCGGGCATTTTCAAATCCGGCGACCCGGCCCGCCGCGCGGCGGCCATTGTCAAAGCCGTTACCCATTATAACGAGCCGAAAATTCTGGCTGAAATCAGCCGCAATCTGGGCGAACCGATGGTTGGACGGCAAATTTCGGCCATACCCGAACATGAACTGATTGCCGGACGCGGCTGGTAAACCAACCTTTGACGGTGGCTATGAAGATTGGCGTACTGGCTTTACAGGGTGCTTTCATCGAGCATCAAAAAGTGCTGGAAAAACTGGGTGTGGAAACCGTGCAGGTGCGCCTGCCCGAACACCTCAACGGCCTGGACGGGTTGATCATCCCCGGCGGGGAATCCACCACCATCAGCAAACTGGCGACGGCCTTTGGGCTGATGCAGCCGCTGCGGGAGTTTGCCCAAAATCATGCGGTGTGGGGCACCTGTGCCGGGGCAATCTTCCTCTCCCGCGCAGTGGACAGGGATCAGCCCGTTCTGGGACTGATGGACATCAGCGTGCGGCGCAATGCCTTTGGGCGGCAGGTGGATTCGTTTGAGATCCTGCTGGACGTACCGGCGCTCGCCCGGGTGGATGCTGAAAAACGGCCCTTCCCGGCGGTGTTCATCCGCGCTCCGTTGATCGAAAAGGCGAACGGCAACGCCGAAGCGCTGGCGGTATTGCCGGATGGCGGCATTGTTGCCGCTCAGCAGGGGCGCTGGCTGGCAACATCCTTTCACCCCGAACTGAGCGATGATGACCGCTTTCACCGTTATTTTTTGGAGTTGGCGAGATAGAAATTCGACTGTTTGCCTGGCATGACCTGCTGAACCTGTTCCGCTACCGCGATCAGGCGCAATGTCTGGATACGACCCTGGCGCTGACGCGCGGCAGTCCGGTTGGCCCGTGGGCGGTGCTGGATCACCTGCGGCTGGATAAGGGCAGTACCACCTGTGTGCTGAGTGCGGCGGGCGGCAGCCCGGCGCTGATTGGGCAGGTGCGCTACGAAAGCAATCACACCGCCCGGTTGTCCTTCATCCTGCCGGTGATGGATACCCCTCCCGAACGCCTCATCACGCTGCTGGAAGGCTTAATCCGGCAGGCTGGGGCGCACGGCAATCAGGTTGTGCTGGCTGAAGTGGAGGAACATAGCCCGCTGTTCGAAGCGCTGCGCCGCGCCGGATTCAGCGTGTTCACCTGGCAGCGTGTCTGGCGGATTACGGCAATGCCGGCCGGCGACAACCTGGCGCACTGGGAACTGGCCAGCGAACTCGATCATCTGGCGGTGCGCAATCTGGCACAGACCCTCATCCCGCCGCTGGTTCAAAGCGCCGAGGCGTTTCCGCACTCGCTGAGCGACAGCTGGGTGCTCTTTCAGCAGCAGGAAGTCCTCGGTTACGCTGCCCCGGTTTTCGGCCCGCGCGGGATTGTCGTTCAACCGATTCTTCACCCCGCCGTGGAAGATGTGCCGGCCGCGCTGCGCGGGCTGGTTGCGGCAATGCCGTTACTGCTGGGGCGCCCGGTGTATGTGGTGGTGCGCGCCTATCAATCCTACCTCGAAAATGGGCTGGAAAAACTGGGCGCAGAAAGCGGCGAACGGCAGGCCGTGCTGGTCAAACACCTGACCAGTTTGCAGCGCAAGGCGGTCTTTGCCGCCCGCAACGGTACTTTGGAAAAACATCAGCCGGCATTGGTTGAGCCACTCGGTGGTGAAACTCCGCTGCCGCTGGTACAATATGAAGCAAGAGAAAGATTGAATTAATTGTTGCCATGACGCAAAGAAGAATAACCGACGATTTACATGCTTTACTGGATGTCCTGCCGCCGCATATCCGTCAGGCGGTGGTCAAAGCCAATGACAGCGATAACCTGCTGGAAATCGTGATGGATTTGGGGCGCGTCCCGGTGGCGCGCTTTGTCCAGGGCGAGGTGGTTCTCGACCAAAACGAAATCACCCGCGAGGATATTGACCATGTGGTCAACAAAATTGGCGAATTTGACGCCGATAACCGCGCCGGTTTGGAGCGCACCCTGCACCGCATTTCAGCCATCCGCAACCGGCACGGCCACATTGTCGGCCTGACCTGCCGGGTTGGGCGGGCGGTGTACGGGACAATTGACATCATTCAGGATTTGCTCGAATCGGGCAAGTCCATTCTGCTGTTGGGCCGCCCGGGCATCGGCAAAACCACCATGCTGCGCGAATCGGCGCGCATTCTGGCCGAAAAACACCGCGTCATCATCGTGGATACTTCCAACGAGATCGGCGGGGATGGTGATGTGCCGCACCCGGCCGTCGGGCGCGCCCGCCGCATGCAGGTGGCGCAGCCCTCGCTGCAGCATGAGGTGATGATCGAGGCGGTGGAAAATCACAACCCCGAGGTGATCATCATTGATGAGATCGGGCGCGAGCTGGAAGCGCTGGCCGCCCGCACGATTGCCGAACGGGGTGTGCAGCTGGTAGCAACCGCGCACGGGCGCACGCTGGAAAATTTACTGCTCAACCCGACTTTGTCCGATCTGATCGGCGGGATCGAATCGGTCACGCTTTCGGATGAAGAGGCCCGCCGGCGCGGGACGCAGAAAACCGTGCTGGAACGCCGCTCGCCGCCCACTTTTGATGTGCTGATCGAGATTCAGGAGCGCGACCGCATGCACGTTCACAAGGATGTGGCTGCCGCGGTGGATTCGCTGGTGCGCGGCTACCCGCTGCCGCCGGAAATCCGCTACCGGGATGAAAACGGCGAAATTCACATTGAAACGCCGCCCGCTCAGGCTGCTCCGCGTCCGCTGCCGCAAACCAGCCGGCGCACCTATGCCAACGGCAGTGAAACCCAGCCGTTCAACCGCAAAGGCGGGCGCTCCCTCCCCACCGGCGCTGAACGGGTGAGCGAAGAGATGCTGCTGCCTTCCGAGATGAACGCCCAGCCATCCGCGCCTTTGCAGACCATTCGCATTTACGCCTACGGGGTTGCCCGCAACCGGCTGGCGCAGGCCGCCAAACGGTTGGGCGTGCCGGCGCTGGTGGTGCAGAATCTGGACGAAGCCGATGTGTTGATGACCCTGCGCACCTATTACCGCTCGCGCCAGCAGCCGGTGGTGGAAGCCGAAGAGCGGCGCATGCCGATCTATGTGCTGCGCGCCAATACCATTAATCAAATGGAGCAGTCGCTGGCGGAATTGTATAACCTGAGCGTGGAGAGCAACTCGACCGAGTGGGAGATCATTGCTGCGCAAACGCAGGTGGCCATCCAGAACGTGCTGAACGGGCAGCGTTTTGTGGACCTGCCCCCGGCGCCGGCCAGCGTCCGCCGGATGCAGCACGAAATGGCGCGCGCCCAGCAGCTGGTGTCGCATTCCTACGGCAAGGAACCGCACCGCCGGGTGCGCATCTTCCGCGATTGAAGCGGCCGGGGACAACCTTCCGCATGGGATTTGTATGGGTAGTGAGGGAGACTCCTCACTTCGTTCGGAGTGACATTAATTCTTGTTTGTGTCGCTGCACTCTGAATGACATGATTGATTTAACGTCATTGCGAGCGAGCGGAGCGAGCGTGGCAATCTCCCGCCTGGTGGGAAAGCGGGGGGACTCCCGTCAGCACTGGTGATTGTCGCTGCGCTTGGAGTGACATTAAGAGCGGCACGTCATTGCGAGCAAGCGCAGCGAGCGTGGCAATCTCCGACATGGCGGTTATGAGGACAGAGTGGGAGACTCCCGTCAGCACTGGTGAGTGTCACTTCGTTCGGAGTGACATTAATTCTTGTTTGTGTCGCTCCGCTCGAAACGACATAAGCAGTCCCGTGTCATTAGTATGATAATAAAAAGGACACGGCAGGTCACTTGTCATTAGGTCCTCGAGACCGTCTCGCAGTAAGACCGCCGTGTCCATCCCAAAAAGCCCGAACAGTTGAGTGGCCGTGAGAGGCCG
>Ga0101944_10005850_pt1 | contig 13545 bp, 10 predicted proteins | sample DewCreD2012metaG_FD_75245 | JGI IMG/M metagenome (GOLD analysis project Ga0101944, IMG submission 75245) | Hot spring sediment bacterial and archeal communities from British Columbia, Canada, to study Microbial Dark Matter (Phase II) - Dewar... ... | reverse complement strand
TGCGCTCCGGCGAGATCATCATCATGGAGGGCATCCACGGCCTCAACCCGGAGCTGTTCCATCGGCTCTCCGGCGAACAAACCTACCGCATCTATATGTCGGCATTGACCCAGCTCAACCTCGACCGCCATAATCGCATTTCCACCACCGATACACGTTTGATCCGGCGTATCGTGCGCGACGCGCGCGAGCGCGGCTATCCCGCCTATCAAACCATCCAGCGCTGGGAATCGGTGCGCCGCGGAGAAAAGCGCTACATCTTCCCCAATCAGGAAAACGCCGATATCATGTTCAACTCGGCGCTGGTGTATGAGCTTTCGGCGCTCAAGCCGCTGGCGGAGCCGTTGCTGCGTCAGGTGCACTTCAACACCCCGGAATATATCGAGGCCAAAAGGTTGCTGGCGCTGCTGGAATGGTTCTTGCCGCTGGATAGCGAAAGCATCCCAGACAACTCGATCTTGCGCGAGTTCGTCGGTCACTCCAGCTTGAGCCACTTCACTCTGTGGCGCCATCATCCTCAATGAAAAACTGGTTAGCGCTTCCCCTGGCGCTGCTCTTCACACTCATCTCCATTCGCCCAGGGCCGCCGCCCGACGAGGATGCCTTCTGGGTGGTGCGCGCATACTTCCATGAGCCCCAGCAGGTGCGCCAGATGGCGGGCTGGCTCGAGCCCTGGGAGGTTCACGCCGACGAAAGTTACGTGGTGGTGGGAGTAGGCGAGGTGGAATATGCTCGACTGGAAGCGCTCGGGTTCCGACTGGAGATCGACGCAGAACTGACCCAAAAGGCGAACCAGCCGGCGCCATTTTCCCCGTCGCAGGTGGCCGGCATTCCAGGTTATGCCTGCTACCGCACCGTAGAAGAGACCTATGCTTCAGCGGCAGCGCTGGCCGCCGCCTACCCGCAGCACCGCATCGCCGGCGAGGAGGGCACCCGCGTCGGTCCGCCGGACAGCCCGTGGTGCTGGCACATCGACCCGCTCGACGGCACCTGCAATTACAGCCGCGGCCTGCCCTACTGGATGGTCTCGATCGGCCTGGCGCACGGCGACACGCCGGTGCTGGGAGCGCTGGCCGGTCCGGCCTGCGGGCTCCGCCTCGCCGGCGGGCGGGGACTGGGCGCCTGGGCGGACGACCGCCGGCTGGAGCCGCTGGCCCCCGCCGGCGAGGAGCGCTCCTGGCTGGTCGCCACCGACTGGCCCTGGGACCTGCCGCAGCGCAGCCGCGTCATCGGCCTGCTCCAGGGTCTGGCGCCGCGCATCCGCCAGTTCAAGACCTACGGCTCGGCGGCGGTCGACCTCGCCCACGTCGCGCTCGGCCGGGTCGATGCCTACGCCATCCCGAGGATCTTCCCGTGGGACCAGTGCGGTGGAGCCGCCATCTGCGCCGAGCTCGGCTGCGAGCTGAAGCGCTGGGACGGCTCGCCCTGGGACCTGCGCCACAACGACATCATCTGCCAGCGGCCGGGCATGGCGCTGGAGCGGTTCACAGCCGGCGGCCCTTGAACGCCATGGCGGTCGCCATAGCGTGCCGCACCTCACGGAGACGTGGGTGAGTGGTTTAAACCAACTCATTGCTAATGAGTCGTACGTGGAAACGCGTACCGGCGGTTCGAATCCGCCCGTCTCCGCCAACGCAAAACCCCGGCCCTGCGGCCGGGGTTTTGCGTTGGCGGAGAGGGAGATCCAAACCTGGCCGCCTACCGCCGGTCGTGCCGCCGGGCACCGTGTTGGGTCCGCTATTGCCTTCGGTAGCGGAGGAGGCGGGTTGCGCTCCGGTGCCGGTGATTGCGCCGGCCAGCCACGACACCGGCTCGGCGGTGGTGGCCGTGCCGGCAGCGGCGCCCGATTTCGTGTACATCTCTTCGGGCACATGGGCGTTGCAGGGGGTTGAGGTGCGCGCGCCCATCATCAACGAGGCGACGCTGCAGCACAACTTTACCAACGAAGGCGGCGCGGGCGGCACCTACCGGCTGCTCAAGAACATTGTGGGGCTTTGGCTGGTGCAAGAGTGCCGGCGAGAGTGGCAGCGACAAGGCGCCGACCTGTCTTATGACGAGCTGACGGCGCAGGCAGCCGCCGCGCCCGGCTTTGGACCGCTGGTGAACCCCGACCACCCCTCTTTCCTGCCCCCGGGTGGCATGCCGGCGCGCATCCAGGGCTATTGCCGGGCTACCGGCCAGGCTGTGCCCGAGGGCCGCGGCGCTATCGTCCGTTGCGCCTTGGAGAGCCTGGCCCTGCGCTTCCGCGCCGCTGTGGAGCAGCTCGAAAGCATCACCGGCCGCCCGCTGGGGGTCATCCACATCGTCGGCGGCGGCTCCCGCAACGAGCTGCTCAACCAGATGACCGCCGACGCCTGCGGCCGGCCCGTCGTCGCCGGCCCCATCGAGGCCACCGCCATCGGCAACCTGCTCTGCCAGGCCATGGCCCTCGGCGAGATTGCCTCCCTCGCGCAAGCCCGCGCCATCGTTCGCGCCAGCTTCCCCGTCAAACGCTACGAACCTCACAACAGTGCGGCCTGGACCGACGCCTACACGCGCTTTCAGGCGATCCTCGGCAAGTAGCACCGCCTTCAATCGAGTCTGCGCAAACCCCTACGCCCGGTACCCCGGCCCTGCCGTCTCGAGCAACCGCGTCAGATCCTCGCGGTTCCGCTCACAGCACTTGATCCAGTGCGTCATGATCATCCCGTTGCCGCCGTTCTGCTCGAGCGCCTCACGCCACTGCCGCACGAACTCCGGCGTCTGCCCCGGCGCCGCCCACACCTCGAACCCCCGATCGTGCACGCGCTTGACGATCTCCGGATGCACCCGCCCGTAGTCCCACAGAATGTGCACGATGTCCTTGCTGATATGCTCTTCCGCGGCCCGGCATTTGTCCGCATGCACCTGCGCAATCTTCGTCTTCATGTAATGGCACGAGTCGTTCCAGACCACCGCCCGCAAGCCCAGCTCTAGCACCTTCGCCCGCAGCGTCTCGATCGTGTCCACGTACTGGTCGAGCGAGCGATAGTGGTCCTCGTCCATCCCGATGTGGAAAAACTTCGCGGGTTGCATGACATCAACCAATTCCGCAATAACGTCGCCCGCCACCCGGTAGTACTCGTCGATGTCCTTGAGCCAGCTCACATGGTCCCAGTGCGGCTTCATCCACATGTCGTGCAGGTTGCGCCCGCTCTTGGAGAAGTTGAGCTTGGGGACCACGTCCATGCCCAACCCCCGCGCCCCGTCCGCCAGGATCTGCAACTGCCCGATCGGCACGCTGTAGTGCCGCTTCATCTCCGGATGGCTCTTGTACTCCACCCCGTCCTCGACATCCACGATCAGCGTGTTCATGCCGCACGAGACCATCACCGGCAGCAGGTCCAGCGCCACCCCCAGGTCAAACGGCTCTTCCCTGTCCTTGTGTGGCAGCCACGCCGGATCGATGTGCGTCACGTGAATCAGCATCCCACGATATTGAAGTGTCATCGTCACATCTCCGTGCCTGGATCCGGGCCACACGCTCCGCCGTCGCGCCCCGTCATCCGGCACGCCTCCCATGGTAACCCTCTGTGGAGGAAGAGGAAAGGTTCCTTCGCCGTACCGATCCGCCAATGGCTGCCAGAATCCTCCAGGTGCCGCACCCGCGGCATCGCCTGCTTCACCGTCCACTTTCGGGGGTCAGGAACATGTCAGGCTTTCAGTGGCACCTCTTGGCGCTGGGGGTATCGCCGATAGTCTGTCTCTCACAGGCAATCGCGGCGCCCCTCGGCACCGCCATCACCTACCAGGGCCAGCTCAAGCAGTCCAGCGTGCCCTACAGCGGAACAGCGGATCTGCGCTTCGCCCTCTACAACGTGGCCAGCGGCGGCGCCGCCATCGCCGGCCCCGTCACCGTCAGCGGCGTCACTGCAACCAGCGGATTGTTCACCGTTGGCATCGACTTCGGCGGCAGCGCCTTTACGGGCGACGCTGGCTGGATAGGCATCGAGGTCCGCACTCCGGCCGGCAGCGGCAGCTTCGTGCCGCTTACGCCTCGCCAGTCGGTCACAGCCGAGCCCTGCTCGCTGGGCCTGCGCCTGCCGCTCAGCCAGACGATCAACACCAACCTCACAGCCTTGACCGTACAGAACCCCCGGGACCGGCCAGGGCATCCGCGGCCAAGCCAACTCCAATGCCGGCCTCTACGGCACCTCCAACACTGGCCAGGGGGTCTACGGCTCCAGCGACAACGGAATCGGAGTGGAAGCCCTCAGCTTCAATGGGGCTTACGGCGCCTTCATCCAGGCCCTGAATGGCATTGCAGTCCACGCCGAGGGCAACCTCGGTGCCAGCATCGGCGAACTCGGGACGCCCACTGCCGCAGTCAACGGCATTGCTACGACTCTGTCCACCGATACCGTGTACGGGGAGAATGGTAGTGCCACCGGCCAGCTCGGTACAAGCAGCGCGGGTGTGATCGGAACCGCGGTGAACAACCAGGGCGTGCGAGGCGTCAACAGCGGCGTGGACTCCGGCAAGGACTTCCGCTGCCAGCTCAGCGTGATCGACTCCGCCGACAGCGACACGTTCGTCCAGGCCAAGATTGTCAAGCCGATCGCAGGTAATCGCGTCACCGTCCGCACCAGCGAGCCGATCACGCAGGTCTCCTGGCAGGTGACCGGCATCCGCAAGGCCCCCTACGCCCAGGCCCACCCGATCAAGGTCGAGGTAATCAAGCCTCCGGCCGAGCAAGATAGCTACCTGCACCCGGAACTCTGCGGCCAGGCCCCGGACAAGCAGCTCGACAGGATGCGAGAAAAGGCACTCCGGGCCGCAAGCCTTGAGCCCGGCGACTGAATGGGGGAATTGCTTCACGGGCCGCCATCGACTGCGTCGTCGCGGGCATCAGATCGGCCAGCTCGGGCGAACCTGGTAAATGACCCCGAAGCCTCGTCAACCGCAGCAGCGGCCGCAGACACGCCGCCGGCCCGCCCCCGAAGGCCGCACGGGCCAAGATCTTGTCCCGATTCCGAGAAAATAGCTGCGCCCCATACGCAACACTTGCGGTGCTCGTGATAATCTGTACGATGTATCCGCTGTTTGACGAATCTGTTTCTGACGCTCTGTCGACTGCGGCATTATAACAACACGTTCTAGCGTCCTTTACGGATCTTAACCGTTCCAATCTACCGCGCGTGCGATTCGAAGGGAGACACTCTATGCACCACGGCCCGGCGACCGACTGGAGTAAGGACAAGGCCGCCCCGTTCAAGACCCGCGTCGGCATCTGGATGTTCGTGCTCTACGCGGTGATCTACATCGGATTCATCCTCATCAACACCTTCAACCCCAAGCTTATGGGCAGCGACATCGGCGGGCTCAACCTCGCCACCGTCTATGGCTTCGGCCTGATCATCTTCGCCCTGATGCTGGCGTTCGTCTACAACGCCATCTGCTCCGCCGCCGAAGAGGAAATCAATGGCCGCCTCGACGACGAGGCCGACGAAGAGGAGGCTGCCTGATGTACGAGACTTCCGGCTGGGCCATAGCTGTCTTCATCGCGTTCGTTTCGTTCGTCCTGTGGATCTCCTACCACTTCGCTCGGCGAACCAAGACCGCCAAGGGCTACTTCGCCGCGGGCGGCCACGTCCACTGGTCCGTCAACGGCATCGCCTTTGCGGGCGACTACCTCTCGGCCGCCTCGTTCCTCGGCATCTGCGGCATGATCGCCACCTACGGCTACGACGGCTTCCTCTACTCCATCGGCTACCTGGCCGGTTGGATCGTCGCCCTGTTCGTGGTGGCCGAGCCCATGAAGCGCCTCGGCAAGTTCACCTTCACCGACGCCGTCGATGCCAAGTTCAACAGCAAGGGGATCCAGCTGGGTGCCGCGCTGAGCACGCTGATCGTCTCCACGTTCTACCTGATCCCGCAGATGGTGGGCGCAGGCACGCTCGTAACGCCCCTGCTGGGCCTGCCGCACTGGCTCGGCGTGGTGATGGTCGGCGCCATCGTGGTAATCATCGTGGCCACCGCAGGTATGGCCTCGACCACCTACGTGCAGTTCCTGAAGGGCTCGCTGCTGGTGGTCTTCTCGATGGCCCTGGTGATCGTGACGCTCTATAACGGCCTGAACACCAGGCCCGGAGAAGACCGGCGCCAGCCGTACCCCGAATTCCGCACGCTGCCGGTCAGCCTGGCCGAGGACGGCACGCTCTCGGTTCCCGATAGCCCGTTCCAGGTAGTCGCCCGCCAGGCCAGCGGCAAACTCGAATTCGCCAAGCTCTCCAACGACAACCACACCAGCTGGTGGCGCCTGACAGCCGACGCCGAGGGCAAGCCCATCCTGACCGAGGCCTACTGGGTCACGAGACTCGCCGCCCCCGTCACCGATTCGGCCGGCAACCAGGTCTCTGCGCTCTACAACGGCAAGCCCATCACCGAGAGCAAGCCCCTCCAGGCCGGCCACATCGAGACGCTCGTCTACCAGGGCGAAAAGACCGACAAGGCCCACAACCTCGGCATGCTCGAGTTCCTCGCATCCGTCAAGGAAAGCACCATCGTCCGCTTCGCCAAAGCCACCATCAAGGACGGCGACGACGCGGTCACCGTCTATTACCAGAACCCTACGTCGGGCCGTGACATCATGCGCCCGGGCCTGAAGTTCAAGGTCGATGAAAGCCGCGGCGCCACCTGGCTGGACCGCATGGACTTCGCCTCGCTGATGATCGCCCTGTTCTGCGGCACCGCCGCCCTGCCCCACATCCTGATTCGCTATTACACGGTGCCGACGCCCTCGGCCGCCCGCAAGAGCACCATCGTCGCCATCGCCGCCATCGGCCTGTTCTACATGCTTACACTGTTCATGGGCCTCGGCGCGATGGTCAACGGCGTGGTGGACGTCACCGATGACAACATGTCGGCCCCGCTGCTGGCCAAGAGCTTCGGCATCACCCTGTTCGCCATCATCTCCGCGATTGCCTTCGCCACCGTCCTGGGCACCGTCGCCGGCCTCATCGTCGCAGCCAGCGGTGCCGTCGCCCACGACCTGATGGATCGCTTCCTGAATATGAAGCTCAGCGACCACAACAAGGTCGTCGCCGGCAAGGCCGCCGCCATCGTCGTCGGCGGCATCGCCATCCTGCTGGGCATCAGCTTCAAGGGCATGAACGTCTCGTTCCTGGTCGGCTGGGCCTTCGCCGTCGCCGCCAGTGCCAACCTGCCCGCCATCACGATGCTGCTGTTCTGGAAAGGCGCCACCAAACAGGGCGTCATCGCCGCCATCCTGGTTGGCATGTTCGCCGCCGTCGGCCTGATCCTGCTCTCGCCGGACATGTTCGAGCGCTACGGCCTGCCGCGCACCTCGGCCCCGATCGCCCTGAACAACCCCGGCATCATCTCGATCCCGCTGGGCTATGTCACCCTCGTGCTCGTCTCGCTACTGACCCGTAGGAAAGCCCCAGAGCCGACCGCGCTCGTGCAGGAGGCCGTCGGGCTGTAGAGCCGCTCGGCTGCACAGACTGTTGAGCAACTCCCAGGGCGTGCAGTGCCAACAACACTGCACGCCCTGCTTCACTTTCAGCCGGCTGCCGGTGCCGTGCTCCTGTGCTGTTGCAGGAGCATGCCGATGCAGCGGAAGCGGAAGACCCGGTACCACGGTCTTGTGGACCCGGCTCTCCGACCGCAGGATCGGGGCCGTGTTCTGTTGTTGTTGGTGGTGTTGGTGTTACCCAGGAGTCAGTGCGCAGAACTCAGGACTGATGCCCTGACTCCCACCCCTCCGACGCCTATGATCGTAACAGCAGGCCGCCGGCTGGACGCCCGGGCCCTGCAACCGGCCGCGCAACCAGAGCGAGGTAACCGATCATGGATTCCAAGCCCCAGCAGTCCAACGCTGCATCGCCTCTTCCTGACACCAACCGCGCCCACCCCGGCCGCAACCGCCTGCAGTACGAAAAAAGCCCCTACCTGCTACAACACGCAGCCAACCCAGTCGATTGGTACCCTTGGAGCCAGGAGGCCTTCGCCAAGGCCTGGCAGGCGGATAAACCCATCTTCCTGTCAATTGGCTACTCCACCTGCCACTGGTGTCACGTCATGGCGCACGAATCGTTTGAGGATCCTGACGTCGCCCGCCTGATGAACGATACCTTCGTAAACATCAAGGTCGACCGCGAGGAACGTCCCGACATCGACAACGTGTACATGACCGTCTGCCAGATGCTCACGCGCTCCGGCGGCTGGCCCCTCACCATCATCATGACCCCCGATCGCAAGCCCTTCTTCGCGAGCACCTACATCCCGAAGGAAAGCCGCTTCGGCCGGGCCGGCATGCTCCAGATCATCCCCCACATCCGTCAGCTCTGGCAGACCAGGCGCAAGGACGTCGCTGATTCCGCCGACCAGATCGTCACCGCCCTGCGCCAATCCGTCGCCCCTGCAACCTCACTCAGCACTCAGGACTCAGCGCCCAGTACTAAAATCCTCGACCAGGCCTGCCAGCAGCTCAGTGAGCACTTCGATCCCGTCTACGGCGGCTTCGGCACTCGCCCAAAGTTCCCCACGCCGCACAACCTCCTGTTCCTGCTGCGCTACGCGAAGCGCACCGGCAACGCCCAGGCCCTGCCGATGGTCGAAAAGACCCTCCAGGCCATGCGCCGCGGCGGCATCTACGACCAGGTCGGCTTCGGCATGCACCGTTACTCCACCGACCAGGAATGGCTCGTGCCGCACTTCGAGAAGATGCTCTACGACCAGGCGATGGTGACCATGGCCTACGTCGAGGCCTTCCAAGCCACGAGCAAAGCCCTCTACGCCCAGACAGCCCGCGAGATCCTCACCTACGTGCTGCGGGACATGACCGACCCAGCTGGCGGATTCCACTCCGCCGAAGACGCCGACAGCGATGGCGTTGAGGGCAAGTTCTATGTCTGGACCGAAGAACAGATCCGCAAGGTGCTGTCTGGCCGGCAAGCCGACCTGTTCATAGAGACGTACAATATCCGCCCTGACGGCAACTACCATGACGAAGCCACCGGCGAGAAGACCGGTGCCAACATTCCCCACCTCAGCGACCCGATGATGCTGCAGGACAACCTGATCGCCACCGTCGCCGACCCGGGCGATCTGGCAATCCTCGAGTCCGCCCGCCGCAAGCTCTTCGAGGCCCGCGAGAAGCGCGTCCACCCCGGCAAGGACGATAAGATTCTCACCGACTGGAATGGCCTGATGATCGCCGCACTGGGCAAGGCCGCCGCCGCACTGGACGAACCCGAGTACGTCCAGGCTGCCCGGCGCGCCGCTGAATTCGTCCTGACGCGTCTGCGCACATCCGACGGCCGGTTGCTTCACCGCTACCGCGCCGGCGAGGCTTCCATCACCGCCAACCAGGACGACTATGCCTTCCTTATCTGGGGCCTGATCGAACTCTACGGAGCTGCCTTCGATGCCAACTGGCTCGTAGCCGCCATCGACCTGACCGACCAGGTGATCCGCCACTTCTGGGACAGCCGGGCCGGCGGGTTCTTCTTCACCCCCGACGACGGCGAGGACATCCTCGTCCGCCAGAAGCCGATCTACGACGGCGCTGTCCCCTCCGGCAACTCCGTGATGATGTACAACCTCATACGTCTCGCAAGAATCCTCGGCAACACTGACTACGAGAACAAGGCCATCGCAATCAGCCGCGCCTTCGCCGGCGAGGTCGCACAAGCCCCGCTGGCCTACACGCAGTTCCTGGTGGCAGCCGATTTCGCCATCGGGCCAACCTGCGAAGTCGTCATCGCCGGCGAGTCAGACTCCCACAACACCCGCCAGATGACGCGGGCGCTCCAAGACCGCTTCCTGCCGAACATGGTGCTCCTGCTTCGCCCCACCCAAGAGCCCGCGCCGCTCATCACCCGGATCGCCCCCTTCACCCGCGAGCAAACCAGCCGCGGCGGCAGATCCACCGCATACGTCTGCATGAACTTCACCTGTAGGCAACCGACCACCGATATCCCCCAGATGCTCGAAATGCTGCGTTAGCGATTCCACGCCAGCCACCGCTGCAGCAACCGCTTGACGAGCGGCGTCAGGCGCGTCCGCTGGTACGCCTGCGCGGCCTTGCGAATCGCCTCCGCGTGTGTCGGATACGGATGCATCACCTTGGCAATTCCGCCCAGGCCGATGTTGTGCACCATTGCCATCGTCACCTCGCCGATCATCTCAGCGGCCTGCCGCCCGATGATCGTGGCGCTAACGATCCGGTCTTTGCCCTTACGCACGTGGATCTTCAGCAGCCCGTCCTCGTCGCCGTCGATGACTGCCCGGTCCACTGTGTGGAACGGCACCGAGAAGGTCTCGATCTCGTTATCCTGCCTCTGCACCTCGTCGGCGCACAACCCCACATGGGCGATCTCCGGATCCGTATAGATGCACCGAGGGATCATCAAATCGCTGAACCGTTTCCGGCCGCGCAGCAACGCGTTCTCCAGCGCAATCCGCGCCATGGCCTCGGCCACGTGCGCAAAGCGGTACCGCGTGCAGACGTCACCGGCCGCATAGACACGCGGGTTGCTCGTGCAAAGCCAATCATCGATTAGAATGCCGCGCGTCGCATCGTACTTGATGCCAGCCGCCGGCAGATCGAGCCCGTCGGTGTTCGGCGACCGTCCCACGCACACCAGCATCTCATCCGCCGTGACCTGCTCCCCGTGCGGTCCCATCCGCAGAAAGACAGTCTTCTCCGATTCGCTCCCGCGCACGTGCGTGACGATCGCCCCCAGTTTGGTGCTCACATCGTCGCGCTGCAGGGCATTGCCCAGGATCCTCGCCACATCGGCGTCCTCGTTCGGCAGGATCCGCCCCTCGCGCTCGATCAGCGTCACCTCGCTGCCCAGCCGGCAGAACGCCTGCGCCATCTCGCAACCGGTCGGCCCCGCACCGATCACCACCAACCGGCGAGGCTGCTGCGTCAGCGAAAACAGCGTCTCGCTCGTCAGGTATCCCACCCGCGCAAGCCCCTCGATCGCGGGGACAATTGGCCGGCTGCCCGTGGCGATCAGCGCCCGCGAGAACCGAAGCGTCTTGCCTCCTACGTGGATCGTGTCCGGCCCGGTGAACCGGCCGTGGCCCAGAAACACGTCCACGCCCGCATCACGAAACCGTCGCGCCGCATCGTGAATGCTCAGCAGGCTGCGCGTCCTGCGCATGCGCGTCATCGCAACCGAGAAGTCCTCCTGGATCAGTTCCGGGATGCGCACACCGTACCGGCCAGCGGTGTACACGTCGGAGTAGGCCCGGGCGGAACGGATGAGTGACTTGGACGGCACGCAGCCTGTGTTCAGCCGGTCGCCGCCAAGGCAGAACGCCTCGACCAGGGCGACCTTGGCACCCAGCCCCGCGGCGTAGCGAGCGGCCGCGAGTCCTGCGGACCCGGCCCCGAGAACTACGAGGTTGTACCGCCGGGCCGGCTCTGGGTTCACCCAGCCGGGCGGGCACACATTGGAGGTTAGCGCGCTGTCGTACTGGTCCTGGAGCAGTGTCTGAGGTGTGTCAGCCATCCGTCAACTCCTCTCGGGCGTCAGGCCGCGCCTTGTAGAAAGCCCGCGCAACCTGCTCCGTGGGTACCACCGCCCTGTGCCCCGGCTCCAAAGCCGTGGACCAGGCGTGCCCCTGACGCTCCATCCGGATTGAGTGCGCTTTGGGCGAGTCGCAGCCCGAAATGCACTTGCTCAATCGCGTTACGACATTCTATGGAGGCTCGATGGCGGAATCCGGCGAAATGTGAAGCGAATGCAGCCGGAATTGACATGTATCGACGCAGCAGCCGGCCTTCTCGACAGCAAAGCCTTGCCCCGAAGACCAAAGCGCTGCCGGCACCCGATCCGTCTGACGCCTAAGCCTTTCCCCGCCGCCCGATTCGGGGAAGTCCCCCGCACTGAGCCAAGACGGCTCCAGCGTGCTACATGCATCCACCGACAGACACCACAAGCAGCCCCGCTCGCGCAAGCACGCCGGTGCGCCTTACGCTTATATGTACCCGCCGTCTGCCCGAACGAAACTGCGCACCAGCAAACGCAGCGGGCTGTCCGTGACGGTCTTCGCGGACAGCCCGCACCTGCCGCCCCGGTCTTCGCGTCAGTTCGCAAAGCCGTACTTGGCCAGGCATTCCGGATTCGCGAACAGCTTCAGGATCGTCGGACCGACTTCCTGGTTGCTGCAGGATACCGGTGCGGCGATCAGCGGCAGGAACATCCCCGCGGCCAGAATCAGTGCGCAAACACGCTTCATGCGTTACCTCCCAGAAAACAACCTTTGGTTACTCGTTCACATGCACTCACATGGAGGTCTTATCGGCACAGGCGGCGGCTGCAGAACTGCTTTTCTGCCCGGCCGTCCGCCGCCGGTCCCGACCCTTGTACCGCTCCGAAGACAAGCCGGTCGCAGCACCTTTGCAGCAAAGGAGTTGGATGCACGTTTCGTCTGCCCGACGCCGGCAGAACAGCCCGCAACAAGAGCGGCTGGCACTCCGGCATCTCAGACTATCTCCCGCGGACCCGTCGGGGAAACACGATATGTCGGCCTTATCCGAAATCTCCCGCTAACGTGCCATACCTTGTTCCCGGTTGATCCGGCATCGCCTCCCAAACCCTCCCGTGACCTGGGCGCCCTCGTCAAAGACAGGTGCCATGGCCCTGCAGTGCCACACAGCCATGGTCGTGGCCGTTGCTGTTCTTATCTGCGTCCATCGGTGTTTATCCGTGGATGCCGTTGTTGCTGTTGCCTTTTGCCGTTGTCGTTGTTTGTGCGCCTTGTGTGGTTGCTCTTGCCGTTGGCGTTCCCCGAAACCCGACACCCGCAACCCGCCCTGCCTTGACATGCCTTTCCCATCGGGGTACCTATCCGCTCCAGCCGAACCGCAAGGAGCACGATCAATGCCATTGGCGTTGCCTATCCGCCCTCAGCCGCCGCTCAGTCCTCAGCCCTCAGTCCTCAGTCCCGTCCGCATTTGCTCGCGACTCATCATTGCCGCCCTGCTGCTGTGCCTCACGGTTTGCGCCCCCGCCCTCGCCGCATGGCCAACCTGGGGCAAGCCCAAGGCCGCCCCGTATCCCGCCTCCCGGCCCGCCGCCACGCAACCTGCCCTCCCTCCCCTTGGACCGCCCACCCAGTGGACCCCTTCGCAGGACGAACTCTACATCGACCTCGACACCGACAAGACCGCCGTCCCGCCTGACGATATCGCCGACGAGGACTTGGCCGACTGGCTGAAAACCGAAGGCATCGACGCCGGCTGGCAGATGGACCAGCCAGTCCCCCATTTGCTCCTGGTCGGCACAGCGGCCCGAAAGGTCGGCCAAGACGCCTGGGACGGCGCCTCCGCAGACGTGATCGCAAGCGGTCTGGCTGGTGTATCCCCCACCGAGCAAACCAATGCCATTCCCTGCGGCAAGCAGGATTTGCCCCTCGTGCTGCTGATCAAGACCCGCGAAGGCGGTACGGGCGTCCTCTATGTCCGCAAGACCCGCTCCGGCTCGCAGGCCGCCGTCGAGGTGCAGTACCGGATGCTGGAGCAGCCCGAGCATCTGGTCGCCGAACTCT